>Ga0080006_1135437_pt1 | contig 154860 bp, 154 predicted proteins | sample RS3BMetagenome_FD_69209 | JGI IMG/M metagenome (GOLD analysis project Ga0080006, IMG submission 69209) | Ferric oxide microbial mat and aquatic microbial communities from Rainbow Spring, Yellowstone National Park, USA - RS3B (SPADES... ...
ATCGGTCCCTTCCGGCGGACATTACTGGGTTCTACGGCCGCCGAACTCGCGCAGGCGGCTCACTGCCCGGTCGCCATCATTCGCTCTCGGCAGAGTCGGTCGAAGCCCGGCCGCCCGTTGATCGTGGCGGCAGTCAGCGACGCACCGGACAGTGAGCAAGTTGTCGAGCTGGCCATCCGCGAGGCGCAGCTACGCCACGCGCCGGTCCTCGCGGTCGGCGTCTTGCAAGCGGGTACCGGTGGAATGCCCAGCGACGAGCTGGATCGACGGGTGCAGCGCTGGGTTCGACAACACCCGGGCGTTCAGATTTACGCTGGAGCGACCCGGACCGAGATCGCCGACTTCCTCGCCACTATGGACACCACGATACAGCTTGCGGTCATCGGCATCGACGACGCCGACCAGGTCGCGAGTATCATTGGACCGCATCGTCATTCCCTCATCGGGCATGCGGAGTGCTCAGTTCTGGTGGCCCGGTCCTGAACAGCGATATGACCATCGGCGGAGTCGCGGACGGCGTCGTCAGATCCACACTTCGAGATGGCGCGACAGTGGTTCTACGGCCGCTCGACCCGGCGGATATCGACGCGGTCGCCACGCTGCACCGCACGCTCAGCGACCGCGAAACCTACTCGAGATTCTTCACGAGCCATCCTGTATCTCTGAAAATTCTCGCTGACAGGCTCATTGACTGCGACGGCGGAAACCTCTCGCTGGGCGCTTTCGAGGCCGGACAATTGATCGGCGTGGCGAATTATGCACTGTGCGGCAACCCGGCAACCGCGGATGTCGCGGTGGTCGTCGCGCACGAAGATCACCTCCGCGGAGTCGGAACCGTCTTGCTTCGGCGGCTCGCAGAAGTCGCCCGCGAGAATGGAATTCGCCATCTGGTCGCTGACATCTTGGCCACCAACGATGCGATCTTCAGAGTTCTCCACGACGCTGGCCTGCATCCGCAGCACAAGGATTATGCCTGCGGGGTCGTGCACCTTGACATCGACCTCGACGACATCTCGCTCTAGTCACCCGAAAGGTGACCTATCCAAGTACTCGACGACATCGCTGAGCGGGCGTCGCGGGGTGGCCGGCACCGCATCGGCGTTGACCGGAGCCCAGCCGACCCGAAGCAACATCTGAGGGATCGCGCTGAGCCCGAAGACTTCCGCCTTCAAGGCGTCACGTGTCTCGGCGACTTCCAAAGGTTCGGTGACTGGACAGTTGGCCAGACCAAGCGCGGTTGCGCTCAGCAGGGTCACGCTGGTGGCTTCGCCCGCGCGCAGTCGCGCCAGCATGCTGTCGTCCTTGGTGCCAAGCGCCAGCACAACGGCATTGTCGTCGACCGGATCCGCTTCTTCTGGCTGTGCCATTCTCGGACCCGCGAATAGCCTTGGCGGTAACGGGGCTGTCGAGTCGGCATGAGGTGTATTGCGAGCCGGCACGCCCGCCAACGACGCATACCTTCCACTCCAAGTGGTCAGCTCAGTCAGGTAATCGAGGTCCGCAGCGTGTCGCCGAACCGATTGAGCCACAATGCTTCGTAATTCTGGTAACGAATCCATCTGGCGAAGGACGATTCCCATGCGCGCCGCGCGGGCGCCCAGCAGAGCGATGTAATTGGCGGGAACGGGCCACGCGCTATACCGGCGCCGGTCGGTGTGCCGCCGGGGAATCGCCGCCGCCAGAGTGATATCGATCTCGTTGGCCGGCTGACGGTAGACCTCAATGGCAGCAAGGTGTTCGGGTTCAGCGGGATTGGGTAGCCGTTGCAGTTTCGACTGCCAACCGAGTGCCGCAAGTGCCACGACACAGTGATGCAGGGCAATACCGCAGCTCAGGATCAGGTCGCGACCATCCGGGTCCGTGCTGGGCAGGTGCAACCCGCGATCAGCGTAGAGGTGCAGACTCTTTGAGCCCACCCGCCATCGCCAGGGCTGCGTGTTGTGCACTGACGGGGCGCGGGTCGCAAGTGACAAAACCGTCTGGATAGTCTCACGGTCGGGAAAGTGGGCGCTCATAAACGGTCACCGCCTCCTGATATCTGTGCCGAGTAATCCAGGATGACCCAACCTGAGGTCTAGCCGTTAGAGCCGAAAGTCTCCAGTCCAAACGACATCCGGATACGGCCACGCAGGTGACGATGGCCTGGCCGAAACAGCAGCGAAATAGCCCACTTTCAGGCGGGTACGCTTCGACCAGAAGCGTGCCGAGCTACCGCAGGCAGCGTCGCCGGCCGACCAAGTTGACCAACCCCACCCGCATCGTCGCGCTGCTGCGGGATCGTTTCGGGTCTCAAGGCTGACAGACCGCCGAGAAGCTTCGGCAGGCGGTTTGTGGACGGTGCAGGTCAGGCAAAGGTGGACTCGCCCTCCGGCTCCGGGCCAAACCGAAAGCGGCGGCCGGTGATCGAAACCGGTTGAATGCGAAGGTAATGCTGCTTCAGCGTCGCGGTCCACGGCAGCAACTGCGCCCGCTCGGCCTTTGCCAGCTCTTCGGCAGACCGAAGCGTGCGGATCACACCCTTCAGGATGACGCTCCAGCCCTCGGTCACGTCGTGATCATCGGCCTCGAAAAGGACGTTATTGTTGATCGCTGCGCTCACCAACTTGGTGCCCTCCGCAGTGCGGATGAGCACAGTGCGGTCCTGAACGACGAAGTTGACTGGAAAGATCTCGGGTTGACCGTCCACACTGGTGACGAGCCGCCCGAAAGCGACGCTAGTCAGCAGGTCCCAGCTTTCGCTCGCCGACAGAACGGTGACGGGATGCCCGGTCTCCGATATCGTGGCGCTCCCCGACGTCGAGGTGACGGCAGCCGCGTGTTCGTTCACAGTTGTTACGCTATAACGACTCTCCGCGTTATTGAAGCGGCTTACGTCCCCAACCTCGGGGACTTCCGACCCTGCCAGGTGTGCAGGCCATCGCGCGGCGAACGCCTTGGAGCGCTTGGTCCCGGTGCTGCCGGGAGTCCTACGACACTTCGGTTGAGGACCAAGGCCCCCTGACCTTACGTCGCGAATCGGTTTAGCGTTTCCCCTGAGCAGGAGGAGGACTGACGATGTCAGCACACGCCAAGGGCCAGGGCATCATCGTCGGCGCCGATGGGTCACCCGCCTCTGCTGCCGCGATCCGTTGGGCCGCGAAGGATGCTGCGCTGCGTCATCTCTCGCTGACGGTAGTCCACGTGATCAACCCCGCGGTCACGCAGTGGCCGCACGGGCCGCTGCCGAACGACGTCGCGGTATGGCAGGAAAGTCAAGGGCGCCTGATCCTCGCTGCTGCTTTGAAGATCGCGCGAGACGCTGCCAGGATCAGACCGACCGTGTCAATCGACACCGAAATGTATTCATCGGCAACCATTCCGACATTCGTGGATCTATCCAAAGACGCCGAGCTGATCGTTGTGGGCAATCACGGACGAGGAGCGTTGGCCCGCAGCGTGCTCGGTTCGGTCAGTTCGAGTCTCATACGGCACGCGCACTGCCCCGTGGCCGTCGTCCGCGATGAGCAGCCGCGAACCCCGAGTCCCGTCCAGAGGGCCCCCGTGCTCGTCGGGATCGACGGCTCACCCGCCTCAGCGCTCGCTACCCAGATCGCATTCGACGAGGCGTCACGACGTCGCGTCCACCTGGTGGCCGTGCATGCCTGGAGTGACACCGAGATCGTCGAGCTGCCGGGTCTGGATTGGTCGGCGGTGCAGGCCGAGGAGGAACGCCTACTGGCCGAACAGTTGGCGGGTTGGCAGGAGCGCTATCCCGACGTGACTGTGCATCGGCGTCTGGTCTGCGATCGACCGGCCCGCGTGCTCGTCGAAACATCGGAAGCCGCACAGCTTGTCGTCCTGGGAAGTCATGGACGAGGTGTATTCGCCGGCGCACTGCTAGGTTCGGTCGGCAACGCCGTCGTTCAGGCCGTCCACACACCAGTGATCGTGGCACGACATCCGTAGCCGTTTGCGACAACGTGAGAACATTCGATGAAATCAACGGAGTGCGCTCATCCCGTCCTAGTCGGGATCGACGGATCTGACGCAGCGATCAACGCCGCCCGCTGGGCCGCCGACGAAGCCATCAGCAGATCAGTCCCGCTGCGGTTGATCCATGTCATGCACTCTGACGGGAGGTCGACCGCCTCCGGCACGGAGGATCGATTGGCGGTGCAATACGCCGAGGCAGTGCTGCATTCCGCCAGTGCCGCCGTCCAATCTAATGGCAAGCCCGTTGACGTCGACCCAGTGCTGCGTCGTGGGGATATAAGTCTCATCCTGGCCGAGGACTCACGCCGCGCAGCAATGGTCTGCGTCGGATCGGTCGGCATTGGACGCGCGGCCAGCAGGCTCCTGGGGTCGGTAGCGGTGGACCTGGCCAAACACGCCCACTGTCCCGTAGCGATCGTCCGCGCAGACGGCGAACCGTCGCAGGGAAAGATGATCGTGGCGGTCGTGGATCATCATTCCGACAGCGACGAAGTTTTGCACCACGCGTTCGAGGAAGCGCGGCTGCGTAAGGCCTCGCTACTGGCGCTCGGGGTGCGGCGGTGGAAAGTCGCGGCGATGACCGAGCCTGAACTCATTCGGCGCCTCGACAACTGGATCCCATGCTATCCCGATGTGGCAGTGCAGCACTGCATCACCGACACGGCAACCGAGTATTTGGTGACTCGCGCTGAAGCCATCCAACTGCTTGTCACCGGCTGCGCCGACGCCAGTAAGCTCACGCGACTTGTCGGCCCGCACGGCCATGCGCTCGCTTCCTACCCGAACTGCTCAGTTCTGTTGGTTCGGCCGCAGTAATCGAATGGACAAACGACCCGCCGACCCGGGACTTCTGTCCCTACCGTCAGGGGGTCCGTGCTGGTCGGATGACTTCAGGGTCCGCGACGGCAATTGGAGGTGCCCGGATGAATTCCTCCCCTGCGTCGCAGACGACGCGCATGGTCGCCCGAGTCCTTGGCCCATTCTTGGTCATTGCTTGCATCGTCGCCGTAGCACGTAGCGCCGAAATGTCATCGCTGCTAGCAGATTTCGCCGCGAACATGGCGTGGTCATGGTCAGCGGGTCCGTTTGTGCTCGTCTGCGGCCTCATCATCATCGCGCTCCACTCAAACTGGGATGGTCCGGCCGCAATCGCGGTATCCATCTCGGGTTGGCTTATAGCGTTGCGCGGACTGCTGCTGCTGGCCTTTCCCACCGCCTTCATGTCGACGGCTCGCTGGGTGATCGAGACGGATGGCCTGTGGCGCGCTGTTTGCACCGTCTTCGGCGCGATCGGCGTATACCTGTCCTTCGTCGGCTGGATGCCGACGACCCACCAGCGGCCGGTCGCGGCTCGCGAACCCAGTAGATCGGAGCTTTCGCTGTGACCCAACGCGTGCTGTTGGCAATAGTTTTCGCTGTTGCTCTGGTGTCAGTGATACTGATTGCCTCCTCGATCCGGGTGGTCTGGCAGTACGAGCGCGGTGTGCACTTTCGGCTGGGTCGGATCGTCGCAGTTCGCGAGCCGGGTCTGCGGTTGATCATCCCAGTCATCGATCGATTGTGGCCCGTCTCAATGCGTATCGTGACCATGCCGATTCAATCGCAGGGGATCATCACCCGAGACAACGTCAGCTTGGTGGAGTTGAAGGACATCCAGCTGCCCGACAGCATGAAGCGGGCTATGGCCCGGGAAGCTGAGGCCGAGCGCGAGAAGCGGGCCAAGATCATTGCCGCCGAGGGCGAGGCACGCGCTGCCGCGGCGCTCGGGGAGGCATCCGACACCATGATGAAGCATCCGCTGGCATTACAGCTCAGGAATCTTCAGACGCTGGCAGAACTGGGAGTGGAGAAGAACACGACCGTTATCTTCCCCGCCCCGCTGATGAGCGCGATCGGCGAGCTTACCGGCTTCCTCACCCGGGAGTCGGCGGCAACGGCTCTGCAGCCCAACGGCTTTGCCGGCGAGGCACTCACCCGTAGCGCACAGCGCTGAACCCTGACCGCCGACAGCACGGAAAAGAGCCGCGGTGAACGAGACGGCAAGCATCGCCGGCACCGATATCCGCGATCGCGTAGTCATCAGTTCCAAATCGCATCGTGCCCGCCAGATTGGCCTGGTGGCCCTTATTGGCTCATTCGGTGTGATGATCCTGCTGGTGGTATACAGTCGTTGCGCGCCCGATTGCTATGCCGCGAGCCGACCGACATTGTCGCTGTCGCTTTCCCTTTCGCTTGCCGTCATCCTGGTCGCGCGCGGGATTCTGTTGGGGCGGCCGATAACTGCGAGCCATGCCATTGCGGCGGCGGTGCTGGCGGCGACCGGCTTGACTACCCACCTGCTGTCGTTTCAATTGCTCGGCGACGGCCTCGTCGCGTGCGCCGGCCTCGCGGCGACTTGGCCGGTGCCGTCACGGCGGGACCCCGCTGCGCTGGCGCGGGTGTGGGCGTTGATCGAGGAAACCCATGATGATCCGCTCGCCCCGTTCGCCATGCAATCGCTGAAGAGTTACTACTTCAACGCCGACGGCAGCGCAGCGATCGCCTATTGCGCGCGACTCGGTCTCGCAGTCGTCAGTGGTGATCCCATCGGGCAGCGCACCCGGTTCCCCCAACTCGCAAATGAATTCGCCGATATGTGTCGCAGCCGTGGCTGGCGAATCGTGGTGCTGGGCTGTGGTGAGCGGTGTCTAGGGTTGTGGCGCGATCGCGCAACCGTAGGCCAGTCCTTACGACCGATACCCATTGGTCGCGACGTGGTCATCGACGTGGGCCGCTTCACGATGGCAGGGCGGAAGTACCGTAACCTCCGCCAGGCAGTGCAGCGCACCCGCAATGCCGGGATCACCACCGAGGTGGTGGATGAGCAGCAACTGGATGAGCAGCTCACTGACGAACTGGCGGAGGTGCTCTACACATCGCACCGCGGCGCGCATGTCCAACGCGGGTTTTCGATGATTCTCGATCATGCGCTGGAAGGCAGGTACCCGGGTGTTCGGCTGATCATTGCGCGGGACAGTCGCGGGCACGTGCAGGGGTTTCAGCGGTACGCATCGTCCGGCGGCGGCACCGACGTAACTCTCGACGTCCCGTGGCGGCGCCCAGGTGCGCCGAACGGGATCGACGAGCGACTGAGCGTCGATATGATCGAAGCCTGCAAACGGTCTGGCGGCCAGCGGCTTTCGTTGGCCTTCGGCGCTTTCCCTGAACTCTTCGACAATGAGAATCGGAGCCTGACTGAAGGCATCTACTACGTTCTCATCCACCTGGGAAGGTCGCTGATCAAGCTGGAGTCGCTTTACCGATACCTTCGCAAGTTCCACGCATTCGGCGACCGCCGCTATGTGCTGCTTTCGCTGAGCCACATCCCCATCGCCCTGGTGGTTCTGCTCTCGCTGGAGTTCATGCCGCGTCGACGGCAGTTTCGCGTCAGGGCAATGCCTGGCGCAACGGAGCTGACGGACCCACCGGAGGGAACAACGGACCGCAACCGAGGACTATTGCCTCCTGACCGGTTGCGACGCAACCGATAGCGTTCCGATAAACAGCTTTCGGACTGGCCTAATCAGGAGTGCTGATGTTAGAACCGTTTCCCCCGAAGTCAGTCGTTGTTGGCATCGACGGGTCGCAAGCCGCTCTTCAGGCAGCACTATGGGCCGTCGACGAGGTCGCTGGCACCGATATCCCGTTAAGGCTCATGTACATCCGAGAATTGAGCACCGCTGCCGGCGTCGCGGAAACGCGGGCGGCAACGGAGGCGGCGGAGGAAGCGGTGCAATCCGCATACCACGCGATCGGCAAAGCGGGCAAGCCGGTGAAGGTCGAGATGGAGATCGTCGAGGGTTGCCCGCTGTCGGCACTGGTCCAGGCTTCAAGGTCGACTCCGCTGCTCTGCGTTGGCGACACCGGATCCGGCCAGTCCTCCCCTGCCGGCTTCGGTTCCACGGCTACCGCGTTGATACGTTCCGCGCATAGCTCGGTGGCCATCGTCAGAGGCGGCCCCGCCGGTGAGCGAACCCGCAGCCGATCGGTCCTGGCGCACGTTGTCGGGTCAGTCGACGACGAGCTGGTCCTGGAATACGGTTTCGAGGAGGCCAACCGCAGAAAGGCTCCGCTGGTGATGATGACGGCATGGCGGACCGAGTTCGACAACCTTCAGAACGATCGACTACTCAGAGAACAAGAACGCCGTATGCGCGCCGTACTCGATCGATATGCCGCACTGTGGACTCCGCACTACGCGAGCGTGACCCTGGATACCGTGGTTGCGTATGGCCCTTTTCTCAACTACCTCGCCGACCATGCGGAATCGACTCAACTGGTAGTCGTCGGGGCCACGCAAGCCATTGAAGTGCAGCAGCTTTGCCGTTCGACTGCAGACCGTGCTTTACGGCGAAGCGACTTTGCCGTCCTGGTCGCCCGCTAGCCGTTGCCGTCGCTACACGCAAAGCGAGCAGGTGGGCCGTCACGGCGAGCACGGTTCGCTTGCTATGTGACGCGGATAGCGGATTCGACCTCCTCGGCGGAGAGCTCTTTGGTGCACAAGAACCAGTCCGTGCACTCGATGCCGTCAGCGGTGCCCTTCATACGCTCCCGTGCGGCGCTGGAAGAGCTGGGCGCCGAGAGGATAACGGGCTCACCGGGTTCCCAGTCCGCTGGAGTTGCGACGCCATAGTGGTCGGCGGTCTGCAAGGCTTTGACGACGCGGAGCAACTCGCTGAAGTTACGCCCGAGGCTTAACGGGTAGTAGATGATCACACGGATCGTGCCGGTCGGGTCGATGACGAAAACCGCACGCACCGCCTTGGTTGAATCCTCGCCCGGCATGATCATCCCGTACTTCCGGGCGACACTCATGGAGACGTCTTCAATTAAGGGGAAGGCGACTTCGACGTCCTTGAGATCACGGAAGACGATTTTTTCTTTGATCCTCCGCAGCCACGCGATGTGGCTGTAGAGTCCGTCGACCGACAGTCCCAGAAGTTCGGTGTTGTAGGCGGCCAACTGTTGCTGCATCGAGGCGAACGTCATGAACTCGGTTGTGCAGACCGGGGTGAAATCGGCTGGATGGGAGAAAAGGATGACCCATTTGCCGTGGTAGTCGGCGGGAAAGTTGACCTCACCCTCGGTGGTGACAGCAGTGAACGCAGGTGCTGGATCCCCGATTCGCGGCATCGGTATCGTGCCAGTCGCTTCGGCAGTAGAGGTGGTCATGGCAAACGGTCCTTCTCCCAGAAAATTAACGGGTTTCGCAAATTGGCCTACGTGTCAGAATGCGGCTCGTCCCGCGTGGGTTGATAGGGCCGATGGTCACTGCGACGTGAGTTCCTGGTCCCTATCCGGCCAGCGTTCACTGCCCCCGGGATGCTGGTCGGCGACGGAATCGAAAAGGTCTACTGAGCGTCCCTACCGACTACCTGGATCGGCACATGGATTCTGACAGCGAAATGTGTCCTTGTCCTGCGTGGCCGGAACCTGGCCGCCGGAAAGGGCGGCGACTGTCGTTGCGCTGCAAGGCGTCACCCGAAACGGCGGCGATCAGTCAAGCCGACCGCGCTGTCCTGACGGTAGCCGTTGCTGCACCCAAGGCCAGTCGATTCGCTCCTGTTCGAGGCGCACGCGTTCACCCAGCCCGTCTGTGACCAGTTCCGAGTACAGGTCGTACTCGTCAGGCGTCAGTCGCGCCAGGGCCGACTTCGTAGGGCTTTCCTCGGAAACCCAACGGTCGCGGTGGGCCAGCAGCGTGGCACGGTCCATCAGCACCGAGCGCGCTTGCGGGAGCCGCGCCCGTAGGCGGTCGAGAATGGCGAATCCGTGTGTATCGATGTCTCCCCAGTAGAGAATGTCAGCCTCCGCCAGCCATCGCAGCCGAGCAATTCGGTCGACTTCGAAACCTTTCCCCCAGAACACAATCCCGCTCTCGGGGACAGCGACGCTCAGATAGCTGATCTCGTTCTCTACGATTACCGCAACGCGCGGTTGGATCGTCAGCTGCGCCAGCTCCTCGGATCGCACCGCCAGCTCAGTCAGCGTCGGCCCCAGGAAGCCCAGTGCGGGTGAGGGCCGGAGCCGCACCAAGGCGGGTTTGCACCGCAGACCGAGATCGGCCAGGAACCCGGAGGCCGTCGATGAAACGGCAAGCATCGCGGCCAGAACCGTCCGGTGCCGCTCGGCGAACTTGGTGTCAACGCCGGGTGCATCGATCTCGCGAAGGTAGCGCTGCGACTGACGGTGACTGTCGAGCCACCCAAAGGCAGCGATCAGCTGGGGCATCTCAGACGCCAGCTCGAGGGCGCGATGCGGATGGCCGACGATCCACTCGCGCACCGGAGGATGCTGATCTGCCAGAGCCAGAAGATCGTCGAATCGGCGAACCATCGTCGTCACGCCCAACAAGGCCCAGGCCTGCGCGCGCGAGGACACCACCGCACGGACGGGCAGTAGGTTGCGGCCGACCTGTCGACCGCCGATCGGCTGCCATTGCAGGGCGTATCGGCTGTCGTTGTGTCGGCCGGCGTCCAGGGCGGCCACCCAGTCGCGCGCCGCGGCAATGTCATCACCGACCTGCGAGGGTTTGGGACCGCGCAGCGGCACCTCGATCGGCTGAAAGGGATCGCCGTTGGCGTGGGCGCGCAGCAACGACCCGTCGTCCCACCGGCGCCTGACCCTGGCGGCAATGTCATCCGGTGTGGTCCACGTCGCGCTCATGGCGCCACTCCTCATCATCGGCGCCTGTTGATGTCGTCGGCGCGGCATTCACGACCGCCGTCCGTCACGTCGCGTCCGGTACTCCTCGATCGTCATCGTCTGGAGGCGAGAGGACGTGCCGCTCGGATTGTCGACGAATCCGATCGCCTTCACGTAGGGCTCGATGACGTGCACCTTCTGCAGGGGCGTGACGATGAGAAGTTGCAGCCCGAGCGTCGCGAAAAGGTCCAGCGCGTAGCGCGTCGAGACATCTGAGCCGCGCCCGAATGCCTCGTCGATGACCGCGAACCGGAAGTCTCGCGACTTCTCAGCACCCCACTCGAGCCCGAACTGGTAAGCAAGGGAGGCCGCCAGGATCGTGTAGGCGAGCTTCTCCTTCTGGCCGCCGGACTTGCCGTCGGAATCGCTGTAATGCTCCCATTCCTCACCGGTCTGCACGTCGCGCTCCGACGCGGAGAAGACGAACCAGTTGCGCACGTCGGTGACGCGCCGGGTCCAGTTCTTGTCGGATTCGGCATAGCCGTCGCGACCTCGGAAGCGCTCGATGATCCGCTTGACGTCGAGAAAGCGTTGCTCGGAGTACTGGTCACCGTCGAGCGCGAGGCTGTCGTTGGTCAGGTTGCGCAAGTCCGAACGGAACTGCGCGATGTCCTGGTTGGTGGTGGTCTCCTTCTCCAGTCGGATGTAGCGGCCCGGGTTGTAGGGCACCGCGCCGAGCGCCTCGTTGATGCGCTCGACGCGCTCGTCGATGGCCGACGCCTGCCGGTTGAGCCAGTTGTTGAAGCCGGCCAGCTCCTGGATGGCGTTTTTGTTGAGCTGCTCTTTGAACTCGGCCTCGAAACGCGGGAGGTCGTCGGTCGCGACGCGATCGCGGAACGTCAGAAAGTCTTGGCGCGCTTCAACATTGGCGTCCATGTCGGCGCGAGTCTCGGGCCAGCGGCGTAACACGTCGCTCATGTACTGGACCAAGTTCAGCGCGTAGCCGTTGAGTTGACCGGTGAGACGCTCGATACGCCGATGCAGATCCGCCGACAGCGCTACCTCCGCCTCCGCGCAGTCCGCTGCCCGCACCGGGCGGTGCTTTCGAAGGCGTTCGTCGAGGGCGGCGTACGACGCGCGGGCCGCGGCCAGCTCGTGCTCGGGGCACGCCGCGACAAACTCGTCGTCGCGCTTCTTCCCTTGCTCCGCGTGCCTTTTCGCCACTGCCGTGGTCGCGAGCCTGCCGGTCAGCGTGTCGATCAACTCCCCCACGAGTTTGGCTTGCTCGTCGTTGTCGGCGAGCGCTCGCGCGATCTCCTCCAGGCGCGACGAGCCGGACAGCAGCCGGACCCGTTCGGATTCATGGTCGTGTGCGCGCGCCTGGGCCTCATCCACATCGAGGTCGTTCCAGGAGCGGTACTCCTCCAGCCGGGCCAGGGCTTGCAGCTTTGCCTGCACCGCATCCCGCTGCGCATCGAGGCCCGCCAACTCGGTGGCAGCCGTCCCGAGCTTTTCCTCCAGCCCGGCGAGTTCGTCCCGAAGTGCGGCGACCTTCCGTTCGTTCGCCCAGCCCAGAACCCAACGACGGGGGTCGTCGACACGGTGCCGGTCATCCTTCTCGTGGCGCTCACCCGAACGTACCTGGCCTTCGCGGGTCACGGCGCGCCGCTGTCCGCGGAACTCCTCCAGGCTCGGCGCGCATCGGTAGTCGGCCCGCTTTGTAAGCTCGTCCACCAGGTACTGATGGAAGGGCCCGTCCTTGACCTCGACGCAGTCGGCGAGCCACAGCCCTTCATGACTCGGCGCTTGGAGTGGAACTCGTTGTCTGGCGACCCTTTCGTAGACAAGCTTGGCCCCGGTCGGCTTGCCGCCGCGCCCAGAGAAGGTGAGCCTTGCGCCGTTCACCCAGCCGGTGACGGCGTCGTAGTGCTGCTGCGGCACCAGCAGCGAGAGAGCGAACCCACGCAGTACCCGCTCCGCAGCGCCCCGCCACTGGGCGCGCTCGTCGGTCACGTCGAGCAGTTCGCCCGCATACGGAAGATCGTCCGGTGTCAGCCCGAGCGCGGCACACAGCTGCGCGCGGACCTCGACCTGCTCGACGGGCAAGTTGCTGGTGCGTTGCTCCAGGCTCACGAGTTCCTCGGAGATCAGGCCGCATTGCCGTCGGAACTCCCTCTCCCGTCCGATCGCGTCGACCGTGGCCGCGTCGAGCGCCCCCTTCTCCGCACTCAGCCGCGAGCGCTCGGTGGCGGCCAGAGCGGATAGGGCCGCGAAAGCCTCGCCGCCGGCGACCGGTTCCAGCCCGGCTTCGGCGACGGCGACGTCGAACCGGGTCCGGGCATGACGACGGCTCTGGGCTTGGGCCAGGGCCTGCTCGGTCATTCGCTCCAACTCGCCGATGCGGTCCCCGCCGGCCTTGGCGCGCTCCTCGATAAGACCGTCGTGTTCGTGTTGTAGCTTCTGCTCCTTGGCTTTAGCGGCGTCCTGCTCGTGCAACAGGCCCACGCCTTCGGCGTCCAGCTGGGCGATCTCGTCACCGAGCAGCTGAGAGCGCAGCTCGGCGACAAACAGCCGGACGGCGGATCGCTCGCGCTCCAACGACTCGCGCTCCGCGAGTGCGGCGTCGTACTTTTCCGCGGTCAGCACGACCGGATCGAGCGCTTCGAGCTGCTCTCGCGCTCGCTTGACAGCGTCGTGCGCCTTGGTCAGGTCGTCGAAGTGGGCGATGATGTCCCGCACCCGCTCGGTCGAGTCGCTCGGCTCGAGCATATGGTCGCGCACGAAGTCGTTGAGATTGCCCACCGACTTCATCGAAACCGTCTGGTGGAACAGCTCGAGCGCCTGCTCAGATCGGATTCCGAGCAGGCGGCGCAGCGAGGTCGCGTACTTGGGGAATTCGTCGAAGATCTCCGCGCCGGTGCCACGCAGCCGCTTGCGAAGATCGCGCAGGTCCGTGCCGAAGTCGGCGAAATCCGTTGCGATCGAGAGGGATTTGGTCGCGGTGACGAAGAAGCGGTAGGGCTGGCCGGTGCGTTCACGCTGCTGGAAGACCTGGGCCAGGGTGATCGTCTCGTCGTAGCCGTGGTTGGTGAACACCCCGAGGACGACGGAGTAGGTCCGCCTGTTCTCGCGCAGGCCCTTGGCGCGCGACCGTCCGGTGACCTCGTTTCGCTCGGACTTGTAGTGGCCTTCGACGTAGGACCGCAGGGTGCGTTCCTTGGCCTCGGCGCCGGCGGCCTTGTTGTAGGCGGCCTTGTGGGACGGCATCAGCAACGTGGTGAGCGCGTCGACGATCGTCGACTTGCCCGAGCCGATGTCGCCGGTGAGCAGCGCCGTCTCGGCGTCGGGAGTGAACCGCCAGACCTGGGAGTCGAACGTGCCCCAGTTCAATACTTCCGCATACTGGAGCCGGTAACCGGCCCGTCGGGTATCACCGAGCCCGACCATGGAAAACAGTCCGTCACTCATCGGCACCAGCCGTTCCGGCATATTCCCGTAGTTTCGTCGCGAAGTCCGACAAGGTCTGGGCGTCGACGTAGGCCTTGAGGATGCGCCGCACCTCCCAGTGGTCGTTCTGGCCGCGTAGCTGCCGCAGAAACCCGAGTTCGCGCGCCTTGTTGATCGTCGTCTCGGCCTGGTCGACGACGCGCGCGTCGTTGGTGGACTCGGCCTGAAAGAGCCTCAGCATCTCCACGATCTGATCGGTGGACAGCACCAGACGGCCGTCGCCGCCGGCCGTCTCGAACTCGACAAGCCGTTTGCGCAGCAACACCAGCAGCAGGCTGACGTTGTAGGTCAGTGCGCGCCGTCGTACCAGGCGCGGCAGCGCCTCATCGCCGTCTTCCTCGGGCCGGGACCGGAGGTAGGCGTAGCCCTCGGCGTCGTCAACCACCACATCGACGCCGATGGTGGCGAAATGGTCTCGGACACCGGCGCCCAGGCGTTCCAGCGTCAGCCAGGTGTCCTCGTCCGATTCGCGGTAGACGACACCCTGCATCAGCCGGATGATCGCGCCGGCGACTGCGTGTTCGTTGCTCATCGCCGCCGCACCGTCACTTTGGGCAGTCTCGCTCGCCTGGTGATCCCCGGGTCGGCGGGGTCGCCGTACTCCAGCAACGTCTCGTCCGTGTCGTCCATATCGACCGTCACCTCGTCGTCATTGAGCGCCAGGTAGCCGACGATCTCCGCGGCACCTTGCTCGATCGGATGCATCGCGATGACATCGGAGAGCAGAGCCATCGAGCGCTCGGGCAGAACGCTTCGGACGATCTCGATCAGGCGCGCCTGATCGACGAACGTCTGCGTGAAAAGGAGCTCGGCGTCGACCTTCTCGGCGGCCACCGCAATCCGGCTTTCTACCGCGACCGCCGCGGGCGTTTGGTAGAGGGGCCGCTCGAACGGCAGGGCGATCTCGATACCCGGCTGGTCGACGGTGAGACCCAACGTCGGCGGGTGAGCGCGGAGTTCGAGCGCAATGCCTTCCACCGAGCGAACCAGGTCGAGAACGCGCCGGTTCTCCAGCCAGACCCGGTCGTCGAGGAAGCGGCGCAGTTGTTCGGAAATCTGGCGGACCGTGCGCTGCGCCCGATCGGCGGCCTCGGACCAGTCGTGGTGGATGCCGCGAATGCGCTGGTCGGCTTCGATCGTGTCGAGAGCAGACACCTTGACGAGCAACTCCGCCAGTTCAGTCTGACGCGACTCGGAGAGCAGGAAGTCGTAGAACGACTGGAAACTACGCCCCTGGTCCGAGCCGGCGATCTCCGAGCGACTACCGACCAGCTCGGCAAGCAGTTCGCCCTTGGAGCCGTCCCACGCCGCGATCTTTTCTCGCGCCGCACGGTCCAGGCGCCGAAAGTTCTCTTCGACCTCGCGGAAGTCAGCGAGCAGTTCGCGCGCAGTCGCGGAGAGTTGCTGGTAGCGGTCGCGGACCCCGGTCGCGTCCATGACGGTGAGGACGCCGGCTTCGACGGCCGCGATCTCGGTGTCGAGTTGGTCGCGGCGGCGGCGCAGTTCGGCCAACCGGACCTCGGGTTCGACTTCGGTTCCGTGCACGATCTGTCGCAGTAGCTCGACCACGGTGTGCAACCTGGACTCGGTCCCCACGAAGGACCTACCCTGCAGCGTCATCACCCACGCATAGGCCTTCTCGAACGCCGGGGTCGCCTCGTAGTGCACTTCGTCGTCGCCGGGCGGATAAAACCGCCGCAGATACTCGGTGACGGCCCAGTCCTCCAAATAGGACCGCGCGTCTTTCGGAAACCGTTCCTCACCGTTCTCGGTGGGGATTTCGACGTTCAACGCATGTAGGTGGTCGTCCAGCTTCGCCGCAACCTGGCTTGCCGGGCAGGCGCCGCGGTTGCCCTCGACGAAAAACTCCCCGAGGAAGGACAGGATCAGCACGGCGTTGGCCGCACGCAGCAGTCGCCAAGCGGGGTGCCGTTCCCGCAGCGCGTCGATCGCCGCATAGTCCATCACCGAAATCGTAGAGAATCCCACCGACAGATTCCGGGTGCGCTCGCCGGAAAAGACCACCAGTTCCGAATTTCCCGTAACCGACGCATTGCCGAGATGGATCGACAGGCGCTTCTCGACGAGGCGAAGGCCAGCGTTCCCGGCTGACGGTCATCGACCTGATGCGGCTCTGGCATCGATGTTTGATGTAGCGAAATACGTGGCCATCGCCGATGAAAACGGCCCCCGGAGTCTCCTCCGAGGGCCGTTTCTACACGGGATTCGAACCTGCGACCTCTGGGTTATGAGCTAACCGCTCCGATTCTCAAGTCGCATCACCGGTCTCATAGCCGCAGGCCACGATCAATCGCTCGTCCGACGCATCACGCGGCGTTGCACACCAACTCGGGTGTTGCGCAGCGTTTGGTTCACAAATCCGTTCACACGCAGCGACTTCGGCGCGATCTGACATGAGGCCCGCGTCATGCCTTGTCGACCTCGGCGATCCAGGCGTTGATCTCAGCGACGGCCGCGCCGAGCGACAGCTCGATGCTGGCCGAGGCAGCAGCCCGCTTGTAGTCGTGACCCCAGTGGTCGTGTCCGGTCACGGTCGGCGGCCACGTCCTTGCCGGGAAACCGAGTTGCAAGGCTTCGTCGGCTCGGGCCTGAAAGACGGCCGCACCGGCTGCACGGATCTCGGCCAGCGTCGGGCTTCCGGTCGCGGCTGCGAGGTCACGCAGCAGGAGCAGGTCCACAACGTCGCGGGCACGATCGTTGATGGAGTCCGGCGGTTTATGAGGATCGGAAACCGCGTGGATCTTCTGCGCGATCTGGAAGCGCATGGCGATCCCAACGAGGGTGTCGGGGTCCGGCAGGCCAAACCCACTCAGTGGCGGCGGCTCGATGGACTCGAAGTCCTCGCCGATGCCTGACTCGTCGGGTGAGACCTCGAATTGGATGCGCCTCCAGCTGACACCCCGGAACTCGATGATGATGTCGAACCGACGTGGCTTGATGATCCTGGTGGGAACGTTGACGACCTCGACCTCGCCCCGGCGCAACATGAGAGGTCCCCATGGCTCGGCAAGTGCGTCCTCCAAGGCAAGAAGAAACGCGTCCAGGTCACCGCGGACGAGCCCGTCGACGTCCTTGGTGGTTCGGGTGGTGGCGGGCAAGCGGTGCTGAAGCAAGGCACCGCCTTTGATGAGGAACAGCTGCCTGCCATCGGCGTCGATTGCGCGTTGGACGCAAGCGATGGCGACCGACGACGCGACGAGCCAGCCAAGCCTGCCGCCCTTGGCCTCCGCGCCGAGTTTGTCTTCGGCCTGGGCAATCCAGTTGTTCAGGACGGTCGCCGACGCGGGCTGCTTCGTCTTCGGCTTCAGCGTGTGCAGCAGGTCGGCCAGCCGGGAGCCGATACGGTCATCGCCCATCGCGAGCTTCCAATGCCCTGGCCAACTCTTCACGCTCGGCGGTCTTCAGATAGCCCTGGACGTGCCCCCGGTCAATGGCCTGCCGCAGCAGATAGGTGGGGGTGCCGTAGGCGATGCACTGGGCAACGGCTGTCGCCGCCGTGACGGTGGGAATCTCCTGCCACCAGCCGATCTGCGCTGTCGCGAGGTCCTCCCGGTGGAGCACGTAGTCTTCACCACTCGCACGGCGCAGCCGCCGGTGCTTGGCGACGGTGATGTGGATACGGTTCGGGTTGACGTCGCTGATGCCATAGGCGTCCAGCGCAGTCTCATGGCTCAGGCACGCCTCCGGTGCCCGCGTCCACAGCACGGCAAGCATGTAGGGGTCGTACTGACCGACCGGGTACTGCGGGAACCGGTAAACCCCGTGCGCAACACGTATCAGCGTGCCCCGCTGCACAAGCATCTGCAGCGCACCCTTGCCTACACCCAGATCTGCAGCCTGCTGAGCAGTTACGAACCCGAGCTGTGTGGTCGCAACGTCCCACAACTCGGCCCGCGCCAGCGGCTTGGTCGCCATGGCAAAAGTATAACGAAATCGTGATACTATTGCCACCTAGCTCCAGGTCCTTCGTACCTCTTTTATTTCTGGCAAGACGTGATTGATCCGGGCAGACCAGCAAAAGCTGATGTGGCCAATCACGTGTCCATCGGGCATGAAAACGGCCCCCGGAGTCTCCTCCGAGGGCCGTTTCTACTAGTAGCGGGGACAGGATTCGAACCTGCGACCTCTGGGTTATGAGCCCAGCGAGCTACCGAGCTGCTCCACCCCGCGACGGGTGTACACCAGGTTACCGAACCCGACCGAGCCCACCAAATCGCGCGCTCACCAGCACTACTTCGCCTCGTTGTACTTGGTGATCGCCGCGTCGAGGCGCTGCAGCGCCGCGCCGTAGGCCCCGAAGTCGCCCGACTTCTGCGCGTCACGGGCCGCGCCCATCGCCGTCTCGACGTCCTTGAGTGCGGCGGCCTTCGCCGGCGACAGACTGACCGCCCCGCTGGGCGGCGGTGTCACCGCGTCGGCGGGCGGCGGTGGGCTAGCGGGCGGTCCGCCCGGCGGTGCCCCTGCGGGCACCCCGGACTCGGTCGGCGCGATGCCGGCCGCGGTCGCGGCCGCCCCCGGCCCGAACAGCCCGGTCAGCGCGTCACCGACGGTCGGCCCGTAGCCGATTTTGTCGTTGTACATCATCGCCACCCGGATCAACCTGGGGTACGAGGAAGCGACATCGCTGGTGCCCGGCGAGGCGTACACCGGCTCCACGTACAACAGCCCGCCCTGAGCCACCGGCAACGTCAGCAGGTTGCCCCACTTGATCCGGTTCTGGTTGTCACGCCCGATCACGCCGAGATCCTGCGACACCGCGGTATCGGTGGTGATCGCGTTATTCGCCAACTTGGGACCGTTGACCTGGCCGGGGATGGTCAAGACGGTGATCTTGCCGTAGGTCGCCGGATCGGAGCTGGCGCTGATGTAGGCGGCCAGGTAATCGCGTTTGAACCTGTTCATCGCGGTGGTCAGCTGGAACGACGCCGCAGTGTCGCCATTGGCAATGTTTTTCGCGACGATGTAGTACGGCGGCTGGTAGCTGCTGGCGGTCGGGTTCGGGTCGAGCGGCACGTCCCAGAAATCTGACGTGGAGAAGAACGTCACCGGGTCGTTGACGTGATACTTGGCCAGCAACATCCGCTGCACCTTGAACAGGTCTTCGGGATAGCGCAGGTGCTCGGCCAGTTCGCCGGAGATGTCGCTCTTCGGTTTGACCGTTCCGGGAAAGACTTTCATCCAGGCCTGCAGCACCGGGTCGTGCTCGTCCTGCTGGTAGAGCGCCACGGTTCCGTCGTAGGCGTCGACGGTGGCCTTGACCGAGTTGCGGATGTAAGACACCTGCTTGTCCGGCGCCAACCGATTGAACGCGACTTCTGTCGAGTCGGCGGTAGCCGACGACAGCGAGGTGAGCTGGGAGTACGGGTAGTTGTCTAATGTGGTGTAGCCGTCGATGATCCACACCAGCCGCTTGTTGACGATCGCCGGGTACACGCTGCTGTCGGTGGTCAGCCACGGCGCTACCGCTTCCACCCGCTGGGCCGGGTCACGGTTGAACAGGATCTTGCTGTCGGACCCGATCACGTTGGAGAACAAGAAGTTCCGCTCGGCGAACTTCGCGGCGAAAACGCCGCGGGATATCCAGCCGCCGAGTGACACTCCCCCGCTGCCGGTATAGGTGTAGTTCTTGGTCTCGGAGTTGGTCTCGTAGTCGTATTCCCGGTCGACACCGCCTTTTCCGACGATCGCGTAGTCGGCAGGCGCACTCGCGATCACCGGACCGAAGTAGATCCGGGGCTGGTCCAGTGGCGCCGGGCCCGGGGACAACACGCTGCCATTGGCCCCGACGACGCTGGCCAAGAACTCCGGGTATCCACCATTTTGGTTGGGGTCGTTCGCGATTCCGCGCACGGTGTTGGCCGGTGAGGCGATGAAACCGTTGCCGTGCGTGAAGACGGTGTGTTTGTTGATCCAGTCCCGCTGATTGTCGATGAGGTGGTCGGGGTTGAGTTCTCTTGCCGCGACGACATAGTCGCGCAGGTGACCATCCGGGCCGCGGTACCGGTCGATCGACAACCGGTCAGGAAAATAGTAGAAGTTCTTGCCCTGCTCGAACTGGGTGAACGCCGGGCTGATGATGGTGGGGTCCAGCAGTCGGATGTTGGACGTGGTGGCCCGGTCCGAGGCGACCTGCTCGGCCGTGGCCTTCCCGTCGCCGCTGTAATCCCGGTAGCTCACCACGTCCTCGGTCAGTCCGTAGGCTTGCCGGGTCGCGGTGATGCTCCTGCTGATGTACTCGCGTTCCTTCTGCGCCGCATTGGGTTTGACGCTGAATTGCTCAATGACCAACGGCCATGCCGCGCCGACCACCATCGACGACAGCAGCAGTAACACCAGCCCGATTGCCGGAATCCGCAGGTCTCGCAGCACGATCGCCGAGAACACCGCGACCGCGCAGATCAGCGCGATCGCCAGCAGGATCAGCTTGGCCGGCAACACGGCGTTGATGTCGGTGTAGCCGGCTCCGGTGAAGGGCTTGCCTGCCCGGGTGTGCGACAGCAACTCGTAGCGGTCCAGCCAGTATGCGAACGCCTTGAGCAGCACCAGCGTCCCGACCAGGCTGATCAACTGGATACGCGCCGAGCGGCTCAGCGCACCAGCGCGTCCCGACAACCGGATGCCGCCGAAGATGTAGTGCGTCAGCAGATTCGCGACGAGAGCCAGAAAGATCGCGACGAAGAAGAAGCTGAGCACCAGTCGGTAGAAAGGCAGCTCGAAAGCATAGAAGCCCAGGTCCTTACCGAATTGCGGATCGCCGATGCCGAAGCTTCCGCCATGCAGAAAGAGTTGGATACGCACCCAGAAGGTCTGCGCGACAGCGCCGGCGAGCAGCCCGATCGTCACGGGCACACCGGTAACGATGATCCGCAGCCTGGACATCACCACCGTGCGGTAGCGCGCCACCGGATCGCTGCCATTGCTCGGGACGAACACTGGCCGGGTCCGGTACGCCATCGTCATGGCGGCGAACACGATGCCGCCCACTAGTAGCCCGACCACCACGAACACGATCAGCCGGGTCATCAGCACGGTGGTGAACACCGATCGGTAGCCCAGTTCGCCGAACCACAGCCAGTCGACATACGCGTCGATCAATCGAGGCCCGATCAGCAGCAGACCGATCAGGGTCAGCGCGATAGCGATCAGCGTCCGGCTGCGTCGAGTCAGCTTCGGCATTCTGGCGGCGGGCCGCATCCCCACTAGCTACGCTCCCTGCTCGGTTGTGCTCGACGTTCCAACTCTACGCATCGTCTGATCTACTCGGCTCTTCCTCGCGGCGCTCCGCGGCGCGCATTTTTGCCACCCCCGCTAGCAACCCGGCGGCTGCCCGCCGGAGGTCACGGCGTGCAGCGCGTCAACGGCCGCACCGAGGTTGTCGACCTTGATCATCTGCAGGCCGGGCACCTTCTCGGCGTTGGCCTCGTAACAGTTGCCGGCCGGCACCAGGAACACCGTCGCTCCGGCGTCGCGGGCGGCGCTCATCTTGTGCCCTATCCCGCCGATCTTGCCGACCTCGCCGTCCGGCTTGATCGTGCCGGTGCCTGCCACGAATTTCGAGCCGGCGAGATTGCCGGTCGTCAGCTTGTCGATGACGGCCAGGCTGAACATCAGCCCCGCCGACGGCCCACCCACGTTGGCGAGGTTGAAGTCGACCACAAATGGCGCCCACGGTGCGTCCGTCACAGAGACGCCGACGAAGCCGTAGTCCCCCTTCGGATGATGACCCAACGTGATCTGGGCCGTCCCGGGTTGCGCGTTCTTACGGCGAAAATCGACGGTGACCTGCTGGCCGGGTTTGGTGGTCTTCAGAAACGACGTGAACTGCTCCACGTTCGCTACCGGCTTACCGTTGACTGCCTGGACGGCATCGCCGGCCTGCAGCTTACCCACCGAGGGCCCGGGGTCGGTGAGCGTCACGATCGTCACCGCCTCCGGATATTTCAGGTAGCCCAGCGCAGCGAATTCGGCGTTGTGCTCCGACTCCTTGAAATCGGCGTCGTTGGCCTTGTCGACTTCTTCGCGCGACTGACCAGGCGGGTAGACCAGATCGCGCGGCATCAGCTGTTCCTGCCCGGACAGCCACAGCGTCAGCGCCTCGGCCAGGCTGAGGTCGTCGCGCTGAGAGACCGTCGTCATGTCCAGGTGGCCCGTCGTCGGGTGCGTCGGGGTGCCTTTGATCTCGACCACCTGCTTACCGTCGACCTCGCCGAGGGTGTCGAACGCCGGACCCGGGCCCAGCGACACGTACGGCACCGTGACTGCGGCGAGCAGCACACCGAAGACCACGATCGGGACCAGCGCCACCATCAGCGTCAGAATCCGCCTGTTCACGTCGCTAACCCTAGACGCTGGCGTCACACCAACCCGGTTCATGGCCCGGCTTCTTCCCATGACGGGACGCCGGGCCGCGCGCCATGGATAGCCGATGAGTACCGTTGGGGGCATGGCTGACGTGCCTTTCGGGTTCTCCGCCGAAGACGACCCGGACCGCGACAAGCACCGTGCGAACGACCGGGAGTCCGGCTCGGGATCTGCTGACCCGTTCGGGCTGGGTGGCCTCGGCGGCGAATTCAACATGGCCGACCTCGGCCAGATGTTCACCCAGCTGGGGCAGATGTTCAGCGGCGCCGGCTCCATGGGCGGTCAATCCTCCGGCCCGGTGAACTACGAACTCGCCCGCCAGCTGGCATCGAGCTCGATCGGGTTCGTGACGCCCATCCCGATCGCGACCCGCGAGGCAATCGGCGACGCCGTCCACTTGGCCGAGACCTGGCTCGACGGCGTGACCGCCCTACCGGCCGGCACCACCAGGACGATGGCCTGGACGCCCACCGACTGGGTGGAGCACACCCTGGAAACCTGGAAGCGGCTGTGCGATCCGATGGCCCAGCAGATCGCCACGGTGTGGGCGTCGGCATTGCCCGAGGAAGCCAAGGCCATGGCCGGTCCGCTGATGTCAATGATGTCGCAAATGGGCGGTATGGCATTCGGCTCGCAGCTGGGCCAAGCATTGGCCCGGCTGTCCAAAGAAGTGCTGACCTCCACCGACATCGGATTACCGTTGGGCCCCAAGGGGATTGCAGCGCTGGTGCCCGACGCCATCGAATCGTTCGCTGACGGGCTCGAGCAGCCTCGCAGCGAGATCGTCACCTTCCTCGCGGCCCGCGAGGCTGCTCATCATCGGCTGTTCAGTCATGTGCCGTGGCTGTCGAGTCAGCTGCTCGGCGCGGTCGAGGCCTACGCCAAGGGCATGAAGATCGACATGCACGGGATCGAGGAGCTGGCACGCGATTTCAACCCGGCGTCGCTCAGCGATCCCGCCGCCATGGAGCAGCTACTCGAACAAGGGGTGTTCGAGCCCAAGGCGACGCCCGAGCAGACCCAGGCGCTGGAGCGGCTGGCGACGCTGCTGGCGCTGATCGAGGGCTGGGTGCAGACCGTGGTCAACGCCGCACTGGGTGACCGGATCCCGGCCGCGGCCGCACTCGGCGAAACATTGCGCCGGCGCCGGGCGACCGGCGGGCCGGCCGAACAGACCTTCGCCACACTGGTGGGCCTCGAGTTGCGGCCGCGCAAGCTGCGCGAGGCCGCCGCGCTATGGGACCGACTGACCCAGGCCGTCGGCGTCGACGCCCGCGACGCGGTCTGGCAGCACCCCGACCTGTTACCCAGCTGCGATGATCTCGACGACCCGGCCGGCTTCATCGACCGCGAACTCGGTGGCGACACCAGCGGAATCGAGGACGCGATCGCTGAGTTCGAGCGTGGTTCCCATGACGACAACGGCCCCGGCGCTGTGGATAGCTGAGCCCTTCTTCGCTCATCGGCGTGGCACAGTGCCAGGATGGCGCAGCCCAAGTCGCCGCTGTATGCACTCGATCCAGCGCTGCCGGTGCTGCTTCGACCCGACGGCGCGGTGCAAGTGGGCTGGGGCCCGCGCCGCGCCGTGCTGATCCGGCCACCGCGCGGCGTGACCGCGACCGGACTGGCCACCCTGCTGCGGGCGATGCGTTCGCCAGTGCCGATCAGCGAGCTGCAACACCAGCGCATCGGTCTGAGCAACGGCGAATTGGTCGACCTGGTCCGGCAATTGGTGACAGCCGGCGTCGCCACCTGCGGGACACGCCAACGGCCGAGCCGCTCGGCGTCGATCCGGGTGCACGGCCGCGGCCCGCTGTCCGAACTGCTGGCCGACGGGTTGCGGTGCTCGGGAGCCCGGGTCAAACAGAGCAACCAGCCGCATGCCGCCGTGACGTCTGCCGAAGCCGACCTGGTGGTGCTGTCCGACAACCTCGTCGCCGACCCGCGGCTGCTGCGCGAGCTGCACGGCCAGGGTGTCGCGCACCTTGCGGTGCGGGTACGTGACGGTACCGGGCTGGTCGGCCCGTTGGTTGTGCCCGGTGTGACGAGCTGCCTGGACTGCGCGGACTTACACCGCAGGGATCGCGACGCGGCGTGGCCCGCCGTCGCGGCGCAGCTGCGGGACACCGTCGGCGTGGCCGACCGTGCGACCCTGCTGGCCACCGCGGCGTTGGCGCTCAGCCAGGTCAACCGGGTGATCGCAGCGGTCCGCGGCACCGCCTCCGAACCGCCCGCGTCGTTGAGCGCGACCCTGGAGTTCGACGTGCACGCCGGCTCGATCGTGGCGCGGCAATGGCCGAAGCATCCGTTGTGTTCCTGCTGACAGCGGTTGTCGCCAGATCGGTACGGCGCGCACAGGCTGGTCATGGATGATGGTGACGTGGCAGACATGATGAAGTCCAGAACAGTCTTCACTCTATAGAACCGCGCTATACGCTAAACGGAGCGAACCCGTCCAAGGCGGGGGTGTTTCTGCGAGTAGCGGACGCCTACATGAATCGACGTCTGCGTTTGAACGCCGCTACGTCGGCCTTGGAGAGCAGGAACCACTCCCCATTCTGACGGCGATCCTTAAATCGGTCGTGCCAGTAGCGTTCGATGCCTGCCGGGTCGTCGGTCTCGAATGAGTGGACCAGCGCCGACTTCTCGGGAAGCTGTAGCGCGATCTCGTAGGATCTCCTGCCGATGGCATTCGTTCGTCCGATCTTGTGGTAACGACCCGATTTGATCAGGTAGACCACACCATCCGCCTGTGTCCTCGCAACGGGTTCCTTCGGGCCTGCGGTGTCCTCGTCGCTGCTGAGCGCCGAGACAATTTCACAGACGTCGGAAAAGCTGTCATCCGCTGCGGCAAAGGTGCGCACACGGGCGAGCTGGTCTGAGGTGCCGCCCAAACGCCTTCTGACGCTGTTGGAGTTCGGGAAAGTGTCGTCCGACCGGCGCTCCAGCTTCAAATGCGCTTCAGAGGGGAACCGACCGAGCTTTCTTGTGAGCAAGGCGATCCGACGCACGAGTTGCTCGTCATCGAGTACCTGCCCGTTTAAGGAGTTCGGCGGAAGGCCAGCCTCGGAAAGTGCTTCTCCCCATGTGGCCCAGTACTTCCCACGCCACTCGTGCTCTCGGATGCCGGTTTCGGCCTTGAACCGCTCGCGACCCAACGGCACCCCGCCGTTCTCAGCGGCGCACCGCCGAATCTCATCGAGGATTTCGTCCTTCGAGACCGCCATGCTTGGCGAGCATAGTTAGCGAACTGGCTGACTAGCCCCTGTTCCGTCTCAACTACCGACGCTGTAGCCGCCGCCGCGCGGTGGGACCGATACAAAGTAGTCCAGTGACCAGAAACGCCAACAAAGTCCGCCGCCGCGATCAGCAGCAGCGACGCTGGAATACTCCTATCGACCTAACCGAGGGTGATCGGCGCTTCTTCCTTGGTTGCGGTTTTTCGGAGAGACGGGTCGAGGACGGGCTGGGGCACCTGCGGGCAGCCGAGATGCTGCCGAATACTCCCCGCGTTCAACCTGAATGGGTCTGGGAACCTCGGAATCGCTGATAGCCGTATCCACCCAGGGCGACTAACGCTCCGAGCAAGCCGATCCCGGATACCCAGCGTCCCCCCGGTGTGGTGGCGAAGTCGATAGCGAGCAGTACCGCAACAACTCCGAGGACACCCACCATCACGACGTTGGACCGTCGCTGTCCGATCTGGCTTCGACGTCCGTATGCGACCAAACCGACACCGAGGATCAGACCCACTATTACGAAAACCAAAGGGCTGGTGTGCATCAGGGTTCGCAATGTTCCAGCCCTTCGACTCCGGCGATGGTGGTCGACCCACCTGTTATGACGCCGCCGATGGTGGCTGCCCACTCCGCCGGACCCAGCGGCGCTGCGGCTATCCCAGCTCCAGCCGAGCCTATGGTTATCAGCGGTCCGCCAACACCCTCTCCGATGTGTTCGAGGATCTCCCCCGTATCGCAGTGGTGCTTGTCGGGGTCGGGTGGCAGCGGCTTGTCCGCTTGGTTCGTGGTGATGACAGCAGGCGGGTGCGGCGGGGCTGGGATTTTCCGGCCGTCTCCGGTCGTGTAGTCAACGGCTTTTATTGTGCCTCCGTTGACTGCGACGGAGGATTCAGCCGACGGCTTGCCATTCAACTGCATCGCAGACGCCAGGGATCCCGACTGCTCGCTGTCGGTGTCGTCGTAGCGCGAACCTGCTACGGCAAGGTTGTTCGAGATGTCGTTGAGCTGCCGCACCTGATCGGCAGCGGCTTCGTAGAACCGCTGGATTGCTCCCCGAGCAGCTTTGGCCGCTGCTCCCTGCCAATGGTTGTCAAGTCCGCTCGCCACCTGCTCCACCTTGGCGATCACCGTCTTGAGTTCCCCGGCGATGCGCTCGAAGTTGGCCGCTTCCTTGGACAGGACAGCGGGATCGGTCGTGAGCGGCGACATGCGGGAATTCTAGCCGATCTTCGGCCTCTCAGAGCTGTGTGATCGACTCCGGTATTCGGATATGGAACTCGCGGGCTTTGGTCGCGCGCCCGCCCCGGCCAGGAATAACGCGCGCCTCGAAGGTGACGCCCGAACGCAGTGGGAGCGCGCGGCGGGCCTCCGGTTCGTCGGCGGCTGAGCGCCAGGCATCGTCATAAGTTGCACCACCCAAAACTTCTCGAGCCGAACAGCGCCACAACCTCGTTGCCGCCGGCTGCTGCCCACTGGTTGATCACCTCGCGCTGGCGTTCGAGCAAGGTCGATTCCTCGGTCGCCTGGCTGAGACGGATGAGGGCGAGTACGCATTGTGAGGCACACTTGACCGTATCGGGCACTTTAATGTGTTTCGGGGAATGTGAGGTACGACGTGGCAGACATCAAACGCGGTGGCGCGGCGCGCAACGCGAAGCTGGCGGGTTTGGCCGGCGGCATCGCCGGTCGCACCGCTCTCGGGTTCGGCAAGCGGCTGGCCGGCAAATCGCAGGACGAAGTCAACGCCGAGTTGATGGAGAAAGCGGCCAAGCAACTCTTCACCGTGTTGGGTGACCTCAAGGGCGGCGCGATGAAGGTCGGTCAGGCCCTGTCGGTGATGGAAGCCGCGATTCCCGAGGAGTTCGGTGAGCCGTACCGCGAGGCACTGACCAAGCTGCAGAAGGATGCGCCGCCGCTGCCTGCCAACAAGGTGCACCGGGTGCTCGACGCGCAGTTGGGGACCAAATGGCGTCAACGGTTTGCCGAGTTCGACGACACCTCGGTGGCCTCGGCCAGCATCGGCCAGGTGCACAAGGCCGTGTGGTCCGACGGCCGTGAGGTCGCCGTCAAAATCCAGTACCCGGGCGCCGACGAGGCGTTACGCGCAGACCTGAAAACCCTGCGGCGCATGATCGGTATGGTCAAGCAACTCGCGCCGGGCGTGGACGTCGAAGGAGTCGTCGACGAACTGATCGAACGCACCGAGATGGAACTCGACTACCGGCTGGAAGCCGAGCACCAGCGGGCCTTTGCCAAAGCCTACGACGGCCACCCCGACTTCCTGGTCCCGCGGGTGGTGGCCAGCGCCCCGAAGGTCGTGATCCAGGAATGGATCGACGGTATCCCGATGGCGGACATCATCCGCGAGGGCACCGTCGAGCAACGCGACCTGCTGGGAACTCGGTTGGCCGCCTTCATCTTCGACTCACCGCGGCGAATCGAGATGATCCACGGCGACGCGCACCCGGGCAACTTCATGCTGATGCCCGACGGCAAGATGGGCGTCATCGACTTCGGTGCCGTCGCACCGCTTCCCGGCGGATTCCCGGTGGAACTCGGGGCGACGATCCGGTTTGCCCGCGACAAGAACTACGACATGGTGTTACCGACGATGGAGAAGATCGGGTTCATCCAGAAGGGCGAGCAGGTGTCGGTGCGTGACATCGACGAGATGCTGCGTCAGTACGTCGAACCGGTCGAGGTCGAGGTATTCCATTACACGCGTAAATGGTTGCAGCGCATGACTTATCGTCAGCTGAACCAGGGTGTCGCGCAGATCAAGACGGCGCGGCAGATGAACCTGCCGCCCAAGCTGGCGATCCCGATGCGGGTGCTCGCCACCTCGATGGCGATCCTGTGTCAACTCGACGCGCACGTGCCGACCCAAAAGCTTTCCGAGGAGCTGGTTCCCGGTTTCGCTGAGCCGGATGAGGCTGCCGTCTAACGATTTTCGCTTTACGCGGCGATCTTGCGCGGGCGCCCGCGCGGACGTTTGCGGCTCACGACGGAGCCGCCGTCCAAGATCTCACCGCCCCACACTCCCCACGGCTCGGCGCGTTCCAGCGCCTCGGCCAGGCATGCCCGCCGAATCGGGCAGTAGGCACACAACTCTTTGGCGCGCTCCAAATCGGCCGGGCTGTCAGCGAACCACAAGTCGGGATCACTGACATGACAGGGCAGCTCGGGCTGCTGATCGTCGGGATCTGGTTCCGCGGTCATGTCGTGAACACCTGCTTCCTGGTCTGGTGAACGTGTGGTGATTTCCGGACCAGTGGCAGGTGGCTTGGTGAGAAATTTGGCCACGGATCCTGGTGACTTCGGGTCCGTGGCCTGGTGGCGAGATTTAGGGCTTCCTACGTGGGTAGCGGCCCAATCCACGGACGCTGGGTCTTGGCGGCGGCAATGCGCTTGTGCGCGGCCGCCGAGGCGGCGGCATGGTGGGAGCCGGCGCCGGCCGGGCGTACGTCGAACGCATCGAGCATGGTCACGAGGGCTCCCCCCTTCCGTTTGGGCATGCGAAAAGCGCGACTTGAGGTTAGCTGCTAGCAACGTGCAGCGGCAAGCGATTTTATGACCTGCGCATTCAGCCTCGACTGCGGACGAGATCGAGCACGTCGGGGCCGAATTGTTCGAGCTTGCGGGCACCAATCCCGGGGATGGCGACCAGCGCGGCGTCGTCGGTGGGCAGCAACTCGGCGATCGCGACCAGCGTGTTGTCGGTGAACACGACATAGGCGGGGACATTCATTTCCTTGGCGGTGCGCAGCCGCCAGTCCTTGAGCTGTAGCAGCAGCTCGTCGTCGATGTCGGCGGCGCACGTCTCGCAACGCCGAAGCATGATCGCCGTCGGGGTGGTCAGCCGGTTGTTGCAGATCCGGCAACGTGATGCGGGCCCGTTCTTACGTCGAGAACGGCTCGGCGTGGCCTCGACCTGCGTCTGCGGGGACAGTCCGTTGAGGAACCGGGACGACTTGCGGCTCTGTCGCCCGCCAGGGTTTCGGGACAGCGCCCAGCTGAGCGCCAACTGAACTCGGGCTCTTGTGATTCCGACGTAGAGCAGCCGGCGCTCCTCTTCGACGGCTTCACTTTCGCCGCCGCGGGCCAATGCGTGCGAGATGGGCAGCGTCCCGTCGGTCAGGCCGACCAGGAATACCGCGTCCCACTCCAGTCCCTTGGCGGCGTGCAGCGACGCCAGCGTGACTCCTTGGACGACTGGTGGGTGGCGTGAGTCGGCACGGGTTCGCAGCTCGGTCAGCAGTTCGGGCAGGCTCAGGGCCGGCCGGTGGGCGACTTCTTCGTCTACCAGCTCGGCCAGCGCCGCCAAGGCTTCCCAGCGCTCCCGGGCCCGCGTTCCGGTCGGAGGTTCCGCGGTCAGGCCGAGCGGCTCGAGCAGGCCACGGACCACGTCGGGCAGCAACGGGTTGCCGCCGTCAGACACCGGCACCTCAACGTCACTGTTGGCCGCCCGCTGCAGCGCCAGCAGAGCCTGTCGTATTTCCTGACGGCTGAAAAAGCCCTCACCGCCGCGCACCTGGTAGGCGATGCCCGCCTCGGTCAGCGCCTCCTCATAGACCTCGGACTGCGCATTGATCCGGTAGAGCACAGCGATCTCCGACGGCGGTGTGCCGGCATCGACGAGCCGCGAGATCGACTTGGCCACCGCGGTGGCTTCGGCGACCTCGTCGGGGTAGTCGCGAAACGTCGGCTCCGGCCCGGGGTTCCGTTGGCCGATCAGGTGCAACTTGCTGCCGGCCACCCGGCCGCGGGCGGCGGCGATCACCCGGTTGGCCAGCGACACCACCTGTGGGGTGGACCGGTAGTCGCGTTCCAGGCGCACCACCGTCGCTTCGGGGAATCGCCGGGAAAAGTCCAGCAGATAGCGCGGCGAAGCCCCGGTGAACGAGTAGATGGTCTGGTTGGCGTCACCAACGACAGTGAGGTCGTCGCGGTCGCCGAGCCAGGCCGACAGCACCCGCTGCTGTAACGGGGTGACGTCCTGGTATTCGTCGACGACGAAGCAGCGGTAGCGATTTCGGAATTCCTCCGACACCGCGGCGTCATTCTCGATCGCGGCGGCGGTGTGCAGCAACAGGTCGTCGAAGTCGAGTAAGGCAACGCCGTCACCGCGGGCCTTCAACGATTCGTAGGCGGAGTAGACCGCGGCGACCCTGGCGGCGTCCAACGGAACATCGCGGGACGCCGCGGCCACCGCCTCGGGATACTGCTCCGGGGAGATCAGCGACGCCTTGGCCCACTCGATCTCGCCCGCGACGTCGCGGACGTCGTCGGTGCTCAGCTTCAAACCGGCGCTGGTCGCCCCGCGCGCCACCACCGCGAACTTCGTATCCAGCAGTTGCCACCCGGTATCGCCGACCACCCGCGGCCAGAAGTACCGCAACTGTCGGTGCGCGGCCGCGTGAAACGTCACCGCCTGCACCCCACCGACGCCGGTCTGCGCGGCAGCACCCAGCGCGCGCAGCCGCGTCCGCATCTCACCGGCGGCGCGCTGAGTGAACGTCACCGCCAGCACCTGACCAGGCGCGACGTGTCCGGCCGCGACAAGTTGGGCGATGCGATGCGTGATCGTACGGGTCTTGCCCGTTCCCGCCCCGGCCAGCACGCAGACCGGCCCGCGTGGAGCCAGCACGGCTTCGCGCTGCTCGTCGTCGAGATCAGCAGTCAGGGAGTCCGCGATCACCGGCATGGCGTCCATCTTGGCAGTGATCGACGACAAACGTCTGACAGCGCCACGGCACGCCTGTAGCGCCCTCTATCTTTGTAGGACTATGAGTAACGCCTCTATCACCATGTACAGCACACAGTGGTGTGGCTTCTGCCATCGACTGAAGACAGCTTTGACATCCGCGGGAATCGCTTACGACGAAATCGACATCGAGCGAAATCCGGCGGCGGCCGACTTCGTGGGCTCGGTCAACGGCGGCAATCACGTCGTGCCAACGCTGAAGTTCGCCGACGACTCGACGCTGACCAACCCCAGCGCCAACGACGTCAAGGTGAAGCTGGCTGAGCTGGCCGCCGACTAACCGGCCTGTATCGTCACCGGGCCTCAGCCCACGACTCGACGATCACCCGCGCAATCGACACCGGACCGGGCAACAGCAGCCTGGATTCCGAATCGCTGCCCCAGTCGCCAACTTCCAACGCTGCGCGAATCTCGTCGCGGGTGAACCACTGCGCCTCGGCGATCTCGCCGTCGTTGAAGGCGAACGGCTCGGCCGGATCGGCGACCGCGTGGAAGCCGACCATCAGCGACCGGGGAAACGGCCACGGCTGGCTGCCCAGGTAGCGAATGTCGCGGACGGTGAGCCCGATCTCCTCGTGAATCTCGCGGGCGACACAGGTTTCGAAGGACTCCCCAGCCTCGACGAAACCTGCCAGCAGCGAAAACATCCGGTCGGGCCACACCGTTTGGCGGGCCAGTACCGCGCGGTCGGCGCCGTCATGCACCAAGCAGATGACCGCGGGGTCGATGCGCGGAAATTCCTCATGACCGGTGACCGGGTTGACCCGCGCCCAGCCCGCCCGAACCGGTTTGGTCGGCGAGCCGTCGATGGAGCTGAATCGCGCACTCGCATGCCAATTCAGCAGGGACGCTGCAGCCGAGACCAATTGCGCACCAACGTCATCAAACAGCTGAGCGGCCCGGCGCAGATCAGCGACCTCAGCTTTCACGTCGTGATCTTCGGGTGATTCCAGCGGGCCGCGCACCGCCCACACGTGTCGGCCGTCGTCGATGCGGCCCAGGAACACCGCGTCCGTCGGCGGCTGGTCGGCCAGATTGATCGCCTTACCCAGCACAACCTTGCCGTCGGCGACCATCACCTGGTTGCGCGAGTCCAGCCGTAGCAATGCCGCGTCTGGCCATCCGGCAACCGCGGCGTCGGTGTCGGTACGCACCTGGTCGGCCCGGTCGGCGCCGACACGCGACAACAGCGGCACAGCTTTCAATTGAAAATCCACGTTGCTATACCTCCCGGCGACCCGCCGCGCCCGGCTCCACCGCGCTTGCGATCGCCACGTCACTTCCCCGTATTGCGGACGAAAAGCAGCCGGTCGCCGGCCTCGATGGCGTCGACCTCGGGCGCGTCGACGCGCAACAAGTGTCCGTCACGGACCACACCCAGCACGATGTCGGACAGATGTCGCGGGGAACCGCCGACCTCGTTCTGCTCGACGTCACGCTCAGCGATGGAGAATCCCGCCGCCGGCGTCAGCAGGTCGTCGATCATCTCGACCACGCTGGGCGTGGTGGTGGCGACCCCGAGCAGCCGGCCGGCGGTGGCCGAGGAGATGACCACCGAGTCCGCTCCCGATTGCCGCAACAAGTGCTGGTTTTCCGCCTCCCGGATCGCGACGACGATCTTGGCTTTGGGCGCGATCTCTCGAGCCGTCAGTGTCACGAGCACCGCCGTGTCGTCACGATTGGTGGCCACCACGATGGACGACGCGTGCTCGGCCCCAGCCAGCCGGAGCACATCGAATTTGGTGGCGTCGCCGTGGACGGTGACCAGGCCGGCCGCCGCAGCGTGGTCGAGGGAAGCCTGATCAGTGTCGACCACGACGATGGTGGCCGGGGGGATCCCGTCATCGATCATGGCAGCCGTCGCCGTTTTGCCTTTGGTCCCATACCCGATGACGACGGTGTGGTTGCGCACTTTGCTCCTCCAACGCTTGATCTTCCACGCTTGGCGGGATCGCTCGGTAAGCACCTGGAACGTCGTACCAACCAAAACGATCAAGAACATCACCCGCAGCGGCATGATGATGATGATGTTGATCAGGCGCGCGGATTCGGTATACGGGGTGACGTCACCGTATCCGGTGGTTGTCAGTGACACCGTCGCGTAGTACGCGCAGTCGAGAAAAGACAGCCGTGTGTGCCTTACGTCGATGTAACCGTCGCGGTCGATGTAGACGACGGCCACCGCGACCAACAATCCGAGCAGTGCTAGTGCGACTCGACGCCAGATGGCGCGAAACGGGCTGACATCCCGCTCCGGCATGTGCAGCACAGCGGCCAGTGCGTAGCTGGGTAGGGCGGTCAGCGCTCGCTCGGGACCGCTTCCCCGAGGGCTAACTCTGACCACAGTTCATCGGCTCGACCCAGCACACGACACAATGTAACCATGACCGCCATCACATCCAGAGTCCAGCGCGACGCCAGCCAAACATCCGCCTACCGCCTCGCGGCGCTGTTGCTCGGCGTCGGCACCCTTCACTTCGTCGCACCAAAGCCGTTCGACGGCATCATCCCCGTCGAACTGCCCGGAAGCGCACGGTTCTACACCTACGCGTCCGGCGTGGCCGAGGTCGTCATCGGCGCGCTGCTGCTGCCGTTGCGCACCCGTCGGTTGGCTGCGCTGGCGGCTGCCTCATTGTTTTTGGCCGTGTTCCCGGGCAACCTCAACATGGTCCGGCTGTGGTGGGACAAGCCATGGCCGATGCGCATCATCGCGCTGGCCCGGCTGCCGCTGCAGCTTCCGATGGTCACCACGGCGCTCAAGGTCGCCCGCAACTCTTAGTGGCAAATCTCTACATCAGCCTGAACGCGCGAGTAGTTCGGCCAGCTCGTCGTGGCCAGGCAGCACATCCGGGACGACCGTCCGCCCGGTCCGCACGTAGTGAAAAGCCGTGCGCACCAGGGATTCTTGGCATCCGCTGAGCGCGGCCCACGCGATCCGGTACACGCCGAGCTGGATAGCGGCATGCCGGGCGGCGTCGAAGCCGTGCGGGGGCTCACCGGTCTTCCAGTCCACGACGGTCGCACCACCGTCGGACTCGGCGAATACCGCGTCGATGCGACCACGGACCACCGTGCCGCCGATGGCCATCTCGAACGGGACCTCGACAGCCAGCGGTGTACGTGCGGCCCACAGGGAGGTCAGGAAGGCGTCCTGCAGAGCGGCCAGTTCGTCGGCGTCACGCTGGGCAATCTCGGTGTCGGCGGCGCCCGGCAGGTCAGCGAGGTCGAACAGCCGATCAGCGCCGTAGAAGCGCTCGACCCAGTCGTGAAAGGCGTTGCCCAGCAATGCATGCGGCTCCGGCCGTGCCGGCAGTCGGCGGGCGAGCCGCTGCATAGCGAGTTTCGGGTCCCGGGCCAGATCGACCAAACTGCTGACCGACAGCCCGCTGGGCAACGTGTACACGGGTGGTTCAGCGACCCGGGCACGCTCCCGGAGCAGCGCGTCGACGTCGGCGGTCCAGCCTTCGACGTCGTGCGACGCGGTGGCTGCGTCCGCCGCCATTGCGGCGGTCACCAGCTCGGCGCCCCGCTGCACGTCGGCGCGGCGGCCGCCCAGCGGGTCGACGGGCCAATTCGCCTCGCTGACGCTGTCGTGCGAAGGGTTTCGCTCGCCCTCAGCGGGTTCGGGCGCCCAGTGCTGGACCACGCCGCAGGGCTGGCCGACGTCGGCCGACTGCTCAATGATGTCTTTGACTTCGCGGAGGAAATCCGACGGTCCGCGCGGTTTGACACCGGTGGCCGCCCAGTGATGGCCGGACAGCAGCAGCGTGTCCTCTGATCGGGTGATGGCGACGTACAACAATCGACGTTCCTCGTCGATGCGACGTTGCTCGAGCTGAGCGCGGTGAGCGGAGATCTTGTCCGACAGCTGCTTTCGATCGGTCACATCCGAGGTGTCCAGAACGGGTACGCCGTGGACGCCCTCGGCGGAACGGTCACCACGCAACAGCGGCGGAAGGTCGGCGGCGTCGGTGAGCCATGTGCGGGACTGCGCGGTGGACGGGAACAACCCACCTACCAGATGCGGCACCGCGACCACCTGCCATTCCAAACCCTTTGCGGCGTGGACTGTCAACACCTGCACCCGGTTCTGGGCGACGGTGACCTGGGCGGGTGCCAAACCGTTCTCGACGATCGCGGCAGCGTCCAGGTAGGCCAGCAGCCCGACGACCGAGGCGAGGGAGCCAGTGCCGGGGTGTCGCTCGGCGTAGCCGTTGACCACGTCGACGAAGGCGTCGAGCTGTTCGGTGCCGGCCCACCCTGAGCCGGGCGCTGTCGCCCGCACCTCGCAGTCGACGCCGAGCAGGCGGCGGACCTCGGCGACCAGATCGGGCAGCGGGTGACCGAGGTGGCCGCGCAGCATCCTCAGCTCATCGGCGAGCTCCACGATGCGCCGATACCCTTCGGCCGAATAACTTTGGGGCGATCCAGGATCGGCGAGCGCGTCAGCCAGGCTCGCGGTATCGGCGTTCGGACCGGCAGCCTCGGCGATCTGCTCCAGCAGGGCACCCGGCTCCGCCGCGCTTGCGATCGCCACCGGCCCATCGTGGCGACCCGCCGCACCCGGCTCCGCCGCGCTTGCGATCGCCACCGAACGCCGCCACAGCGCCGCGACGTCGCGGGCGCCGAGCCGCCACCGCGGGCCGGTGAGGACCCGCATCGCGGCCGCGCCGGCGGTAGGGTCGGCGACCAGGCGCAGCATCGCGACCACATCGGCGACCTCCGGCACCGAGAGCAGACCGGCCAGTCCCACCACCTCGACGGGGACTCCGCGGGCGCGCAGCGCGGCGGCGATAGGCGCGGCATCGGCGTTGCGACGCAACAGGACTGCGGCGGTCGGCGGCGCAACGCCATCGGCAGCCGCCTGCTGGTAGCAGTGCTGCAGATGGTTGGCGAGCCAGTCGCGCTCGGCGTGAACGTCAGGCAACAGCGCGCACCGCACCGCGCCGGGCTCGGCGTCGTGGCGGGCGCGAAGCGCGTGCACCGCCACCGAGCGCTGTCGCGCATCGGCGGACACGGCATTGGCGACGTGCAGGATGGCCGGCGGGTTACGCCAGCTGGTACTCAGTTGTAGCACCGGCGCCGGGCTGCCGTCGGGCATCGGGAAGTCGGTGCTGAAGCGCGGCAGATTGATTGCCGACGCGCCGCGCCATCCGTAGATGGACTGAATCGGATCCCCGACGGCGGTCAGCGCCAGTTGCTCGTCGACCCCACCACCGAACAACGACGACAGCAGCATCCGCTGCGCATACCCGGTGTCCTGGTATTCATCGAGCAGGACCACCCGGTAGCGGCTGCGCAGCTGCTCGCCTACCTGTGGAACCGCCAGCGCAAGCCTTGCGGCGCCCGCCATTTGGCCGCCGAAGTCCATCACCTTGCCGGCCTGCATCCGCCGGTGCAGGGCATCGATCAGGGGCACCAGCTCGGCGCGTTCGGCTTGGGTGGCCAGCATCCGCAGCAGCCATTGGCTGGGTCCCCGATCGCGCTGGTAGCGGCCCGCGGGCAGGGTGTGCACTAGCCGCTCGAGCTCGACGTGGGTGTCGCAGACCTGGCCGGTGTCGACCAGATGCTCGGCAAGCTGACCCGCCAGCTTCAACACCATCGCGGTGACCGCGGCCGGGTTCTTCTCGGTCTGCAGCGCACCGGGGTAAGTGTTGACGACGTCGAAGGCCAACTGCCAGAGCTCGGTCTCGCTGAGCAGCCGGGTATCGGGTTCGACCGGGTGCGCGTACGCCGGAGTCGACAGCAGACCGTATTCACGCAGCAGCTGGCCGGCGAAGGCGTGATAGGTGCTGACAACGGGCAGGCCTGCCGGCTCGCCCGACTCGCCACCGAACGCCGGCCCGGCGCCGCTGAGTCGTGCCAGCCGCGACCTGACCCGCCGCAACAGCTGCCCGGCCGCCTTGCGAGTGAAGGTCAGGCCGAGCACCTGGCCAGGGTCGGCGTAGCCGTTGGCCACCAGCCAGACCACCCGTGCCGCCATCGTCTCGGTCTTGCCGGCGCCCGCCCCCGCGATCACCACCAGCGGCCCGGGCGGGGCCGCGATCACCGCAGCCTGCTCCTCGGTCGGTTCGAACAGCCCGAGCGCACGGGCTAATTCGGCCGGGCTGTAGCGCGGTGGCGCCGTCACGGTCATTTTGACCCCTTCTCGTCGAGCCCGTTGTGCGCCGGGCAGTTCGGCCGCAGCGGGCAGTGTGTGCAGCCGTCGTTGACCCTGGCGATGAACTGCGGGCCGGCGGTCGCTTCGGCCGCGTCACGGATCCGCTCACGCCACTGGTCGCGCGCTTCGGGGGTCAGCGGATCCTGCTCGCGCTCGGTGGCACCGCTGCAGCCCGTTTTGCCGAGATAGACCAGCCGCCCGCCGCCGGGGTCGTCGCCGTGATCCACCAGGCCCTCGGCCACCGCAAGTTGGTAGGCCGCCAGCTGCGCGTGCCGCTGCGCGTCGTCCTTGCTGGCCGGCGTCTTGCCGGTCTTGAGGTCCACGATCACCAGCCGACCCGCCGCGTCGCGCTCGATGCGGTCGACCCGGCCGCGCAGCCGGACGCTACCGTCATCCAGGACGCCGTCGATCTCGACTTCGACCCCGACCTCGATCAGCTCGCCGCGGGTCTGCGCCCGCCAAGCCAGAAACGTCTCGACCATGGTCTGGTGCCGGGCGAGTTCATTGTCTGCGTACCAACGTGATTCGAACGGTAAGCGCTGCCACACCCGCTCCAGCGCGGCGAGCAGTTCGGTGTCGTTGCGGCCCGGCTCGGCGATCAGTGCGTGCAGCACCGAGCCGACCGTCGAGCTGAGGTCGCGCGGATCGGTTCCGCCGTGGCGCTCCATCATCCAGCGCAGCGGGCAGTCGGTCAACGTCTGCAGGCTCGACGGTGTCAGCGTCACCACATGATCCGGGTGATCCGCCCTGCTCCACATCGGTTCGCTCGTGCTGACCGGCGACATGCCGTACCAGCCGGCCGGGTCAGCGCCCGGCACACCCGCCTCGGCCAGGCGTGCCAATTGCGTGGCCGCGCAGTCGCGCATCGCGTCGCTGACCGTTCCTGTCGGGGCGCACACCACGCCACGTAACCGGCCGACGACGGCATTGGCGGACAGCACCCGGGGCGCGACGACCGGCTGCAGCACATCCTCCTCCGCATCTTCAGTGCACCACTGCGCGAGTTCGGCGAAGAACGGCGACGGCATGCTGGCCTCGTCGACTCCGCTGCTTTCTCCGTCAACCGCGGTCACCAGCAGCCGGGAACGTGCGCGACCCATGGCGGCGACCAGCAGTCGCCGTTCCTCGGCCAGCAGCGGCGCGCGCATCGACGCGTTCTCGGCGACGCCGTCGAGCACGTCGAGCAGCCGCTGGGTGCTCAGCACCCCACCACGCGGAATCGTATTGGGCCACAGTCCTTCCTGTAGGCCCGCGATGACGACCAGATCCCACTCCCGACCGAGGGCCGCGTGTGCGCTGAGTACCGCGACCTGTTCGGTCACGGCCGGTTCGGCGCCGGCAGCCCGCAGTTGCTCGGTATTCAGGTGATCGATCAGGCCGCGCAGCGAGGCGCCGGCGGTCCGCGACAGGTATTGGTCGCAGGCTTCGAACAATGCCGTGACCGCGTCGAGATCGCGGCCGGCCTGCACACCGGCGGTACCACCACGTTCACACGCCGTCAGCCACCGCCGTTGCAGACCGGAACGCTGCCATGCCGCCCACAGTGTGGAGCGCGGGTCCTCCCCGCGACCATGCGAGGCGGCTGCCGCGCCCAGCACCGCCCGCACCCGCTGCAACGGCCTGGCCTGAGCCGCGGACAGCCGGGCCGGCATGCTGTCGCCGAGCGCCTCGACCAGCAGGTCGCCGAATGCCCTTGCCGACCCGCCGATGTCGGCACGCCGCAGCGCGCGTCGCAGTTGACGAAGCGAGACCGGGTCGACCCGACCGATCGGCCCGGTCAGCAGCGCGACCGCCCGCTCGGCGTCCAACCCGTCGGCGGTCGCGGCCAGCACCGTCAGCAGCGACTGCGCGGCCGGCTGCGCGGCCAGCGGCCCGGTGAGCATCGCCGGCGCCACCGGCACACCGGCCCGGGCCAGCGCCTGCGGCAACCCCGCTGCCCGTGGCACCGATCTGACGACGACCGCCATCTGCGACCACGGCACCCCGTCCAGCAAATGCGCGCGCCGCAGATAGTCGGCGATCATCGCGACCTCCGCGCCCGTGGATGCGGCCGACTTCACCAGCACCGAGCCGGGATCGTCGCCGACGCCGTCGATGTGTCCTCCCCCGGTGAGGCGACCCGCGATGCCCGAGACCGCCCGCGCCACAGCCGGAGCGCAGCGATGCGACGTGGTCAGCGTGACCGACGGCGTACCGTCACCCAACAACGCCGCCGGCTCTGCGCCGCGGAAGCCGAACACCGCCTGGTCCGGGTCGCCGGCCAGCAGCGTCAGGTCGGCGCCGGCGGCCAGCACCCGCACCAGCAACGCGGCTTGCGGGTCGAGCTGCTGGGCGTCGTCGACGAGGAGCACACCGATGCGGGCCCGCTCGCCGGCCAGCAGCTCGGCGTCGACAGCCAACGCTTCCAGAGCCGCGCCGACCAGTTCGGCGGCCCCGACGGCCGGCGTAGTCGCCCGCGGGGCTGCGGTGCCCACCGCGGCGCGCAGCAGCATCACCTGCTCGTAGCCGCGCGCAAAACGGCCCGCCGCAACCCATTCCGGACGTCCCGACCGCCGGCCCAACCGCTCGAGTTGGTGCGGGTCGACCCCTCGCTCGGCGCACCGGGCCAGCAACTCGCGCAGCTCGGCGGCGAAACCGGCGGTACCCAGCGCCGCCCGCAGTTCGGTCGGCCACCCGTCGGCCCCATCGGCGATCTCGCCGGCCAGCAGCTCCGCGATGACCGCGTCTTGCTCCGCGCTGGTGACGAGCCTGGGTGGTGGACCACCGGCGCGCTGCGCCGCCAGCCGTAGCACGGCGAACGCGTAGCTGTGCACACTGCGCACCAACGGTTCCCGGATGACCGCGGGACGGGCACCGGCACCTCGAGAGCCCAGCAACCGCCGGGTCAACGCGCTGCGCGCCTGCGCGCCGACCCGGCCCGAACCCGTCAGCAGCAGAACCGATTCCGGGCCGTTTCCCGCGCCGATGCGGGCGGCCGCCACGTCGACCAGCAGCGAGCTCTTACCTGTGCCCGGCCCACCGAGCACGCGCACCGTCCCGCGTAGATCGGGATCGAGCACGACGTGGGCCTCCGGGCCCCAGTGGTAGGACATATGGGAATGACACCACGGGGGTCCGACACATCGACCCGACCGCCGGACTGGCACGATCGACGGGTGACCCGCCTGCATGTGCACCGCTTCGGACCGCCCGGGCCGGTGCGCGTGCTCGCATTGCACGGGCTCACCGGACACGGCCGGCGTTGGGAGACGCTGGCGAACCGATACCTCCCCGAAGTCGCTTTTGCTGCACCGGATCTGATCGGGCACGGCCGCTCGTCATGGGACGCGCCGTGGACGATCGAGGCCAATGTGGTCGCGCTGGAGGACCTGCTCGACCGGGAGGGCGACGGCCCCGCCGTGGTCGTGGCGCATTCGTTCGGCAGCGCGATCGCCCTGCGGTTGGCGGCCGCCCACCCCGGCCGAGTCTCCGGACTGGTACTGCTCGACCCGGCCGTCGGACTGGATGGTGGATGGATGCTCGAGATCGCCGACGCGATGCTGGCCTCCCCGGATTATTCCGATGTCTCGCAGGCCCGCGCCGCGAAGACCAACGGTTCCTGGTCGGGGGTGGACCCGTCCGTGGTAGACGCCGAACTGGACGAGCACCTCGTCATGCTGCCGGGCGGCCGGTGTACCTGGCGCCTGAGCCTGCCGGCGATGATGGCCTACTGGAGTGAGCTGGCTCGTGATATCGTCCTGCCGCCCAAGGGGATTGGAACAACCTTGGTGCAGGCCGCCTGGACCTCGCCGCCGTATGTCACCGACCGACTCGTCACCGGTCTGGGTGAGCGGTTGGGCGAGGATTTTCGGTACCTGACATTCGAATGCGACCACATGGTGGCCGAGACCAAACCGGTCGATGTCGCCGCGCTGATCCGCGAACGGATGGTCTGACCATGGCGCCCATCACCGACGACCAGGTCGAACGGGTGCGTGCGCTGGTCGCCGCCATTCCGGCGGGGCGGGTGTCGACCTACGGCGATATCGCTGCTGCGGCACAGCTTTCCAGCCCGCGCATCGTCGGCTGGATCATGCGTACTGATTCCCTCGATCTGCCGTGGCACCGGGTGATCACCGCGTCGGGTCGCCCGGCGAAGCACCTGAGCACCAGAGCGCTGGAACTCCTCCGCGCCGAAGGAATTCTGGCCACCGACGGCAAGATTCCGCTCGAGGAGCTGCGCTACGCGTTTCCCGATTAGAGGATCAGCCGCACCAGCGCGGCCGTACGCGCCAGGCCCGGGAAGGCCTCGGCCGTCGACCGCGGATGCAACGCATGCACAGCAAGCCGAAACATCAACGCACGCAACAACATCTGCGGCCATTCCGGCAGTCCATTCCAGCGGTCGATGAGACCCTCGTCGGCCTCGCCCCAGGACAACGCGTCGACGACCACCACGCCCGCCGCCCACGAGGTCGGCCGCCAATATGGCGTGATGTCGGTGATCCCGGGGGCGGCCGCACCGGCGAACAGCACCGTGCCGTACAGGTCGCCGTCGACCAGTTGGTTAGGGCTTTTAGTCGGACGACGCAGTCCGGCAAGCTGATTGATCAGCTCGACCGAGCGCTGCCCGTCCGCGGACGGAGACGCCGTACGGGCCGCCGCCGGCACCGACTGCAACGGGCGTTCCTCCCACGCGGCCCGGTCGGCGGCGATGAACACGTCGACGTCGGCCCACGGCGCGGTCGGCCCCTGGGTCAGGAAACGCGGGCGTTCGAGTTTGCCGGTGGCCTCGTGCAGTCGCACCGCGGCCGACACCACCTCGTCGTGCCGGGGCTCGGGTTGCCCGGCCACGAAGGTGTCTGCCCGCCAACCGGAAATTACATAGCGACCGTCGGTCGAGCGGACCGGACGGGCCAGCCGCACGCCGTCGACGAACAATGTTTCACGCACCCTCGCCGACCACGCGGCCCGGGCGTTCTCGGCGACCATCGACAACACCACTTCGCCGCACCGCCAGCCGCCCTCCCAGACGGCGTCCAGCGGTATCGGCCGAACGCCGCTCAAACCGAACGCCGACAGCACATGCTCAGGCGGCGGCTCGACACTCACTCGAACAGCCTAAACTTCGCTCGGCGACGTCCCGGCACTAGACACGAACTCGCGGTTCGAGCCGAACCCGGTTGGCGTAGGCCGCATGGCGGATCAGTACATCACCATGTCGGGCTGCATCTGCTGCGCCCAGGCCACGATGCCACCCTGCAGGTGCAGGGCGTCGGCAAACCCGGCGTTGCGGACGGCCGTCAACGCCTCGGCCGAGCGCACTCCCGTCTTGCAATAGAGCACCGGCCGGCGATCCCGGGGCAACCCGGCCAGGCCTTCGCCGGAATTGATCGACGCACTCGGGATCAACTGCGCCCCGTCGATGTGGTTGATGTCCCACTCGGCCGGCTCCCGCACGTCGATCAGGGCGATCGGGTCGCCTGAATCGAGCAGAGCGCGCAACTGACGAGGGGTGATCGCGAAGTCAGCGGCCGCATCGGAGACGGGCCCGCAAAACGCCCCGTAGTCGACCAGATCGGTGATTGCCGGCGCTGCCGGGTCCTTGCGGATCGCGATCGTCCGATAGCTCATCGCCAGCGCGTCATAAATCATCAACCGGCCCAGCAGCGGCTCACCGAGACCGGTGATCAGCTTGATCGCCTCGGTGCCCATCACCGACGCGATCGAGGCGCACAGCACGCCTAAGACGCCGCCGTCGGTGCACGACGGCACCAGGCCCGGCGGCGGCGCGTCCGGGTAGAGGTCGCGGTAGTTCAGGCCGCGGCCGTCGGGTGCGTCCTCCCAGAACACCGACACCTGCCCCTCGAACCGGTAGATCGATCCCCACACGTAGGGCCGGTGCGCCAGCACCGCAGCGTCGTTGACCAGGTAGCGCGTGGCGAAGTTGTCGGTGCCGTCCAGGATCAGGTCGTACTGGGCGAACACGTCGACGGCGTTGTGCCGATCAAGCCGCACCTCGTGCAGACGTACCTGCACCAGCGGGTTGATCTCGGCGATCGAGTCGCGCGCGGACTGCGCCTTGGACCGGCCCACATCGGCCACGCCGTGGATGATCTGACGCTGCAGATTGGACGCCTCGACGACGTCGTCATCGACGATGCCGATGGTGCCGACTCCGGCAGCGGCGAGGTAGAGCAGCGCCGGCGCGCCGAGACCGCCCGCGCCGATCACCAGCACCCGGGCGTTCTTGAGCCGCTTCTGACCTTCGACACCCAGGCCGGGGAGGACGAGATGGCGGGAGTAGCGGGCCACCTCGTCGCGGGTCAGCTCAGCAGCGGGTTCAACGAGCGGGGGAAACACGAGACCTCAGGTTAGGCGATCGGGTACGGCCAGGGATTGAACCGACAGGTCTTGCCATCGGGCCTGACGTACTCCGGGTCGAACTTCGAGTTGTCGTCGTCGGAGGTGGAGAAGGTCTGCTGCATCATGATCGGGGCCAGGCCGCCCTGCTTGTCGCACGATTCGTGCCGCAGATAGCCGACGGCGTGGCCGACCTCGTGGTTGATCAGGTACTGCCGGTACGAGCCAATGTCGCCCTGAAAGGACAGCGCACCGCGCACCCAGCGGGCCTCGTTGATGAACACCCGTGGCTCGACGCCGACCCCGTACGAGGGGTTGTAGCACGAGGTCTCGAGCGGGAACTCATAACCGCAGCCCTCACGGACGGTCATCGGCGTGCTCAGCGAGATGCGGATGTCGGGCTTGGTGGGCTCATTCGCGTCGACCCTGATGAACGCGAACTGCGCATCGTGGGTCCAGCTCTTCGGGTTGGCCAGCGTCTGGTCGACCATCGCGGCGAACGCGTCGGCACCCCCGAATGCGACGGGATCCATGCCGTTTTCGACCTCGACGGTGTACTTGAAGACCTTGACCGCGCCCTGACCGACCTGCGGTGTGACACCGGGGACAACCTGCCACGACTTGGCGCCCGCTTCGGTGAACGGCCCGCCGTTCGGCAGCATCCCGATGGGCAGGCTGGCGTCGAACTGGGTCAGACCCCGGGGCGGAGCATCGACGATCACCGTGCCGACGGCCCCGATTTTCGGCGGGCCCTGCATCGGATGACCGGACGCGGGCGCGGACGCGCCGGTTTCGGTGACGGTCTGGTAGAGCACGACGGCGGTGACGGCGACGAGCGCCGGCAGCGCGTAGGCGCGCCAGCCGTAGGTCGACAGGAAGCGTCCCAGCCAACTCTGCTTGCGCCAGCGGCTGGGTTCACGATTCGACCGGACCCGACTGGCACCGCCCCACTCCAGCGGATCACGCTGGGCACGCAGCGGCTCTCGCCAGTCGTCGCGAAGAACCGGAGTCCGGTTACCCCCGCGCCGCTCGGGGTCGAAGGTCACTCTTCCAGAATGACACAATCCCTGCTAACGAGGACTCCCGGCGCGCCAAAAGCCGTCCCTAGCACGTTGTCAGGCCGACGTACAGGGCTTGGGTAACAGTTGAACATGCCAGTGAGTAGTAGTGTCGTGGCGATCAACCGCGCATTCACCACACCCGCGCGAAGACGAACAGATTGAGGACTGAATGAGTGACCTCGCCAACGCCGCCGGACGGAGTGGGGTGAAGCCCGCCACCGGTGCTCGGCGCGGGAACCGTCTACCTCGCGACGAGCGTCGGGGTCAATTACTTATCGCTGCCAGCGACATCTTCGTCGACCGTGGCTACCACGCCGCCGGCATGGACGAGATCGCCGAGCGCGCAGGTGTCAGCAAACCCGTTCTCTACCAACATTTTTCCAGCAAGCTAGAACTGTATCTGGCGGTGCTGCAACGGCACGTCGAAAATCTGGTCTCCGGTGTGCGCCAGGCTTTGCGGGCCACTACCGACAACCGGCAACGGTTACGGTCGGCCATCGGGGCCTTCTTCGACTTCATCGAGCACGACAGCCAGGGCTACCGGTTGATCTTCGAGAACGACAACATCACCGAGCCTCAGGTGGCCGTGCAAGTGCGGGTAGCCACCGAGGCATGCATCGACGCGATTTTTGACTTGATCAGCGCCGACTCCGGGCTGGACCCGCACCGAGCACGGATGATCGCGGTGGGCCTGGTCGGGATCAGCGTGGACTGCGCCCGGTATTGGCTGGACGCCGACCGCCCGATCGCCAAGGAAGATGCCGTCGAGGGCACGGTGCTGTTCGCTTGGGGCGGGTTGTCACACGTGCCGCTCACCCGCTCTTAGCAGCCGCACCGATCCCGAAGCCGACGCGACGCGAGTCTGCGGCGCCGATCTCGACGTAGGCGATCTTGCCGGAGTTGACGAGGAAGCGACGACCCTTCTCGTCGGTCAGGCCCAGCACGGCGGTGTCTTCGGCCAGTGCAGCGGAGACCAGTGCCTCGACTTCGCTCGGCGTTTGCGCGCTGGTGAAGACCAACTCACGCGGGCTGTCGGTGATACCGATCTTGACCTCCACGCCGGCCCCTTCCGTTTTTGCAGTAAACGATGCTTGCGCCTTGCAGGCTAGTGGACGCCGGACCGGGGTGCCGAAAGCCGGTCGGCACTAAGCCTTGGTAAGCGCCCGCCGTTGGCAAATCGTGACCTGACACGCCCGCCCTCGCCCGGCCGACTGCTCGTCACTTTACTAACATCAGCACCATTAGCACCATGGATTACCTGGACCACGAGCTCCGGGACGGCTCAGATGACGGGACCGTCGACGACATCTACGCCGACGGTGACTGCCCGTCTGCCGACGAGCGCTGGCGACCGATCGCGGCCATCGCCGGGATCGTGTTCGTGCTCGCCCTCATCGCCACCGCCGTGATCGTCAACGGCGGCGACAGCGCCTCGACGTCGGCAACCGTCGTGGTTCCGCCGAGTCAGCGCACGTCGCCGCGATTGGTGCCGGCGCTGCCGCCGGAGACCATTACCACCGTGACGCCGACGTCGCGCCCGCCCAGCCCGGCCGCGACCAGCACCGCGCCGACGCAGACCGCGCCGCCGGAAGCCGTCCCACCAGTCGCTCCGGACGTCGCCGCACGGACCTTTGTCTACCGGGTGGCCGGCACCAAAGGCCTGCTCGATCTGGTCACCGTCGTCTACACCGACGCCTCGGGGGCGCCGCAGACCGATTTCAACGTGTCGCTGCCGTGGTCGCGAACCGTCGTACTCAATCCCGGGGTGAGCATGCGATCTGTCGTGGCGACCAGCCTGACCGGCCGGCTGAACTGCTCGATCGCCGACGGCGTCGGCCAGAACGTCGCCATCTCGACCAGCAGCACGATGATCGCGACCTGCAGCCGCTAGGACAGCGTGGGTTAGGCGAGGCCCAGCTCGCGGGTCCGCTGTTCATGGGTGCGCTGCAGTCGATCGAAGAACCCGCTGAGCTGCACCAGCCCGTCGGTCCTCGTCACCACCAGATCGACCAGCTCGTCGTGCTCGGCCAGCACGTACTGCGCCTGGGTGATCGCTTCGCCGAGCAGACGGCGAGACCACAATGCCAGCCGGCTGCGCTGCTTGGTGCTCTTGGTCACCGCAGCGCGCACCTCGGCGACGACGAACTGCGAATGCCCGGTCTGCGACATCGTCGAACGCACCACGTCGGCCACATCGTCGGGCAGCGAGTCGGCGATCTCGAGGTAGAAGTCGGCGGCCAGTGCGTCACCGATGTAGGTCTTCACCAACGCCTCCAGCCAAGTGCTCGGGGTGGTCAGCCGGTGGTAGCCCTCGATGGCCGAGGCGTACTTGGAGATCGCCGGAAGCACGTCGACGCCACGCTTCTCCAGTGCTTCGCACAGCACTTCGTAGTGCGCCATCTCGGCTGCGGCCATGCTGGCCATCGAGATTCGGCCGCGTAGATCAGGCGCCATCCGGGCCTCGTCGGTGAGCCGGTAGAACGCCGTGAACTCCCCGTAGGCCAGCAGCGCGAAGAGTTCGTTGACGCCGGGATGGTCCGCGGGCAGCCGTGGCGGAGGCGGATCGGCCGGCTGGTCGCCCTGCGGAAGCGAAGTCATCCCACCACTCTAGGGGTGCTGCGGGTGCCGCGCGGTACCGCGAATCGGAGACTACGCGACCCAGCAGCTACAATAAGTACAGGTGACGGTGGTAGTCGTTTACCACTTGTGCCTGTGCAATGTGCGTGCACGCAGTTGGCCCGCCTCTTTCGAGTGCAGGGCCCGCGGATCGGAAACGTATTCGACAGTCAACTGGTGCGCGCGTGACCGCAACGATTGACCAATCGAATACAACCCCGAAAGGCCTACGTGCTTCGCGCATGACTGCATTCATCACACCTGACCTACCTGAATCCGAGCCCACCTTCGCCGACCTCGGCGTGCGCGACGAAATCGTGCGGGCCCTCAACGAGCAGGGCATCGAGCATCCCTTCGCCATCCAGGAGCTCACTCTTCCGCTCGCGCTCACCGGCGACGACCTGATCGGCCAAGCCCGCACCGGCATGGGAAAGACCTTTGCGTTCGGCGTGCCGCTGCTGCAGCGCATCACCACCCTGGACGCCGACCGGCCGCTCTCGGGCATTCCCCGGGCCCTGATCGTCGTCCCGACCCGCGAACTCTGTCTGCAGGTCTACGGCGACTTGTCCACCGCGGCCAAGTACTTGATGGCCGACGACGACCGTCAACTCTCGGTGGTGTCCATTTACGGCGGCCGACCCTATGAGTCGCAGATCGAGTCGCTGCGCACCGGTGCCGACGTGGTGGTCGGCACGCCCGGCCGACTGCTCGACCTGGCCCAGCAGGGGCACCTGCAGCTCGGCGGCCTGTCGGTGCTGGTGCTCGACGAGGCCGACGAAATGCTCGACCTCGGCTTCCTGCCTGACATCGAGAGGATCCTGCGCCAGATCCCCGACGAGCGGCAGGCGATGCTGTTCTCTGCGACCATGCCGGATCCGATCATCACCCTGGCCCGCACCTTCATGAACCAGCCCACCCACATCCGGGCTGAAGCGCCACACGCGTCGGCGGTACATGACCTGACCAAGCAGTTCGTCTACCGAGCACACGCCATGGACAAGGTCGAACTCGTCAGCCGGATACTGCAGGCGCGCGGGCGCGGCGCCACGATGATCTTCACCCGCACCAAGCGGACCGCCCAGAAGGTCGCAGACGAGCTTGCCGAACGCGGTTTCGCCGTCGGCGCCGTGCACGGTGACCTGGGTCAGATCGCCCGCGAGAAGGCGTTGAAGCAGTTCCGCGGCGGCGAGATCAACGTGCTGGTCGCCACCGACGTCGCGGCCCGCGGCATCGACGTCGACGACGTCACCCACGTCATCAACTACCAGATTCCGGAGGACGAGCAGGCCTACGTCCACCGCATCGGCCGTACCGGCCGCGCCGGCAAGACCGGGGTCGCGGTGACGTTGGTGGACTGGGACGAGCTCGCCCGCTGGACAATGATCGACAAGGCCCTCGGTCTAAGCAGTCCGGATCCGGCCGAAACGTACTCCAACTCGCCGCACCTCTACGTCGAACTGGACATTCCGACCAACATCGACGGGTCCGTCGGTACAGCGAAGAAGTCCCCGGTGAAGCGCGCCGCGCCGCGCGGCCGCACCGGCGACGCGCCAGCGCCCACGCGCAACAGCAACCGCCAGCGCCGCCGAACCCGCGGTGGCGAGCCCGCGGCGGGCCACGCCGCAGGCAACGGCACCGGCGACACAGGCGGATCGGCCACGCCCGCAGGCACTTCCGATGCGTCCGGCGACGGCACCCGTGCACGGCGCCGGCGACGTCGCCCCCGCAATTCAGCGGGTGCCGAAGCTGCAGCGGCCCCCAACTGAATCGGCGTCGCCCCGCCTGATGGTCAAGCCGGAACGCCGCACCAAGGCTGATCTGCTGGCCGCGGCCGCGATCGTGACCGTGGTCGCAGCGGCCGCCGCATTGATCTGGTGGACCAGCGACGCCCGGGCCACCATCAGCCGGCCGGCTGCCGTGCCGGCGCCGAACCCGACGCCGGCGCACGCGGTGCCGGCGTCGCTGCGCGAGCTGTGGCGAGCCCCTAGCCCGGCCACCGCGCAGCCGGTCGCCGCCGGCGGGTCCGTCGTCACCGGCGACGGACGGGTCGTCGAGGGTCGCGACCCCGCCACCGGCGCCGTGCTGTGGAGCTACGCGCGCCACGCCGACCTGTGCGGTGTCTCTTGGGTGTACCGCTTCGCGGTCGCGGTGTATCGCGACGACCGGGGCTGCGGTCAAGTCAGCACCCTCGACGCATCTACCGGCCAACGCGGACCGGCCCGCAGCAGCTACGGCAACAACCGGGTGGCGCTGTCCTCGGACGGCACGACGGTGTTGTCCGCCGGCGATACCCGGCTCGAATTGTGGCGCTCGGACATGGTCCGGATGTTGTCGTACGGCGAGGTCGACGCTCGGGTGAAACCGACGTCGAAGGGGCTGCACACCGGCTGCCGTCTGACGTCGGCCGCAGCCAGTTCGTCGGCGGTGTCGGTGTTCGAGGCGTGCGGCCGGCAAGCCGATCTGCGGCTGACGCTGCTGCGCCCGGCCAAGGAAGAAGACGAGCCCGATCAGCACAACGTGGCCGAGCCGGGCATCGGCGCCGACTCCGGCGCCGAGGTTCTGACGGTGTCGGAGACCAGGACGGCCGTCTACCTGCCGGCCCCGCAGCCCAGGGTCGATGTCGTCGACGAGACCGGGACCACCATCGCCAGCACGCTGCTCCCCGAGCCGCCGCTGAAGTCCAATGTGGTGACGCGGTCAGGCAATCTGATCACCTGGTGGACTGGACACCGGGTGCTGGTGTTCGACGCGGCGAACCTGACCTACCGCTATTCCGTCGGACCGGCGGGCTCTTCGGCTCCGGTGGGTCCGGCCACCCTCATGGCCGGCAAGCTGATGGTCCCGGTCACCGAGGGCATCGCGGTCTGCGATCCGGTCACCGGGGTCGGCGAGGACTTCCTGCCGGTGCGCCGCGAACCGTCGGGAACGGCGGTGATCCCACTCGCCTCGGGTTCGCAACTACTCGAGCAACGCGGTACGACGCTGGTCGCGCTCGGGTGAGCTAGCCGTCGATCGTGAAGGTGGGCAGAGCCTTGCCCGACTTCCAGTGCTTGAGCAGCGCCTGAGCCAACTCCACGTAGGCGGATGCGCCTTTGTTCTTGCGCGCGGCCAGAACCGACGAGCCTGACGCGCTGGCTTCGGCGAAACGCACCGTGCGCGGGATCGGCGGGGCCAGCACCGGCAGGTCGTAGCGGTCGGCGACGTCGAGCAGCACATCGCGGGTGTGCGTGGTGCGCGGGTCGTACAGCGTCGGCAGCGCACCCAGCAGCTTCAGCTTCGGGTTGGTGATCTGCTGAACGTCGTTGACGGTTCGCAGGAACTGCCCGACCCCGCGATGCGCCAGCGTCTCACACTGCAGCGGCACGATGACCTCGTCGGCGGCGGTGAGCCCGTTCAACGTCAGCACGCCCAGCGACGGCGGGCAGTCGATGATGACGACATCGAATGCGTCCCCGAGCTTGTCCAGCGCCCGCTTCAGGGCGTACTCGCGGCCCGCCCGCATCAGCAGCATCGCCTCGGCGCCGGCCAAGTCGATGTTGGCCGGCAGCAGCGTCATCCCCTCAGCCGTCTCCACCAGGGCTGCGCCGGGCTCGACGTCGCCGAGCAGCACCTCATGCACCGACACCGCCAGCTTGTCCGGATCCTGACCGAGCGAAAACGTCAGACAGCCCTGCGGGTCCAGGTCGACGAGCAGCACGCGCTTTCCTGCGTCCGTGATCGCCGCGCCCAGCGAGGCGACCGTCGTCGTCTTGGCCACCCCGCCTTTCTGGTTGGCTACCGCCAGCACTCGGGTCCCGTTCATCGCCACGACGCTCCTCAGTTGTCTCTCGCCGGCACTCACCACACGCCGCGGTGAACACCTGCCATCGTGGCACCAACACCATGGTGCCCGCGCGCGGGTAGCCATCCTTGTCAGGCACAATCGGTCAGCATGGGCGTCTTCAGCCATCGACTGCTGCTGTTCCGCCACGGCGAAACCGCGTGGTCGCTGTCCGGCCAGCACACGGGCTACACCGATCTAGAACTCACCGACAACGGGCGAGCCCAAGCGGTAGCCGCCGGGCCGGTGCTGACCGACCTGCGTCTCGACGATCCCAAGGTGATCAGCAGCCCACGCCGACGCGCCGTGGAGACCGCCGCGTTGGCCGGCCTGACCGTCGACGAGGAATCCGAGATGCTCGCCGAGTGGGATTACGGCTCGTACGAGGGCATGACGACCGCGGAGATCCACAAAAATCAGCCCGACTGGTCGATCTGGACGCATGGCAGCCCGGACGGCGAGACCGTGGCGCAGGTCAGCAACCGCGCCGACCTTGCCGTGGCGCTGGCGTTGGACCTGATGGCGTCGCGCGACGTGGTTTTCATCAGTCACGGCCACTTTTCGCGCGCCATCATCACCCGCTGGGTGCAGTTGCCGTTGATCGAAGGCAGCCGCTTTGGCATGACCGCCGGTTCTATCGCGATCTGCAGCTTCGAACATGGAATCCGCCAGCTGAGTGCGCTGGGCATCCCCCGCCCGAATGACAGCTGAACCGCGGTTTGTGCTGTGCGGACCGTCCGGGTTGGTGATCGCCCACGGAATGCAGGCCGGCTATCGCGGCGTTGCCGCTGCGCAGTCAGCACTTCGCTCAGGTACGACACCGATAATTTTGGGCGCATTGCCATTTGATGTCGACAGACCAGCGGCTTTGATGGCGCCGGGTTCGATTCAACGAGCCAAGAAGCTACCTGATTGGCCGACCGGACCCCTACCCCACGTCCACGTGGTCGGCACGATTCCGGCGCCCGCCGAGCACCGGGCCCGGGTTCGACGCGCCTGCGACGAGTTGACCGCTGCCGGTAGCACGCTGCAGAAGGTGGTGCTGGCCCGTGCGCTGCGGCTGGCGGCAGACGCTCCGCTGGACGCCCGAATCATCCTGCGCCGCTTAGTCGACAACGATCCGGCCGGCTATGGTTACCTCGTCGATCTTTCGGCGGCAGGCGGCGAGTACGCGGGTGCAGCACTGGTCGGCGCCAGTCCCGAATTGCTGGTGGCCCGCGACGGCGATCGGGTGACCTGCCGGCCGTTCGCCGGCTCAGCTCCGCGGGCCGCCGATCCCGACCTCGATGCCGCTGCCGGCGCGGCACTCGCCGAGTCGGCGAAAGACCGCCACGAGCATCGGTTGGTGATCGACAGCATGGCTGAGGCATTGGGCCCGCTGTGCCGCGAGTTGACGTTTCCGCCGGAGCCCACACTGAGTCGCACCACTGCGCTGTGGCATCTCAGCACACCGATCACCGGCCGGCTGCGCGATACCTCCACCACCGCAATCGATTTGACGCTTGCCCTGCATCCCACCCCGGCAGTCGGCGGAGTGCCCGCCGCTGCCGCCGCCCGGCTCATCGGCGAACTGGAGGGCGATCGAGGGTTCTACGCCGGCGCGGTCGGTTGGTGCGACGCGACCGGCGACGGGCGCTGGGTGGTGACCATTCGCGGCGCACAACTGGCCGCTGACCGCCTGTCCGCGCTCGCGCACGCCGGCGGCGGCATCGTCGCCGAATCAGATCCCGACAGCGAAGTCGCGGAAACAACAACCAAATTCAGGACCATCCTGACCGCACTGGGGGTCGAGTCATGAAAAGCATCCGACGTGCCGAACCCGCCGACGCCGACGCCATCACCGCGATGATCCACGACCTGGCTCACTTCGAGCGCGCCCCCGAGCGGTGCACTGTCGTCGAATCTCAAATCCGCTCAGCGCTTTTCGGCTGTTCCGCGACACTGAAGGCGCACGTTGCCGAGGTGGACGGTGAGGTCGCCGCGATGGCGCTCTGGTTCTTGAATTTCTCGACGTGGGATGGCGTCGAGGGCATCTATCTCGAAGACCTGTTCGTGCGGCCGCAATTTCGCCGCCTCGGATTGGCCCGCGGACTGTTGACCGCGCTGGCAAAGGAATGCGTGGACAACAACTACACGCGACTGGCCTGGGCCGTGCTGAACTGGAACGCTGACGCGATCGCGTTGTACGACGCCGTTGGCGGCCAACCGCAAAGCGACTGGACGACCTACCGGGTGTCGGGTCCGGAATTGGCGGACCTGGCCGGAGCCGGCTAGCCGCCGACGATCAACTGGGCGGTGCGATGCGAAATAGGCAGGGGCAGCGGCGGTTATGTCCGATCGCCACGTGAGACCCAGCGCAAAGCAGCGGGGCTGAACAGTAAGGCCATTGCGGTCAAAGACACTGCAGCCAATGGAATTCCGATCAGCGCCCGGCGCGAGCCGACCGTCAAGTAATACGCAACACCCAGCAGCAATAGTTCGGCGAACACCGCGAGCCCGCGGCCCCAGCGTCGCCCGCCCAGCAGCGCCGAGCCGGCCGCGAGCACCGCGCCACCAGCCAGCGCGAACCACGCCGCGGTACCGAACCCGTTGATCCCACGCTGCTGAGCCCCACCGATCGCCCGAATCAGCAGGACCGCCGCAATCACTACGCCCGTCAGGCCTTGCGCGGCGACAATCGCTCCCGCGGCGCGCACACCGGTCGGAGGACGCTTGATCACCGCCTCAGCGTAGCCACACCGGCCGGCCTCAACAGCGCGCTCCTGCTCGGGCCACTCCAGTAGGCTCTGGCCCCATGCGCGCCGTACTGATCGTCAACCCGACCGCGACCTCGACGACGACGGCCGGCCGCGATCTGCTGGCCCACGCGCTCAAAAGCCGCCTCGAGTTGACCATCGAGCACACCCGCCACCGCGGCCACGGCGGCGAAATTGCCCGGGCCGCGGTCCAGGACGGGGTCGACCTGGTCGTCGTGCACGGTGGCGACGGCACCGTGAGCAACGCGGTCAACGGCCTGCTCGGCAAGCCCGGCCAGCTACCCACCGGACATGTCCCGGCACTGGCGATCGTCCCCGGTGGGTCGGCAAACGTGCTGGCGCGTTCGCTCGGTATTCAACCGGGACCGGTCGACGCCACCAATCAGCTGATCTGGCTCCTCGACAAATTCGGTCCGCAAAAGCAGTGGCGCCGCATCGGCGTGATCGACTGCGGCGAGCGCTGGGCGGTGCTCAACGCCGGCATGGGAGTCGACGCCGAGGCAGTCGCCGCGGTCGAGGCCAAGCGGGCGAAGGGCATCAAGGTCACGCCGACGCGCTACATCACGGCGGCGACGCGGGCAGCGCTCGCCTTTTCCCGCAAGAAGCCGCGGCTGACCGTGGAACTGCCTGGTCACGAGCCGGTTTCCGGGGTGCATTTCGTTTTCGTGTCCAACACCAGCCCGTGGACCTTCGCCAACGACCGGCCGATGTGCACCAATCCCGGCACCAGCTTCGAGTCCGGCCTGGGAGTCTTCGGCGTCACCTCACTGAAGATCATCCCGACCCTGAGGCTGGTCGCGCAGATGTTCTCCAAGCAGCCCAAGATCGAAGGCGACCAGGTGGTTCGCCACGACAACGTCGACTGGGTGCGGGTGACCTGTGCGGACCCGCCCATGGCGAGCCAATTCGACGGTGACTACCTCGGTGTGCGTGAACAGATGACATTCCGCTCGGTGCCCGACGCCCTCGATGTGGTCGCGCCGCCGCCGAAAAGAGCACCCTGAGCTGCCGCGATGGCATATTGAGGGCACAAACACTGGTCAGCTTCCGCGGCAGTGTAGTACAAACGATTAAAGGATCTGATAACAGATCCTTTAAGTGAGATAGCCCACGGACCAACGAGCCGCCCTTGACATCTGTTGAGCCTGTGAAACGATCGAACAATCGCATGCAACGGTACGGAAACATTTCTTGTGCCTGCGTTAACAGCCGAAGAAAATCATTCGTGCGCACAGCTGCGCACACAGTGAGGAGCAACGACTAATGGATTGGCGCCACACAGCAGTCTGCCGCGACGAAGACCCGGAGCTGTTCTTCCCTGTCGGGAACAGCGGACCGGCGCTCGCACAGATCGCCGACGCGAAACTGGTCTGTAACCGCTGTACGGTCACCACCGAGTGTCTGTCGTGGGCACTGAACACCGGGCAGGACTCCGGGGTGTGGGGTGGGATGAGCGAAGACGAGCGGCGTGCGCTGAAACGTCGCAACGCTCGGACCAAAACCCGTACCGGAGTCTGACCCCAGGCCACTCTCAACGGTGCGGCCCCGGCGATGTCGGGGCCGCACCGTTTGTGTGCGGGCCTGTGCGGCGCCAGCACCGCCCTAGTGCTGCCCTAGTGCGGGGCTCGCACGCGACGCCCGATCGGGACTCGCAATATCACGTCCGTGCCGCCCGCGGGGGCATCCTGCATGGTCAGGGAGCCATCGAGCTCGGCTGACACCAGCGTCCGCACGATTTGAAGGCCGAGCCGATCGGACTGCTCGACGCTGAACCCCTCGGGCAGCCCGCGGCCGTTGTCGTGTACAACCACGTCGAGCCAGCGTGCGGAACGCTCCGCGCGGATCGTCACCGACCCACCGCCCGCCGTGGATTCACAGGTGGGCTGGTCGAACGCGTGCTCGATGGCGTTCTGGACGAGCTCGGTGATCACCATGACCAGCGCGGTCGCCCGGTCGGAGTCCAGCACACCGAGGATGCCCGTTCGGTTGATCCGGATCGGGGTGTCGACCGTCGCCACGTCGTTCATGATCGGCAGAATCCGGTCGATCACCTCGTCGAGGTTGACCTCCTCGTCGACTGACATCGACAGCGCATCGTGCACCAATGCGATCGACGACACCCGTCGGACCGACTCGATCAGCGCCTCCCGGCCCTCGGCATTGGTGGTCCGGCGCGCTTGCAGGCGCAGCAGCGCCGCGACGGTCTGCAGGTTGTTCTTCACCCGATGGTGGATTTCCCGGATCGTCGCGTCCTTGGACATCAGCGCCCGGTCACGACGCTTGATCTCGGTGACGTCGCGGACTAGCACCGCGGCTCCGGCGGCCGACCCGTTGAGCACCAGCGGCAGCGTCCGCAGCAGTACGGTCGCACCGCCGGCGTCGACCTCGATGCGCATGCTTGCCCCGCCCCGCAGCGAGCTGATCACGTGTTCGGCGAGTTCGTGCGCTTCGAACGGATCGGAGATCAGCGGACGGGTGATCGCAATCAGGTTGTGCCCCTCCAACTCTGACGTCAACCCCATCCGGTGGTAGGCGGACAACGCGTTGGGGCTGGCGTAGGACACCACGCCGCCGACGTCGAGTCGGATGAATCCGTCGCCGACCCGGGGGCTCGACCGCGACATCGCCAGATCGCCGACGTTGGGAAAGGTGCCTTGCGAAAGCATGTGCACAAGGTCCGCGGCGCAGTCGAGGTAAGCGGTCTCCAGCTGGCTCGACTTCGGAGTGTCGGCGACCGCGGTCTGGTGCGTCAGCACCGCGACGACCGCGTCCCCGTGGCGCACCGGCGCCGCTTCGATGTTCACGCCGGTCTGCTGCCACGAAAACTGTTCACCTGAAGCACTTTCCAAGCGAATAGCACCCGACTCGAACGCCGCGGAGATCAGCGGCATCCGATCGGCGTCGACAACGGTTCCGACCGCATCGCGCAGCAGCACCGTGGGCGCGGTGTTGGGCCGGCACTGTGCCACGCACACCAGCGAGTCGTCTTCGCGGCGCACCCACATGAGGTAGTCGGCGAACGACAGGTCGGCGAGAAGTTGCCACTCGCCCACGACCGCGTGCAGATGATCGACAGCACTGCCCGGCAGGACGGTGTGTTCGGCGAGCAGGTCACCGAGAGTGGACATCGGCGATTTCCGGTTTCAAGCTCAAACGGCTAGCTGATCACGGCGATGAGATCGCCGGCCTGGATGACGTCTCCGACCGACACACTGACCTTGCTGACTGTGCCGGCGACCTCAGCCAGCACCGGAATCTCCATCTTCATCGATTCCAGCAGTACCAAGGTGTCACCCTCGCCGACCTGGTCGCCCTCGTGGACTACGACCTCGAGCACGCTGGCCACAATCTCTGCCCGCACGTCCTCGGCCATCATCACCCCGTTCGTCAGCCAGCCCCGCTAGTTAACTGGCCCATGTCGGCAATTGCGTTACTTCATCGAACCACAGTCGATTTCCTCCGTTCACTCCGAGCACCCGACGGCGGCGGCGAGGCGTCGTCACCGTCGATTTGTGCAGCGTAATGGTCACAATTGATGTCTCGGAGATATCGATAAGCAAACTCCAAGATCACTAAGAGAACCTATAGAGCCGCTTCCGTGACAGTGTCGTGTTCGATCTGTGACATTTGGCAAGCAGAGTGTCCAAAGTGAGTGAAGTGCCTGGAGCTCATGGAGTGAAACAGTCGATATTGAGGAGTATTCCGTTGTCCGACAACATGTTTGCGCACTTGGCAACTCGCCGACCACTAGCCCGGGCGGCCACTGGATTCGGGGTGGCGCTGGCAGCATTCGCCACGATCGGGCTTACCGCGGGTGCCGCGGCGGCAGCTCCCCAGCAACCCTTCGCCGCCGATGACCCGATTCCCGGCATGCCGGGCGCCGGCAGCGCGGTGAGCATCGCCAACTCGCTGTTCGGCTCCCTCAGCGGGTTGATGAACAACGTCATCCCCGGTGCCGGCGACCTGCTGATGCCTGCCACCGGCGCGCTCGGTGGCGGCGGGGGTCTTCCCGGCGGCCTGCCCGGTGGCCTCGGCGGACTCGGCGGCGGGCTTCCGGGCGGCGGGCTTCCGGGCGGACTCGGCGGCGGGCTTCCGGGCGGCGGGCTTCCGGGCGGGCTTCCCGGCCAGCAACTTCCAGGTCAGGCACCCGGGTTGGGCGGCTTGCCAGGCCAGACCACCGGCGGACTGCCTGGCGGTCCCGCTCCGCTGGGACCCAGCGCCGGTCCACTAGTACCGGGTCAGGCCCCGCTTGCCGGCCAGCAAGGGCCGATCGCATCGGCCAGCGCCAACGGCAGCACGCTGGCCCACGTCCCGGTCGTCTAGCAGTTGGCCTATACCGGCGGCGGCATGACAGACTGATCGTCAAGCAGAACTGCAAGGAGGACCAGTCATGGCCAAGCGAGGCCGGAAAAAGCGCGACCGCAAGCACAGCAAGGCGAACCACGGCAAGCGGCCGAACGCCTGACCGACGGCTTGAAGGAAACTAAAGACGCGGACCGTCCGACAGGCGGCCCGCGTCTTTAGTTTTTTGGGTTGGTCGTGGGGTTCAGCGTCCCTGAATGATGGTGGTCCGGCTGATTTCCACCCGCAGTCGCTCGCGCAGGCTCTCCGGAGCGCGCTCGCCCCGGCACTTGCTGGAGATCAGCAACTTGATCCGCTCCTCTAACCCGTACTGCTGGAAACAAGGCGGGCAGTCCTCGAGATGCTGCCTGAGCTTGGCTTGTGTCTCGGCGCTGCACTCGCCGTCGAGCAACGTCCATACCTCGGCGAGTACCTCTGCGCACTCGGCCTTGACCGGCGGCTCAGTGGAGAACTCGCTCATGACGACACCTCCTCGGGCGCCTGGTCCCCGCGAATGAATCCCCGGTCCTTGGCGACGTCGGTCAGCAGTTCGCGCAGTTGACGCCGACCGCGATGCAGTCGTGACATCACTGTCCCGATCGGAGTTTCCATGATTTCGGCGATCTCCTTGTACGGGAAGCCTTCGACGTCGGCGTAGTAGACCGCCATCCGAAACTCCTCGGGCAGCGCCTGGAGAGCCTCTTTGATCTCGGTGTCGGGCAGCGCCTCGAGCGCCTCGACCTCCGCGGAACGAAGGCCGGTGGACGTGTGCTCAGCCGACGCCGCCAACTGCCAGTCGGTGATTTCGTCAGTGGGGTATTGCGCGGGCTGACGCTGCTTCTTGCGATAGCTGTTGATGTAGGTGTTGGTCAGGATGCGATAGAGCCACGCCTTGAGGTTGGTGCCCTCTCGGAACGATCGGAAGCCCGCATAGGCCTTGACCATGGTCTCCTGCAGCAAGTCTTCGGCATCGGCCGGATTACGGGTCATCCGCAGCGCACCACCGTACAACTGGTCCAGCAGCGGGATGGCGTCGCGCTCGAATCGCGCGGTCAGCTCCGCGTCGGTCTGGTCGGATCGGGTGCGCGCACCGCCCGAGTCGGCGGCCTCCGCCGCTGTCTGCGACTCGGTCGCGTCCTCGGTATCAGCCATAGTCAGTGACGCAGTCCCTTCTGTCGCGATACCGCTGAACAGGTCCATCAATACCGGACCCCGCTGGTACCCGGCCAACTGCTCGCCCACCAGGCTTGTAGCCGTTGACACGCAATTCTCCTTCCCTAATCTAAAGGCTGCTCCTGACACTGTCTGCTCTGCCCGGCTCAACAGCCGCAATCTCCCAGGTATTTCCGGACCGGTGGCTCGGCGCCGTCGTGAGCGGCGTTACTGTGACGCTCATGTCGCTGAAAGCTAAGACCATGTTCATCTCGGGTGCCAGCCGCGGAATCGGCCTCGCTATCGCCAAGCGGGCTGCGCAGGACGGCGCCAACGTCGCGCTAGTCGCCAAAACGGCCGAGCCGCACCCGAAGCTGCCGGGCACCGTCTACACCGCCGCCAGCGAAATCGAAGAGGCCGGCGGCCAGGCGCTGCCGATCGTCGGCGACGTCCGCGACCCGGAGTCGGTCGAGTCCGCGGTGGCCAAAGCCGTCGAGCAGTTCGGCGGCATCGACATCGTGGTGAACAACGCCTCGGCGATCAACCTGGGCTCGATCACCGAGGTCCCGATGAAGCGGTTCGACCTGATGAACGGCATCCAGGTACGCGGTACCTACGCGGTCTCCCGGGCATGCATCCCGCACATGAAGGGCCGGGAGAACCCGCACATCCTGACGCTGTCGCCGCCGGTGCTGCTCGGCAAGGAATGGCTGAAGCCGACGGCCTACATGATGGCGAAGTTCGGCATGACGCTGTGCGCGCTGGGAATTGCCGAGGAGTTGCGCTCTGAGGGCATCGCCTCGAACACGCTGTGGCCGCGCACGATGGTGGCCACCGCGGCGGTGCAGAACCTGCTCGGCGGCGACGAGGCGATGGCGAAGTCACGCAAGCCGGAGATTTACTCCGATGCCGCCTACGTCATCCTGAACAAGTCGTCCAAGGAATACACCGGCAATACGCTGCTCTGCGAGGACGTGCTGGTGGAATCCGGCGTCGACGACCTGTCGGTCTACAACTGCCTGCCGAACGGCACGCTCGGCGTCGACTTCTGGGTGGACGGCGTGAACCCGCCGGGGTACTCCGGTCCCTAGTAAAGCGACGCGGGCGCTGGCGGTGCTGATCGACGCGGGTGTGCCCCATCAGCTGGTGAAGTTCGATCACGACCCGCGCGAACGCTCGTACGGCGGCGAGGCGGTTCGTGCGCTGAGCGACTCCGTCGAACCTGGCCAGATCTACAAAACGCTGATTATCGCGCTTCCCGGCGGGTTGGCGGTCGCCGTTGTGCCGGCCCTGGCGCGGCTGTCGCTCAAGTCGGCCGCCGCAGCGCTGGGTGCCAGCAAAGCCATTATGGCCGATCAGCGTGCCGCTGAACGCGCGACCGGCTATGTGCTGGGCGCGATTTCGCCATTGGGGCAGCGCACGCGGTTGCCGACGGTCATCGATTCGGGCGGGCTGGGCTGGGAGCGGATGTACGTCAGCGCGGGCCGACGCGGCTGGGACGTCGGGGTGGCGCCCACTGATCTGGTCCGGCTCACCGGCGCGGTGACCGCAAAGATTCAGGCTTGACGGCTACGACAACACCCCCCTTGCACTTCCATCGAGCCAGCCAGCGTGGGAACCCCTGTTCGCCAGGTCATTTCGACCCGATGATCCACGATGGTGGAATAACGTAGATATTCTTTGACTCGCCACCGGAAGCTTTTTCGCAAGCCCGCCCGGTCGTGCAGGCCCCACCACTGCGCATGCGATGTCGAGCTTTGAGGCAAATGCCAAGTGCTGCAGCGGCTTCAACAGTGTTAATCATGCGCGGCATGATCGCAGACGCGCCGTGATTCATTCAGATAAACGGCACAAACCGATGGCGGGAGGTACCCCACATCTTGTTCAGAAACACCATGGCGGCGTCGTGGGTGACCAGCCAGTGCCCACCCTGGTTGGCCAGCACAATCGGCTCAGGCGGTATAGAGGGATAGGGCCAGTTCTTCGGGGCGGCCACGGTGGCCCCCGCGAAAGGCTCGGGTGCGGGTTCGATGTCGGTGACGACGAAGTTGTAGGGGAGGTACCCCCGCGAGTTGAGCGAGTTCAAATGGTCGTCGATAGTTGCGGCTTCGTCGGGAGCGAAACCAGGAGTGACAACGTCGGTCTTACTCAAAGCAGGTCTATTGGGGTCAGTCAGCTCCGTCATGAGCGCGACCACCTGATCGACGGTGGGAACCGGTCCGGTACAGGGAGGTTGTCCGTCGTCGCCACAGTCCGCGTAGGCGGGCTTGGCGAGCGCGCCTGCGAGCGACATCGCAAGCAACACCGCTGCGAAGGTGGTCTTCATTAACAAAATCTAGGTGCTTGGACTGTGGACGATCTGTGTGTTTGCTGCCGCTCATCTGAAGGTGACCAGTCCTGCTGATCGAACCTCAAGTGTTACTGCCGCACCCTTCATTTGGTGAAAACCTTCTGGGGCTGGCGTTATCAGCAATTGCCCTACGGCACAATCATTTTCACCTCACCGGCCGGGCACACGTATGTCACCGCACCCGGCAGCACCCTGCTGCTTCCCGGCCTCTGCCAATCCACCGGCGGTCTGCCCTCAAAAGAAACTGAGCCGTGGCGCGACCATTGCGGCGAGCGCACTGAGGGGCGCCGATCACGACCCACCACCCTTCTGACCGGCCGCAGCACGCGCAGCCAGCATGGTGTGCACGCTATCGGCGAACGCGGCGGTGGTGAAGCAGATGGGCTCCGCGAATTCCTCCATGGTCAGCGATTCGTGCCACCCGGCGTCGGCCGCGGCGCGCAGCAGGGGCTTGGTCATCGCGATGGCATGCGCCGGCATCGCCGCGACACGTGAGCACCACTGATCGGCGGTGTCAAGTAGGCGGTCGTGGTCGACGACCTGTTGAACCAGGCCGAGTCGTTGCGCTTCGTGCGCATCGATGTGCTCGCCGCGCAGGTAATAGGCAAGCGCCCCTTGGTATCCCAGCCGCCGGGTCAGCGCCCAGCTGGTGCCGACCTCTGGGATCAGGCCGAGGCGGCCGAACGCCGGCACGATCACCGCACGCTCACTGGCGACAGCGACGTCGCAGGCCAGCGCCCAGGCCAGCCCGACTCCGGCGGCGGGGCCGTTGATGGCGGCGACGAAGATCGTGTCCGATCCGGCGATGAGCCGGGCAATTCCGCCGAATTCGCGGCGGATCCAGCGCCACACGTCGGCGACACCCTCGGGCCGGCTCAGGTTTGCCGTGGCGGTCTCCATCATCGTCAGGTCGCCGCCGGCACTGAAGCCCGGATCGCGACCGGTCAGCACGACGCTTCGAACCTCGTGGTCGACCACGAGAGCCTCCAAAGCGCCGCGTAATTGGCGCACCAATGGTGCCGACAAAACGTTGAGCCGATCGGATTCGTCGAGGGTCACGACCGCACGGTCGCCGCGATGCTCGACGTCCACCCGGCGCGGCGCGTCGGGGTCGTCCCCTTCGGCGACCAGTCGGTTGTACAACGATTCTGCTGCGCTCATCAGTCGTCCTCCTCGATCACACTGGTCCGCAACGCTTTCCACGCAGCATCAGCGAATGTCTTGACCACGTCTCGTGGCATTCTGGGTCCATCGCCGGCAATCCAGTACCGGCTGAATTCCTGCGCCGGGCCGAACCACAACGCGGCGGTGATTCCCGCCTGCATCGGGCGCAGGACTCCGTAGTTGTGGTGCGGCCGCCACCAATCCCGCACGTCGGCGAAGAACGCCCGGTTGGAATCCTGCAGCTCCGCGCTGTCCAGCCGGTCCCCCAGCAACAATGCCGCCTCGCCGCGGTTGGCGGCCACCCATCGCAGGTGGTGTGCGACGCCGCCGCGGATCCCGCCCTCCGCGCTGTCGTGACGGCGCAACATCGTCACGAATCCTGACTGATACTCACCCATCACCTGCGCGTAGACCGCAGCCGCCAGCGCCATTTTGTCCGGGAAATGATGGTAGAGCGCACCGACGCTGACCTCCGCGTCCCGGCGGACCTCATCAAGCGTCGCCGCCAGCGCTCCGTCGGCCGCGAAACGGCGGCGGGCCGACTGTATCAATCGGCCTCGCGCATCGGCAGCTGCTCGGGGCACGAGGATTACTCTAACTCAACAGAGGAATGCTCGGTCAATCAGAATATCGCGCAAAGCCCGGTCAGCGTCTGGCGCACCACGCACAGCCAGCGCCGCGGGCTGTTCTCGCTGCTGTTGACGGACCTGCCCGACGTCGACACGCGTGCCGTGCCGGAGGGTGAGATCGTGTGCAACTTCCTGATCGGCTTTAATTTCGGCGACGGACACCTGCACAATGCAGAGATGGTCCAGGACGTGCAACACCAAGCCGCCTTCGAACCGGGCAAGTGCGTCGTCGCCCGGGTCGAGGCGGAAGCCGCCGGCAGCGGCGTCCAGCACTATCAGCTGATCGACCCCACGCTCGGGGTAGTCGAGCGTGGCAACTGGCGGGTGGCTGACGCGGTTGCCGAACAGTCCTGGCTGCCCAACGGGCCCATCCCCCTCGACGTGAGCTGGGCACTGAGCGGATCGCAGCCGGGTCACGGAGCGCTGGCATGAGCAGCGCGGTCGTGGTTGGCGGGGGGCCCAACGGGCTCGCCGCCGCCATAGCGCTGGCGGCCGAGGGCGTGGAGGTCACCATCCTCGAGGCGGCCGACAAAGTTGGCGGAGGCGCCCGCAGCAGCGAAGCCATCCTTCCCGGCCTTTTGCACGACCACTGTTCGGCGATCCATCCGATGGCCGTCGGCTCGCCGTTCCTCAGAAAATTCAACCTGGATCGCTACGGCCTCGCATGGCGCTGGCCGGAGGTGGACTGTGTCCACCCACTCGACGGCGGCGGCGCCGGTGTGCTGTACCGCTCAGTGCAACAGACCGCGGCCGGCCTCGGCCGCGATGGGCGGCGCTGGCTGCGCGCATTCGGTTACCCGGCATCCCGATTCGACGCGCTCAGTGAGGACATCATGGGTCCGCTGCTGCGGATCCCGCATCACCCGTTGAAGCTGGCCCGGTTCGGCGCGCCCACGGTACTTCCCGCGTCCACGTTTGCCCGGGTCTTCCGCACCGAGGAGGGGCAGGCCCTGTTCGGAGGCGTCGCGGCCCATACCTTCCGGCCGTTGCATTACCCGATGACGTCGGCGATCGGGATGGGCATCATCGCCGCGGGCCACCGGCATGGCTGGCCGGTCGCCGAAGGCGGATCGCAGTCGATCACCAACGCGATGGTCGGGCTGCTGACCGACCTGGGCACCAAGATCGAGACCGGGGTCCCGGTCCGGACCGCGTCGCAGCTGCCGCCCGCCGACGTGACGATCTTCGATCTTGCGCCCGAAGCCGTCGCCGGCATCCTCGGCGATCGTCTTCCGCGCCGAATTTCGTCCGCCTTCAACAAGTTCCGGCGCGGCCCGGGTGCGTTCAAGGTCGACTTCGCCGTCGAGGACGGGGTGCCCTGGACGAACCCGGACGCCCGTCGGGCCGGCACGGTGCACGTGGCCGGAAGCTACCCCGAACTCGCGGCCACCGAGCGGGACGTCCATGCCGGACGCATGCCCGAGCGGCCGTTCGTGCTGGTTGGGCAGCAGTATCTGGCCGACCCGCAACGCTCCGTCGGCAACATCCATCCGTTGTGGACCTACGCGCATGTCCCGAACGGCTACAGCGGCGACGCGACCGAGGCGATCACTGCTCAGATCGAGCGGTTCGCGCCCGGCTTCCGGGACCGGATCGTCGGGACGGCCGTCCGGACCACTGCCGAATTCGTTTCCTACAACCCGAACTTCGTCGGCGGTGACATCATGACCGGTTCCAAGGACATCCGGCAGCTGACCTTTGGGCCGCGGACCACACTCTCGCCGTACAGCATTGGGCTATCCGGCATGTACATCTGCTCGGCGGCCACACCCCCGGGCCCGGGTGCCCACGGCATGTGCGGAGCCCATGCGGCCGACTCCGCACTCGCCTACCTCAATAGCGGTAAAAACCCTCGCCGGTCTTGACGCCGAGCTTGCCGGCATCGACGTAGCAGCGCAACAAGTCCCGTGGGCCCTTGGGTAGCTGCGGGAACTGCTCGACGTAGTGGTTCTCGACGTCCAGAGCAACGTCGAGGCCGACCAGATCCATCAATTGAAACGGTCCGGCGGGCGCACCCAGGTTGAGCCGGTACATCCCGTCGACGTCTTCCGGACGGGCCACCCCCTCGGCGACCACCGCCAGCGACTCGCGCTTGATCGCGGCCCAGACCCGATTGAAGATGAAGCCGGTGCACTCCTTGCGCGCTTCGAACGGGTAGACGCCGAACTCGGGCAGCACCGTGAGCAGGGTGTCCAGTAGCGCACGGTCGGTCTCGCCGTCCGACATCAGGTCGAGGCCGTTGACCTCGGGCGGCATGTAGAAATGCGTGTTGCACAAGCGCGTCTTGTCTCGCACCTTCTCGGCCATCAGACGCGACGGGTACGACGACGAGTTGGTCGCGAAAATCGTGTCGGGCGGCGCTGACTTGTCGATGTCGCCCCACAGCGGAATCTTGATCTCGAGCTTTTCGGGGACGCTCTCCACAGCCAACCACGCGCCGTCCAGCGCCTCGGCCAGCGATGTCGTGCCGATGACGGTGCCCGGCTCACCGAAGCCGCGGCTCTCGATGACTCTCGGAAGAGTTTCGGCGACATACTGTTTCGCCGATGCCAGCTGCTCGTCGCGACGGGCGTGGATGCGCACGGTGCCGCCGCGACTGGCGAACATCAGCGCGATACGACGGCCCAGCGTCCCCGCCCCGATCACCGCGACCGGACGGTTGCGAACATCATCGAATGTGTAGGTATAGCGGCTCGTCATAATGACACGTTAGAGCAGGTCCGCGGTCTCGGGTAAATCACTTGTGCCACTTTGATTTCAACAGTCACAGGACGGCAGTTCTTGTCGGACCCACTTCGTACCATCACAGGTATGGCATCAGGCGCGCGCGAAGAGATCGTCGACAGTGTCGACGCGCTCGACGCCGCCCTGGACCGATTGTGCGGCTTGTCTTTGGATGCGCTGACCACACCGGAACGATTGCGGGTGTTAGCGCGGTTGGAGACGGCCGCGAGGCGGCTCCGAGTACCGGGGCACGCGCTGATCAACCAGCTCGCCGAGCAAGCCGGCGACGAGGAGTTGGGCGGCCGACTGGCAGACGCGCTGGCCAACCGGCTGCGCATTTCCCGTTCCGAAGCCCAGCGCCGCATCGCCGAAGCCGCCGATCTGGGCGAACGTCGTGCGTTGACCGGTGAGACATTGGCGCCCCAGCTGACCGCGACGGCCGAGTCGCAGCGCGCGGGACGCATCGGCGACGGTCATATCACGGTGATCCGCAGCTTCTTTCGTCGCCTGCCCGACGGCGTGGACCTGCTCACGCGGCAGGCCGCCGAAGCTGACTTGGCGAACAAGGCCGAGGAGTATCGCCCTGATGAACTAGCCAAGTACGCCGCTGTCTTGATGGACTGCCTCAACCCGGACGGCAACTTCACCGATGATGACCGTGCGCGACGGCGCGGCATTGTCATCGGTCGACAGGGATTAGACGGCATGTCACGCCTCAACGGCTACCTCAACCCGGAGTTGCGGGCGACGTTCGACGCAGTGCTGGCCAAGCTGGCCGCGCCCGGCATGTGCAATCCCGACGACGAGGTGCCGGTGATCGACGACGAACCCTCCGACGAAGCTTCCCGACGCGACACCCGCTCCGGCGCTCAGCGCAATCACGACGGTCTACTGGCCGGGCTGCGAGGCCTGTTGATGTCCGGGAAGCTCGGTCAGCACAACGGACTTCCCGCCACGATCATCGTGACCACCACCGTGAAAGAGCTGGCAGCCGGAGCCGGACGCGGATTGACCGCAGGGGGAAGCCTGCTGCCGATGAGCGACCTCGTGCGGATTGCCGCCCATGCCCACCACTACCTCGCCATCTTCGACGACGGCAAACCCCTGGCCCTCTATCACGCCAAACGGCTGGCCTCCCCAGCTCAACGAATCATGTTGTACGCCAAGGATCGTGGCTGCACCAAACCTGGTTGTACCGCACCGGGATACTGGACCCAGGCGCACCACACTGAAGGGTGGTCGGCAACACACCGCACCGACATCAAGCAGATGGCGCTAGCCTGCGGCGTCGACAACAGACTCGTCGAAAAAGGATGGACTACCCGCAAGAACGCGCGAGGCGACACCGAGTGGATACCACCTCCGCATCTGGATTACGGGCAACCACGGGTCAACACCTTCCATCACCCGGAGAAGCTTCTCGCACCAGATGAAGAACCGGGGGCGGCGTGACTAGAGCAGCGTGTCCTGTTCGGGCTGCGGCGCGGCCGGTCGCAGGAGTTCGGGCCCGTTGTTGCGGATGCTGTTGACCAGCGTAGAGATCTCGCGTATCTCGATACCGTCGATGCTCGGCGGAGCGGCCAGGAAGTCGGGGTCGGGCGGATTGTCGGGATCCAGCCAACGGTCCCAGTCACGCTCGGGCACGATCAACGGCATCCGGTCGTGGATCTCGGCGAGTTCGCCGACCGCGTCGGTGGTGATGATCGTGCAACTCAACAGCGAATCTGACCGACTGCTCGGGTCTTTCCACACCGACCACAGCCCCGCCATGAACAGCAGTTCGCCGTCGGCGCGATGCAGGAAGAACGGCGTCTTGCGGGCTTTCTTGCCGACACCGGAGTCGGGATTCGCGCGCCACTCGTAGTAGCCGTCCATCGGCACCAGGCAGCGTTTGGATTTGGCGCTGGACCGAAAGGCCGGCGAGGTGGTGACCTTCTCCGCACGGGCGTTGATCAGCAGCGGCCCTTTCGAATCCGGCGCACCGTCAGATCCCGCCTTGGCCCACGGTGGAATCAACCCCCAGCGCATCGACCGGACTCGCCTGGTGGGTTGATCGTCGGGTTCGTCGTGACGGCGGACCACGGTGGTGATGGTGGTGGTGGGCGCCACGTTGTAGTTCGGGCCGGCCGACTCGGCCGGCGCGGCTCGATGGCCCGACTTCTCCTCGGGCCGATGCACGGCCCGCATCGTCGTCGGGTGTGCCTCGTTGATCGCCTCGATCTTCTCGGCCAGCACCGCCGGGTCCGTCGTCACCGCGAATCGTCCGCACATGTCTCCATGGTGCCTGGGTTGTCGAGCGGCGACCCGCCGCGCCCGGCTTCGCCGCGCTTGCGATCGCCGGTGGTTGTCGAGCGGCGACCCGCCGCGCCCGGCTTCGCCGCGCTTGCGATCGCCGGTGAGCAATGATGGAGCACGTGAGTATCTGGCCAGCCCCCTCCACCTCGCGGCCGGTACACGCGACGGTGACGGTGCCCGGCTCGAAATCCCAGACCAACCGGGCGCTGGTGCTCGCGGCGCTGGCGGCGGCCGGCGGGGGCGTCTCGACCATCAGCGCAGCGCTGCGCAGCCGCGACACCGACCTGATGATCGGCGCGCTGGAAGCGCTGGGCCTGCGGATCGACGGATCGGCCGACGAACTCACGGTCAGCGGGACGATCGCCCCGCCGGCCGATGCGCGCATCGACTGCGGCCTGGCCGGCACGGTGTTGCGCTTCGTCCCGCCGCTGGCCGCACTAGGTCTGGCTGAGGTGACGTTCGACGGCGACGAGCAAGCCCGGGTTCGGCCAATCGCTCCGCTGCTGAATGCGCTGCGGGGGGTGGGCGTCGACATCGACGGCGACCGGCTGCCGTTCCGGGTGCGCGGCGCCGGGACGGTCGCCGGCGGAGCGGTGGACATCGACGCGTCAGCCTCGTCGCAATTCGTCTCCGGTCTGCTGCTCGCCGGTCCGTCGTTCACCGACGGCCTGGCCGTGCACCATGTGGGCCCATCGCTGCCGTCGGCGCCGCACATCGCAATGACGGTGGCGATGCTGCGCCAGGCCGGTGTGGCGGTCGACGACGCGACGCCCAACCGCTGGCAGGTGCAACCCGGCCCCGTCGCGGCCCGGCACTGGCAGATCGAACCGGACCTGTCCAACGCCGTCCCGTTCATCGCCGCGGCAGTGGTCAGCGCGGGCACGGTCCGCATCACCGGCTGGCCGGCAGCCAGCATCCAGCCCGCCGACACCATTCTGCGCATCCTTGGAAAACTGAATTGCGTTGTGAAACAGGATGATTCGTACCTGGAGGTACAAGGTCCGCAGTCCTATCCGGGATTCGACGTCAACTTGCGTGACGTCGGTGAACTCACCCCATCAGTCGCGGTGCTCGCGGCGCTGGCCACCCCGGGCTCGGTTTCGCGGCTGTCCGGCATCGCCCATCTGCGCGGCCACGAGACAGACCGGCTCGCCGCGTTGTCCACCGAGATCAACCGGCTCGGCGGCGACTGCCACGAAACCGCCGACGGGCTGGTGATCACCGCAGTAGCACTGCGGCCCGGCACCTGGCGGTCGTATGCCGATCACCGGATGGCGACGGCGGGCGCGATCATCGGCCTGCGAGTCGACGGAGTCACGGTGGACGACATCGAGACCACCGCCAAAACGCTGCCGAATTTCGCTGCGATGTGGGCCGACATGTTGCGGAGCTCCTAGTGTGAAGCCGGGCGACTACGACGAGTCCGACGCCAAGATGCGCACCCATAAGGGCTCGCGCCCACGGACCAAAACCCGCCCCGAACATGCCGACGCCGAACAGGCGATGGTGGTCAGCGTCGACCGCGGCCGCTGGGGATGTGTGCTCGGCGGCGACATCGACCGCCATGTCACCGCGATGCGGGCCCGCGAACTGGGCCGCACACCGATCGTCGTCGGCGACAACGTCGACATCGTCGGCGACCTGTCCGGCCGCACCGACTCCCTGGCCCGCATCGTGCGGCGCGGCCCGCGGCGAACCCTGTTGCGGCGCACCGCCGATGACACCGACCCCAGCGAGCGGGTGGTGGTCGCCAACGCCGATCAATTGTTGATCGTGGTGGCCTTGGCCGACCCGCCGCCGCGCACCGGGCTGGTCGATCGGACGCTCATCGCGGCCTACGCCGGCGGACTGGTTCCGATCCTGTGTCTGACCAAGACCGACCTCGCGCCCGCCGCTCCGTTCGCCGAGCAGTACGCGGACCTCGATCTCACCGTGATCATCGCGGGCCGCGACGACCCGCTGGACGCGGTCGCACACTTGCTGGACGGCAAAATCACTGTGCTACTGGGCCATTCGGGTGTCGGCAAGTCTACGTTGGTGAATCGCCTTGTCCCCGAAGCGCATCGGGCAGTCGGCGAGGTGACTGATATCGGACGGGGACGGCACACGTCGACGCAATCGGTGGCGCTACCGTTCGAGCCCGGCGGCTGGGTGATCGACACCCCGGGGATCCGCTCGTTCGGGCTGGCCCACATCAAGCCCGACGACGTGATGCTGGCGTTCTCCGACCTGGCCGAAAAGATCGAAGACTGCCCACGCGGCTGCGGGCATCTGGGGCCGCCGGCCGATCCCGAATGCGCGCTGGACACCCTCACCGGGCCGGTGGTCCGGCGGGTCACGGCGGCTCGCCGGCTGCTGGCCGCGCTGCGCGAGAGCCCGGCCTGATCCCGGAGCCCTAGCCCTCAGCCTGCGTTCGGACCCAATCCAGGTTGGCCTGCATGTTCTCCTGCCATTCGGACAGCCGGTTGGCGACGATCCTGGCCTCTTTGTCCGGCATCGCCATGATGGCCAGGGTCAGGCCCGACGGGCCCGGGCCCAGCCGGCCCCACTGCCGGATGAGCACACCGTCACTGGCCGGTTCGACCTCGAAGGCCCACGTCGCGCTGACGCCGTCCGATCCGAGCACGTCATACACCCAGCGACGTTGCTCTTCGACCTCGACGACCTCGCACACCGTGGACCACTCACCGAGCGCTTGGTGTTTGCTGCGGCCTTGGAAACGTGCGCCGACTTCGACGCCGGTGGCGCCGTGGAGCCAATCGACGCCCTGAAGTTCCGGTGAGCAATGCGTCGGCAGATTGATGTCGGTCACCAGCGCCCACGCGGTGGACACGTCACACCGAACGCGCTGAGTCACTTCGACTGTGGGTTGGTCGCGGTAACGCATAGTGGCTAGCATGCCAGCAATGAAGGTCGGCGCCATGATAGAACCCCAATCGCCAGGCGCCGCCGCATTCGCCGTAGCCGCCGAAGGGATCGGCGTCGCGTCGCTGTGGGTTCCGGAGGTGTGGGGCTATGACGCCCTGACCGGCCTGGCCTACCTGGCCGCCAAGACGTCGTCGGTTCAACTCGGCACCTTTGTCGTGCAGTTGGGCTCGCGCAGTCCGGCGTTGCTGGCGACGTCGGCGCTGAGCCTGCAGGAGTTGTCGGCGGGGCGATTCATCTTAGGGATCGGCACGTCGGGGCCACGGGTGATGGAGGGCTGGCACGGGGTTCGCTTTCGCAAGCCCGTGCAGACCACCCGGGAGACCATCGAGATCATCCGGATGGTCAGCCGCGGCGAGCGCCTTGAGCACGCCGGGGAGGTCTATCCGCTGCCGCTGCCGGACAGTCGCGGCTCGGCGCTCAAGCCGCTGGTGCGGCCCGGGGTTCATGTCCCGATCTACGTGGCGTCGATGGGTCCGCGGAACCTGGAGTTGACCGGCGAAACCGCCGACGGCTGGCTGGGCAACGCGTTCATCCCCGAGGCTGCCGAGGTGTTCCTTGGGCCGATCCGGGGCGGCGCGCAGCGGGGCGGGCGCACCCTTGATCAGCTCGACCTGGTCGCGCCGGTCGCGGTCGAGTTCCACGACGACCAGCCATCGAGCGATGCGGCCGCCCGCCGGCACGCCGACGGGTACGCGTTCACCATCGGTGCGATGGGCGTCGGCGGGCAGAACTTCTACAACGACGCCTTCAGCCGGCTGGGTTACGCCGACGAGGTCGCCACGGTGTCCGAGCTATGGCAGGCCGGCAAACATGACGAGGCCCGCAGCAGCGTGCCGCTGGATCTCGGCCGCCTGACGAATCTGCTTGGCACCGAAGACATCATCGCCGAGCGCATCGATCGCTATCGAGAGGCCGGCATCACGACGCTGCTGGCGAAATTGGAAGGTAATCACACCGAACAGCTGGCGGCGCTGCAACGCCTGGTCGCCATCGCCGACAAAGCCTGATTCGGCTTCACCAGCGCATCATCGGCAGCGGGCGCCACGGATGCCGCACGGCGTCGACGATCGGATGCGCGGTGACAATGTCCGCCGTGTCCATGCTCTGCATCGTCGCCGCCCGATCTAGGCGGCGATGTCGTTCCGTCCGGGCGTTTGCCCGCTGTCATCGGCCCGCTTGCTACGTCGCCAACCCCGTACCGTGGCGATCGCGGTCTTCAGGCCGCGGCGTCGTCCGGTCGAGGGATCGATGCCCGCAAAACCCGGCCCCAGTTCGGTGAACATCGACTCGCTACGGGTCTCCGGCGCGTTGTCGGCGGTGGCGCGCAGGTATTTGTCCGGCAGCGACAGCTTGGCGATGGTCCGCCAGGTCTTGCCGTACTGCACCAGGAAAGGCCCTGTGGTGTAAGGCAAGTCGTACTTGTCGCACACCTGGCGCACCCGTACCGCGATCTCTTCGTACCGGTTGCTGGGCAGATCCGGGAAAAGGTGGTGTTCGATCTGATGGGACAGGTTCCCACTCATGAAGCGCAACGCCGGACCCGCATTGAAGTTGGCGCTGCCCAGCATCTGGCGCAGATACCAGTGGCCCTTCGACTCGCCCACCATGTCGGTCTTGGTGAATTTCTCGGCCCCATCGGGGAAGTGCCCGCAGAAGATCACCGCGTTGGACCACACATTGCGGATGATGTTGGCCACGATGTTGGCCATCAGCGTCGACCTGAACGAGGTGCCGGGCGACAGCGCCGTCACCGCCGGGAACGCGACATAGTCCTTGAAGACCTGGCGACCGGCCTTGTTCAAGAACTCGTCGACCCGCTCGCGGGCGTCGTCGTTGTTCATCCGATTCATGACGATCTTGCCGACCTCGACGTGTTGCAGGCCGACGCCCCATTCGAAGCCGAGCGCGAGCATGGCGTTGTAGAACACGTTGAACAGGTTGAACCGCTTCCACGGATGATCGCGAGTCACGCGCAGCAGGCCGTAGCCGACGTCGTCGTCCATGCCGAGGATGTTGGTGTACTTGTGGTGCAGGAAATTGTGGGTGTACCGCCAGTGCTTGGACGATCCCATCATGTCCCACTCCCAGGACGAGGAGTGGATCTCGGGGTCGTTCATCCAGTCCCACTGGCCGTGCATGACGTTGTGGCCGATCTCCATATTTTCGACGATCTTGGCCACACCGAGGGTCACGGTGCCCGCCCACCAGGCCGACCGGCGCTTGCCGAACGCCAGCATCAGCCGACCGGCGACCTCCAGCGCGCGTTGCGCGGCAATGGTGCGGTGAATGTAGCGAGCGTCACGCTCGCCACGGGAGTCTTCAATGTCCTGGCGGATGGCATCCAGTTCGACGCCCAGACTTTCGATGTCGGCGTCCGTCAGATGCGCAAAGACATCGAGGTCGGTGATCGCCATCGTGTTGTTTACCTTCCTGCTGAGTGCAGTTCCTTACCTACGCAATCGTAACCTACGGCGGCGTAGGTTACCAGCGGGTAGCTTCTACACTTCCAATGTACAGTCGCCGGACGCCGCGGAAACGCAGGTCTGCACGCGGGTCCCCGGCTCGTGTTCCGCGCCGGTCCGCAGATCCCGCACGTGACCCTCGGTCAGAGTTACCACGCAGGATTGGCAGATACCCATCCGGCAGCCGAACGGCATCCGAACACCCAACCGCTCTCCGGCGTCCATCAACGAAGTCGCCGCGTCGGCTGCGGCGGTTTTTCCGCTCTTGGCGAACGTGACCGTGCCGCCCGTCCCGGCCGGCGCCGCCTTCGACACCGCGAACCGCTCGAGGTGCAGACGAGTCTTGATGCCGGCCGCCGACCAGGCCTGCTCGGCGGAGTTGAGCATGGCCTCGGGCCCGCACGCCCAGGTCTGCCGCGTACGCCAGTCCGGCACTTCGGTGTCGAGCCGGGACAAATCCAGCCGACCCTCGCTTCGCGTCGCGCGCAGCTGCAATCGGTAGCCAGGGTGCTCAGCGGCCAGCTGCTCGAGTTCGGCGCCGAACATCACATCTTCGGCGGTGGGTGCCGAATGCACGTGCACCACGTCGGTGATCTGGTCGCGACGGACCAGCGTGCGCAGCATCGACATCACCGGGGTGATGCCCGAGCCCGCGGTGAGGAACAACACAGCCGGCGGCGCGGGGTCGGGCAGCACGAAATTGCCCTGCGGTGCCGCCAACCTCACGATCGTCCCCGGTTGCACCCCGTCGACCAGATGGCTGGACAGGAAGCCTTCGGGCATCGCTTTCACCGTGATTGTCACCGTCCGCGCACTGCGATGCGGGCTGGACGTCAGCGAGTACGAGCGCCAGCGCCAGCGGCCATCGACCAGCAGCCCGATGCCCATGTACTGGCCCGGCTCGTAGTCGAAGCCGAAGCCCCAGCCCGGCTTGATGGTCAGGGTCGCGGAGTCGCTCGTCTCACGACGTACGTCGAGGATGCGGCCCCGCAGCTCACGCGCTGACCACAGCGGGTTGGCGAGACGGGTGTAGTCGTCCGGCAACAGCGGCGTCGTGATGCGATGGGCGAGTGTGCGCAGCGCATGCCAGCCGGGATGAATTTCCACGCCGGCAAGCGTAATGGGCCGGGTCTCGACGACATCGGCAGCGGCGCGTGACACTTTTCTGTCCATTGACGCTCTCCGGTCTATTGAGAATGGTCAAGCTATCGCGTGACCTAACCTACGGTACCGTAACTTACGGTTCCGTAGCTATGCCGGTGCTGTGACTTAGAGCAGTTCGAGCAAGAACGGCAGCTCCTGCGTTCCGTACCACGCCAGATCGTGATCCTCGGCATCCCCGACGGTCAGCTCGGCGTCCTCATCGCCCAGATCGGCCGCGTCGATCACCTCGGCCGCCGCTGTGACCTGCGCTTCCGCGGCGGCGTTGTCGACGAACGCGGCAACCACGTCGTCGATTGTCACGGCAGCACCGATCCGCACCACCGCGTCGTCGAGATCCGGGCGCAGTGTGACATCAGCCACATCGGCCACCAGTACCGCCCGTCTCGGCGGCAACGCGGCGTCGTCCGCAGCGCCCGCGATCAGACGCAGCGACGCCCGCGCCGCCTCGCGAAGAGCGACCTCGCCGAGCTCGTCATCGTCGCCTTCGGCATAGGCCTCGCGCAGCTTGGGAGTGACCGCGAAGGCGGTTCCGCTGACGGGTCGCAGCGACCCGTCCGAGACAAGTTGCTGCAACATGGCCAGCGTCACCGGGATGTAGATCCGCATCAGTTGGCGTTCGTCCTTGTCATTCGGTGTCGCCGATCAGCGTTGCGACATGATCGTCGACGTAAGTCGACAGCTCTCGCGGTGGCCGCTGATAGTCGCCGGTCCTGATCGGGCGGGAGGGCAGTTTGACCTTCGGTATTTTCACCGTGCGGTACTCGATGGTGGACAACAGGTGTGCGATCATGTTCAGCCGCGCATGCTTCTTGATATCAGATTCTACCAAATACCATGGGCTGCTTGGCTTGTCGGTATGGACCAGCATCTCGTCCCGGGCGCGCGAATAGTCTTCCCATTTATAAAGCGATTCCAGGTCAATCGGGCTGAGCTTCCATTGCCGCACCGGATCACTGCGCCGCGCCTCGAATCTGCGCAACTGCTCGTCTTCGGAAACCGAAAACCAGTACTTACGCAACACAATTCCGTCATCGATCAGCATCTGCTCGAAGCTCGGCGTCTGCCGCAGGAACAGCGCATGCTCCTGCGGGGTACAGAACCCCATCACTTTCTCGACACCGGCCCGGTTGTACCAGGACCGGTCGAACAGCACGATCTCACCCTTGGTGGGCAAATGCGCGACGTAACGCTGGAAGTACCACTGTCCGCGCTCGCGATCGGTCGGCGCCGGCAGTGCGGCAATTCGAGCAAATCGCGGGTTGAGATATTCGGTGACCCGTTTGATCGCGCCACCCTTGCCCGCCCCGTCACGACCCTCGAATATCACGACGACGCGAATGCCTTCCGCGCGAACCCATTCCTGGAGCCTCACCAATTCCGTTTGCAGCCGGAACAATTCGGCCTCGTAGACTTTGTCAGAGATCTTAAACTGCTTGTTTTGCGGCTGGCTCACCACCGAATAGTAGTTCTAGCGCGCGGCTTCCAGCAGTTCATCGAGCGATTCGGCCAGCAATGCCGGCAACACGTCGACGTCGCTCATCGCGTCCCGATCGGCGTTGATGCCGTAATACAGCATGCCGTTGTACGACGTCACGCCGATGGCCAGTACCTGGTTGTGCAGCAGCGGCGGGACAGCATAGGTCTCGAGCAGCTTGGCACCTGCGACGTACATCTGCGACTGAGCGCCCGGCGCATTGGTGATCAATAGGTTGAACAGCCGCGGCGACAACCCGGTCGCAACCCGAATCCCCATGGCGTGCAGGGTCGGTGGCGCAAAGCCGGACAGCGTTGCGATGGTACGGGCGTCCACCAGGTTGGCCGCGGTCGGGTTGGTTTCGGTGGCGTGCGCGATCTGCGACAACCGCACCACCGGGTTGCCCTCGCCGACCGGCAGGTCGACCAGAAACGGCGAGACCTGGCTGATGGCCTGGCCGCGGTTCGACGACCCGAAGGCCTCGTAGACCGGCAGCGGTGCCATCGCCCGCACGGTCTCGGTCGGCGCCGGCTGCTCGCCACGGGACAGCAGCCAGTTGCGCAGCGCACCGGTCACCACCGCCAGCACCACGTCGTTGACGTCGCAGTCGTACCGGGTCCGGATGGACCGGTAGTCGTCGAGTCGCCCGCACGCCACCGTGTAACGCCGGTTGCGTGACACGGTGGTGTTCAGCGGGCTGCGGGGGGCGTTCCCGCGGGCCAGCGTCCGCGCGACGCCGAACAGCCGGCGACCGGCATCGACCAGCTGGCCGGAGTTGGTGAGCAGGTCGACGACCCCGCTGTGCACGGCCTTCATCTGAGCCTGCGGACGAGTGACCCAGTCGCCGACCGCGCCGAGCAGCAGTCGCACTCTTCCGGGCTCGCGGTCGGGCACCCAGATGTCCTCGACGAACGGCGGTGGGCGACGACTCCGGTCAGCGATGAAGTGGCTGATCTCGACAGCGCCCATGCCGTTGATCAGCGCCTGATGCGACTTGGTGTAGAGGGCCAGCCGGTTTTTGGTCAATCCCTCCACCAGGTACATCTCCCAGAGCGGGCGCGATCGATCCAGCGGCCGGGCGGCCAGCCGACCGATCAGCTCGTGCAGTTGCTCGTCGCTGCCCGGCGACGGCAGCGCCGACCGCCGGACGTGGTAGGTGATGTCGAAGTCGTGGTCGTCGACCCAGACCGGCCTGGCCAGCTGCATCGTCACTTCGCGAACCTTCTGCCGGTAACGCGGCACCTTCGGAAGCTGCCGCTCGACGGCATCCAGCACGGCCTCGTAGCTCAAGCCGCCGCGCGGCTGGCGCAGGATCGACAATGAGCCGACGTACAGCGGGGTCGCGGAGTTCTCCAGCTGATAGAACGAGGCGTCCGATGCGGACAACCGGGTCACGTCGCCTCTCCCCTTACGTCCCTTGCGGCTTGGTCTCCGACCAATATGCCGCAAACGCTAACGGCCCGTCGGGGCGTGGCGCAGCGCGGGTACGCGGACGCGGTGTCTGTGCGATGATCCTCACACGTGTCTGCCACTCTCCTGCAGGCCAGTGGTATCCGGCCCTTCAAACCCGCGGGAGAATGCAGTGTCGACAAGTTCCGGCCCAGCAGAATCAGGCTCGTCGGACCGCGAGCCGTGCGCGGTCACCCCCGTCGTCGACTGCGAACCGCCGACCCGGGATGTCCGGCAGTGCCGGCCCTCGTCGACCGCCTTGCGGAAGCGCAATACCAATGTGCCACAACGAGCTTCGCCAGAATTTGCGATGTCCGCACCGATGCGTCAGGCCGCGGGCTTCGCAGACGCCGCCCTGCGCCGGGTGCTGGAGGTCATCGATCGTCGGCGCCCGATCGCCCAGCTGAACGACGTGCTGGCCACCGGACTGGTCGATTCGGTGCTGTCGGCCAACCGTCGCATCGGCAGCCCGGAGGCGGTGGCGGTACTACGCCGGGTGCGCCTGCAGCCGGTGAGCGGCCTGGCCGCGGCCGAGGTGTTCGGCAGCTACAGTCGCGGGCAGCGCATGCATGCCATCGCCTGCCGGATCGAGCGGTGCGCCGGACGCTGGCAGGTGGTCGCCCTGCACATCGGCTAGCCGGGCGACGATGCAGAGCGCGCAGCGCGATGAGGAGAAGCCCGGCAATCACGCTAGCCGGGCGACGATGCAGAGCGCGCAGCGCGATGAGGAGAAGCCCGGCAATCAGGCTAGCGACGCTTCGGCTTGGCGTGCCTGCCCTGCCGCCGGGCCGCCTCGCGCCGCTCGCGTCGGGTGCCGCCGCCAGCGCCCGCCGTCGGCTTACCCCCGTTGCCGTGCACCTGCGCCGAGCCGTCCTCAGCCGGTCCGGAATAGGTCAGAGCAGGCGCCTCGTTGTCAATTCCCCTGGCGTGCAAAATGGGTGCCGGCTCACGGGGTGCACGGGACTGCTGCTGCGCGCTGGCCGCGGCGGCCGCAAACTCGGCCAGCCCTTCCGGTTCCTGCTCCATACCCACGACCGGAGAGACCTGCTGGGACGGCACTGCCTCTACGGCGACGTTGAACAGGAACCCGACGGACTCTTCCTTGAGACCGTCGAGCATCCCGGTGAACATGTCGAAGCCCTCGCGCTGGTATTCGACCAGCGGATCGCGCTGCGCCATCGCGCGCAGGCCGATACCTTCCTTGAGGTAGTCCATCTCGTAGAGATGCTCCCGCCATTTCCGGTCGATGACGTTGAGCAGCACATTGCGTTCCAGTTGGCGCATTGCACCCTCGCCGGCCAACTCTTCGAGCTCGGCCTCGCGCTTGGCGTACGCGCGTTCGGCGTCTTCGACCAACGCGTCGAGCAACTCCTCGCGAGTCAGCTCGCCGGGCTCCCCGACCACGTCGGAGTCGATCAAGGTGTGGTGATCGAGGCCCACCGGATACAACGTCCCTAGCGCCTCCCACAGCTTTTCCAGATCCCAGTCCTCGGCGTAGCCCTCCGCCGTCGCGCCGTTGACATAGGCGGTGACCACGTCGACCAGCATGTCGTGCGCCTGCTGCTGCAGGTTCTCGCCTTCCAGGATGCGACGGCGCTCGGCGTAGATGACCTTGCGCTGCTGGTTCATCACCTCGTCGTACTTGAGGACATTCTTTCTGACCTCGAAGTTCTGCTGCTCGACCTGGGTCTGTGCGCTCTTGATCGCGCGGGTCACCATCTTGGCCTCGATCGGCACGTCGTCGGGCAGGTTCAGCCGAGTCAGCAGCGATTCGAGCGCCGCGCCGTTGAAGCGACGCATCAACTCGTCGCCCAGCGACAGGTAGAACCGGGATTCGCCCGGGTCACCCTGACGGCCGGACCGGCCACGAAGCTGGTTGTCGATCCGGCGCGACTCGTGCCGCTCGGTGCCCAGCACATACAGCCCACCGGCTTCGGTGACCTCCTTGGCCTCGGCGGCCGCCTCGGCCTTGACGATCGGCAGCTCTTGGTGCCATGCCGCCTCGTACTCGTCGGCAGTCTCGACCGGGTCCAGGCCCCGGGCCCGCAGTCGCAGGTCGGTGAGAAAGTCGACGTTGCCGCCCAACACGATGTCGGTGCCACGGCCGGCCATGTTGGTAGCGACCGTGATGGCGCCACGACGGCCGGCCTCGGCGACGATGCCGGCCTCCTGCTCGTGGTACTTCGCGTTGAGGACGTTGTGCGGGATGCGCCGCTTCTGGAACTGACGCGACAGGTACTCCGAACGCTCCACGCTGGTCGTGCCGATCAGCACCGGCTGGCCCTTTTCGTAACGCTCGGCGACGTCGTCGACGACCGCGATGTACTTGGCTTCCTCGGTTTTGTAGATCAGGTCGGTCTTGTCGGCGCGGATCATTTCCTTGTTGGTCGGGATCGGCACGACGCCGAGCTTGTAGATCTCGTACAGCTCGGCCGCCTCGGTCTCGGCGGTACCGGTCATGCCGGAGAGCTTGTCGTAGAGCCGGAAGTAGTTCTGCAGCGTGATGGTGGCCAGCGTCTGGTTCTCGGCTTTGATCTCGACGCGCTCCTTGGCCTCGATGGCCTGGTGCATGCCCTCGTTGTAGCGGCGCCCGACCAGCGTGCGACCGGTGAACTCGTCGACGATGATCACCTCGCCGTCGCGCACGATGTAGTCCTTGTCTCGGACGAACAGCTCCTTGGCCTTTAGCGCGTTGTTGAGGTAGCTGACCAGCGGCGAGTTGGCCGCCTCGTAGAGGTTGTCGATGCCGAGCTGGTCTTCGACGAATTCGACGCCGAGCTCGTGCACACCGATGGTGCGCTTGCGGATATCGACCTCGTAGTGCGTGTCTTTCTCCATCAGCGGCGCGATGCGGGCGAACTCGGTGTACCAACTCGACGCGCCGTCGGCGGGCCCGGAGATGATCAGCGGCGTGCGGGCCTCGTCGATCAGGATCGAGTCGACCTCGTCGACCACGGCGAAGTTGTGGCCGCGCTGGACGCAGTCGTCCAGCGAGTGGGCCATGTTGTCACGCAGGTAGTCGAAGCCGAACTCGTTGTTGGTGCCGTAGGTGATGTCGGCGTTGTAGGCGATACGGCGCTCATCGGGCGTCATGTGGGCGAGTATCACGCCGACGTCGAGGCCCAGGAAACGGTGCACGCGGCCCATCCACTCGCTGTCACGTTTGGCCAGGTAGTCGTTGACCGTGACGATGTGCACGCCGTTGCCGCCGATGCCGTTGAGGTAAGCCGGCATCACCGAGGTCAGGGTCTTGCCTTCACCGGTCTTCATCTCGGCGACGTTGCCGAAGTGCAGGGCGGCGGCACCCATCAGCTGCACGTCGAACGGACGCTGGTCGAGCACTCGCCAGGCGGCCTCGCGGGCCACCGCGAACGCTTCGGGAAGCAGTTCGTCAAGGCTCTCGCCGTCGGCGTGCCGCTTCTTGAACTCGGTCGTCTTGGCGCGCAGTTCGGCATCGGTGAGCTTCTCGATGTCGTCGGACAGGGTGTTGACGTACTCGGCCACCCGCTTGAGGCGCTTGATTATGCGACCTTCACCAACGCGGAGCAATCTAGACAGCACGGCACCATCCTAGGCGACGCGATGTCGGCGACGCCGAACGTCGACCTGCTGCGCCTGTTGGCCCGAGCCTTCCCGCCAAGTCGGCATGCAGCGGGACGGGAACCGGATCAGGCCAGGCGAATAAGTCCGTAGTCGTAGGCGTGTCGGCGGTACACCACGGTGGGCCGTTCGGTCTGGCTGTCGTAGAACAGGAAGAAGTCATGTCCGACGAGCTCCATCTCATACAGCGCGTCGTCGACAGACATCGGTTTGGCCTCGTGCTCCTTGGTGCGCACGATCCGGCCGGGTAAGTGTTCGCCGCCTGCACCCTCGGGGTCGCCGAAGTGCGGGGCCTCGATGTCGTCGAACGCCGGCTCGGGTTGCGGGACGACTGCGGTGGCGGCGGCCAGCGACACCGGGGTCTTGTCGCCGTAGTGGACCTTGCGTCGATCCTTCACGCGGCGCAGTCGGCCCTCCAATTTGGCGACCGCAGCCTCGAGGGCGGCATAGAAACTGTCGGCGCAGGCCTCGCCCCGGACTACCGGCCCGCGGCCACGAGCGGTGATCTCGACGTGCTGACAGGACTTGCGCTGGCGACGGTTGCGTTCGTGGTCGAGTTCGACGTCAAACAAGTACAGGGTGCGGTCAAACCGCTCCAGACGGGCGAGCTTCTGCGAGACATAGACGCGAAAGTGGTCGGGGATTTCGACGTTGCGCCCCTTGACGACGACCTCGGCGCGCGGGGTGGGTCCATGCTCGTCGATGTCGACCGGAGGTTCAGCCAGCAGCTGTCCGGAATCCACGGTTTGCCTTGACATACTTGACAACTCGCCTTCTCTCGCGTTGCACGCCACTGAGCGCGCCCGGCTACGGATGCACGCGCCGACGGGGTTGTCAGAACTGGATTGGCCGCCCGCCGATGCAAGGTGTCGAAAACTCACCCCCTACCGTCGACGGTGGTGCCTCGAACGGCGTTGACTTCGCTGCGAGGCGTCGTGATGCTTGATCCCGACGGTAAACCTCGACGGGCGGCAGTGCCAGCATTTCGCCCGACCTGTTGCGAGTTCTTCACAAACGCTCACGCCGCCGCTAGCGCCAGCACCGCCGACACCCGCGCCCCGGCCGCCTGCAGCACGCGGACAGATTCCCGCGCGGTGGCCCCGGTCGTGACTATGTCGTCGACGAGTAACAACTCGCCGCCGGCCGGCGGTCGGCGGCGGGTCAGCAACACCCGTCCGGCGATGTTGCGTTCCCGCGCGGCGCTGTTCAGCCCGGCCGAGTCGCGGGCCCACGGCTTCATCCGCAGCGCCCGGACGACGGTGATTCTTGGATGACCGGCCGACGCCAGCGTGGCCATCCGGGTGACCGGGTCTCCCCCGCGCTGCCTGGCCGACCAGCCGCGGGTCGGCGCCGGGACGATGGTCAACGGCACGTCGAGCAGGCCCCAGGTCAGCAGCCGGTGCACGCCCTCAGCCAACGTGTGGGCAAGCGGCTTGCTGAGATCGCTTCGGCCGCGGTCTTTCATCGCGACGATCGCCCGCCGCCGCGCGCCTGCGTAACGGCCGAGCGCGAACACCGGCACTCCCGGGTCGACGCGCGGGGTGACCACACGCGGCGCGTCGACGCTGAGGGCCAACTCGTCGGCGCAGTCGTCACACCATCGGGTCGACGGCGCGCCGCAGCCACCGCACTCAATCGGAAGAATGAGATCCAGCATGGGTGCCAGTGTGATCGGCAGGGGTGACATAAGGTTGGCGAACTGGTCTTGACCGGATGCCTCGTGGTGGGCATCGACCAGATTTCCTACCTCAACAGATCCCAGCGATTGACAAGCGGACGGCGGGGGTGTTGGCTTCAATTGCTGAAGATCGCAGCCGGCCTGGGGTCGGTGCCGCCGGTAGCTACCTGGCTCGCGGCACGGATTGTTCCTGAACCGCCCAGTTTCTGACCTGGTTCCCCCGACTCGAACGTCGCTGACCATGCCGATCCCAAATCTCCGCTGCTGCGCCGCCCGCTTGGGTCATGGCGCTCGCACCCGGTCAACGAGCGCCTTCACTCGCCCCGTTGACCCGGCCGTCACCCGCGCTGTTGCGCAGTCACCACACTCTCGAACAAACCTAAACCGCCTGTGGCACAACGGTGTCAGGGTATTCCGATGAAGCCGCATTGCACCACAGAAAGAGGCGATCATGTCTGTCGCGCATGAACCCACCACGTTTGAAGACGGCTTGTCATATCGTTTTACCGACCTCACAACCGACCGTAGCCCTGCCGATTGGCGGGCCCAGTGGAGCCCGCTGGTCACGGTGGTGAGCGTCAGCGGCGACGTCGACGCCAGGAACATCGCGAGCGTCACCGCCTATACAACCCGCTTGGCTCAGGCGGGGGATGCGTTACTTCTTGATCTCAGCGGCGTGGAATTTTTCGCCGTGCAGGGCATTTCAATATTGGGCGCAGTCGAGAACACCTGTCGCAGCACCAAGTTGCCCTGGGCTCTGATCAACAGCCGCGCGGTCGAGCGGGTGCTACGAGTCAGCGGACAGTCAGACACCCTGCCCACGGCGAGTTCGGTACCCGAGGCGATGCAGTATTTCGCCCACCTCGCGCGCATGCTGGCCAGACCGCGAAGGGCTCGCGTTCTGCTGCCCATGCCGCCGTCATCGTCAGCTGGTTCGCGATGAAGCCGACCGCCTGTAGCGGTAGTGGATTACCGCGCCCGATCACCGTTGGCGAGAATCGCCCGGCCGTCGACCATGAAGACGACGCCGACGCCCATCCGGCTCGCAGCGTGCACCCTGTGTTCACCGTTGGCTCGGCGCTGCGCTGGCTGGGACATGACTGTCCTGGTCGCCGGTGCTGGCAACCCATCGACACGCTGAGCGCTTCGGTGTGGTTTCTGTTGCGTGGACAGCAACTGGACGCATTTCCGCCGAAAACCCGTGTGCTCGTTGGTCTTCCCGCCACCGGTGCCGATCTCAGCTGGGCGCACCAGGTGATCAGTGATGTCAACTGGTGTGCCCGCCGTGACGCCATCGAGGTCAGCTCCCAGGCATCGACACCCGGTGGCCGACCGGTTCCCTGGCTGACACCGGTATCAGTTCTCCAGCACTACCGACCCACCCGGCTCGATGAGGCCGCCGATCCGACCGAGGTCGACCTCGCGGACCTCGCGAAGTCCATCACATGGTGACCGCGGCTATGACGTCGCGCCTTTCGACCTTCGGTACCGGCGAACGCGAAGCCTCAGCCGTCACAAAAATATTGCAGAATCAACCCGGCAACACCGGCATCGCCCCGACCGCCATGAACGGCGGGACGTCCAGCCAGCCCTGCGGGCCCTCAGCCCCCGAGATCGACAGCTGCATCACCCCGCGCGGGTCGGCCACATACACCGTCGACGGGCTGGCTGCGATCACCCCCACCGGCTGCTGCAAATTACCGCTCGGCGCATCCGAGTTGACCCCGTCGATGTTGACGTAGGACACCGGATGCTCGGGATCGTTGCGACTCACCACGATGTCGTCGTCGGCCCGCCAGGACAACGACATGACCGAGGAGCCCAACCCGAAACCGAGTCTGCGCGGATAGGTCAACGCGAACTGGCCACCTCGGGTCTGCTCGACACTGGAACAGATCACCTGCCCGTTGATCACCATCGCCGCGCGGGTCCCGTCGCGGGACAGCTGCAACTCGGCGATCACTCCAGGAAACTGGCTGGACACGGCGGCCGAGTCAACCGGCAGGCGCGCCGGCTGGCCCGAAGCTGTTTCCTGAATAGCGCGCAGCACGGTATTGCCGTCGGCCACCACCCACACCGCATCATCAAGCGACCAGGTCGGTCGCGAAAGGGTATGACCGTCAGCGGCTTCGGTCGCCTCTCCACCGAGGTCACCGATCCACAGCGACGACGCCATGTCGGGGGCGCCCGGTCGTTGCACCACCACTGAGGCCGCCTGATGCCCGTTGCGCGACAACGCGGCCGCGGCCTGGTCGGTGGCCCGGCCGAAGGCACCCGGCACCGGGTCGGCGCGCTGGCCATCCAGGGCTACCACCTGTCCGCCGATCAACGCGTGCACGCCGGCTGCCGCACCCTCGGCGACGCCCGGGTCGGTGGCGGCGACATCGGCGGTGTTCCACCCGTCGGCGAAGCGCGCGTCGAGCGGGGCACCGTCGGCTTGGATCACATACGGCCCCTTGATGTCCGCCCGCGCCAGTGTCCAGATGATCTGCGCGGCAACCAATTGTCTGCTGCGCGGGTCGGCGACGGTGAGCAACTCCAAGTCGATGCGGGCCCCGCCGTAGCCGCGGCCGACCCCGCTCTTGCCGCCGTCGGCGCGGGTCACCGGGCCGCGCAGCCGCACCGGCGGCGTCAGCATGTTGTGCACGCTTTTCGCCATCTCCGGGCGCGGACCGGCGATCAACTTGGACACCAGCTCAGTGGCCAGTTGATCGTGATCGGACACCGCGACATAACGCGGGTCCGGCACCATCGTCTTGCCGGTCGGGTCGCAGAAATACAGCGTGTTGCGTTTGTAGGTGGCCTGGAATTGCTTCCAGTCCAAAAACACCCCGTCGGGCAGCTTGTCGATGCGCCAGCCGCCCGGGGTCTTGACCAATTCGATCGGGCCGGGGTCAGGCAGCTGCCCCTCGGCGGTCTCGAACACACCGATGTCCGACAGCGAACCGAGGACCTCGGCCCGCATGTTCACAGAAACTCTTCCCACACTGTGGGTTTCGATGAACGCGACATGATCGATCAGCAGCGCGCTACCGGCGTCGTCCCACTTGGCCGAGGCCGCCTGGGTGAGGAACTGCCGGGCCGCCAGGTGCCGATTTGCCGGATCAGCGGTGGCCTTGAGGAATTCGCGCAGCAGCACCTCGGGATCCATGCCGGGCGACGGTTTGGGCAGGTTCGCCGGTGCGGGACGCTCGACGGTGCCGATGGCCTGCGGCGCCGACCCGCTCGGCACTCCTGCGCAGCCCGCCAGGATCACAATCAGCGCGGTCAGCAGACCGGTCAGCTGCCGCATCACGGCACCCGCTCGGCGTGCTCACGCAGCCGCTCGTTGCGTTCCGGGGCAATAGGTTTCATCGGCAGCGGGCTGGTAGTCACCTTGTGCCCGCGGACCAGCGGCAGGGTCAGACGGAAGCAGGCGCCGTTGCCGGGCTCGCCCCACGCTTCCAACCGTCCCTGGTGCAGACGGGCGTCCTCGATGCTGATCGCCAGCCCCAGACCGGTCCCGCCAGATCGGCGCACCCGCGACGGGTCCGAGCGCCAGAACCGGCTGAACACCAGCTTCTCCTCGCCGGGCCGCAGTCCGACGCCGTAGTCGCGGACGGTGACGGCGACGGTGTCTTCGTCGTAGCCCATCCGGATCCGGACCGGTTTGCGCTCGGCATGGTCGATCGCATTCGCAATCAGGTTGCGCAGAATGCGCTCGACCCGGCGCGGATCGACCTCGGCGATGACGTCTTCATCCGGCATGTCGACAATCATCTGCACGCCGGCGTCTTCGGCCAGGTGTCCGACATTGCCCAGCGCACTGTTCACCGTCATTCTCAAATCGACCGCCTCGACCGACAATTCGGCTACACCCGCGTCGTGACGAGAAATTTCCAGCAGATCGCTGAGCAGCGACTCGAACCGGTCCAACTCGTTGACCATCAACTCGGTGGCCCGCTGCAACGCCGGCTCGAGCGCCTCCATGTGGTCGTGGATCAGGTCGGCGGCCATCCGAACCGTGGTGAGCGGGGTCCGCAGTTCGTGGCTGACGTCGGAGGTGAAGCGGCGCTGCAGGCTGCCGAACTCCTCGAGCTGTGCGATCTGCCGCGACAAGCTCTCGGCCATGTCGTTGAACGACACCGCCAGCCGGGCCATGTCGTCTTCGCCGCGGATCGGAATTCGCTCGGACAGATGGCCGTCAGCGAACCGCTCGGCGGTCCGCGCCGCCGCCCGGACCGGGACCACCACCTGCCGGGTGACCATCCACGCGATCCCGGCCAGCAGCACCATCAACACCACACCGCCGGTGGCCATCGTGCCCCGAACCAGCGCGATCGTGCTCTGCTCGTTGCCCAACGGGAACACCAGGTACAACTCGAGGTTGTTCACCCGCGACGTCGTCGGGGTGCCGATCACCAGTGCCGGGCCAGAAAATCCCTCGGTGCGCACTGTCGCGTATTGGTAGGCCACCTGCCCGGCCTTCACGAATTCCCGCAGCGAATCCGGCAATTGGTCGACCGGCCCAGCCGACGCGGCTGGGCGCGGGCCCTGGCCGGGTACCACCAGCACCGCGTCGAACGCACCGGCCAATCCGGCCCCGGAGGTGGGATCGGTTTTCGACGTCAACGTGCTGCGGGCCAACTGCAGGCTGCTTTCCAGCGAGCGGGCCTCTTCGCCGCTGACGATCCCGCTGACCGTGCTGCGGGCGCGCTCGATCTGCTCAGTGGCGGCGCGCAGCTTGACGTCGAGCACCCGGTTGGTGACCTGGCTGGTCAGCACGAAGCCCAGTGCCAAGATCACGGTCAGCGACATTCCGAGGGTCAGGGCGAGCACCCGGAGTTGCAGGGAGCGACGCCACGCCACGCCGAAGGCTCGGCTCAGCGTGCCCATGCCGCGTACCAGCGGGCCGGACCGACCAGAAGGACCACGAAAACGTGGTCTCGATCCCCAAATCAACTACGCCGCTCCTGGATATCCCGACGCGGCACCATCATCGTCGCCGGCGGGCGATCACGGAGGTCCGGCCTTGTAACCCACTCCTCGAACGGTCAGTACAACGGTCGGGTTTTCGGGGTCTTTCTCGACCTTGGCCCGCAGACGCTGGACGTGCACGTTCACCAAACGGGTGTCCGCGGGGTGGCGGTAGCCCCACACCTGTTCGAGCAGCACATCACGAGTAAACACCTGGCGCGGTTTGCGCGCCAACGCCACCAGCAGGTCGAACTCCAGCGGCGTCAGCGAGATCTGCTCGCCGTTGCGGGTGACCTTGTGGGCCGGCACGTCGATCTCGACGTCGGCGATCGAGAGCATCTCGGCCGGCTCGTCGTCGTTGCGCCGTAACCGCGCCCGAACCCGGGCCACCAGTTCCTTCGGCTTGAACGGCTTCATGATGTAGTCGTCGGCGCCCGACTCCAGCCCGAGCACCACGTCGACGGTGTCGGTCTTGGCCGTGAGCATCACGATCGGGACCCCGGAGTCCGCACGCAACACCCGGCATACGTCGATGCCGTTCATGCCCGGCAGCATCAAGTCCAGCAGCACCAGATCGGGCCGCAGTTCGCGCACCGCAGTCAGCGCCTGGGTGCCATCACCGATGACCGCGGTGTCGAAACCTTCCCCCCGCAGCACAATGGTCAGCATCTCAGCCAGCGACGCGTCGTCGTCGACCACGAGAATTCTTTGCCTCATGGTGTCCATGGTGTCACCAGAACGCGACAAAACGGGGCCAACACACGCGTGTTTCGTGCATCTGTTACCACAGTTGTCTCAGAACCGGGCGGCAACTAGGCCAGCAACTGCGCCGCAAGCACGCCCGGATCGACCGTTTCGTCGACCACCAGCCAGCGTCCGCCCCAGTTCACCGCGGCCAACGCGGTGTAGACCGCGCCGGTGCGCTGCTGCAGCCCGGCGTCGCGTTCGTAGGCGTCGCGCGCCCGGCCGGCATCCAGGCCGGCCCGGTGCCGGGCCCGCTGATCAGCGAGTTCGACCGACACACCGAGGAGCACCTGCCAGTCCGGCGCCGGCAGCCCCAGCCGGCCATATTCCATGTCGTGCACCCAGCCGACCGCTTCGCCGTCTGCTTGCTGGCGCAGACGCGCCGCGCTGTAGGCGGCGTTGGACGCCACATAGCGATCCAGGATCACCAGGTCATGCTCGCGATCGAGGTGGCGGATCTGCTCGGCCCCGCCGGCGCGATCAAGAGCGAACAGCATCGCCATTGCATACACCGAGGACGCCAAATCGCCATGCCGGCCGTGCAGCGCCTCGGCCGCCACGTCCGCCGCCACCGACTGCCCGTAACGCGGAAACGCCAGCGTAGCCACGGATTTCCCGGCGGCCTCGAACGCCACCCGCAGGCCTTCGGTGAGCGTTCGCTTGCCGGCACCGTCGACGCCCTCGACAGCAATCAACACGGTTGGAGCCTAAACCGGCGCCGAACGTCAAGCTGGCGTGACGCTCGGCGCCGAACGTCAAGCTGGTGTGACGCTCGGCGCCGAACGGCCTCAGTAGCGGTAGTGGTCCGGCTTGTACGGGCCGTCGACGTCGACGCCGATGTATTCGGCCTGCTCCTTGGTCAGCTTGGTCAGCTCGCCCCCGAGCGCCTCGACGTGGATCTTGGCGACCTTCTCGTCCAGGTGCTTGGGCAGCCGGTAGACCTCGTTGTCGTACTCGTCGTTCTTGGTCCACAGCTCGATCTGCGCAATGACCTGGTTAGAGAAGCTGTTGCTCATCACGAACGACGGGTGGCCCGTCGCGTTGCCCAGGTTCAGCAGCCGGCCCTCGGACAGCAGGATGATCGACTTGCCGGTGTCCGGGAAGGTCCACAGGTCGACCTGCGGGCGGATGTTGGTCTTGATCGCGCCCGACTTCTCCAGCCGCGAGACCTGAATCTCGTTGTCGAAGTGGCCGATGTTGCCCAGGATCGCCTTGTCCTTCATCGCCTTCATGTGCTCGAGGGTGATGATGTCCTTGTTGCCGGTGGTGGTGATGACGATGTCGGCCTCGCTGATCACGTCCTCCACCCGCTTGACGTCGTAGCCCTCCATCAGCGCCTGCAGGGCGTTGATCGGGTCGATCTCGGTGACGGTCACCCGCGCTCCCTGGCCGGCCAGCGAGTCCACCGAGCCCTTACCGACGTCACCGTAGCCGCAGATCAGCACCTTCTTGCCGCCGATCAGCACGTCGGTGCCGCGGTTGATGCCGTCGATCAGCGAGTGCCGGCAGCCGTACTTGTTGTCGAACTTGGACTTGGTCACCGAGTCGTTCACGTTGATCGCCGGGAATGCCAGCTCGCCGGCGGCGGCGAACTGGTAGAGCCGCAGCACCCCGGTGGTGGTCTCCTCGGAGACACCCTTGATCGACGCGGCGATCTTGGTCCACTTGTCTTTGTCGGTCTCGAAACGCTTGCGCAGCAGGTTCAAGAACACCCTGTGCTCAGCGGAGTCGTCGTCCTCGTCGGGCGGAACCACGCCGGCCTTCTCGTACTGCGCGCCACGCAGCACCAGCATGGTGGCGTCGCCGCCGTCGTCGAGGATCATATTGGCGGGCGCGGCGACACCGTCTTTATCAGGCCACGTCAGGATCTGCTCGGCGGCCCACCAGTACTCCTCGAGGGTCTCGCCCTTCCACGCGAACACCGGCACACCCTGGGGCTTCTCCGGGGTTCCGTGCGGACCGACGACCACCGCGGCGGCGGCGTGATCCTGGGTGGAGAAGATGTTGCAGGACGCCCAACGGACCTCAGCACCCAGCGCGGTCAGGGTCTCGATCAGCACCGCGGTCTGAACGGTCATGTGCAGCGAGCCCGAGATGCGGGCGCCCTTGAGTGGCTGCACATCGTGGTATTCGCGACGCAGCGACATCAGGCCAGGCATTTCCTGCTCGGAGAGCTCGATGTCGCGGCGACCGTAGTCGGCCAACGACAGGTCGGCCACCTTGAAATCGATCCCGTTCACCACGTCAGCGGTCAGCTGCTGTTCGGTCGTCGTCATTTACTACCCATTCCTCCGGTCAACTAATTAGCTTGGTTATATATTAAACGACCCGTTCTGGGCCGCGGCCTGAGGTCTGTCGGCAACGCCAAACCTGTTCGCCGGGTTCGCCGCCTTCGCCGGTGGCCCCGTGTCAGGCGTCCGACTCGGAGTCACCCGGCCCAAGCCTATGGCTCCGCTCCTGCACGGACCTACCGGCCCGCATCGTCGCGGAGCTCACCGTAGCGCTCGGCCGCCGGCGTCATGAGTCGTGCCAGGTCAGCGGCCACATCATGGTCGGCTTCCGGCGGCATCGACACGTAGCTCATCGCCAGCCGGACGATGGCGCGCGCGATCATCCCGGAGTCCTCCTCGCTGGCACTCATCCAGCTGCGCATGAACGACGACGTCAGCCGGGCCGAGCAGTGCGTGATGATCGGGCCGCTGTCGGTGGTGATGATCTGCAACAGGTCGGGTTTGGCCACCCCGGTGAGCAGCGAGATCACCAGCGGGTCGGCGGCCGAGTCGGCGAAGAACGCTCGGAAGCCCTGCAGGAACGCGGCGTACACGTCGCCGACGTTGGCGTAGATGGCGTCTTCGACGGCATCTACCAGCCGGTCGGCCAGCCGGAGTGCGTAGCCCTGGGCCAAGCCCTGCCGCGATCCGAATTCGTTGTAGATGGTCTGACGGCTGATGCCCGCGGCGCGCGCCACGTCGGCCAGCGTGATCGCCGACCAGTCGCGGCTGCCCAGCAGTTCGCGCATCGCGTCGAGCACGGAATCACGCAGCAGTGCCCGCGACGCCTCTGCGTACGGAACTCTTCGCATCTGCGCGACCCTAACGTCTCGCCCGTCGCTGCCGCGCCAGGCGAGCGTCACGAGCGGGCGACTTCCACCATCTCGAAGTCCGACTTCGCAGCGCCGCAGTCCGGGCAGCTCCAGTCCTCGGGAATGTCGTCCCAGCGGGTGCCGGGGGCGATGCCATCCTCCGGCCAGCCCTTGGCCTCGTCGTACTCGAAACCGCACTGCACACAGACGAAGAGTTTGTAGGCGTTCATTCCGTTACCTCCACTAGTTCGAAGTCGAGCTTTTCCACAACGGCGCAGTCCGGGCAGTTCCAGTCTTCGGGGATCTCGTCCCAGCGAGTTCCCGCCGGAAACCCCTCTCGCTGAGCGCCTTTGGCTTCATCGTAGATGTACTCGCAGCCGGTGCAGCGGTAGCTGGCCATCAGGCCGCCGCCCCGTAGCGGGCCAGCACCTTCCGGCGTAGGCGGGGCTGCACGTTGACCCGGGTGATGTCGCCGCCGTAGTGCGCCAGCACTCGGTGGTCCATCAGCCTGCGCCACAGCGGCGGGAAGTAGGTCAGCCCGATCAGCGCCGCGTAGCCACTCGGCAGGTTCGGCGCCCCGTCCATGCTGCGCAGGGTTTGATAGCGCCGGGTCGGGTTGGCGTGGTGGTCGCTGTGCCGCTGCAGGTGGTAGAGAAACAGGTTGGTCACGATGTGGTCGGAGTTCCAGCTGTGCACGGGCGCGCACCGCTCATACCGGCCGTTGTCACCTTTTTGCCGCAGCAGTCCGTAATGCTCGAGGTAGTTGACCGACTCCAGCAGGCTGAAGCCGAAGACCGCCTGGATCAGCAGGAACGGGATCAGCGCCGGTCCAAACACCGCTAGCAACGCACCCCACAACACCGCGGTCATCAGCCACGCGTTGATGACGTCGTTGGACAGGTAGGTCTTGGGGTTCCACGGGTTGCCGCCCTGCCGACGGATCCGCTGGGCCTCCAACCGCCAGGCCGACTTCGCGCTGCCAAAGACGCTGCGCGGCAGAAACTCCCAGAATGTCTCACCGAAGCGAGCCGACGCCGGGTCTTCCGGTGTCGCGACCCGGACGTGATGGCCGCGGTTGTGCTCGATGTAGAAGTGGCCGTAGCCGGTCTGGGCCAGGGTGATCTTGGACAACCAGCGCTCCAATGACTCCTTCTTGTGCCCCATTTCATGCGCGGTGTTGATACCGACGCCGCCGAGCGCGCCGACCGACAACGTGAGACCGAGCTTGGCCGGCCAACTCAGCGGCCCGTCGTAGCCCAGCCAGCTCAGGTTCGACGCGGTGAACAGGTACGCGCCGAGAATGAGGCTGACGAGCTGGAACGGGATGAAGGCGTAGGTGCAGTAGCGGTAGTACCTGTCGTTCTCCAGCCACTCCATCACCTCGTCGGGCGGGTTCTGACCGTCGGCGCCGAACCGCAGGTCGAGCGCAGGGAGCAGGATGTAGAGCAGGATCGGACCGATCCAGAACAGCACCTGCGAAGCGGTCTGCCAGCCGGCCTGATTCATCGCCCAGACAAACGGCAGGATCGTCAGCAGCAGCGTCGGGACGATCAGTCCCATCAGCCACAGATAGCGCTTCTTGTCCTGCCACACCCGTGCGTTCGGTAATGCCGCGGTCATATCGCCAACCTCCTTGTGAGCCATCACACCTTGAGATGGACATTAACGCAGCCAGCGTCCTTTGTCTAGACATATGAGTATGTTTTGTAAAATCGAATGGATCGTAGGCCGACGGGACACGCACCTCCACGGCGCAGCGATATTCGCGGACAGTGCCGAGTACGGTGGCGGGATGGGCGGGGAAGCCACTCGGCGGCACGCAGTTGTCATCGGCGCCAGCATCGCGGGATTGTGCGCGGCGCGAGTGCTCTCGGAATTCTTCGACCGGGTCACGGTGTTCGAGCGCGACGAGCTGCCGAGCACGCCCGCCAATCGCACCGCCGTGCCCCAGGGCCGCCACGTTCACCTACTGATGGCCCGCGGCGCCATGGAATTCGACGGGCTGTTTCCCGGACTGCTCGACGACATGGTGGCCGCCGGGGTCCCGATTTTGGAGAACCGGCCGGATTGCATCTACTTCGGCGCCGCCGGCCACGTGTTGGGTACCGGACACACGCTGCGCGATGAGTTCACCGCGTACGTGCCCAGCCGTCCACAGCTGGAGTGGCAGATCCGTCAACGGGTTCGGCAGATCGACAATGTGGAGATCCAGCGCCGCTCGGTGGCCCAGCCGCGTTTCGACGTCGACGCTGCGCGGGTGACCGGGGTGTTGCTCGACAGCGACGCCGACGAACCCGAATTCGTCGCCGCCGACATCGTCGTTGACGCGGCCGGGCGGGGCACCCGGCTGCCGGTGTGGTTGGAGCAGTGGGGATATCAGCGCCCGCCCGAGCACACGGTCGACGTGGGCATCGGCTACGCCTCACATCAACTCCGGCTGCCGCAGAGCGCGGTTCGCGAGCGGGTGATCGTCGCCGGTGCATCCCGCGAGCAGCCGATCGGGCTGGGTCTGCTGGGCTACGAGGACGGCACCTGGACACTGACCACCTTCGGCGTCGGCAAGGTCGAGCCTCCGCACACCTTCGCCGAGATGATAGCGACCGCGAAAAAGATTCTACCCGAACGCATTTCGGCAGCACTCGAGTTGGCCGAACCGGTCGGCGAACCGGCGTTTCACCGCTACCCCACCAGTCGCTGGCGCCGCTATCACAAGCTGGAGCGGTTCCCCGCCGGGATTTTGCCGTTGGGCGATGCAGTGGCCAGCTTCGACCCCACCTATGGGCAGGGCATGACGATGACGTCGCTGCAGGCCGGTCATCTACGCCGGGCGCTGGCCGAGGGCGCCGACGAGAATTTGGCGCGCAAGGTGAACCGGGCCACTGCCAAGACCACCTACCCGGTGTGGATGATGACCGCGATCGGCGATCTCACACTGCACAACGCGACCGGACCGATGCCCCGGTGGTATGGCCCGGTGGGCAGCCTGTTCGATCAATTCCTGGGCGCGGCCGAGACCGATCCCGTTCTCGCCGAATGGTTTCTGCGGCGATTTTCGTTGCTGGACAGCCTCTACATGGTCCCCTCGGCGAAGCTGGTCGGCCGCACTGTCCGGCACAACCTGCGGCTGTGGCTGGCCGAGCGACGCGCCGGCCGACGCGAACGCGTGCCGGCTTAGAGTCCGACGGTAGCCCGGAAGATCTTGGTCGGCTGCTGCGCGACCAGCCGGATCGGGCCGTCGTCGGCAGCCACCCACGCGGCGGTGCCGCGGGTCAGTGTCAGCGCCCCCGACTTCCCGTGCACCACCGTCGCACCATCGATGCAGAGCAGGATCTGGGGGCCTTGGGGAGCGCCGTGGCGTGACGGCGCGTCGACTTCGTGGCCGACCCAATCGGCGCCCAGCGTGAGCATCGATGCCGCGAATTCCGCAGTGGGCGTGTCGTAGAACGAGGCCAATCCATCCAATTGAGTGTCGACGCGCAACTCCGACTCGGTGGTCGGGTTGAAGTTCAGGACTCGCAACAATTCCGGAACGTCGACGTGCTTGGGGGTCAGACCACCCCGCAACACGTTGTCGGAGTTGGCCATGACTTCCAGGCCGACACCGCGCAAGTAGGCGTGCAGATTGCCCGCCGACAGGTAGATGCCCTCACCAGGGCCCAGCGTGATCCGGTTGAGCAGCAGCGCGGCCAGCACGCCTGCGTCACCGGGATACCGCTCCCCGAGTTCCAGAACGGTCTTGGCCTCGGCCGCGAATTCCTTCGAACCGCAACTCAAGTAGGCGATGGCGCCGTCCAGAACCGCGGTCACCAATACGTCGATGTCTGGCTGTGGTGCAGTGATCCAGGTGGTGAACAAGGCCCGCAGCCCGTCGGCGTCGGACTGGTCGTTCAGCAAATCGATGAACGGGTCCAGATCCGACACCGCCAGGGCCTGCAACAGCTCGATGGTCTTGGCCGCCGGCCGGAATCCGGCCAGCGCCTCGAACTGCTGCAGCGCCACCAACAGCTCGGGCTTGTGGCTGGCGTCGCGGTAGTTGCGCACCGGCGAATTCACCGGGATGCCGAGCCGTTCCTCGCGCTGATAGCCCTCGGCCGCCTGCTCGGCGCTGGGGTGCGCCTGCAGCGACAGCGGCTCGTCGGCCGCCAACACCTTGAGCAGAAATGGCAGTGCGTCGCCGAATCGGGCGCGGACCGCGGCGCCAAGTTGGCCTTCGGGATCGTCGAGCACAGCTTGTAGCAACGAGACGTCGCCGCTGGGCTCTTCCAGCCACGACGGATCGCCGGGGTTGGCCCCCAGCCAGAGTTCGGCTTCCGGATGCGCGGCAGGCACTGGACGACCAGTGAATTCCGCGATGGCGGTCCGTGACCCCCAGGCGTATGTCCGTATCGCTCCGCGTAACAACTGCACAACCAGTTATCCCCGTATCAGCCGCAAATAAACCGCCGCCATCTCCAACCGGACCGCCAATATGGCCAGCTGCTGCTCCGCGCGTTGAACTCCGGGCCGCTTGGGGTCGCCATCCGGGACATCCTCGGCACCGATCAGGTCGACGTCGTCGAATCCGGCAACCCGGGAAGCCAGCACGGCCCGTTCGGCGTCCAAGGTCAGCACCAGAATTCGCAGCCGGTCGGGGAGTGGACCGTCGATCTCCTCGTCGTGGAACAGCGCCTCGCTCGGGTCGGCGAAGCCGGGACCCGGTCCGGTTCGCAGCGCCGTCAACGCATCCGCCAGACCGGTGGCGGCGGCCACCTCGTTCGCGGCGCGCAGCAAAATGCCAGAGCCATGCCGGGCCAGCGCCAGGGTCGCGGCGCAGTCGCCAGCGACTACCACGCGACGCCCCGACATGCGCTCGACCAGACCTTTGGCCGGATTGGTAAAGACCTCGCGGCTCGCGCTGTTGCGCAACGCTTCCGCGTCGAGCTCGTCGGCCAGCGCTGCAAGGTCCACGAGCAGCCGGGGGTCGACGCTGCCCAGCACGGCCAGCCCAACGGCCAGGTACCGGCACAGGCCGAACTCGACGGCGACCGGCAGCCGCGGCTCCATGACCGCCACCCGGCCCGCGGTGGTGTCCCGCAGCGTGCCCTCATACGGTGCGGCGATCACGACCCGCGCGCCGCGGCGCACCCCGCTCGCGGCAGCCCCGACCAGAGCCGGATCGCCGGGATCGTCGCCGGCCACGATCAGCACGTCCAACGGCCCGATCCACGGCGGGGCCTCGGCGGCGAGCACGATCGGCGTGGGCGCCGATCCGCCCGCCATCGCGGCCAGCATGGCGCCCGCAGTCTCGGCGACGCCACGCCCGGCCACCCAGATGATGGTGCGCGGACGGGCATCTGAGTCGCGCATCGAATCCAGGGCACCCTCGTCGACGGCGGCGGCGGCCGACCGGACGTGGGCGCCGGCCATCGACGCCGCCCGCAACAGGCCCTCGCGGTCGGCGCCGAGCAGGCCGTCGGTGTCGTCGAGGTCGATCACGGCCTCAGTCGAGTTCACGTCACGGTCTCCGGCTCACCGACCCGGCGGTCGGCTTGCCGCTGGATCTCGCGCGCGACTTGTTCGACGATGGCCTCGACGTCCTCGGTACAACGCCCCTCCACGTTCAGCCGCAGCAGCGGCTCGGTGTTGGAGCTACGCAGGTTGAACCAGCTGCCCTCGCCGAGGTCGACCGTCACGCCGTCGAGGTGGTCGATCGACTGGATCTGGCTGCCGAAAGCCTTGAGCACCGCCTCGACGCTGGACGCGGAATCCGGGACGGTGAAATTGATTTCGCCGGACGACTCGTAGCGCTGGTAGTCCGCGGTCAGCTCGGACAGCGGGCGCTCGGAGTTGCCGAGCGCGGCCAGTACGTGCAGCGCGGCCAGCATGCCCGAGTCGGCTCCCCAGAAGTCGCGGAAGTAATAGTGCGCCGAGTGCTCGCCGCCGAAGATCGCGCCGGTCTCGGCCATCAGCGCCTTGATGTAAGAGTGCCCGACGCGTGAGCGCACCGGCGTGCCGCCCCGCTCGATGACCAACTCCGGCACCGCCCGTGACGTGATCAGGTTGTAGATCACCGACGCGCCGATCTCGCGGCCCAATTCCCGCGCGGCGACCAGTGCGGTCACCGTCGACGGCGAGACGGGCAGGCCGCGCTCGTCGATGACGAAGCACCGGTCGGCGTCGCCGTCGAAGGCCAGCCCTATATCGGCGTGGCCCTCCCGCACGAATGACTGCAGGTCGGCAAGGTTCGCCGGATCCAGCGGGTTGGCCTCGTGATTGGGGAACGAGCCGTCGAGTTCGAAGTACAACGGCAGCAGCGTGAGCGAGTCGATCGCGCCGAGCACCGCTGGCGCGGTGTGGCCCGCCATCCCGTTGCCCGCGTCGACGGCGACCCGCAGCGGACGCACGCCGTCGATGTTGACCAGCGAGCGCAGAAACTCGCCGTACTCGGCCAACACATCCTGGTCGGTGACGGAGCCGCCGGTCCCGTCGTGGCTTGGGACACCGGCGATCACGTCGTCGCTGATGATCGTCAGCCCGGTGTCCGCGCCGACCGGTAAGGCTGCGGCCCGGCACATCTTGATGCCGTTGTAAGCGGCCGGGTTGTGGCTCGCGGTGAACATCGCGCCCGGGCAGTCGAGCAGACCGGAGGCGAAGTAGAGCTGATCGGTCGACGCCAGCCCGATCCGCACCACGTCCAGACCCTGCGCGTTGACGCCGTCGCCGAAGGCGGCCGCCAGCGAAGGCGAGCTGTCGCGCATGTCGTAGCCGAGGACGACCCGGTGGGCGCCTTCGCTGCGCATCAGCCGGGCGAAGGCCATCCCGACGTCGTAGACGAACGACTCGTCGATCTGCGTACCGACCAGGCCTCGCACGTCATACGCCTTGATCACGCGGTGAACAGCCGCAGCGGGCCGAGGCATCGAGAGGGCTCCTGACGACGGGGACACGTAATCTCCCAGCCTAGCCGGGCATGCTGACGGTCCGGTGGCGTCCGCCTCCGTTGGCTACTCCGCGGGGTCGGGCAGCACCCGAAGATGACCGCGGCGCCGGCCATTGCCGGCAGGTCGGATAGCGGTCGAGGTCAGCACACTGGCGGCCGGCGCCTCGGCCGGCGCACCGCTGAACTGGCCGGCCGGTCCGTGGAACCCGTTGACCGCGCCACCGCCGGCGACCACGTCACGGCCCTCCCGCACGGCTTCGGCCAGCGCGATCAAGTCGTCTTCGTCAGGGTTGACGGCCAGCGGCCCGGCGTGCCGGACCAGCTCCCAGCCACGCGGCGCGGTGATCCGGCCGGCATGGCTCACGCACAGATCCCAGGAATGCGGCTCGCTGGCGGTGGCCAATGGGCCGACGACGGCCGTGGAGTCCGAGTAGACGAAGGTCAGCGTCGCGACCGCGTAATGCGGACATCCTGGCCGGCAACAGCGACGCGGAACGTTCACGATCGAGAGGCTATCGTGCGAAAACGCCCATACCCCGGCGGACACGCGCATTCGTTCGGTCCAGGATGCCCAACCGTTACCATCGCCGGGTGAGCGATTCGCGCAGCTCCCCGACCGGCCGGCGTTCGCCGGCCAAAAAGGTCTCGCGCCGCGGCCGCGACATCCGCGGCCCGCTGCTGCCGCCGACGGTCCCGGGGTGGCGCAGTCGCGCCGAGCGTTTCGACATGGCGGTGCTCGAAGCCTACGAACCGATCGAGCGCCGTTGGCAGGAGAGGCTGTCCGGGCTCGACGTCGCGGTCGATGAGATCCCACGCATTTCGGCGAAGGATCCCGACAACGTGCAGTGGCCGCCCGATGTGGTCGCCGACGGCCCGATCGCGCTGGCCCGGTTGATCGGCGCCGGCGTCGACGTCCGCGGCAGCGTCACCCGGGCACGAGTTGTGCTGTTCCGCAAGCCAATCGAACGACGCGCGAAGGACACGGTCGAGCTGGCCGAGTTGCTGCATGAGATCCTGGTGGCCCAGGTGGCCACTTACCTGGACGTCGAACCGTCGGTCATCGACCCGACGATAGAAGAGCAATAGCGGGCGACCGCGAGCGCGGCCGGCACGCTCAGCGGGTCACCCGCTATTGGACAGTCCGGCTAAGTCAGATGATTCCGCGCTTCAGGCGACGACGCTCGCGCTCGGAAAGCCCACCCCATATTCCGAAACGCTCGTCGTGAGCCAAAGCGTATTCCAGGCACTCGCTGCGCACCTCGCAGCCGAGGCAGATCTTCTTGGCCTCGCGGGTCGAGCCGCCCTTCTCCGGAAAGAACGCCTCTGGATCTGTTTGAGCACACAACGCACGGTCTTGCCACTGGTCGGTTGCTTCCTCGGTGCCCTCGAATTCGTCTTCGATGGCGTCGGGAACCAAACTCAAATGAGGCCTTTGGGGCACCTCTATCGATGGCAGACCGGGAGCGGTGTGCGGTGTTCCTCCCATTAGCCCCCGAAGGTGTTCATAGGACATGCCCCGCCTCCTCACCTGGTTTCGTAAATCGCGAATGTCAGCACTGTTCTGATGTCGGCCATCCATGATTCGAACATTTGATCGAATCTCGGTCTGCGACACCGTAACCGGCCGGCCAACCGAAATGACACTGCTGTGATTACACACGGGTAAGAGTGGATTGGCAAGCGATTCGGCAGATTTCCATACCATCTCGTGACCAGTTCTTTGCGGCACTGAGGCCAATGCACGTGTGGCGTGTCGGTCACACCTGCCACACAAGGCAATCCGGCACCACCCCGGCACCGCGATCACCCTACTCACCTGCGGGCCTGCGCCGTCGCCGCGCGTACTGTCGGGCGGTGTGAAGGTGACGGTTCTGGTCGGCGGGGTGGGCGGCGCGCGTTTCCTGCTCGGGGTGCAGCAGCTACTCGGTCTCGGCCAATTCACCTCGAGTTCTGAGCCCGCCAGAGACCACGAGCTGGCAGCGATCGTGAACATCGGCGACGACGCATGGATGCACGGGGTGCGCATCTGTCCCGATCTGGACACTTGCATGTACACCCTCGGCGGCGGCGTCGACCCGGGACGCGGCTGGGGGCACCGCAACGAAACCTGGCATGCCAAAGAAGAACTCGCCGCCTACGGCGTCCAGCCGGAATGGTTCCAACTCGGCGACCGCGACCTGGCCACCCATCTGGTGCGCAGCCAGATGCTGCGGGCCGGGTACCCGCTGTCGCAGGTGACCGCCGCGTTGTGCGATCGCTGGAGGCCCGGTGCGCGGCTGCTGCCCGCCAGCGACGACCGCTGCGAAACACACGTCGTCGTAACCGATCCTGACGACGGGAGCCGGCGGGCAATCCATTTCCAGGAGTGGTGGGTGCGCTACCGTGCACAAATACCGACGCACAGCTTCGCCTACGTCGGAGCCGAAAAGGCCAACGCAACAACCGCAGCGACCGACGCCATCGCCGACGCCGACGTCGTGATGGTGGCGCCGTCGAATCCGGTGGTCAGTGTCGGAGCGATTCTGGCGATTCCCGGAATCCGATCGGCACTGCGGTCCACCGGTGCCCCCGTGGTCGGCTACTCCCCGATCATCGACGGAAAGCCGTTGCGCGGGATGGCCGATGAGTGCCTGAGCGTCATCGGCGTGCCGACCACCGCCGAGGCGGTCGGTCGCTACCACGGCGCACGAGCCGGAACCGGCATCCTGGACTACTGGCTCATCCACGAGGGCGACCACGCCGAAATCGACGGCATCGCAGTGCGATCGGTGCCGCTACTGATGACCGATCCAACTGCGACCGCCAAGATGGTCAGCGCCGGCCTCGATCTTGCGGGAGTGGAGGTATGACCGCCGGCGAGCACGGCGCCGCGTCCCCGGTCGAGATCCTGCCGGTGACCGGGCTTCCCGAGTTCCGGCCCGGCGACGACCTCACTGCCGCCCTCGCCGCGGCGGCGCCGTGGCTGCGCGACGGCGACGTACTGGTGGTGACCAGCAAGGTGTTGTCCAAGTGCGAGGGCCGCCTGGTGCCCGCGCCCAAAGATCCCGAAGAGCGAGACACGTTGCGGCGCAGGCTGGTCAACGCCGAGTCGGTACGCGTGTTGGCCCACAAAGGCCGAACCCTGATCACCGAGAACGGGCTGGGCGTGGTGCAAGCCGCGTCCGGCGTGGACGGATCCAACATCGGCGCCGACGAATTGGCGTTGCTGCCTGTCGATCCCGACGGCAGCGCCGCGTCGCTGCGGGACGGACTTCGCGAGAGTTTGGGCGTCACCGTCGGCGTCGTCGTCACCGACACGATGGGCCGGGCTTGGCGCAACGGCCAGACCGACGCCGCCGTCGGCGCGGCCGGCATCTCGGTTCTGCACGGCTATGCCGGCGCGGTCGACCGGCACGGCAACGAACTGTTGGTCACAGAGGTTGCGGTCGCCGACGAGGTCGCCGCCGCGGCAGACCTGGTCAAGGGAAAGCTGACCGCGATCCCGGTGGCGGTCGTGCGCGGGCTGCCCGCCGGCATGGTGACCGAGACCGGCTCCACCGCGCGCGATCTCGTGCGCGCCGGTACCGACGACCTGTTCTGGCTGGGCACTGCTGAAGCCCTCGAACTGGGCCGACGGCAAGCCCAGCTGCTGCGCCGCTCGGTGCGGCAGTTCGCCGACGAACCGGTATCGCCGCAGCTGATCGAGGACGCGGTGGCCGAAGCGCTGACCGCGCCCGCCCCGCACCACACCCGCCCGGTCCGCTTCGTGTGGCTGCAGACTCGAACCGTGCGCGACCGCCTGCTCGATCGGATGCGGGACAAGTGGCGCGCCGACCTGACCGGCGACGGTAAGCCCGCCGACGCGGTCGAGCGCCGGACAGCGCGCGGCCAGATCCTCTACGACGCACCCGAAGTCGTGATCCCGCTGTTGGTGCCCGACGGCGCGCACAGTTATCCCGACGCCGCCCGGACCGCCGCCGAGCACACCATGTTCACCGTCGCGGTGGGGGCCGCAGTGCAGGCGTTGCTGGTGGCGCTGGCGGTGCGCGGGGTGGGTAGCTGCTGGATCGGCTCGACGATCTTCGCCGCAGACCTGGTCCGCTCCGAGCTGGACCTGCCTGATGACTGGGAACCGTTGGGCGCCATTGCAATCGGTTATGCCGAGGAGCCGGTGACCGAGCCTCGCGGCCTGGTCGAGATCGGCGACCTGCTGGTGCGCAAGTGAGTGTCCGGTCGTCGGCGATCACGCTGCTGACCGAGTGGCAGCCACCGGATGGCGCGCAGGACTCGTTGCGCAACGCCGTGCTGGCATTCCTGGACGCCCGCGAGGATGCCTGCCGTCGAGACTGCGTACCTGGGCACGTCACCGCGTCGGTGTTGGTGCTCGACGGCACCGGCAGCCGCGTCTTGCTGACGTTGCATCCGCGGCTGGGCCGGTGGGTCCAATTAGGCGGGCACTGTGAGGATTGCGACGGCGACATCCTCGCCGCGGCGCGGCGCGAGGCGACCGAAGAATCGGGGGTCGACGGGCTGCAACTCTCCCCCGGCCTGGCCGCGATCAACGTCCACGCACTGACCTGCTCGCTGGGCGTGCCGACCCGCCACCTCGACCTGCAATTCGTCGCCCACGCGCCGGCAGATGCCCAGATCGTGGTCAGCGAGGAGTCCGTCGACCTGCGTTGGTGGCCGATCGACGGGTTGCCGGACGGCACCGACGACGCGCTGGCATACCTCGTGCAGCGCGCGGTTCGAGCGTGAAGCCGACTTCGCGCTCGGCACCGAAAAACGCTCAGACGTCGCTGGAGTAGCGGATCCCGCCGTCGGGGATGTGGACGCCGGGCCACACCCGCGCGCCGCGCAGCAGCTCACAACGGGCGCCGATGTCGGCGCCGTCGCCGATCACGCCGTCACGGATCAGCGCCCGGGGGCCGATTCGCGCGCCGAATCCGATGATCGACCGCTCGACGACGCTGCCGGCTTCGATGCGCACGCCGTCGAAGATCACCGCGCCGTCCAACCGTGCGCCGGGACCGATTTCAGCGCCGCGCCCGACGACCGTGCCACCGATCAGCACCGCACCGGGTGACACCGCGGCGCCGTCGTGCACCAACGACTCGCCGCGATGGCCAGCCAACGCCGGCGAGGGCGCGATGCCGCGCACCAGATCGGCGGATCCGCGCACGAAGTCCTCCGGAGTGCCCATGTCACGCCAGTAGCTCATGTCGACGTAGCCGAACACCTTGACGCCGTCGGACAGCAGAGCGGGAAACACCTCGCGCTCGACCGACACCTCACGCCCGCGCGGGATGCGGTCGATGGTCTCGCGGGAGAACACGTAGCAGCCGGCGTTGATCTGGTCGGTGGGTGGATCTTCGGTCTTCTCCAAAAAAGCTGTGACGCGGCCATTCTCGGTCGGCACGCAGCCGAAAGCCCGCGGGTCGCTGACCCGCACCAAATGCAGCGTCAGATCGGCCTGCTGCTCGTCGTGACAGTCCAGCAGCTGACCGAGATCGACTCCGGAGAGCACGTCGCCGTTGAACACCAGTGCCGTGTCGTGACGCAGACGGCTTGCGACATTGGCGATCCCGCCGCCGGTGCCCAGCGGAGTCTGCTCGGTCACGTAATCGATCTGCAGACCCAGTTTGGAACCGTCACCGAACTCCGCCTCGAAAACCGTCGGCCGGTACGACGTCCCGAGGATCACGTGCTCGATGCCGGCCGCGGCGATCCGCGACAGCAGATGGGTCAGGAACGGTAGCCCGGCCGTCGGCAGCATCGGCTTGGGTGCCGACAGCGTCAACGGCCGTAGCCGGGTGCCTTTACCGCCGACCAGGACGACCGCGTCGACCTGCTTGCTCACGTCAACGCTCCTCCCGGTCCGAGTTACGCGCCATCAACCGCGACCGCATCGCCAGCCCGGCCCGAAAGCCCCAGCGCAACGGCGCGCGCAGGAGTCCAGAATGCCGGTCGGCGAGGTAGAGGTAGGTGCTTTGGTGATGCGCGGCCACATTGCGCGACGATTCCCGCGCGGTCGCGTGCCCCTTGTGGTGGAGCACCTCCGCCGTCGGTACGTAGACATTCAGCCAGCCGGCCCGGCCCAGCCGGTCGCCGAGGTCGACGTCCTCCATGTACATGAAATAGCGCTCGTCGAAACCGCCGATCTGCTCGAACGCCGCGCGACGCACCAGCAGGCACGACCCGGACAGCCAGCCGACCGACCGCTCGCTGGGCTGCAGCCGCTCCTGGCGGTAGGCCGCCGTCCACGGGTTCTTCTTCCACAGCGGACCGAGCACCGCGTGCATGCCGCCACGGATCAGGCTCGGCAGTTCGCGCGCCGACGGATATACCGACCCGTCCGGGTCGTGGATCAGCGGCCCGAGAGTCGCCGCACGGGGCCAGCGCGTCGCGGCGTCCAACAGCGCGTCGATGCTGCCCGGGCCCCACTGCACGTCCGGGTTGGCCACGATGATCCATTCGTCGGCGACATCGTCTTGCTCAGCGAGCTGAGCTACCGCGCGATTCACCGCGCTGCCGTAGCCCAGGTTGGAGCCCGTGGAGAACAGCCGCACGCCGGGGTAGCGCTCGACCGCGGCCTGCGGCGTGCCGTCGGTGGAGCCGTTGTCGGCCATCAAAATGCTGATGGGGCGCTCGGTCGCATGCGACAGCGAGGCCAGGAAACGATCCAGGTGCACGCCCGGCGAATAGGTCACCGTGACCACGGGTAGGACGTCACTCACGCGTTGAGGGTAGCGGTCGCGGCGCCCAGCGGCGTCAAGGAGTTACAGCCAGCGCCTGGGCGAGCGCTTCGCGCCATGACCGCAGCGGCGACAGGCCGGCCTCCTGCGACTGTCGACCGGACAGCGCCGAATACGCCGGTCGCGCGGCCGGCCGGGGGTTGTGGTCGCTGGTCACCGGCCGCACCCGGTCCGGATCGGCGCCAACGCCTTCGAATACCGCGCGGGCCTGCTCGTAGCGGGTGACCTCACCCTGGTTGGCGGCGTGCACGATGCCGTTCGGCGCATGCACCCGGCCATCGGCCACCTCGAGCAGCGCGCCGACCAGGTCGCCGGTGTAGGTGGGCGAGCCGGTCTGGTCGTCCACCATGTCGACGTGGCCGTCGCCGGCTGCGAGCCGGCGCATGGCGGCGACGAAGTCTTTGCCGTTGCCGCCGGTGTAGACCCAGGCCGTGCGCAGTACGACGGCCCCCGGCAGCTCCGCCAGCACAGCCCGCTCGCCGGCGAACTTGGTCTGCCCGTAGACGCTCAGCGGGCGAGTTTCATCGCTTGGCTCGTATGGCCGTGACGCCGCGCCGTCGAATACGTAGTCGGTGGAGATGTGCACCATCTGAGCTCCGACCCGCGCGCAGGCCCGCGCGAGGTGTTGCGGGCCGACGGCATTGATCGCGTAGGCCCGGTCCTGGTCGCGTTCCGCGTCGTCGACGGCGGTGTAGGCCGCGCAGTTGATCACCGTGTCGCCGGCCTGGACGATCTCGCGGGCACGCTGCGGATCGACGATGTCCCACTGCGCTGACGTCAGCGCCAGCACGTCGCGCCCCTGCCGGGTCGCCTCGGCTCGCAAAAAACTGCCGACCTGTCCGCCCGCCCCGGCTATCACGATTCTGCCTGTCACAAGCGCCGCTCCTCCTGCTCTCAAGATCGCCCGGCCCGGCTACCGGTCGCCGGCGGTGATGAATTCCGAGTCTGGCACGCCGAGACCCACCTGCCCGACTTACCGGTGTTACGCAAGTAATCTGATGTGATGCCTGAGCAACGGGTGACTCGTGTGATTACGACCGTGATGGCCGTGTTGGTCGTCTTCGTGACGGGGGTGGCGTGGAGCAAGATCCGCTCCTTCGAGGACGGGATCTACCACGTGTTCGCGCCGTCACTCGGGCACGGCGGCGATGACGGCGCACTCGACATCCTGCTGGTCGGCATGGACAGCCGCGCCGACGCGCACGGTAATCCGCTGAGCCCACAGGAACTGGCCTCGCTGCGGGCCGGCGACGAAGTGGCCAGCAACACCGACACGATCATCCTGGTGCGGATCCCGGACAACGGGAAGTCTGCCACCGCGATCTCGATCCCCCGCGACACCTACGTATCGGCTCCCGGACTGGGCAAGACCAAGATCAACGGCGTCTACGGCCAGACCAAAGAAGAGAAGCGGGTCAGCCTCGTCGAATCCGGCGCCGCGCCGGAGGAGGCCGAGCGCCAGGGCACCGAGGCCGGCCGCGAGGCGCTGATCAAGACCGTCGCCGACCTCACCGGCGTCACCGTCGACCACTACGCCGAGATCGGGCTGCTCGGCTTCTCACTGATCACCGACGCCCTCGGCGGAGTCGACGTCTGCCTCAAAGCTCCTGTCTACGAGCCACTTTCGGGGGCAGACTTCCCGGCCGGTCCGCAGAAGCTGAGCGGTCCGCAGGCACTGAGCTTCGTCCGGCAGCGACACGAACTGCCCCGCGGCGACCTCGACCGCGTGGTGCGGCAGCAGGTGGTGATGTCGTCGCTGGCCCACCAGGTGATCTCCGGCAAGACGCTCTCCAGCCCGGCGACGATGAACCGCCTACAGGCCGCCATCCAGCGCTCGGTGGTGCTGTCCTCCGGTTGGGACATCATGGATTTCGTGAACCAGTTGCAGAAGCTGGCCGCCGGCCGGGTTGCCTTCGCCACCATTCCGGTGCTCGACGAATCCGGCTGGAGCGACGACGGCATGCACAGCGTGGTGCGGGTCGATCCGCACCAGGTACAGAGCTGGGTCTCCGGGTTGCTGGAAGGCCAGGCCAAGGGTAAGACCGAGGAGCTGACCTACGCGCCGGACAAGACCAGCGCCAGCGTCCTCAACGACACCGACATCAACGGGCTCGCCTCGTCGGTGTCCCAGGTGTTGAGCTCAAAGGGGTTCGGCGCCGGCAAGGTCGGCAACAACGACGCCGCGCATGTGAAGAACAGCCAGGTGCAGGCCGCGAAGTCTGACGACGTCGGCGCCCAGGCCGTCGCCAAGGAACTCGGCGGACTGCCCGTCGTCGTCAACACCTCAGTCCCGCCGGGCACGGTCCGGGTGGTGCTCAGCAGCGACTACACCGGCCCGGGTTCGGGCCTCAGCGACGGCGCGCCCAAGCTCGCGGCCGCCTCGCACCCCGACTCGCCCGACGCTCCCCCGCCGTCGCCGATTCTGACGGCCGGCTCCGCGCACCCGGAGTGCGTCGACTGATCCAGGAGAGGTGATGACCCTCAGCGCCGCGATACTGGATCCGATGCTGCGCGACGACCCGGTCGGCCCGCGGATCACCTACTACAACGATGCCACCGGCGAGCGCATCGAGTTGTCGGCCGTCACGCTGGCCAACTGGGCCGCCAAGACCGGCAACCTGCTGCGCGACGAGTTGGGCGCCGGTCCCTCGAGTCGGGTGGCAGTGCTGTTGCCGGCGCACTGGCAGACCGCGGCGGTGCTGTTCGGGGTGTGGTGGACCGGGGCGGAGGTCGTGCTCAACTCAGCCTCTGATGCCGACATCGCTCTGTGCACGGGCGATCGTCTCGACGAGGCCTTTGACGTGACGGCCGGCGGCGCCGGCGAGGTGGCGGTGCTTTCCCTCGACGCGTTCGGCCGTCCCGTGCCAGATCTGCCGATCGGGGTCACCGACTACGCGACGGCGGTGCGGGTGCACGGCGACCAGATCGTCGGCGAGCGGACTCCCGGGCCTGCTTTCGACGGCCGGCCGGTAGCTGAGGTGCTGCAGGCGTGCCGCAACGCCGCGACCGCGCAGGGTTTGGTGTCAACTGACCGAGTGCTGTCGAGCGCATCATGGGATACGCCCGATGACGTGATCGGCGGCCTGCTGAGCGTGCTGTCGGTCGGCGGGTCGCTGGTGTACGTCGCCAACCCCGAGGCGGCCACGCTGGCGCGCAAGGCGGAGACCGAGAAGGTCACCCGCAGTGTGTCATGAAAGATAACCGCTTGCAGGTGCGCGTCGGCTGGAGCTGGCTGGGGGTGAGCCATCGTTGGACGAGCGGCACAGGCGTCGTGGAATTCGTCATGATCAAGAACATTCACCTTGCTGACAAGTCGGAAATCTACTCCCCATCGGTTACGCCGAACGTGAAGCCATTGCGAAAAATCGCAACAAATCTCGCAGTGGATTCACGTTCGCGTAGGAATCGGTCCTACGACTGAGACACCTGACCTTGCCGGCAAGTCGGGAAACTACCCCCTTGGCTACGGACTGGGCGGCTCGCCAGAGTGTGCGATAAGGCGGTCGTGGGCGAGTTCCACCAACGCGGCACCGCTAAGAAAGTCGACTATGGCCTCAAGATGCTTCTGAAACAACGCCCGCAGTTCGCGGTTCGTGATGTTTCCTGTCGTCACGATGAGCAACGCGCGTGGCTTGCCCGCGAGCAGATGGCTCTCTCGGAAGTCTCGGTCCTTGGCGACAAGTACCCGCTCGTCGTCATCAGCGACGCGGGCAACTTCCGAGTCCTTGGTGCTGTTGCCCGCCGGTAGGGCCGACACGTGGATGGCATCGTAGCCCGATCCCTGTAAGAGTTGTGCGAGCGTTGGGGGGAGCTGAGCATCAATGAGAAACCTCATGCGGTGCCCATCGGGTCACGCCGCATCGAATGGCAGAACCTTGTGATGACCAGTGGCCAGCGCTCCAAACTCCAACGCGGCAAGCAGATCTTCCCGTTCGAGATCGGAGTAGTCTGCCAGAACGTCTTCGATGGTCATGCCGGAGGCGAGAAGGTCAAGCAGGTCGGTGACCGGGTACCGTAGCCCCCGAACCACCGGTTTCCCGTGGCAGATAGCCGGGTCGGAGGTAATCCGGTCGAGGCGCGACATACAACCAGCGTATCGGTTCGGCTGGAACGCACATAGGAGCGTCGCTGGTTCGTGCACGCAGTAACTCCGTCGGCCCGCCCCACTCTTCAGAATCGACCATTGGTCCCACTTAAGTGGGTGACCTCATATGTCCTAAACAACACCCCATGTGCGCACCAGTGCTTCTACCAGCAGTTTTATTGACGACTTTGGACCGCAACAGCACAGACATTTGCGGTTGGTAGCAAGTCGGGAAACTACCCCCTCACGTGCGCCAAGCCTGCTCTGTGTCCCGGCGGCGCGGCCACAACCAACCTGCGTTATTCCACCGGATCGGCGATCCGGAACCCAAGTGCCACGGCCACCGACTTCATAGCCACGTCGTGCGTGGTGATAACAAGGTCATCAAGGCCGGAGCGCAACGCCGACGCGAGGTGAATGGCGTCAAGCGTGCGAATGTGAGGGATGATTGCTTCCGCTTCCTGCAAAACGGCGTGGTCGAGCGGGATCGTGTCGACATAGTCCAGAATCTGGTCGCGATCGGCGACCGGCAAGCTCTCCCGCCGCAACACGCGAGTGATCTCGGTGCGGAGGATGCGTGAGGAGACGACGCGCTCATCGTCTCTGCCCGTCGCGCTGTCGAACCATTGGGCCGCTGACGCCGAATGGCCGAGCATGATGCGTACCGCGACGGAGCTGTCGAGGTAGCGGTAAGTCACCACTGGCCCTTTTCTTCGTCGAGAAGCTCGTCGACCGTCGATGCCGTGGTGAGCTCATGGCGGGCGATTGTGCAGGTACGTGCGGGTCCGCTGGCCTTCCGGGGAATAAGGGCTGCCGACGAGACGGTAGGAAGGATTGTGCCGATCCGGCGGTTGTGACGGGTCAGCACGTATGGCTCGCCCCCTTCGAGGTCGGCGATCATCGAAGCGGGATTCTGGCGCAGTTCACCAACGGAAATCGACTTCACGACGCTAGGGTACCAGGGAATTGTCTACTGTTGTCTACGATGTCGACCCCGAGATGGGGGTAGGTTAAGGACGGGTTAGAGCTGTTAACTCACTCTGCCGTGACCGACCCCTACGACCTGCGGATTCACCGCTATGGCGCAGGCACCTGGCCTTGGTAAAACTTGTCATACCACTGCGGACCTGCGGCTCGTCCGATTCATGTTGATATGGCTATATATACATGTTACGGTCGTCGAAGGCATGAATGCGTGCCGTAAAACGCGACGGGAGGACGTTTGCGATGGTTTTGTCAGGCCTCATTGGGAAGGCGGCCGGGACGGTGGTAACCGGCCTGGTCGGCGTCAGCGCCTACGAACTCGTCCGCAGGGGCCTGGCCAAGGCCCCTGTCCACCAGGCCGCGGTGTCCGCGACCGAGTGGAGTCTGCGCGGCACCCGGCGCGCCGAGGAAGCCGCGGAATCCGCTCGGCTGAAGCTGGCCGACGTGGTGGCCGAGGCCCGCGAGCGCATCGGCGAGGAGGCACAGCCTCCTGCCATCGGCGACCACGACCACGACCATTGACCGCGGTGATTGATCGTCCGACAAACTCGGATCTGCAGGTCATTTCCGACGCGGCCGGCCGCATGCGCGTCAAAGTTCCCTGGTTGCGGTCGAATTCGCGGCGCGCGGTCGCGGTGGAAGAATCGGTGGACCGCCAGCACGGGGTGCGCGCTGTGCACGCCTATCCGCACACCGGCTCGGTGGTCGTCTGGTATTCGCCAAAGCGTTGCGACCGGGCGGCAGTGATAACGGCTATCGCCGAGGCCGAACACGTTGCCGCCGAGCTGATTCCGGCCCGCACGCCGCGATCTTCGGACATCCGCAACACCGAGGTGCTACGCATGGCGATCGGCGGGGCCGCCCTGGCCCTGCTGGGCATCCGCCGTTACGGGTTCAAACGTCCCCCGCTGCTCGGTCCGTCCGGCCAGTTGGTCGCTACTGGCGCAACGCTATTCATGGGATACCCGTTCCTTCGCGGCGCATTGCGCTCGCTACGGTCCGGGCGCGCCGGCACCGACGCCCTGGTGACCGCGGCGACCGTCGCCAGCCTGGTGCTGCGCGAGAACGTCGTCGCGCTCACCGTGCTGTGGCTGCTGAATATCGGTGAGTACCTGCAGGATCTGACGCTGCGACGGACCCGGCGGGCGATCTCGGACCTGCTGCGCGGCACCACCGACACCGCGTGGGTCCTGATCACCGACGGTGATCAAAAAGGCACTGAAGTGCAGGTGCCGATCGACACCGTGCAGATCGGCGACGACGTGGTGGTCCACGACCACGTCGGGATACCAGTCGACGGCGACGTGGTCGAGGGCGAGGCCGTCGTCGACCAGTCGGCAATCACCGGCGAGACCCTCCCGGTCAGCATCATCGCCGGATCGTCGGTGCACGCCGGTTCGGTCGTGCTGCGGGGGCGGCTGGTGATCCGCGCCCGCGCGGTCGGCAACCAGACCGCTATCGGACGCATCATCTCTCGCGTCGAAGAAGCTCAGCATGACCGAGCGCCGATCCAGACCGTCGGTGAGAACTTCTCTCGCCGCTTCGTGCCGATCTCGTTTATCGTCTCCGCGCTGACGCTGGCGCTGACCGGAGACGTGCGGCGGGCCATGACCATGCTGCTGATCGCCTGCCCCTGCGCGGTGGGTCTGTCGACCCCGACGGCGATCAGCGCCGCGATCGGCAACGGCGCGCGCCGCGGCATCCTGATCAAGGGCGGATCACACCTCGAGCAGGCCGGCCGGGTCGAGGCGATCGTATTCGACAAGACCGGAACCCTGACGGTGGGCCGCCCGGTGGTCACCAATATTATTGCGCTGCACGATGATTGGCAGCCCGAACAAGTTCTGGCCTACGCCGCGAGCTCTGAGTTGCACTCCCGGCACCCGCTGGCCGAGGCGGTGATCCGCTCCACCGAAGAACGTCGCATCACCATCCCGCCGCACGAGCAATGTGAGGTGCTGGTCGGACTCGGCATGCGGACCTGGGCCGACGGGCGGACGTTGCTGCTGGGCAGCCCGTCGCTGCTGCGCGCCGAGAACGTCGCAGTCTCCCAGAAAGCTTCCGACTGGGTCGACACGCTGCGCCGCCAGGCCGAGACCCCGTTGCTGCTCGCTGTGGACGAGACCCTGGTCGGGCTGATCAGTCTGCGCGACGAAGTCCGCCCCGAAGCCCACGAAGTGCTCAAACAGCTACGCGCCAAAGGCATCCGCCGCATCGTCATGCTCACCGGGGATCACCCCGACATCGCGGCCGTCGTCGCTGCCGAACTCGGTATCGACGAATGGCGCGCGGAGGTGATGCCCGAGGACAAGCTCGAAGTCGTGCGCCGACTCCAGGACGAGGGCTACATCGTCGGGATGGTCGGCGACGGCATCAACGACGCCCCGGCGCTGGCCGCCGCCAACATCGGCATCGCGATGGGCCTGGCCGGCACCGACGTCGCCGTCGAGACCGCCGACGTCGCGCTGGCCAACGACGACCTGAGGCGCCTGCTCGACGTCGGTGACCTGGGCACCCGCGCGGTCGAGGTGATCCGGCAGAACTACGGCATGGCGATCGCCGTCAACGCCGCCGGACTGCTGATCGGCGCCGGTGGCGCCCTGTCGCCGGTGCTGGCCGCGCTGTTGCATAATGCGTCCTCGGTGGCCGTTGTTGCGAACAGTTCACGTTTGATTCGGTACCGCTTGGACTGAACGACACTGCGTCCGGGGTCAGCCTCCTACGATGTAGGAATGTCATCGACACCGCTCGACCCGGTTGCCAGCGAACGGCTCTCGCACGCCGACAAGGTCTTCACCTCTGACCTGTCCATCAACGAATTCGCCCTGCTGCACGGAGCCGGATTCGAGCCGCTCGATCTGGTGATGGGTGTGTCGGTCTACCACGTGGGCTACCAATTCACCGGCATCAGGCAGCAATCCGAGTTGCCGGTACTCACCGAAGCGACATATCGGGCGCGCTGGAACGCGATGGCCCGCATGCAGGCCGAAGCCGACAGCCTGGGCGCCGACGGTGTCGTCGGCGTTCGCCTGGAATGGCGCCAGCACGGCGCTGAGGCAGAGCACCTGGAGTTCATCGCGGTCGGCACCGCCGTGCGCTACACGCCCAAACCTGGTTCGTTCAAACGCAACAACGGTCAGGCATTCGCCAGTCACCTGTCCGGACAAGATCTGGCCATCCTGCTTCGGTCGGGCTGGGCCCCGGTGGCGTTCGTGATGGGCAACTGTGTCTTTCACATTGCTGCGCAGGGCTTTATGCAGACCTTGCGACAGATGGGCCGCAACACCGAAATGCCGCAGTGGACGCAGGGGAACTACGAAGCGCGCGAATTGGCGATGTCGCGCATGCAGAGTGAAGCCGAACGTGACGGCGCCAACGGAGTCGTCGGGGTCCACTTCGCCATCCAGAACTACGCCTGGGGCTTTCACACAGTGGAGTTCTACGCCGCCGGAACAGCCGTGCGCCGCACCGGCACACCCGAAACCATCTCGCCGCAATTCGTGCTTGCCATGAACGACTGATGGCGGCTTACGATGCCGAGAGGGTAAGCCGAACCGTCAGCCGCGCATTGGCCGGGCCGGGTGGAATCGGATTGGTGATCAACGTCTTTGCCGGGTTACCGGGGGTTGCGCACACCGCCGCCCGTCGTGGGATGTTCAGGTCGCAGCCCGCACGAGTGCAGATCGGTGACTGGCGCTACGAGGTGACGCCCGACGCCCGGCTGATGGCGGCCCACGTGGTGGGCGGCGTCGTGATCGGCGAAGAGGTGCTGCTGGCCGACGCGGTCGGGCCACACCTGGCCCGCTCCCTCGGCCAACTCGTCGCCCGGCACGGTCGCGCGGTCATCCCGACTATCGATGCGGCAGTGGACGCGTTGAGTGCCGGTGCGGGCTGAATGCCCGGCGTGCGATACCCCCCGGTAAGGCGACGACCTAGGAAGCCGGTGCGGGACTGGGTGGAATCCTGCGCGGGAAGGCCGGTGAAAATAATGCCTTTCGGCGGTACGGCGGCGCTCACAGCGCTCGCAGACATCCGCGACGTCAGTTCCTATTTCGCCGTGGGTACCGGACCACCGAACGAGGGCTGGCACCCCGTCGCGCGCCTCTACGACGACCCTGCACTGCTGGCCGCGACCATCGGCCAGATCCAGACCCGGATGGCGGTCAGCGAGCAACGGGTGGCGACGTCGACGTTTTTCCTCGGCTTCGCCGCACGGCTATGGTCGATCGGCGTGGGTACCGTCGTAGGCCACGGCCTGCTCGTCGATCTGCCGCCCGACCGCCTGCTGTTCCGCCAGAACGACGGGCAGATCGCGCTGCACCTCGAACGCCCCGGGTCGCGGCGCAGCGACCGTCTCGGCCCAGCACTCGCCGACATGGTGGTCGACCGGCATCTCACGCCGCTGGCTGAGGCGCTGCGCCGCATCAGTCCGATCTCGGCGAGGCTGCTGCAGGGCAACTCGGCGTCCGCCTTGCTCGGTGCGGCGCGGGTGTTCGACAGCGACCGTGCGACCACGTCGGGATCAAAACTCGCTCGCCGCATCTGCGCCGACCCACGACTGAGCGACGCGGTCCGTTTCGGCGAGCACGACTACCGCCGCACCAGTTGCTGTTTGTATTACCGCACGCCTCATGGCGGGCTCTGCGGAGATTGCGCCCTCGACCGGGTGCCGGAAAGGAGTCGCGATGATCGACGTTAGCCCTGCCGTCCAGACCACCGAAGACAATGGGCGAGAACAGGTCTGGCCTTTGCCCACCGACGAGGAAAGCCTGCTCGACCTCATCCGGCTGTGCTTCGAGGAGTACTGGGACGAAATATGGTTCGGCGTCCTCGTCGAAGGCGCGGCGTGGGAAGTCGCGGCGCCCAACCCGCCCAAGCGGATCTCGATGTACGACGGGTACGCGACCGTCGACTTCGGCCGCTGGCACTTCCACCTGTGCATCGGCGAGCACAAGGACAGCGGTCCTGAGCTTGGCCGGATCCGTCGGTGCTCGCGCGCCGAGCTGTACCGCCGGATCGGCCGCGACGGCTGCCCCACCTGGTGGGGTGTGCGCCTGTTCAACGGCCGCGACGACCAATTGATGACGCTGATGCTGCCCAGCCCGTTCCTGACGAACGTCCAACAGATGCGCGCTGAGCCCGCCTTCGCTGCGCTGGAGCTGTGGGACCGCCTGCGGGCCAGATTCCTCGGACTCGAGTCCGACCCACTTGACCGTTCCGGCAAGGGCTTTCGGCACGGGTGATGGTCAGCAGCAGTCCTCGCCGCGCCAGGACTTGACGCCCTGCCAGATCGCGGCGGCGGCGATGCCCAGCCCGATCACCGGGTCGAACCACCAGATGCTCGGCCAGATCGCTGCGACCGCCAGACCGACCAGGACGGCCCCGGCCTGCGCACCGCACAGGTAGTTCTGAGTGCCCTCGCCCGCGGTGGCCGCTGAGTGGAGCTGATCGGCCAGCGAATGCTTGGCCCGGCCCAGGATCGGCATCAGCACCAGCGAGGCGGCCGTCAACGTCATGCCGATCATCGAGGTCTCGGCGTCATGCCGGTCGATGACGTGATGGATGGATTCGGCGGCGATGTAAGGCGCGGTCAACCAGAACGACCACGCAACACCGATTTGTGCACGACGCTCGGCGGTCGCCGACGCGGTGCGCGCGCCGGAGAACCGCCAGGCGACCATTGCGCTGGCGAGCGCCTCCGGCAAGCTACCCAACGCCCACCCGGTCAGCGCAATCGAGCGCACCTCGATGCCTTGCCACAGCCCGACCACGCCCTCGGTGAGCATCGCGGCCATGCTGACCCAGGCCAGTCGATACGCCCACTTCGCGCGGTGCTGCCATTGGGGGTCGTGGGCGCCACCCTGGCCGAGGCCGTGCGCGGCCTCGCAGCAGGCGTCGGCAAGGAGCCCGGTCTGATGGCTTGTCGAACGCGATTCGGTCACCTAGTGATGTTAATGCTGCACTCGAAAAACAAGTCGCCGCCTTCGCGGACGTGCCAGGCAGCGGTGCTGGGGCGCACCATCGCGGCGCGGCATCACAAGGTAGTTCCCAGCCGCGGAGCGCTACCCTGGCCGGCATGGCGCGCAGCGAAAACGACACCTGGGATCTAGCAACGAGCGTAGGGGCCACCGCCACCATGGTGGCTGCGGGCAGAGGCCGAGCCACCCGAGCGGGGCTCATCGACGACCCGTTCGCCGAGCCGCTGGTGCGGGCGGTCGGCGTCGACTTCTTCACCCGCTGGGCCAGTGGCGAGCTCAGCGCGGGCGACGTCGACATCCCCGGCCATCCCTGGGGCATGCAGCCGATGACCGACCTGCTCGCGATCCGCACCCGGCTGATCGACCACTTCCTGGACGACGCGACCACAGCCGGTATCCGCCAGGTGGTGGTCCTGGCCTCCGGCCTCGATGCCCGTGGCTATCGCATGTCCTGGCCCGCCGAGACGGTGGTGTTCGAGATCGATCAGCAGCAGGTGACGGATTTCAAGACCGCGACGCTGGCCGCAGCGGGAGCCGAGCCGACTGTCGATCTGCGCACGGTGCCGATCGATCTGCGCGACGACTGGCCCGGGGCCCTGCGGCAGGCCGGCTTCCACGCAGACCGGCCAACCGTATGGGTTGCCGAGGGTCTGCTGGCCTTCCTGCCGCCCGAGGCTCAGGATCGCTTGCTGGACAACATCACTGAGCTCAGCGCACCCGGCAGTCGACTGGTGGTGGAAATCTTTCTGAGCACTCCGGAGTCGCTGCAGGCAATGCAGTCTTCGTCGGAGAAGTGGTACCAGCACGGCCTGGATGCTCGCATCGACGACCTCTGGTACGGCGGCGAGCGTAATGACGTCGCGCCTTACCTGGATGCTCGGGGCTGGCAGACGACACGGCACCGGTCTACCCAATTGCTGGCCGAGGCCGGCCTGCCAGTGCCAGAGCGCAACGACGGCCGTACCGAAAACTATTACTGCACGGCGCAGCTCGGGTAGTCGTCGGACAAGCTGCATTGCCAGAAACCGACGTCGTGCCAGACGCCGTGCTTGTGGCCCGCCTCGCGCAACTGGCCGACCGCCCGGAAGCCGTGCCGCTCGTGAAGCCGCACACTAGGCTCGTTGGGCAACGCGATCACCGCGACCGCACTGTGAAATCCCTTCCCGCGCAATCGATCGATTAACTCCGCATAGAGCGCATCGCCGACGCCGCGGCGCTGCGTCGACGGGTCTACGTAGATGGTGGATTCGACCGTCCACCGGTAGGCGGCGCGCTCATTCCACGGGCCTGCGTAAGCCGTGCCGACGACATCCTCGTCCACCACGGCCACCAGCCAGGGAAACCGCCGGCGGCGCTGCGCCCACAGGTCGCGCACCTCGTCGATGCTCTGCGGCTCGGTCCGGAAATTGAAGACCGAGTGCTCGATGTAGTGGTTGACGATGTCGCAGACGCGCACCAGGTCCTCCTCGGCGGCCGGCCGCACCTGCGGTGCGCTCAACGTCTCGTCACGATGCGATCAGGCGGTACCCGTCGCCCACCTCATCGCGAGTGGCGTCGAGCGTGTCGTTCTGCGCCTCCAGCACCGAGGCCGACGAATGATGGTGCTGCACAAGCCGATCAACCGCATTGAGATCGATGATGCTCAGGGCTTCGAACAGCATGCCTCGCACGGCTTCAGACATGTTGTCCGTCATCCGGTCACCGTACATTCCGGACCCGGTCGCCGGTACCGGGCGACCTGGTGTGGCACAATCCCGCCGTTAGGCGATGACGACAGAGGAAGCCGGTGCGAATCCGGCGCGGTCCCGCCACTGTCATCGGGGAGCGACCCTCACCAGCCACGGCCGAAAGGTTGGAAGGCGAGGCAAGCAGCGATCCGAAAGCCAGGAGACTCACGTCGTCGCATCCTGCTACCCGGGGCGGTCGACCCTGGAAACGGAGTCCCCTGATGACGCTGCGCGCGTTGTGCTCGCCATTTTTCGACGGCCGGCCGTGACCGCCCCCATCTGGATGGCGTCGCCTCCAGAAGTGCATTCGACCCTGCTGAGCAGCGGCCCGGGACCGGGATCACTGCTGGCATCCGCGGCGGCGTGGACCGGTCTGAGCACCGAGTACGCAGAAGCCGCCAATGAACTGACCACCGTGTTGGATGCCGCGCAAGCCGGCGCCTGGGAAGGTCCGAGCGCCGAGGCCTACGCGGGCGCGCACACGCCGTATCTGGCGTGGCTGCTCGAGCAAAGCGCGCACAGTACCGCGATGGCCGCCGAGCAGCAGACCGCGGCCGCCGCCTACACCGCCGCACTGGCCGCGATGCCCACTCTCGGCGAGCTGGCCGCCAACCACGCCATCCACGCAGCGCTGACGGCAACCAATTTTTTTGGCATCAACACCATCCCGATCGCGCTCAACGAAACCGACTACGCCCGGATGTGGATTCAGGCCGCCACGGTGATGAGCACCTACCAGGGCGTTTCGGATGCGGCAGTGGCCGCAGCGCCCCAACCCGAACCGGTGCCAACGATCATGAAGTCCGCGGCGGCCGTCGACCCGTCGAATCCGCCGGCGTGGTTCACCGACTTGGAGAATTATCTCCAGGGCCTGTTCCCGCAGCCCCCGTATCCCAGCACCGGCCCGCTGTATCAGGAGATATTGAACTTCTTCAACCAGATCGGCTTCACCGATTTCAACGATCCGATCGCGACGTATTTGCAGGGCCTGCCGCCGTCGTTGTTCCCGCCCTACCCCCTGCCCGGGTACTACCTGATCTACACGGGTGATCCGCTGAGCTATTTCACCCCGGAATCCATCGCGTACGTCCTGTCGGTGCCGCTCGACCCCGGTTCCTACATCGCCTTCACCGGGATCGTCATCGTCGACGACTTCCTGGCAATCATCTACACCGCCGCCTTCAATCCGCAGGCTCTCATCGCGGTCGTCCCCCTGGCGCTCGTCGAGATCGTCGGGTCCACGATCGGTAACACGATCCAGGTGCTGCATTACATCCTCGAGTCGACTCTGCTTCCGTTGCTGCCGGCGCTCCTGCCGGTGACCACCGCGTCGCTGCTTCCGCTGGCGGCCGCGCCGGTCGGGTTGGCCGGCCTGGCCGGCTTGGCGGGACTTGCCGGGCTGGCTCCAGCGACCGCACCGTTGCTGGCCCCGGCGTTCGCGATGGCCCCGACTCCCCCGCCGCCGCCCGCGCCCACACCGATGGCCCCGACCCTTGCCGACGTGACGCCGGCCCACCTGCCGGCCGCCCCCACGCCACCTCCCCCGCCCACGCCGGCAGGCCCGCCGGTGGCGACGATGCCAGGATTCATGTACGTGGTCGGCGATCTGGCCCTGGCGGCCAGGCAAGCCGCCGGCACCGGTCAACGCGCGAAAAAGGCGGCGCCGGCCAGCGACGAGATCCCCGCGGTCGCCCCAGTTACCGACGAACGCCAACCGGTGCGGCGGCGACGGCCGGCGAAGGCCACCATGATCGGCCGTGGCTACGAGTACATGGACCTCGATCCGGAGCCGACGGTGACCACCTCGGAACGCGATGCCGGACCCATCGGATTCGCCGGTAGCGCAACCCGCCAGAGCGCCGCCGAACCGTCCGGGTTGACCACGTTGACCCGGGACCAGTTCGGTGCCAGCTCGGGGGTGCCGATGCTGCCGACAACCTGGACACCGGATCTCGACTGAGGCGGATCTCGACTGAGGCCGGCTGCCAGCCACGCCCCTGTAGCGTGCACTCATGGTGGATTTTGCGCTGCGTTCGTGTGGATTGCGCGGGCACGCGACATTTGCTCCCGACGAGCCCGAGCTGCGCGAGCGTTTGACGGTCAACACACCTGCAGGGGAAGCCTGGCGCTGCTTACGTTGCGAGACTTTCGTTGTCGGCCCGCCGCGCTACAGCGGCCCGGCGAACACCGCACCGGAAATCCCACGCGGACGGTTCCTGCGGGACCGCACCCTGATGCGCGCACTCGCCGTCGAACGGGCATTCCGCGCAGTCATTTTCCTGATGCTCGCAGCCGGGGTGCTCAAGGTCAGCCGATCACGGGAACGCCTGCAGCACGCCTTCGACAAAGACATCCCGCTGTTGAAGCCGCTGGCGGACCAGATCGGCTGGGACCCAGAGCACTCCAAGCTCGTTCACCAGGTCGGACACGCCTTCTCGTTGTCGACGTCGACGCTGCAGTGGATTGCGATCGGCCTGGCCGGCTACGCGCTGATCGAACTCGTCGAGGCGGTCGGACTGTGGTTGATGCAGCGGTGGGGCGAGTACTTCGCGGTGATTGCCACCAGCGTCTTCCTGCCCCTGGAAATCTACGAGCTCACCGAGAAGATCACCGCCCTCAGGGTTTTCGCCCTCATCGTCAACATGGTCGCGGTGGTGTGGCTGCTCTGGAGTAAACGACTGTTCGGGCTGAACGGCGGCACAGAGGCCTACCGCAAAGAACATGAAGCGGAGAGCCTGCTCGGTGTGGAGAGCGCGGGGTTGAGCGGAACCGCTGTCAGCGCAACGGCGTGACTACACCGACGGGGCTGCAGCCCGGTGCCGCAACGCATGGCCGACGGCCCGGCCGCACACGGCGGTCGGCGCTCAGCGCAGCAGCGCGCGTGACATGACCACACGCTGAATCTGGTTGGTGCCCTCGTAGATCTGGGTGATCTTGGCGTCGCGCATGAAACGCTCCACCGGGAAATCGGTGGTGTAGCCGGCGCCACCGAACAACTGCACGGCGTCGGTGGTGACCTCCATCGCCACATCGGAGGCAAAGCACTTCGACGCCGCCGAGATGAAGCCCAGATTCGGTTCGCCGCGCTCGGCGCGGGCGGCGGCGCTGTAGACCATCAGCCGCGCGGCCTCGACCTTCATCGCCATGTCGGCCAGCATGAACTGCACACCCTGGAAATCGCTGATCGACGTGCCGAACTGCTTGCGGTCCTTGGTGTAGGCGATCGCGGCGTCGACAGCGCCCTGCGCGATACCCACGGCCTGCGCACCGATCGTGGGCCGGGTGTGGTCCAACGTCGCCAACGCGGTCTTGAAACCGGTGCCCGGCTCGCCGATCATCCGGTCGCCGGGAATCCGGCAGTTCTCGAAGTACAGCTCAGTGGTCGGCGAGCCCTTGATCCCCAGCTTGCGCTCCTTGGGGCCGACGGTGAAGCCCTCGTCGTCGCTGTGGACGATGAACGCCGAGATGCCGTTGGCGCCCTTGTCTGGGTCGGTCACCGCCATCACGGTGTACCAGGACGACTTGCCGCCGTTGGTGATCCATGCCTTTGCGCCGTTGAGAATCCAGTCGTCACCATCGGCCTTCGCCCGAGTCTTCATCGACGCCGCATCGCTGCCCGCTTCACGCTCACTGAGCGCATACGACGCCATCAAACCGTCGTTGGCCAATGTCGGCAGCACCTGCTTCTTCAGCTCCTCAGAGCCGCGCAGGATCAACCCCATCGTGCCCAGCTTGTTCACCGCCGGGATCAGCGACGCCGACGCGTCGACCCGCGCCACCTCCTCGATCACGATGCACGCGGCGACCGAGTCGGCGCCCTGGCCGTCGTAGGCCTCGGGCACGTGCACGGCGTTGAAACCTGATGCGTTGAGCGCCTTGAGCGCCTCCTCGGGAAAGCGCGACTGCTCGTCCACCTCGGCGGCGTACGGCGCGATCTCCTTCTCCGCCAAACCGCGGATCGCCGCCCGCAGCTCGTCGTGCTCCGCAGGCAACTGAAACAGATCGAACGACGAATCTCCGGCCCACTGAGCCATCTTGGCCTCCCTCTTGTCTGCCCGCCTACCAGCGCTACTCGTCGGTAATTTTACCTTGACGCTGTTTGAGAGCCGAATCCTTGGCGAGCACCGACTCGGCCAACTCCTTCTGAAAAGCCACGATCCGGCCGCGTAGAGCCGAATCCGACGTCCCCAGGATGCGCACGGCGAGCAAGCCGGCATTGCGGGCGCCGCCGATCGACACTGTCGCCACCGGCACCCCGGCCGGCATTTGCACGATCGACAGCAACGAGTCCAACCCGTCCAGCCTGGCCAGCGGTACCGGGACACCGATCACCGGCAGCGGTGTCGCCGAGGCCACCATGCCGGGCAGATGGGCCGCTCCACCGGCGCCGGCGATGATCACCTCGAGGCCGCGGCCGGCGGCCTGCTGCGCGTAGTCCAGCATCCGCTGCGGGGTGCGATGCGCCGAGTACACCCCGATCTCGTGGGCAACGCCGAACTCGGCCAGCGCATCGGCGGCGTCCGACATCACCGACCAGTCGCTGTCGCTGCCCATGACCACGCCGACACGAACAGACTGGCTACTCATGCGGGTCCCATCCGTCCGTCCATTGCCCCTCCGACAACCAGTGTGCCGCGCGTTCGGCACGTTCACGCAGGTTCGCCACATCGGCCGCATCGTCGCCGAGGAAGTTGACGTGGCCGATCTTGCGGCCCGGCCGCTCGTCTTTGCCGTAGAGGTGGACCCGGGCGTCGGGCATCCGCGCGAACAGGTGGTGCAGCCGCTCATCCATGGACATCTGCGGCATCCGCTCCGCACCGCCCAGCACGTTGGCCATCACCGTCACCGGGGCGATGACGTCGGTATCGCCGAGGGGGTAGTCCAGCACGGCGCGAAGGTGCTGCTCGAACTGACTGGTGCGCGAGCCGTCCATGGTCCAGTGCCCGGAGTTGTGCGGGCGCATCGCGAGCTCGTTGACCAGCAGCTTCCCCTCGACGGTCTCGAACAGCTCGACGGCCAGGACACCGACCACCCCGAGTTCGGCCGCCAGCCCGAGCGCGAGCCGCTGGGCCGTGGCGCCGATGTCCTCGGACAAGCCCGGGGCTGGGGCGATCACCAGCACGCAGATCCCGTCGCGCTGGACCGTCTCGACCACCGGCCAGGCCGCGCCCTGCCCGAACGGCGAACGCGCCACCAGAGCCGAGAGTTCGCGTCGCATCACTACCCGTTCCTCGACCACGACCGGCACGCCGGAATCCAGATACCGACCGGCGATCTCGCGGGCCTGTGCCGCGTCGGCGGCCAGCTGCACCCCCCTGCCGTCGTAGCCGCCGCGGCCCGCCTTGACCACCAGGGGGCCGCCGACCAGTCGGGCGAACTCGGCGATCCCGTCAAGGTCGTCAGGGCGCTCGACGGCCGTATAACGCGGCACGGCGGCACCGAGCGCCTCCAGGCGGCGGCGCATGACGAGTTTGTCCTGCGCGTGAATGAGAGCCTGCGGTGGGGGCGCCACGTTGACGCTCTCGGCGACCAGCTTTTCCAGCAGTTCAGTGGGCACGTGCTCATGGTCGAAGGTGAGCACGGTCGCGCCGTCGGCGACCCGGCGAAGGGCTTCGAGGTCGGTGTGCGAGCCGATCACCACGTCGGGACTGACCTGAGCGGCCGGATCGCCTGCGGATTCGGCCAGCACCCGCAGGCTCTGACCCAACGCGATCGCCGCTTGATGGGTCATCCGGGCGAGCTGGCCGCCGCCGACCATGGCGACCACGGGTGTGGCGGCGGGAACGGAGCGGGTCTTCGACACGGCAATCATGGTGTCATGGGTGCCGGCCGGGTCGCGTGACGCAGTCACAGAGCACCCTTATGCGCTACTACGTAGACTGCGACATTGTGTCCTTCGCCGATGCCACGATCGCCCGACTGCCGGGGCCGATCCGCCCCTACGCCGAGCGCCATCACGAGCTGATCAAGTTCGCGATCGTCGGCGCGACCACGTTCGTCATCGACTCGTCCATCTTTTACACCCTCAAGCTGACGATCCTGGAGTCCAAGCCGGTCACCGCGAAGGTGATCGCCGGCATCGTCGCGGTCATCGCGTCCTACATTCTGAACCGCGAATGGAGCTTCCGCGACCGTGGCGGCCGGGAGCGTCACCACGAGGCGCTGCTGTTTTTCGCGTTCAGCGGCGTCGGCGTGCTGCTGAGCATGGCACCGCTGTGGGTGTCCAGCTACATGCTGAACCTGCGGGTGCCGGTGGTGTCGTTGACCGCCGAGAACGTTGCCGACTTCATCTCTGCCTACCTCGTCGGCAACCTGCTGCAGATGGCGTTCCGCTTCTGGGCATTCCGGCGCTGGGTGTTCCCGGACGAGTCGGCCCGCAGCGCGGACAAGGCGCTGGAGTCTCTCACCGCGGGCGGTATCGCCGAGGTCCTCGAAGACGTCGAAGAGGCCGGCAACGTCACGCTGATGCGGGCCTGGCGCTCGCGCAGCAGGCGGACGAATCAGCTCGGCGATTCCTCGGATCCCAGGGTGTCGAAAACCTCGTGATACAGCAGCGCGTGGACCTGCTCCACGCGCGGAATGTCGTAGAACTCCAACGGATCCTGTGCCGCGGACTCGACGATCAGCGTGCCGGTGCGCAGTATCCGGTCGATCAGCCGGTGCCGGAATTCCACGCTGTTTATCCGGGCCAGCGGGATGTCGATGCCGCTGCGACTCAACACACCGTGCCGGAACATCACCCGCCGGTCGGTGATGACGAAATGAGTCGTGAGCCAGGCTAGAAACGGCCACACCGTCAGCCAGCCGAGCAGCACCAGCCAGATCGCGCCGATCACCCAGAAGACCACCTGCTTGGCGTGGTGGTCCCAGGCGGTGCCGTTGACCACCGCGCACCCGAACGACGCCGCCGCGCTCGCCAGGATCAGCACAACGACCGGCCAGAACAACAGCTTCCAGTGCGGATGTCGGTGCAAGACGACCTGTTCGCCAGCAGCCAGTACTTTGTCGGGATAGCGGCCGGGGTAGCCCACGTGCGGCACTTTAGACGCAGGCACGCAAGTGCGTGATGTCTCCGGCAGATATCGCCACGATCTGCGCGCCGGTGTCGACGCACAGCCGCCCCGTCTCGTCGACGGAGCGCGCCATGCCGACCACCTCGCGGCCGCCGGGCAGGCTGGCGCGCACCCGGGAATTCAACGTCAGGCTGTGGCGCTGATAGTCGGCGATCAGCGCCGCGTCGGCGCCGCCGAAGGTCCGCCAGGCGTCGACACGTTCCGCAATCTGACGAAGTATGCTGCGCGCCAGTGTATTTCGATCAGTGGTCGACGAACCCAGCATCAGCAGCGAGGTGGCCCGCGGATCCGGCGCCTCGTCGGCGGTCAGCGTCACGTTGAGCCCGAGGCCGACGACGATGACCGGCTTCGGCGCGGCTACCTCGGCGAGGATCCCGGCCAGCTTGCCATCCCCCACCAGCACGTCGTTCGGCCATTTCAGGCCCGCGTCGACACCCAGCGACGCCAGCGCGTCCACGACCGCGACCCCGGTCGCCAGCGTCAGCCACCCCCAACCCGGATGCGGCACCGAGGCAGCGGCCACCCCGACCGACAGTGTCAACTGCGTCCGCGGCGGCGCCGACCACTGCCGGCCGTGCCGACCCCGACCGGCGTTCTGGTACTCGGCGAGCAATACCGACCCGCCGATATCGGCGCCGGCTGCGGCCCGCCCGAGCAGATCGGCATTGGTCGAACCGGTTTCGTCGACGACGTCGAGTTCACGCCACGCCAGGCCGGGCCCGACCAGTCCGTCGCGCAGGGCCGCCTCGTCCAAGGGTGCGCGGTCTGTGTCGTCGACTGGCACGATGCCGTCCTCTTTTCGTCGAGCGAGTTCATCGAGTGTGCGATCTGGGCTTCCACTGTGCGCTGACGGCGGCGCCACCCGCAAAAATGCCACCCCAGACGCACGCACGACGCCATGGGCGCACACTCGGCATGTCGGAGACGCGGCGTGCGGGGTGCGGGACACAATTTAAGGGACCGCTAAGATCGACAACCATGACGAGCACTTCGCAGACCCACGTCGAAGCACGAGCCGAACACGAGATCGATATCCACACCACCGCGGGCAAGCTCGCCGAACTGCGCAAGCGCAGCGCAGAGACGCTGCACCCGGTGGGCGAAGCCGCCGTCGACAAGGTGCACGAGAAGGGCAAACTGACTGCGCGCGAGCGCATTTACGCCCTGCTGGACGAGGGATCGTTCGTCGAACTCGACGCCTTGGCTCGCCACCGCAGCACCAACTTCGGGTTGGAGAAAAACCGCCCGCTCGGCGATGGCGTCGTGACCGGCTACGGCACCATCGACGGCCGTGACGTGTGCATCTTCAGCCAGGACGCCACCGTGTTCGGTGGCAGCCTCGGCGAGGTCTACGGCGAGAAGATCGTCAAGGTGCAGGAGCTGGCCCTCAAGACCGGCCGGCCGCTGATCGGTATCAACGATGGCGCAGGCGCGCGCATTCAAGAGGGCGTCGTCTCGCTCGGGCTGTACAGCAAGATCTTCCATAACAACATCCAGGCGTCCGGCGTCATCCCGCAGATCTCGCTGATCATGGGCGCCGCGGCGGGCGGGCACGTCTACTCCCCCGCGCTGACCGACTTCGTGGTGATGGTCGACCAGACCAGCCAGATGTTCATCACCGGTCCGGACGTGATCAAGACCGTCACCGGTGAAGACGTGACGATGGAAGAGCTGGGCGGCGCGCACACCCACATGGCCAAGTCCGGCACCGCGCACTACGTCGCCTCCGGCGAGCAGGACGCCTTCGACTACGTCCGCGATCTGCTGAGCTACCTGCCACCGAACAACTTCACCGATCCGCCGAAGTACCAAGTCGCGGCGCCAGCTGGGTCCATCGAAGACAACCTCAACGAGGAAGACCTCGAGCTGGACACACTGATCCCCGACTCGGCCAACCAGCCCTACGACATGCACGAGGTGATCACCCGCATTCTCGACGACGACGAGTTCCTCGAGGTGCAGTCCGGCTACGCCCAGAACATCGTGGTCGGGTTCGGCCGCATCGACGGCCACCCGGTCGGCATCGTGGCCAACCAGCCCACCCACTTCGCCGGCTGCCTGGACATCAACGCCTCGGAGAAGGCCGCCCGCTTCGTGCGGACCTGCGACTGCTTCAACATCCCGATCGTGATGCTGGTCGACGTGCCGGGCTTTTTGCCCGGCACCGGACAGGAATACAACGGCATCATCCGCCGCGGCGCCAAGCTGCTCTACGCCTACGGCGAGGCCACCGTCCCCAAGATCACCGTCATCACCCGCAAGGCCTACGGCGGCGCGTACTGCGTGATGGGGTCCAAGGACATGGGTTGCGACGTCAACGTGGCCTGGCCGACGGCACAGATCGCGGTGATGGGCGCCTCCGGCGCGGTTGGTTTCGTCTACCGCCAGCAGCTGAGCCAAGCGGCGAAAGACGGCCAGGATGTCGACGCGCTGCGGCTCCAACTGCAGCGGGAGTACGAGGACACTCTGGTCAACCCGTACATCGCCGCCGAGCGCGGTTACGTCGACGCGGTAATCCCGCCGTCGCACACCCGCGGCTACATCGGTGCCGCGCTGCGGTTGCTGGAGCGCAAGATCGCCCAGGTGCCGCCGAAGAAGCACGGGAACATTCCACTGTGAGCGCGGACCAGGAAACCCCGCAGCCGCACCCGCCGACCATCCAGGTGCTCAAGGGCAACCCGACCCACGACGAGGTGGCGGCGCTAATCACGGTGCTGTCCGGCCTCTCGGGCGGCGGCGGTACGCAGGACGAGCCGGAGTTCTCCCGGTGGGGACTTCCCGTCGACAAGCTGCGCTACGCCATCCACAGCTGGCAGCGGCTCACGCTGGTGCAGCGCACCCACATGCGGGGGCGATGACCAGATTCGTCCTCGGATCGGCGTCCGAGGGTCGACGACGGGTGCTGCGGCAGGCCGGGGTCGAGCCCTTGGTGGTCGTGTCGGGTGTTGACGAGGATGCGATCGTCACCACGCTGGGTCCAGACGCCGCACCGGGCGATGTCGTCGGTAGCCTCGCCGAGGCCAAGGCGGCGCACGTCGCCGCCCTGCTCGATCCCACCGTTGCCGCGGATTGTGTTGTCATTGGCTGTGATTCGATGCTGTACATCGACGGTCGGCTGGTCGGCAAGCCGCCGTCGCTCGACGCGGCGCGACGCGAGTGGCGGTCGATGGGCGGTCGGTCCGGTCAGCTGCACACCGGACACTGCCTGCTCCGGCTGGCCGGTGGCTCGACCACCAAGGTGACCGAATCTTGTTTGACCACAGTGCATTTCGCTCTTCCTACGGCACCGGAACTGGATGCGTATCTGGCCAGCGGCGAACCGTTGAAAGTGGCCGGCGCATTCACGCTCGACGGGCTGGGCGGCTGGTTCGTCGACCGGATCGACGGCGACCCGTCCAACGTCATCGGCTTGAGCCTGCCACTGCTGCGGCGGATGCTCGGCCGCGTCGGGCTCTCCGTCGCCGACCTGTGGTAGCCACTGCACGAGATCCAGGTCGTGCAAAAGCGGGTACGCGCCCGCAAAACGTCGATCTCGGTACGGACCGTCGCGCCAGGTAGGCTCGCGTTGTGCCTTTACCAGCAGATCCCAGCCCAACGCTGAGCGCCTACGCGCACCCCGAACGGCTGGTGACCTCCGACTGGCTGGCCGGCAACCTGGGTCGGCCCGGACTCGCCATCGTCGAGTCCGATGAAGACGTGCTGCTCTACGACGTGGGCCACATTCCCGGCGCGGTCAAAATCGACTGGCACACCGACCTCAACGACCCGCGGGTGCGTGATTACATCGACGGCAGACAGTTCGCGGAATTGATGAACCGCAAAGGCATTTCGCGCGACGACACCGTGGTGATCTACGGGGACAAGAGCAACTGGTGGGCCGCGTACGCGCTGTGGGTCTTCACCCTGTTCGGCCACCCAGACGTCCGGCTGCTCAACGGCGGCCGCGATCTGTGGATCGGCGACGGCCGCGACACCACCCTGGATGTTCCGAACCGAGTCTCCTCGGGCTACCCCGTCGTGGAACGCAACGACGCACCGATCCGCGCCTATAAAGACGACGTGCTGGCCGCCCTGGGCACCGGGCCATTGATCGACGTACGCTCCCCCGACGAGTACACCGGCAAGCGCACCCACATGCCCGACTACCCCGAGGAAGGCGCACTGCGCGCCGGACACATCCCGACGGCACGGTCGATTCCGTGGGGCAAAGCTGCCGACGACAGTGGGCGGTTCCGCAAACGCGACGAGCTGGAACAGCTCTACGATTTTCTGCAGACGGACGACAAGCCGATCGTCTACTGCCGGATCGGCGAGCGATCCAGCCACACCTGGTTCGTGCTGACTCACCTGCTGGGCATTCCCGACGTGCGCAACTACGACGGTTCGTGGACCGAGTGGGGTAACACCGTGCGAGTACCGATCGTCGCCGGTGAGAACCCCGGAACCGTCCCCGCCTGATGACCATGCCCACGCCGCTGGCCGAGGTGCTCGCCGACTTCGGCGAACTTGAGGGTCAGGACAAGCTGAACCTGCTACTGGAGTTCGCCAACGACCTGCCGGCGCTGCCCGCCGACCTCGAAGAAGCCGCGATGGAGCCGGTCGTCGAGTGCCAATCGCCACTTTTTCTGTACCTCGACGCCCAGGACCCGGGCCGGGTGCGGCTGTACTTCAGCGCGCCGGCCGAAGCTCCCACCACCCGTGGCTTCGCGTCGATCCTGGCCGCCGGCCTGGACAAGCAGCCCGCCGCCGACATTCTGGCGGTGCCCGAGGACTTCTACGTCGATCTGGGCCTGGCCGAGTTGATCAGCCCGCTGCGGCTTCGCGGCCTGTCGGCGATGCTGGCCCGAATCAAGCGTCGGCTGCGCGAGTCCGCGGAGAATTAGAGACCGGGTCTCGCCGCTCCCGGCGCGCCGCCTAAACTTCCCCCGAACCGACTTGTAAGAATTTCTCTTAGACAACACGACGACGTGCCCACCAGGAGGCGAAGTGGCCAGTCACGCCAGCTCGACGATCTCGAAAGTTCTTGTCGCCAACCGCGGGGAGATCGCGGTGCGGGTCATCCGCGCGGCCAAGGACGCGGGACTGCCCAGTGTGGCGGTGTACGCCGAACCCGATGCCGACGCCCCACACGTGAAGCTCGCCGACGAAGCCTTCGCCCTGGGCGGCCAGACCTCGGCGGAGTCCTACCTGGACTTCGGCAAGCTGCTGGAGGCCGCCGAGAAATCCGGCGCCAACGCGATTCACCCCGGCTACGGCTTCCTGTCCGAGAACGCCGACTTCGCCCAGGCGGTGATCGATGCCGGGCTGATCTGGATCGGGCCCAGCCCGCAGTCGATCCGCGACCTCGGTGACAAGGTCACCGCACGCCACATCGCCGCCAAAGCGCAGGCCCCGCTGGTGCCCGGCACCCCCGACCCGGTGAAAAACGCCGACGAGGTGGTGGCCTTCGCCAAGGAGTACGGCGTCCCGGTCGCGATCAAGGCCGCGTTCGGCGGTGGTGGCCGCGGCATGAAGGTGGCCCGCACGATCGACGAAATCCCCGAGCTGTTCGAGTCGGCGACCCGTGAGGCCGTCGCGGCGTTCGGTCGCGGCGAGTGCTTCGTCGAGCGCTACCTGGACAAGCCGCGCCACGTCGAAGCGCAGGTGATCGCCGACCAGCACGGCAACGTGATTGTCGCCGGCACCCGCGACTGCTCGCTGCAGCGCCGCTTCCAGAAGCTGGTCGAAGAAGCACCGGCACCGTTTTTGACCGACGCGCAGCGCAAGGAGATCCACGAGTCCGCCAAGCGGATCTGCAAGGAGGCGCACTACTACGGCGCCGGCACCGTCGAATACCTGGTCGGCCAGGACGGTCTGATCTCCTTCCTCGAGGTCAACACCCGTCTACAGGTCGAGCACCCGGTGACCGAGGAGACCTCAGGCATCGATTTGGTGCTTCAGCAGTTCAAGATCGCCAACGGCGAGAAGCTCGACATCACCGAGGACCCCACCCCGCGCGGGCATGCCATCGAGTTCCGCATCAATGGCGAGGACGCCGGACGCGGCTTCCTGCCCGCCCCGGGTCCGGTCACCCGCTACGAGACGCCCAGCGGGCCCGGCGTGCGCCTGGACTCCGGCGTCGAGGCAGGCTCGGTGATCGGCGGGCAGTTCGACTCGATGCTGGCCAAGCTGATCGTGTACGGCGCCACCCGCGAGGAGGCGCTGGCACGGTCGCGCCGGGCGCTGGACGAATTCCACGTCGAGGGTCTGGCCACCGTCATCCCGTTCCACCGGGCCGTGGTGTCCGACCCGGCGTTCATCGGTGACCACAACGGCTTCACGGTGCACACCCGCTGGATCGAAACCGAATGGGACAACACCATCGAGCCGTTCACCGGCGGCGAGCCCATCGACGAGGACGAGGCCCTGCCGCGACAGACGGTCGTCGTCGAGGTCGGCGGCCGACGCCTCGAGGTGTCGCTGCCCGGCGATCTGGCGCTGTCCAATGGTGGCGCGGCCGAGGCGGGCGTCATCCGCAAGAAGCCCAAACCACGCAAGCGTGGTACCGCCGGCGGCGCGGCGGTATCCGGCGATGCCGTGACCGCGCCGATGCAGGGCACCGTGGTGAAGGTGGCTGTCGAAGAGGGGCAACAGGTTTCGACCGGCGACCTGGTGGTGGTCCTGGAAGCCATGAAGATGGAGAACCCGGTCACGGCGCACAAGGACGGAGTCATCACCGGCCTGGCCGTTGAACCCGGGGCCGCTATCACCCAGGGCACGGTGCTCGCCGAGATCCAGTAGCGCCGCCGGCATCGACCCCCGTCCGGCGACGGTGCGGGGAGCGGCCCGAGGAGGAGCCGGAGTTGGAACCAGTCGAGATCAACGCCGGCCAGTGGTATCTGCGCGGTCTGCGGGCCGACGATCGTATCGACGACCGTCCCGCGTTGGCCCAACTCGGCGCAACCGATCCGGACCACGTCGCACGCAGCGCCGCCGACTGGGCTGCGAACTCGCGCTACTCGTGGGCGGTCTGCGAGCCCACGACCGGTGAACTGTTGGCCGAGGTGACACTTGATCGGGCCTCCGGAGACATCGTCAGCCATGCCCGCCCCGGGCATGACGACGCGGCCGGCGCGGCGGCCGAATCGGTACGGAGATTCGCCGCCGCTATCGCTGTGCCAACCCATCATTCGGACTGACTGCGAGCGCCTGCAGGCCGCTGACCAGGCGTTGTGAGAAGGATCCTGATAAGTTGTCGGCACCTAACAGCCGGAGTAGTGTCGTATCCAGGTTGAGTTACCAGCCTCCCGGAACTGCGTTAAGTGACGCAAGGGAAGGCTCAAACTTCCGAGCTTCTCCTCGCGCGCGGCACCGTATCCGCTTGACGTGATCCACAGAACGCTTAGTCGACTGATGGAGTCACCTGATGTCTGTTGTTTTTCCCAAGACCACCGCACCGGTTCGTGGAGCTGGCGCGGCATCACCCGCACCCGAACGGGAGATCCACGCTGCCCGTTTCAGCGCGACACGGTGCCCAGCCGGGGTGGTCGTCACCGCTGACGGTGACGTCGACGCATCCAATGCCACCGAGTTCGCCGATTACGTCGAACGCTGCATCGCCGATTGCACCCCGGTGGTGGTAGACCTCAGCGGACTAAAATTCTTTGGCACAGCCGGCTTTTCGGCGTTGCAGCGGATCAACGCCAAGTGTGCGGGAATCGACGTGCGCTGGGCCGTGGTGCCGAGCAGAGCGGTGTCGCGGCTGCTTCGGATCTGCGACCCCGAAAAGGCGATCCCGCTGATCACGTCGGTACGCGCGATGCCGGACGCCAGCGACGAAGGCCCGGGCCGGCGCCGGTTACTCCAGCTCGTCCCTTAACCGGGCCAGCGACTTGGCCAGCAGCCGTGAGACGTGCATCTGCGAAATTCCGACTCGCTCGGCGATCTGCGTTTGCGTCATCGAGTCGAAGAACCTGAGCACGAGCACGGTTCGTTCGCGTTCGGGTAATCCTTCCAACAGCGGTCGCAGGGCCTCGCGGTTCTCGATGCGCTCCAGGCCGGCGTCGACGTCGCCGAGCGTGTCGGCGATCGCGCGCGCTTCCTCGTCGCCGGCGCTGCTGCCGCCGCTGTCGATGGACAACGTGTTGTAGGAGCTGCCCGCGACCAGGCCCTCGACGACTTCGGTCCGATCCATCTCGAGTTCGCGGGCGAGCTCGGTCGCGGTCGGCGCGCGGCCCAGCCGCTGCGAAAGTTCGGCGGTCGCTGCACCGAGCCGCAGGTGTAGCTCTTTGAGCCGCCGCGGAACCTTGACCGACCAGCTGTTGTCCCGGAAATGCCGACGGACCTCACCCATGATGGTGGGGACCGCGAAGGAGACGAAGTCGGAACCGGTTTCGACGTCGAATCGCTTCACCGCATTGACCAGCCCGACACGCGCAACCTGCACCAGATCGTCGCGCGGTTCACCCCGGCCGTCGAACCGGCGAGCGATGTGATCGGCCAACGGCAGGCAGCGCTCGACGATTTTGTCTCGATGACGCTGGAAGTTTGATGAGCCGGCGTCGAAGGTCGCCAGCTCGCGAAACATGTCGGGCACGTCGGCGTATTCGTTGGGGCGAGAAGTAGAAGAACCGCCGACAGCTCGCGCTGTCACCTGTCAGCGCCCGCCCGTCGGGTGGTCAGCGCGATACAAAAAACGCCTTTGCCATCCTGATGGGTCTGGACGTCGTCGGCCAACGACGTGAGGACGTGCCAGCTGAAACTGCCCGGGGTCACCACATCGTCGGTGGTGCACGCCGTCGAGGCCTCGATCCGCAATTCGTCGTCCTGCGGGTCGATCAATATCTCCAGGGTCGCGCCGGGGACTGCCGAACGAATCAAGCGCGTACACACCTCGTCTACCGCAAGTCGAAGGTCGGCGACGGCGTCGAAGTCCAGATCCTCGAAAGTGCCGACCGCTCCGACCAGCGTCCTCAGCAGCGCCAGGTTCTCCAGCGTCGCCGCCACCCGCACTTCGATCGAGCGATCTCCGCGGTGCTGATCCTCCACCGCTTTCGCAGCAACGGTCATCAGGCCTCCCTGCATAGTTTGACCGACAGTACCCTCGCGCCCGAGCTGGTTGGTCATGATCGCGGCCAAGTGACTTTCGTGTTGATCGCTGCGGGCATCTGTGTGTCTGCGTTAACTCACCCGGCGAGCACCGGTCCCGCGATCGGCACGCCCAATGCCAGCGTGACCACCATCAGCATCATCAGCAGCCATCCAGCCCCCTGCCACGCCCACCAGGTTCCCTCGTTACGCCAGACGCGGTAGGTGCGCACGAATGCCCATATACCAGCCGCGAACAGCATCAACGGACCGCCGAACGCCAAGATGGTCAGTTGGGGAACGCCACAGGCCGCGGTGTCGACTGACATCGCGCCCTTGCAGGTGCTGTCCCACAACGCGGCGACGATGAGATACCCCACGCCGGCCATGCCGGCCAGCACGGCATACCGCACGGCGTGGTGCACGTCGTTGTCTACCTGCCCGAGGTGATCGCCCGTCGAATGGTGCTGTTGAGTCTTCATCGGAAATCCTTTGTCGCTGTCACACGCCCGCCGCGTAAGACAGGAGTACCCAGCGCGGCTCAAGCGTCAAACCAGCTCAGGTATGTTATTCGACGCACCCAGCCGAGACCGACGACCCGGACAGGGCGATGCTTACCCCGGCACCAGACTCCCGCGTCGACTCGCAGCGAAACCGTGCGAAAATTCGCTGAGATATCCGAATTATCAGTCTAGAGAAGACTGCAACGTCGCGGTCAGGGCCGGATTGGCGGCGGCTGGCGCTGCCCGGCCCAGCCGAAAGTAAGTTTGCAGGCCATCGAGAGCGTTGTGGGCCTGCAGAGTGGATTGACAAGTAAAGTCTGCTGTATGGGAATGCCAAGGCGCCGGTTATCGCCGGACGATCGTCGCGCCGAGCTGCTCGCGTTGGGCGCAGAGATCTTCGGTCAACGGCCCTATGACGAGGTGCGCATCGACGAGATCGCGGAACGTGCCGGCGTCTCGCGGGCGCTGATGTACCACTACTTCCCGGACAAGCGCGCGTTTTTTGCCGCCGTCGTCAAGGGCCAGGCCGACCGGCTTTTCGAGACCACCAACACGCCTCCGACCCCCGGTCAGAACCTGTTCGGGGAGGTGCGCGACGGTGTCCTGGCTTACATGCAGTACCACCAGGAACACCCGCACGCGGCCTGGGCGGCCTACGTCGGGCTCGGCCGTTCCGATCCGGTCCTGCTCGGCATCGACGACGAGGCAAAAGACCGCCAGATGGAACACATCATGAGCCGCATCGTCGAGGTCGACGGTTCAGGCAGCCATCTGGCGCCCGACGTCGAACGCGACCTCCGGATCGTCGTCCACGGTTGGCTTGCGCTGACCTTCGAGTTCTGCCGGCAGCGCATCATCCACCCGGAAACCGACGCGGGCCACCTCAGCAATTCCTGCGCGCACTCGCTGCTCGATGCGATCATCCGGGTGAACAACATTCCCGAGGCGTTGGCCAAGGCGGTCGCGCCCGACCAGCGCTGACCGCAGGCTGCGCTCGTTGTCGGTGCCCGCTGGCACGATGGCTGGGTGGCTTCCGTATCCGACGATCCGTCAAAGGCGCTGAGGCTTTTCAGCGTCGTTACCCGCGACTGGTTCGCCGGGACGTTCGCCGCGCCCACCCCCGCGCAGTCCGCTGCCTGGTCGGCGATCGCCGACGGCCACCACACCCTGGTCATCGCCCCGACCGGCTCAGGCAAGACGCTGGCCGCTTTCCTGTGGGCGATCGACGCGCTGGCCGGCACGCCGCGCAGTGAGCGAGAGCCCGGCACACGCGTGCTGTACGTGTCGCCGCTCAAGGCGCTGGCCGTCGACGTCGAGCGCAACCTGCGCACGCCGCTGGCCGGAATGGCGCGCGTCGCCGCGCAACAGGGTCTGCCCGCGCCGGAGATCACCGTCGGCCTGCGATCCGGCGACACCCCGCCGGCGCAGCGTCGGCAGCTGATCAGCAATCCCCCCGACGTGCTGATCACCACGCCCGAGTCGCTGTTTTTGATGCTGACCTCGGCGGCCCGGGAAACCCTGGCCAGCGTGCAAACCGTCATTGTCGACGAGGTGCACGCCATCGCCGCCACCAAGCGGGGTGCGCACCTGGCGCTGTCGCTGGAGCGGCTCGACGACATGCTGCCCGGGCCGGCGCAGCGGGTCGGCTTATCGGCGACCGTGCGCCCACCCGAGGAGGTGGCCCGCTTCTTGTCGGGACGCTCCCCTACCACCATCGTCTCGCCGCCGGCGGCCAAGACGTTCGAGCTTTCGGTGCAGGTCCCGGTCCCCGATATGGCCAACCTGGAAAACGGCAGCATCTGGCCCGACGTCGAGGCGCAGCTGGTCGACCTGGTCGAGACGCACAATTCGACGATCGTGTTCGCCAACTCGCGACGGCTGGCCGAACGATTGACCGCTCGGCTCAACGAGATTCACGCTGAGCGCACAGATCGAGCCCTGCCCGCCGAGGTCAATCCGAAAGTTGCCGGCGGTGCACCGGCCCACCTGCTGGGCAGTGGCCAAACCTACGGTGCCCCAGCGCTGTTGGCCCGCGCCCACCACGGCTCGGTGAGCAAGGAACAGCGCGCCATCGTCGAAGAGGATCTCAAATCCGGCCGACTCAAGGCGGTGGTGGCGACCTCCAGCCTGGAGCTGGGCATCGACATGGGCGCCGTCGACCTCGTCATTCAAGTCGAGGCGCCGCCGTCGGTGGCCAGCGGCCTGCAACGGATCGGTCGCGCCGGACACCAGGTCGGCGAGATCTCGCGCGGCGTGCTGTTCCCCAAGCACCGCACCGACCTGATCGGCTGCGCGGTGACCGTCCAGCGCATGCTCACCGGTCAGATCGAGACGATGCGAGTGCCGACCAACCCGCTCGACATCCTGGCCCAGCACACCGTGGCAGCGTCGGCGTTGGAGCCACTGGACGTCGACCGCTGGTTCGACACGGTTCGACGCAGTGCACCTTTTGCGACGTTGCCGCGCAGCGCATTCGAGGCCACCCTGGATTTGCTGTCCGGCAAGTACCCGTCCACCGAGTTCGCCGAATTGCGGCCGCGCCTGGTGTATGACCGGGACACCGGAACCGTGACGGCCCGGCCCGGTGCGCAGCGACTCGCGGTGACGTCCGGCGGGGCCATCCCGGACCGCGGGCTGTTCACCGTCTATTTGGCCACCGACTCCGAAACTCCCTCTCGGGTAGGTGAACTCGACGAAGAAATGGTCTACGAGTCGCGGCCCGGCGATGTCATCGCGTTGGGCGCCACCAGCTGGCGGATCACCGAGATCACCCACGACCGGGTGCTGGTGATCCCGGCGCCCGGCCAGCCGGCCCGGCTGCCGTTCTGGCGCGGCGACAACTCAGGACGTCCCGCCGAACTCGGCCGCGCGATCGGCGCTTTCACCGGCGAGCTGGCTGAGCTCGATCGGGGCCCATTCGAGAGCCGTTGCGCCGAACTCGGGTTCAACGAATACGCCACCGAAAACCTGTGGCGGCTGCTGGACGACCAGCGCGCCGCCACCACCGTGGTACCCACCGACGCCACGCTGTTGGTCGAGCGTTTCCGCGACGAGCTGGGTGACTGGCGGGTGATCCTGCACTCGCCCTACGGATTACGGGTGCACGGCCCGCTGGCGCTGGCGGTGGGCCGGCGGCTGCGCGACCGCTACGGCATCGACGAGAAGCCCACCGCCTCCGACGACGGCATCGTGGTGCGGCTGCCCGACACCGTCTCCGAATCGGGGCTCGAGGCGCCCCCGGGCGCTGAACTGTTCGTCTTCGACGCCGACGAGATCGATCCGATCGTCACCGCCGAAGTGGGGGGTTCGGCGTTGTTCGCCTCGCGGTTCCGCGAGTGCGCGGCGCGTGCGCTGCTGTTGCCGCGGCGGCACCCGGGTAAGCGGTCCCCGCTGTGGCATCAGCGCCAGCGGGCGGCTCAGCTGCTGGACGTGGCCCGCAAGTACCCGGCTTTCCCGATCGTGTTGGAGACGGTCCGGGAGTGCCTGCAGGACGTGTACGACGTGCCGACGCTGGCCGGGCTGATGGGCGACATCGCCGCCCGCAAGATCCGCATCGTGGAGACTGAGACCGCGACGCCGTCGCCGTTCGCGGCCTCGCTGCTGTTCGGCTACGTCGGGGCGTTCATGTACGAGGGCGACAGCCCGCTGGCCGAGCGTCGCGCGGCGGCGCTGTCGCTGGACCCCACTTTGCTGGCCGAGTTGTTGGGCCGGGTCGAACTGCGCGAGCTGCTCGACCCCGACGTCGTCGCCGGCACCGGCCGCCAGCTGCAGCATCTGACGCCGGACCGGGCAGCCCGCGACGCCGAGGCGGTCGCCGACCTGTTGCGCCTACTCGGGCCCTTGACCGCCGAGGAGGTGGCCGCCCGGGCCGGTGGCGCCGACGTCGGCGGCTGGCTGGAAGCGCTGTATGCCGCCAAGCGCGCGCTGCCGGTGTCGTTCGCCGGAAGCAGTTGGTGGGTGGCCATCGAGGACATCGGCCGGCTGCGTGACGGCGTCGGGGTGGCGGTGCCGGTCGGGGTGCCCGCCAGCTTCACCGAAGCGGTCGCCGACCCGCTGGGTGAACTGCTGAGCCGCTATGGGCGCACCCATGCGCCGTTCACCACCACCGACGTGGCATCCCGGTTTGGGCTGGGGCTGCGCGTCGCAGCCGACGTGCTGGGCCGGCTGGCCGCTGACGGCAAGCTGGTTCGCGGTGAGTTCTGCACCGACGCGCTCGGCGACGAGTGGTGTGACGCCGAGGTGCTGCGGATTCTGCGGCGTCGGTCGCTGGCGGCGCTGCGGGCCCAGGTCGAGCCGGTCAGCACCAGCGCCTACGCCCGGTTCCTGCCGGCCTGGCAGGGCATCGGCCCCGGCTCGCCGCCCAACTCCGGGCCGGACGGCCTGCTTGCCGTCATCGACCAACTCGCCGGCGTCCCGCTGCCGGCGTCGGCGATCGAATCGCTGGTGCTGGCGCCACGAGTCCGCGACTATTCCCCCGCGCTGCTCGACGAGCTGCTGGCCTCCGGGGAGGTGCTGTGGTCGGGCGCAGGCCCGATCTCCGGCAGTGACGGCTGGGTCGCGTTCCACTGCGCCGACACCGCGCCGCTGACGCTGGCCGCAGCTCCGCAGATCGAGTTCAGCGCGGCCCACCGCGCGATCCTGGACACGCTGGCCGGTGGCGGGGCGTTCTTCTTCCGGCAGCTGGCGCAACACGGCATCGGCGAGACCGAGCTCAAAGCCGCACTGTGGGAGCTGATCTGGGCCGGCTCGGTCACTGGCGACACCTTCGCGCCGGTGCGCGCGCTGTTGTCCGGGACGCCGGGCCGCAAACGCTCCGCACCCGCCCACCGCCCGGGCCGTGCCAAGCGCCCTCCGCGGCTGAGTCGCTTTCATGTCGCAAACCCGCAGGCGCGGGCCGCCGATCCGACCGTCGGCGGCCGCTGGTCCGCGCTGCCGGCACCCGAGCCGGATTCCACCACTCGCGGCCACCACCAGGCGGAGCTGCTGTTGAGCCGGCACGGCGTGCTGACCAAGGGCGCGGTCGCCGCGGAAGGAGTGCCCGGCGGCTTTGCCATGCTCTACAAGGTGCTGACGGCATTCGAGGACTCCGGCCGATGCCAGCGCGGCTACTTCGTGGAGTCGCTCGGCGGCGCCCAGTTCGCGGTGGCTTCCACCGTCGACCGGCTGCGCAGCTACCTCGACGGGGTCGATCCCGAACGACCGCAATGCCGGTCGGTGGTGCTGGCCGCCGCCGACCCGGCCAATCCCTATGGCGCCGCGTTGCCCTGGCCGTCGCGCCCGGCCGAGGACGGTGCCGCCCGGCCGGGCCGCAAGGCCGGCGCGCTCGTCGTGCTGGTCGACGGTGAACTGGTGTATTTCCTGGAGCGCGGCGGGAAGTCGCTGTTGAGCTTCGCCGACCAGAGCGCGGAGGCCAACCACGCCGCGGCGGTCGCCCTGGCCGATCTGGTCGCGGCCAGGCAGGTCAACTCGATCCTGATCGAGCGCGTCAACAGTGCATCGGTGCTGGCGTCGGAGGTGGCGGCGCCGGTGCCCACAGCCTTGATCGACGCCGGGTTCTCCCGCACGCCGCGCGGGCTGCGGCTGCGATAACCAATGCCCGAGGGTGACACCGTCTTTCGCACCGCGGAGAAACTGCGGACGGCGTTGGTCGGCCACCCGCTGACCCGCTGTGATGTGCGAGTGCCCCGCTACGCCACCGTCGACCTGACCGGCCAGGTCGTCGACGAGGTGCGCAGCCGTGGCAAGCACTTGCTCATCCGAGTCGGCCCGGCCAGCATCCACTCGCATTTGAAGATGGACGGCGCCTGGCGGATCACGTCGAAAGGCCGACGTCTCGACCACCGGGTGCGCATCGTCCTGGAAACCAGTGATGTGCGGGTGGTCGGTATCGATCTGGGCATCTTGGAGATCCTGGAGCGCGCTCACGACGACCGCGTCGTCGACCACTTGGGACCCGACCTGCTCGGCGAGGATTGGGACGCGCAGGTAGCCGCGGCCAATCTGACCGCAAGCCCGGATCGACCGATCGCGCAGGCGCTGCTCGACCAGCGCGTGCTGGCCGGCATCGGCAACGTCTTCTGTAACGAACTGTGTTTCCTCAGCGGGCACCTGCCCACTACGCCCGTGAGCGCCATCAGCGATCCACTCCGTCTGGTCGCCCGCGCGCATGACATGTTGTGGGCCAACCGTTTACGGCAGAATCGCTGCACCACCGGCGACGCCCGACCCGGTCGGCAGGTCTGGGTGTATGGGCGTCGCGGGCAGGATTGCCGTCGCTGTGGCACACCGATCAGCTATGACGACAGCGGCGAGCGGATTACGTATTGGTGCCCTGGCTGCCAACGCTGAATGCCCGGCGAATGTCCATTCGGTTAACGATCGCAGATGGCCAGGTCAGCCGCTCTGCGCGCTTCGAAAGTCCGACCGCGACATGCGAAGATCGCAATGTCAGCAGTTGTGCGCGCCGCCAAGATTCTCGCGTGTTCTGCTCAGCGGACCGGCCAAGAAGGGACGACCAACCGAGTGCGCTTGCTCAATCCGATCCGACCGGTTGTGACCGGTCTGGTTCTGGTGTCGCCGCTCAGCGTTGTGGCAGTCACGGCGGCGGGCGCGCACGCCGACGCCGTCGACTCCAACTTCTTGAATGCGTTGCAGTCCAGAGGAATCACCTTCGCTTCCGGGCAAGCTGCGGTCGCTGCCGGTCATCAGGTCTGCGATGCGCTCGACGATGGCGGGGTTTCGAGTGATGTCGCGAAGGACGTGATGCAACAGAGTGGTCTGGACGGCTACCACGCCGGCTTCTTCGTCGGCGTCAGCGTCGCCGCTTTCTGCCCGCGGCATACCGGGGTCTGACGGCGGCACACCGCCTCCCCGGCTGCGGCAGGTGGTAACCGCTCAGCCCGCCGACGGGGGCGGTTTTATCACCCTGCCCTCGAGTTCGGCACCGAGGGCAAGATCCTCGTACTTCTGCACCTTGCGTCTACGCCAACCGCTGCCCGGCGAAATCGGCGGCGGCATGAGCGGCGGCAGCATTGGTACACCGGCGGCCACCGGTGACGCTGCCGTCGCGAGCTGGACAGGAGCCTGCAACAAGGAGGCCGCGCTCGGCGGCACGGTCAGGCTCCCCATCGGCACTGCGACGCCCAGTGCCGCCGAGGTGTTGACCTGGCCGAGACCTGCGGCACCCAGCGCACCCAGACCTGCCCCGCTCTGACCCAACGCGCCCAATGCGGCCGCAGCACCCCCGCCCAAACTTTGCGCCGCACCCCCGAGGGCAGTTTCGCCTTCAGCGACGCCCTGGCTGACCCCGGCGCTCACGCTCTGCAATGCCTGGGCCGACTGGCTCTGCGCCAGATAGCTGAGCAGGTTGACCGGAAAGCCCGACGAGAAGAGCGTGTTGTAGAGGTTGGCGTTGGGCCCCAGAGCGTCGGCGCTGTTGTTGAAAATGGAAGTGAAGCTCTGCAGGGCCGCGAAATCTTGGTAGAGGCTGCTGTTCTGCAATGCGGTGAGCAGGTCCTGAAACGACGTTGTCGACGCAGCGGTAGTAGCCGGATCGGTGGCTGAGGTCGGTGACGTCAATTGCGGCAGAGCAGCGGCCTGGAAGGAGGCCGCCTGATAGCGCGTCATCGCCGTAGAGTTAGTCGCCCACATGGCCTGATAGCTAGATTCAGTGTGGGCGATGGCCGGTAGATTTAGCCCAAATATGTTGGTGGCCAACAGCCGAGACAGATAGGCCCGGTTGGCTCGGACTGTCGCGGCCGGAAGTACCGCTGCGCGCACGACGTTGGCCGCCGCAGCCGCGGACTGTGCCGAGGCGGCGGTTTGCCGAGTTCGCGCAGCGGTGCCGCGAAGCCAGCTCACGTACGGCTTGACCGCCTGCACCATTGCCGTCGAGGACGGGCCGTGCCAGCTCTCGTCGAGTGACGACAGCGACGAGGCATAGCTGTCCGCAGCGTCTTCCAGGGTGGCGCTGATCTGCTGCCATGCCGCCGCCGCGTTGGCCAACGATTCCGAACCCGGCCCTGCGTGAATCAACGCAGAGATTACTTCCGGCGGCAGCGCCGTGAACTCCATGACGGAAAAGATCGACTACCGCGGGAAAACTCTCGGAACACTGCGTTGACCAGGGTGAAAAATACCCTCGAACATTGGGGATCACCCCTGCGTACGCTCAGGACACCGCGTTGATGGAGTTGAGCAGTCGCGGCTTGAACTCGTCCGGGATCGGGATGTACCCGGCGGCTGTCAAATTCTGCTGACCTGGGCCGATCGCACTCTGCAGAAAGGCCCGCACAGCCTGGCCCGTTTGTGGGTCGTGGTATTTCGAGCAGACGATCTCGTAGGTCGCCTGCACGATCGGGTAGGCGCCGGGCTGGTTCGGCCGGTAGAACGAGATGGTGTCGAGAGCCAGATCGTCGCCGTTCTTGATAAACCAGGCTGTGGAGATCGTCTTGCCCACCGACTCGGGGCTGATCACGACCGGGTCCGGACCGGCTGAGGTGACGATGCCGGCAGTGCTCAGGTTTGCCGAACGGGCGAACGACCAGGCGAGGTAGGTGATCGACCCCTCGGTGTTGCCGACCTTGTCCGCGGCACCATCGTTGCCGACGGCGCCCTCACCGACGCCGCCGTTGAACTTTCGCCCGGCGGGAAACCCCCAGGTCCCCTTGGAGGCGGTGTCGAGAAAACGCTGGAAGTTGTCTGTGGTCCCGGATTCGTCGCTGCGGAACACCACCTGGATCGGCTCAGCGGGCAACTGGACACCGAGGTTCTGCAGTTGTATCGCGCCGTCGTTCCACATGGTGATTTGGCCGTTGAAGATCTGGGCTGCGGTCGAACCGTCCAGGTTCAGCGACTTGAGGCCGTTGACGTTGAATGCGATCGCGATTGGGCTGACGACCATCGGCAAATTCCAGCTGGACGAGCCGCAACGCTGCTGGGCCCGGTCGTACTCGTCTTTGGTCAGGGCCGAGTCGGAACCGGCGAAATCGGTTGCACCCTCCACGAACTCACGGATCCCGGCGCTGGAATCGTCAACGGTGTAATCCAGAGACTGGCCCGGACAGGCCTGCGCAAAGGCTTTGACGAACTCGACCATCGCATTCTTCTGAGCAGTCGAGCCGCTCGCTGTGAGGGCCGACTTTCCGCCGCAGGTCACTTTCACCGGCGAGACGTTCGGGCTCGCGCCTTCTTCGGCGGCGTGGTTGTGGCGCCCGCATGCCGAAAGGATCAGCACGCCGGTCAGCAGAATGCTCAGCGCGATACTAAATCGGTTGGGCGTCAATCGAATTCCTTCAGACAGTCGGCGGAGTCAGTCGCACCGGCGTGTCGGGCGCACTGTCGTGTCGTTCGCCTACACGGGGCATGGTAACAAGATCCGGACTTCGGTCACGACGTCCCGCTTGCGCCCCGGGCAGGAGAAGCCATGATTTCGGCACCCGTTCTCCGGCCGTTCACGATCACACAGGACCGGCGCCCTACCGACGGTCGGTGCGCCGAAAAGGTTCACCCAGTGTTGACGTCTGCCCCTGCCAGAAATGACGCGCAACGCATACTGTGGAATGACAACGGCGTGATCGATGTTGCACATCACGTGACGTGGGCCGCACGCCGCAGACGACATGGGCTTGATCACAAAAACCGCAAGAGTGAGCCAAAGACGGCTTGCCAATCGTTGATCCTCTGCCCGGTACTTTCCAAAGGACGGACAACGTGGAAACACTGCAAGACTTCGTCAGTGCACGCTTCGCCGATCTGACCGCTGCCACCGGCCTGACCGATTGGGCGCGTCAGGTGCTCAGCGCAGTCACCTCGGCGGCCTCGTCGGTGAGGTTGACGCCCGCTCCGGCGCCCGTCGCGTCGGCGCGGCCCGGCCACGTCCTGGTCGGTCACGACCTACCACTGATCAGCCCCGGCGTCGAGCGCTGCTGATATCGCGGTCCAGGCCATCGCCGTCCGAGGTTGCGCGGATCTTCGAACCCGATGCGCCGAGCCGGCAACCCGCTGGCGCGCAGAAATCGTCGGGGCGATACCTCAGCCGGGCGGCCGGGCAATCCGCCGTCGCGGCTTCAGCGCCCAATCAGACTCTCTGCCGCCAGGGGCGAAGTGAGCCACGGTGTTGATGCTCATGCTGCACAACGGCATTCGACTGTGTCGCATGACCGGGGCCACGGTTTAATACTGAACGCTGACGGTCAAGCGCGCAACGCTTTACCGCTACGCCCACGCCGCAACTGAGCACGTTCCCCGGTTGCACACCCAATTCGATCCGACCATCGACCAGGACAGCCGGCGGCGCAGTACTTTTGCTCAGAGTCGACGTCGAGCCCGGCATCGATGGTCGGGCGCGGCAAACGCTGAGCCTCATCTCGTCATTTGAGTCTCGCTTCTTACCATGTTGCAACACAGTGGAATTGACGCGTCGCTGGCTTACCCCCTTCAGCGCCGTGCTTCGAGCATCCCTGCGGCGCTGACCGACGAACGTTCATGTGCGAGATGCCCTTGCCCACTGAGACAAAGCTGAAGTAACTCTTAGCTCGACATAAATGGGACGCGAGAAGTCCGCCGGACTGAGTGCACAGCGAGCTTCCCGCAATCAAGAGCAACTGGAGGAACTTTCAATGTTGAAACGTCATAGCTTCGCTGCGGCGATTGTCGGCGCGGCTGCCATCCCGATCGCGCTGTGTGCGAGTGCCTACGCCGACACGGGCACCGACGTCGTGGGCCCGTTGACGGACAGCACCCATGTGATGCTCGTTGGGGGCACCTTCGAACCGACTCCATCGACAGAGTGGGTGGACGCGGCGTACACCAATTTCCTTCAGCCGCTGGGGTTGGCCGTCGGGGACGGCGCCTCGAACATTTGCGATATGACCGGAACCGCGGTGTGCGACGCTCCCTTACAGGTACTAACCACCCCCGAACTGTTGGAAGAGGGCCCCAGCACCGCCGCCACCAGCTCAGACATCGTCAGCGCAGTCGAAGCTGAATACGCTGCCGGAGACATGAGTGCCACGGACCCACTGACGATATTCACCTACTCGCAGAGCGCCATCGCTATGTCGGATGCGGAGGCAAAGCTCTCAGCAGCCGGCATTCCCGAAGCCGACCTGCACTTGGTGATGATTGGCGACGGCAGCACCGCAGCCGGGGTGGCACCGAACATCTACACCGACCTGGAGGAGCTCTTCGGCGGCGGCACCAGCGCCGCCGATATTGCAGCCGGCAAAGACTCCACCGACGCGCTTCTCTACCTCGTCAACGAGGGCCAATTCGCCCCCGCCGGCACCACCTATGACGGCCACCTGCTCAACGGCGCCGGTACCGAAAACGTTGTCACACCAAACGATCTCTATCCCACGACCGTCTACACCATCAACACCGACGGTATCGGCGACTGGCAAGGGGACTGGGACGCAGCGCTCGCCCAAAGCAACGGAAACCCCCTCGACGCCCTCGACAGCGGGATCTACCACTTCCTGACTACCCACCTGGAGTACCTCGGCCTCACCCCGGCCGAGATTGCCTCAGGGACCTCGACCGTCGACGGTTTGACCACGACCGACCTCATCCCCGATCCGACGGATTGGGCACCCTCGTGGGCGACCGGCCTGGGTGTGATCGCCTCCTCCGGCGGCTTCTTCGACAGCATCACGCAGTCCCTGCAAGACATCTTCAACCCCGCCTGGGGGTGACGCCTTTCGTCGGGAATCCCGCTCAGGAGGTATCACCGTCTGAGCGGGATTCCCGACGCAGGCCGCTGAATCCCGCTCATTGCAACCAGTCTCGGCATTGCGTTGAGAACCAGAAGCGCACGTCGATCAACTCGGCTTCCGTTTTCATTCGGGAGCGCTATAGCGCCTGACGAACTGCCACACCTGTATTTCCTACACCGCAACACCGTGCACAGCTGGCGAGTCCCCGACCCTGAGGACGGGTCTGCTGCCTGGCCGGCGGTGGGGCGTGGCAGGACCTAGAACAGCGACGCGATCGCCTCGGCGGGCGCGGTTGACGTCAGGCCGAGCAACTGGTCGACAGTCTCGGTTGCCAGGGCCGGGTCCAGCGCGGTGAGGAAGTTCGCCACCGTCGTGGAGTCGGTCACGACGTCACCGGTGTTCAGGTCGCCCAAGTTCGCCGGGGAGACCAGGTTGGTGAGCAACGTGCCAAGCGTCTCGCTGCCCAGCGTCTCGTGCGCAGCCAACGGCGCACTGATAGTGATGCTGTCCAGGAACTTGTCCCAGGGTTCGCTGAGTTGGGCCGACGTGAGACCCAGCAGCGTGCCCAGTTCCGTATTGGCGATCGGGGTGGAGGTGCCGGTGAGGTCGGTGTTGCTCAGCCAGTCGCCTATCGTCGTGGTTGCCGGGTTCAGCCCGCCGTCCAGGTATGCCAGCAGCGAGCTGACATCGCTGGTGTCGGTAATCGCTCCGCCGGTGCAGACAAGGCCGAGGATGTTGGTGCCGGAGCACAGGTCCACCAACCCGGCGAAGCTGCCCAGCCCGACCGAGTTGAGCACGTCGTAGATGGACGTAGTGGCAGGGTTGGCGCCCAGCAGGTCGGTCGCCAACCCGTCGATGGTGAGGCTGTCCAGCTGGCTGCCGCCCACATACAACCCGCCGGTCAGGGTGCCCACCGTCTCAGAGAGCAGGCCTCCGGTGATGGCGTCCAGGCTCAGTCCGCTCGGATTGAGGTCGGCCAGCAGCGTGCTCAGCGGCGACGAGACGTCCAGGCCGCCCGCGGTCAGCAGGTCGCCCACCGTCGTCGTGTTGCCGATCAGGCCGGGGACGGTCTCGTTGCCGACCCCCAGGTCGTTCAGCAGGGTTACCAGGCTCTCGTCGAAAGTCGGCGCGCTGCCGGTCGTCAACTCGATGTCGCGCTGCTGCGGTCCGAAGAGCTTCGCCGGGCTCAGACCGCTGACTTGACCCGCGCCGACGAGAGCAGCTCCCGCGACCACGGCGCCGGAGACGACCACACCGACCTTGGCTGCCGCCCGGTGCTCCGACGAGCTCCGATTGCGACGATGACGTCCACCTGCCCGATCAGACATATCCGCGCCCTTTCACGTTCCGACTGAGAGTGACCTGAGAAACCTTGGCTCAACCTAAGGGCCGCTTGCACGTATGTCAAGTAACTCTTTGCCCCGTGTCAAACAGGGGCGCGCGGCGGAGTAGGGGTATGTCACCGGGCGTTTTCGCAGCAGCCGCCAGCAGCGGTCGGCCCGCACGGCGGGAGCGGAAGTCACCGATTGGCCGAGGATCTAGCGACGAAAATCCAGCCGCCGCGCACTTTCGAACCGGCGCCGGGCCCCGGTCAACGGATCGCCGAACTCGATGCACTGAGCCAACAGCTGCAACGGCGTGGAGAAATCATCGGCGGCGACGTCGATCACCTCTGGATAAAGTGGGTCGCCACAGATCGGCGTGCCCAGCGCGGCCATCTGCACCCGAAGCTGGTGGGTCCGACCGGTCCGCGGTGTGAGCCGGTAGGACCCATCGACCGACAGCAGCTCCACCAGGGTGTGCGCGTTCGGTTCGCCCGGTTCGATGACGGCTTGCAACTGGCCGCGGCGCTTGACGATTCGACTTTGCAATACACGCGGAAAAGCCAGCTGCGCGTCCGTCGCGGCGCGGGCCAGATACGTCTTGTGGACCGCACCTCGGGCGAACAGCGTCTGGTAGGCGCCGCGGACCTCGCGTCGAGTCGTGAACATCAGCACCCCGGCGGTCAACCGATCCAGCCGGTGCGCCGGGCTGAGCTCGGGTAATCCCAGTTCCTGGCGCAACCGCACCAGCGCGGTCTGCGCGACGTGGCGCCCGCGCGGCATGGTGGCCAGGAAGTGCGGCTTGTCGACAACCACGATGTTCTCGTCCCGGTACAACACCGGGATGTCGAACGGCACGACGACCTCGTCACGCAGTTCGCGGTAGAGGTAGACGACCGCGCCGGCGGCCAACACGGTGGCGGGATCGAGCACAGCGCCATGCTGGTCGACCACGTCGCCGGCGGCCGCTTTGGCAGCGACTGCAGGACCGAACCTGCTGGTCAGCTCCTCACCCAGCGGCCCGCCACGCAACCGCAGCCGGGCCGGTCCCAGTCCGTCGCGGGGCGGCAGCGGTGGCGCGCTCAATTCAGCGGTACCGGCTCGAGGATCTCGGCGCGGGCCTCCGGAGCACTGGCCCGCAGTGCGTCGGCGGACGCGTCGTCGGGCTGGGTCTGCGACAGCACCTCGGCCTCGACCCGCGCGGTGTACATCTGGACCTCACGGTCGACGTCGGCTGCGGTCCAGCCCAGGATGGGCGCGACGATGTCGGCCACCTCGCGGGCACAGTCGACGCCACGGTGGGCGTACTCGATGGCGATGCGGGTGCGGCGCGCCAGGATGTCTTCCATGTGTAGCGCGCCTTCGGCAGCCGCAGCGTAGGCCGCCTCCACCCGCAGGTAACCCGGCGCGGCGGCGATCGGGTTGAGCAGGTCACGGCGGTCGGCGGCCAGCGCCAGCACTTCGCTCATCAGCGAGCCGTAACGGTCCAGCAGATGTCGAACCCGGTACGGGTGCAGCCCTTCCAGCGCGCCGACGTGCTCGGTCTGGTTGACCAGCGCGAAGTAGCCGTCGGCGCCCAGCAGCGGCACCTTCTCGGTGATCGACGGTGCGACCCTGGCCGGAACATATTGCGCCGCAGCGTCAATCGCGTCAGCGCCCATCACGCGGTAGGTGGTGTACTTGCCGCCGGCGATGGCGACCAGACCCGGCGCCGGCACCGCGACCGCGTGCTCGCGAGACAGCTTGGAGGTCTCCTCACTCTCCCCCGCCAGCAGTGGCCGCAAGCCCGCGTACACGCCATCGATATCGTTGTGGCTCAAGGGAGTAGCCAGCACGGTGTTGACGGTGCCGAGGATGTAGTCGATGTCGGCCTTGGTGGCGGCCGGATGAGCGAGGTCCAGATTCCAATCGGTGTCGGTGGTTCCGATGATCCAGTGGTTTCCCCACGGGATCACGAACATCACCGACTTCTCGGTGCGCAGGATGATCGCGACGTCGCTGACGATCCGGTCCCGCGGGACGACGATGTGCACCCCCTTGGAAGCGCGCACCCGAAATCGGCCGCGCTGCTTGGACAATGCCTGAATCTCATCGGTCCAGACCCCGGTGGCATTGACCACGACGTGGCCGTGCACCTCGGTCACCGCGCCGTCCTCGGAATCGCGGACGCGCACACCGGTGACCCGGTCGCCTTCCCGCAGCAGCGACACCACCTGCGTCGACGAGCGCACCACCGCCCCGTAGTGCGCGGCCGTCCGCACCACAGTCAGCGTGTGCCGGGCGTCGTCGACAACGGTGTCGTAGTAGCGGATACCGCCGATCAGCGCACTGCGCTTCAGGCCGGGGGACAGCCGCAACGCGCCGGCACGAGTCAAATGCTTCTGCGCTGGAACGGATTTCGCGCCACCGAGTTGGTCGTAGAGCATGATGCCCGACGCCACGTATGGCCGCTCCCACCACCGCTTGGTCAGCGGATAGAGAAACGGCAGCGGCTTGACCAAATGCGGGGCCAGGGTGGTCAGGGACAATTCGCGCTCGAACAGTGCCTCACGCACCAACCCGAACTCTAGTTGCTCGAGATACCGCAGCCCACCGTGAAACATCTTCGACGACCGGCTCGACGTGCCGGAGGCGAAGTCACGGGCTTCCACCAAGGCCACTTTCAGCCCGCGGGTTGCAGCATCCAGGGCGGATCCCGACCCCACCACACCGCCGCCGATGACGACGACATCGAATTGCTCACTGCCGAGCCGCTGCCACGCGGAAGCGCGTTGTTGGGGGCCCAAAAAGCTTGCCGGGACGCGATTCGGATCGCTCACGACACAAGTCTCCTGTCGGTTACTCACCAGTAGGACGCTGGCCCCAGGCTACCTGAGCTGGTCTAACTGCCGCGGGTCAGTCCAAGTCGTCGTGCGCCATCAGCCGCCGTGCCGCCTCGGTGATCGAGCCCGACAGCGACGGGTAGACGCTGAGCGTCTGGGCCAGATGGTTCACCGTGAGCCGGGTCTGCACAGCCATCGCGATCGGCAGGATCAGCTCCGAGGCGATCGGTGCCACCACCACGCCGCCGATCACCACACCGCTGGCCTGGCGACAGAAGATCTTGACGAACCCGTGCCGCAGCCCGGACATCTTGGCCCGCGCATTGGTCCGTAGCGGCAGCATGATGGTACGAGCTTGCACCGACCCGTCGTCGATGGCCGATTGCGGAACACCCACCGCGGCCAACTCGGGTCGGGTGAACACCGCGGCGGCGACCGTGCGCAGCCGGATCGGGCTGACGGCCTCGCCGAGGGCGTGCCACATCGCGATCCGGCCCTGCATCGCGGCAACCGAGGCCAGCGGCAGCAGCCCGGTGCAGTCGCCGGCGGCGTAGATGTTGGACACCGACGTGCGGGAGACGCGGTCGACGTTCAGGTAGTTGCCACGGCCCAATTCGATGCCCACCCGGTCCAGGCCGAGACCATCAGTGTTGGGCACCGAGCCGATCGTCATCAGCGCGTGGCTGCCCTCGACCGTGCGACCGTCGGCGAGCTTGACCAGCACCCCGGCATCCGTGCGGGTCACCGAGTCGGCGCGGGCGTTCTTGACCAACTCCACCCCGCGTTCGGCGAAGATCCGCTCCAGCACCGCGGCCGCGTCGGCGTCCTCGTAGGGCAGGATCTGGTCGCGGCTGGCCACCACCGTCACGTCGACGCCCAATTCGGTGTAGGCGTGCACGAACTCGGCACCGGTGACACCGGAGCCGACCACGATCAAGTGTTCGGGCAGCGCGTCCAGGTCGTAGAGCTGACGCCAGGTCAGGATGCGCTCACCGTCAGGCCGCGCGGTCGGTAGCTCGCGGGGGCTGGCACCGGTCGCGATCAACACCACGTCGGCGTGATGGGTACTGGTGCTGCCGTCCGGGGCAGTCGCCCTGACCAGGTGAGTAGCCAGACCCAGTGCGGTATCGACGAGCTCCCCACGCCCGGCGATCACCTCGACGCCGGCGCTGAGCAGCTGCGCTTTGATGTCGGCAGACTGGTCGGCGGCCAGCCGCTTGACGCGCTGATGGATCTCGGGCAATGAGATCTTGGCGGCTTCGATGTCGATGTCGAAGCCCAGATGCGGCCCGCGGCGCAGTTCGGTGCGCACACCAGTGGAGGCGATGAAGGTTTTTGACGGCACACAGTCGAACAGCACCGCCGCGCCGCCGATGCCGTCCGAGTCGATGACGGTGACGTCGGCGCCGCGTGCCGCCGCGACCAACGCGGCTTCGTAGCCGGCCGGTCCTCCACCGATGATCACGATGCGGGTCGTCACCGCTTTAACCTAGCCCGGCGACGACGCCCGCCGCAGCGCGGCGGGCGGGCGGAGCCAGGCAGTCAAACCAACGAACGTCGCGGATACCCGCCGCGTCAGCGCATGCCGTCTAAGATTTCCCCGTGCCGATCTACGCCGCTTACGGCTCGAACATGGATCCCGACCAGATGCGGCAGCGTGCACCCCACTCACCGATGGCCGGAACCGGCTGGCTGCACGGATGGCGACTGACTTTCGGCGGCGAGGACATCGGCTGGGACGGCGCCCTGGCCACCGTCGTGGAGGATCCCACCTCGAAGGTCTTCGTCGTGCTCTACGACATGACCTCGGCAGACGAGAACAACCTGGACCGCTGGGAAGGCTCCGAGCTAGGCATCCACAAGAAAATCCGTTGCCGGGTGGAACGCCTGTCGTCGGACACGACCACCGATCCGGTGCTGGCCTGGCTGTATGTGGTAGACGCCTGGGAGGGCGGGTTACCGTCGGCGCGTTACATCGGCGTGATGGCTGACGCCGCTGAAATTGCCGGTGCGCCAAGTGAATATGTGCACAAAATTCGCACCTGTCCGGCCCGTAACGTCGGGCCGGGTCACGGCGGGTAGGGCCTAGACCGCTCTGCGCGAAGGGGCGTCGAGGAGGGCGTTGTGCGGGCGTGCTCAAGCGGGATCAACGAGCTAGACGGCGGCTGACTGCTCGACGATGTTGACCATCACCCGCACGCCGATTCCCAGCGCGCGCTCATCGAGGTCGAAGTCCGGCTGATGCAGGTCCGATTGCGGGCCGTGACCCGACCACACGCCGAGGCGGGCCATCGCGCCCGGCGCTTCTTCCAAGTACCAAGAGAAGTCCTCGCCGCCACCGGATTGTTTGGTGTCGGCCAGCGCATCGGGCCCGATCGCCTCGATGGCGTGGGTGAGGATGCGTGTCGACACCTCCTCGTTGACCACCGGTGGAACGCCACGGTTGTACTGCAGGGTGTGCTCGATGCCCAGCGGCGCCAACAAGGCCGCCGCCGTCTCGCGGACGACGTCTTCCATTCCCAACCAGGTCTCGCGGCTGGCGGTGCGGACGGTGCCGGCCAGCGTGCCGCTCTGCGGAATCGCATTGGCCACTACACCGGCGTTGACTGCACCCCACACCATCACGGTGTTGTTGCGCGGATCGATGCGACGGGACAGCACGCCGGGCAGACCGGTGATCAGCGTGCCCAGCCCGTAGACCAGGTCGCCGGTCAGGTGCGGCCGCGAGGTGTGCCCGCCGGGCGACGACAGGGTGATGTGGATCATGTCGGCGGCCGAGGTGATCGGCCCAGCCTTCACCGCGATCTTGCCGACCTCCAGCCGGGGGTCGCAATGCAGCGCAAAGATCCGGCTGACGCCCGACATCGCACCTGCGGCAATCGTGTCGATCGCTCCGCCCGGCATCAGCTCCTCGGCGGGCTGAAAGATCAACCGGACCCCGATCGGCAACTCCGGCGCACCGGCCAGAGCCAGCGCGGTCCCCAGCAGGACCGCGGTGTGCCCGTCGTGGCCGCAGGCATGCGCGGCATTGGGCATCGTCGAGGTGTACGGAGCGCCGGTTCGCTCGGCCATCGGCAGCGCGTCCATGTCGGCTCGTAGTGCGACGCGCGGTTCCCCCTCGGGGCCGAGGTCGCAGGTCAGGCCGGTGCCACCGGGCAGCACCTTCGGGTTGAGCCCGGCCTCGGCCAGCCGCTCGGCGACGAACTGCGTGGTGGCGAACTCCTGACGACCCAACTCCGGGTAGCGGTGGATGTGTCGGCGCCAGCCGATGAGGTCATCATTGTGCGCAGCCAGCCAGGAAGCAGCGAGGTGGCGCAGGCTCACTGGACTACCTTCCTGAAGTCTTCGCTTCTGGATGAAGCGTTGATGCACCCGAGGTGCCACCAGGTCACTGCCCTGCTCGCTTGACGCGGTTGATGTCCATCATGAGATCTGCAGG
>Ga0080006_1155473_pt1 | contig 154129 bp, 123 predicted proteins | sample RS3BMetagenome_FD_69209 | JGI IMG/M metagenome (GOLD analysis project Ga0080006, IMG submission 69209) | Ferric oxide microbial mat and aquatic microbial communities from Rainbow Spring, Yellowstone National Park, USA - RS3B (SPADES... ...
AGGCCGCGTCGTTCAGGTGCAGCTTCTCCATCGCGTCGCGGAGCTGCGGGTAGTCGGCGCTGTCGGTCGGGTAGACGCCGGCGAAGACCATCGGCTTCACGTCCTTGAAGCCGGGGAGCGCGTCGGTGGTCGGGCCCTTGTGGTGGGCGCCCTTGCCGGGGGCGGCCACGGCGTGCGTCACCGTGTCGCCGAGCTTCACGTCGTGGAGCGACAAGGTCGTGCAAGAGGGGCTCGACGGGCAAGCAGGCGTGCCCGCGAGCGTCCCATAGGCGCCGATTAGGCGAGATGTGCAACGACAGCGAAATCGCGAGCCAAGTTGACCCCCTGCAAGCCGGTCGTCGGCGCTCGCGAGCGGCCTTGGCTTCCGCTCGTCCGCTCGCGCGCTCAGGCATCCGCGTCGGGGTTGCCGAGCAGCTCCGTTGGATCCCGCGCCGGCGCTGCCCGCGGCGCTTCCGTGGGCATGCCCACGCTCTCGAGCACGAGCCTCACCATCGCCGGGTTGGTGACCGCGCCGAGCACGCGAAGGCGGCCGCCGCACTGTCTGCAGGCGAGCACGTCCACCTCGAAGGTACGCCGCAGGAGCGTGGCCCAGTCGAGCCGCAGTGTCGCAGCGTACAGCAAACCGCCGGCGTGGCGATTCCAATGCTCGACGGCCAGGACGTTCGGGGCGAGCACGATGGCCGCGGCGGAGGGCGTCGGGGGATCGGCTGCTTCAGGCGGATGGTCCCGATGCGCAACTCCCGCGGGTCGCTCGAGCGCCGCTCGCTCGCCCGCCGTCGGTGTCGACGGATGACCGCCGCCCGGAGGCGTCGACGCGGTCGGTGCGGAGCCGGCTCCGTCAGAAGGAGGATGCTCCGCTTCCCGCTTCGTGGTCGGGTCCGAGCGAGGCGGCGCGGCAGGCCTGGGTCGGCGCGGCCGGCCGGACGTGCACGCGAGCGGGGGCTCGCGGCCGAGGCACGACATCGCGGCGCCAAGACGACCGCGGTGCCAACACGCCGTGAAACCGGACGAGGGGGTAGCGCGGCGGAGGCACCAACGCGGCCAGGCGCGCGAGGAATTCGAGCGGCGTCATCACGCGGTGCTTGGACCGGCCGCCGCGCAGGGACTTGATCCGATACGCGATGCGTCCGTCGGGCAGGCGCCGCAACCGGCCGAGGGCGAGAGGCGGTCGCGCGCCGTAGCGACACAGGCGTTCGCGCCCGAGGTCGTCGCCGGCGGCGATCGCGACGCTCGCGTGAAGGTTGAAGCCGTGGTGCTCCACGGCGCCGTGGTCCCGAGGAGGCTCGGGCGGTGCAACGTCCTCCTGCTCGGGCGCGCGCTCGTCGTCGGGGAGGGCGCGCATCGAGCCGCGCTGCATGGCGATCGCGGCGCAGGCATCGAGCGGCTGCGCCGACCCGGCGACGGTCGCCTCCGCCCCCAGCCCGTCCGGGCGTCCCTTGCGCGCGAGCCATGCGACGACGCGCCGGCGCACGCGCCTCGCGACCTCGTCGAGCTCGTCGCGCGTCGGCGGCGGCGCGTGATGAAACCGGGCGCGCCCCTGCTCGTCGCGCGTGAAGACGCCATCGAGCACCGCGACGTGGAAGTGGACGTTGAGGTTGACGCTCGAGCCGAACCGCTGCACGAACGTGACCGCGCCGCATGGCGCTTCGCCGCCGAGGCGCTGCCGTTTCGCCCACGATCGCTGGCGCGCGAAGATCGCCTCGACGAAGATGCGCCCCAGCGCCGACAGCACGTCGGCACGAAACGCTGCGAGCGCGCGCAGCTCGAACGGGAGCGACAGCACCCACTGGCGCACGGGCACCGCCGGGAGCACGCGGTCGACCAGGTGCGCGGCGGTGTTGGCCATGCGCCGGCCCGCGCAGCTCGGGCAGACGCCTCGGCCCTTGCAGGAAAAGGCGACCAGCAGATCGTGACCGCACGCATCGCAGCGCGCGCGCACGAAGCCGTGCGCGAAGACGCCGCAGCGCAGGTACGACCGGAGCTCCTCCTCGACGTACCGTGGGAGCGGAGCGTCGTGCGTCTCGCGTGTGTGGGCGAGGAAGGTCTCGAGGTGCTCGCGGACCACGCGATGGAGGGCCGTCTCGGTGGGGCGGCGCGGACGGTAGGCAGGGGCGAGCGCGAACACGGGCGCGCGGCGCGCTCAGAAAGGAGTGTGCCCGCCCGGCGTCGTGTCGTTTCCGTCGCTTGCGACGGCGGCGAGGTGGCCCGGCCACTTCGAGGGCTGGCCGCGGACACCCATTGGGGGAGCCCGCGCCCGCTCACACGAAGTCGACGAGCGCCTCTGCGAGCGTCGCGGTCGACGCAGTCCAGCACCGGCGCTCTTCGCGGCGCGGAGCCCACCACCGGCGATGGCCGTCCAAGGCGACGTGACCGGGGTCGTCGTGACAGTCGTCGTGACCCCGGTGACGGCTTCTCCTTCCGCCCCGCAGCCGGCACCGACGGCGTCGAGCGCTTCGAGCGGCCCACGAGCGGAACGTTCTCCGGCTCCGGCACGAATCTGACCTTCGGCGTCACGTGCCCCACGTCGGTTCAGCGCACGGTCGGCTACACGTCGGACGCCACATCCCTCACCCTGTATGAGACAATGCCGGGGAGCAGTGACGTCTACGAGTTCGTCTACGCGAAGCAGTGACCCCTCCCACCGGCGCTCCCGGGCGCGGCGGATTTCCACGGCGGTGCGCCGATGATCGGCCGCCTGACGGGCAGGGTGGTGGCGGAGGATGCCGACGGCGCCGTCGTCGTCGACGTCGGCGGCGTGGGCTACGACGTCGTGGTGCCGCTCGGCACGCTCGGGCGCGCGCGCACCGACGACGCGGGGCGCGTCACGCTCTGGGTGCACATGCACGTGCGCGAGGACCAGCTCTCGCTCTTCGGCTTCGCCGACGAGACCGAGCGCCTCGCGTTCCGCGCCCTTCTCGGCGTGTCGAACGTCGGCCCCAAGATCGCCGTCGCCGTCCTCGGCGCGCTGCCGGCCGCGGAGCTGGCGCGCGCGGTGGCGCGTCAGGATCTGGCGGCGATGAAGGGGATCCCCGGCGTCGGCAAGAAGATCGCCGAGCGGCTGATGCTCGAGCTGCGCGACAAGCTGCCGGCGCCCACGGCCGCGACCGCCACGACGAACGGCGCCGCCGCGCCGCGCCGCGTCGAGGGCGCCGACGATCGCCTGCGAAGCGCGCTGACGGGCATGGGATTCAAACCGGGCGAGGCCGAGCGGGCGCTGGCGACGCTGGCCGGAGCCGCCGCCGTCCCCCCGCCCCCGTTCGAGGAGCAGCTCCGGCAGGCGCTGGCGCTCCTCGCCAAGTGATCGCGCGGCCCAGTCGCGCTAGGCTCGCCGCCCCCCATGGACAAGGTCATCGCGTACATCGACGCGAACCGGAAGCGGTTCGTCGACGAGCTGATCGAGTGGGTCCGCATCCCCTCCATCTCGAGCGACACCAAGCACGACGCCGACGTCGTCAGGAACGCCGAGCACCTGGCCGATCGCCTGCGCGCCCTCGGCGCGGGGCGCGTCGAGGTGTGGCCGACGGGTTCGGCCCTCGCCGGGCAGGCAGGCCACCCCGCCGTCTTCGCCGAGTGGATGCGCGCGCCCGGCAAGCCCACGCTGCTCGTCTACGGCCACCACGACGTGCAGCCGGTCGACCCGCTCAACGAGTGGATCACGCCGCCCTTCGAGCCGAGCATCCGCGCCGGACGCCTCTGGGGGCGCGGCGTCGTCGACGACAAGGGGCAGGTGTACATCCACGCCAAGGCGATCGAGAGCTTCGTCAAGGCGGTCGGCCAGCTGCCGATCAACCTCAAGCTCATCGTCGAGGGCGAGGAGGAGGTGGGCAGCGTCAACCTCGACGAGCTGCTGCGCGACAAGGCCGCCGATCTCGCCGCCGACTTCGTGTGCGTGAGCGACACGGCGATGTTCGGGCGCGGCATCCCGTCGCTCTGCGTGGGGCTGCGGGGCCTCGCGTACGTCGAGGTGTTCGTCGACGGCCCCGCGCTCGACCTGCACTCGGGCAGCTTCGGCGGCGGCGTCACGAACCCCGTCAACGCCCTGGCCAGGATGATCGCCTCGCTGCACGACGAACAGGGGCGCGTCGCGGTGGCGGGCTTCTACGACGCGGTGGTCCCGCTGACCGACGCCGAGCGGCGCGAGATCGCGAGCCTGCCCTTCGACGAGAAGGAGTGGCTGCGCTCGACCGGCGCCAGGGCCACCTGGGGCGAGGCCGGCTACTCGACGCTCGAGCGCATCTGGGCGCGGCCGACGCTCGACTGCTGCGGCATCTCCGGCGGCTTCCAGGGCGAGGGAGCCAAGACGATCATCCCGGCGCGCGCGAGCGCCAAGGTGAGCTGTCGCCTCGTGCCTCATCAGGAGCCGGACGACATCGCGCGCAAGCTCGCGGCGCACTTCGAGCGGGTGGCGCCGCCGGGGGTGCGCGTGCGCGTCGAGGTCCTGCACGGCGGGCGGCCGTACCTCGCCCCCACCGAGCACCCGGTCTACGAGGTCGCCAAGCGCGCGTTCTCCAAGGCGTTCGGCAAGCCCACCGTCTTCATGCGCGAGGGGGGCAGCATCCCGTTCGTGCGCACGATCGCCGACCGGACGGGCAAGCCCTGCCTGCTGATGGGCTTCGGCCAGCCCGACGAGAACGCCCACGCGCCCAACGAGTGGCTCGACCTCGAGAACTACCACCTGGGCATCAAGAGCGCGGCGTACCTGTACGACGAAATCGCGCGAATGTAGCGTCTCGCACCTCGAGCGGCTCTTCCGGAGCGCTGGCCCGGCGCGCATTTCCGAGTAAGGTGGGCGCCGTCCGATGCCCAAGAACACGAAGAAGAAGACCGCCAAGCGCGGGCAGCCGCGCGAGCGTCGCGAGCGGCGCTTCGAGCCACGCGCCGCGACCAGCCCCAACCTCGTGTACGCCGTCGGCGCCGTCGGCGCGATCCTGATGGGCGCGGGGGCGTGGGGCCAGTTCGGGCCGCTGCTTCACGAAGGCGGGCCCGAGCCGTTCAAGTACGCGCCGTACGTCCTGGCCTTCGGATCGCTGCTGGTCGGCATCGCGATCTGGATCGGCACGAGCGGCGAGCCGGCGCTGCGCGTCGGCGACGCGGGGCTTGCCGTCGACAAGGGCGGGCTGCGGCGGGTGCCGTGGTACGCGATCGAGCGCGTCGAGTGGCTCGCGTCCGAGGAGACGGTGCGCGTGACGGGCAAGGACGAGACGGGCGTGGCGACGACGGTGCTCGCCAAGACGAAGACCCACGCGCAGGCCGCCGCGTGGATCGTGAGGGAGGCGCGCGAGCGCATCCCGTCGGCGGTCGACGTGCCCGAGGACGCGACGCTGCCGCAGCCTCTGGCGAGCGCGGGCGAGAAGCTGCCGCTCGAGCCGCCGCAGGTCGTCGGCCGGCACTGCGCGTCGAGCGGCAAGATCATCGCCTACGAGCCGGACGCGCGCGTCTGCCCGCGCTGCGAGCGCGTTTACCACAAGGCGCACGTGCCCGACGCGTGCGAGTGCGGCGCATCGCTCACCGAGCTGCAGCCGCACGCGAAGGCCGGCTGACCGGGGCGCCGCGCGGTGCTGGGGCTCGCGGGGCGGCGCGCGCTCGTCACGGGCGCCAGCAAGGGCGTCGGCGAGGCGTGCGCGCGCGTGCTGGCGCGGCTCGGCGCGCACGTCGCGGTGCACTTCAAGGACGACGAGGCGGGAGCCCGGCGAGTCGTCGAGGCGGCGCGCGCCGCGGGCGTGAACGCCGAGGCGTTCCGCGCGGACCTGGCGCGCTGGGACGAGGGCGAGCGGCTCGTGGCGGAGGTCGAGGAGCGCCTCGGCCCGATCGACGTCGCCGTGCTCAACCACGGCATCTGGAAGGAGGCGGCGATCGACGCGATGACGGCCGCCGACTACGACGGGACGCTCGACGCGAACCTGCGCGGGTACGTGAGCGTGGCCGGCGCCGTGGTGCGGCGGATGAAGCCGCGGCGCACCGGGCGCATCGTCCTGGTGTCGAGCACCGCCGGCCAGCGCGGCGAGGCGCTGCACTCGCACTACGCGGCCACCAAGGGCGCCGCCATCAGCCTGACCAAGAGCCTCGCGGCGGAGCTCGCTCCCTGGGGGATCCTCGTCAACTGCGTGGCCCCCGGCTGGGTCGGCACGCCGATGACGCAGGCGACGATGCGCGACCCGACCGAGCGCGCGAAGGTGCTCGCCGCCATCCCCCTCGGGCGCGTGGCGACGCCGGAGGAGATCGCCGGGCCCATCGCCTTCCTCGCGAGCGACGCCGCGTCGTTCATCACCGGCGAGGTCCTCAACGTCAACGGCGGAGCCGTGCTGGTCGGCTGAAGCGCCTCGGACGAGGGACGCGACGGGAGGGCGATGGCCCCCCGTTGCGCGGCGGCGTGGGGTCTGCGATAGGGTCGTGTCCGTGACGACTTCGATCCGCACCGTGACCATCCTCGGCACCGGCACGATGGGGCAGGGCATCGCGCAGGTGACCGCCTGCGCCGGCCTGACCACGCGCGTCTTCGACGCCGCGCCCGAGCGCGCCGAGCACGCGATCGCCGCCGTGGGCGCGCAGATGGCGAAGCTCGTCGGCAAGGGGAAGATGAGCGAGGAGCAGCGCGGACGGGCGCTCGCCGCCCTCGCCGTCGCCAAGGACGTGCGCAGCGCGTGCGAGGGCGCCGATCTGGTCATCGAGGCCGCGCCGGAGAGCATGGACCTCAAGGTGAAGCTGCTCGGCGAGGTCGTCGCCGCGGCGCCGGCGCACGCGCTCGTGGCGTCGAACACCTCGTCGCTGTCGCTGACCGAGATCGGCGCCCGCGTCGGAGCGGCCGAGCGCACCGTCGGCCTCCACTTCTTCAACCCGCCGCCGGTCATGGAGCTGCTGGAGGTCGTGCGCGGGATCGGCACGAGCGACGCGACCGTCGACGCGGCACTCGCCTTCGCGCGCGTCATCGGCAAGACGCCGATCGTCGTGCGCGACGTGCCGGGGTTCGCCACCAGCCGCCTCGGGGTCATCCTGGGCGCGGAGGCCATCCGCATGCTCGAGAGCGGCGTCGCCAGCGTCGAGGACATCGATCGCGCGATGGAGCTCGGTTACCGCCACCCGATGGGGCCGCTCAAGCTCACGGACCTCGTCGGCCTCGACGTCCGCCTCGCCATCCTCGACCACCTGCACCGCGAGCTCGGCGAGCAGTTCCGCGCGCCGGCGCTGCTGCGCCAGATGGTGCGCGCGGGCAAGCTCGGCAAGAAGACGGGCGAGGGGTTCTACGTCTGGAAGGACGGCGTCGCGCAACCGCGTCCCTAGGGGCGGGCCGCGAGGGCGGCCGACGGCCCGAAGGGCACGTGGATGCAGCGGCGCGCCACATGCACGCGACCGCCGGCATGACCGCGCCGGTCGCGCACCAGCAGACTCGCGGGGGCGTCGTCTCGCCGTCCTCGCCGCGCGCGGCGCTCGCGCGAGCGTCGCGCCCGCCGCCGCCGGCCAGCGGGGCACGCACGTACGCGTCCCTGTACGGAGGGCTGCTGTGGCCGGCGTGGGAGCGCTTCGGACGCGGCCGCACGACGGCCCGGCACCTGGCGTTCGTCGACGCGATGCAGTGGCGCCCGGCCGAGGACGTCGAGCGCTACCAGCTGCACGCGCTGCGCGCGCTGCTCGTCCACGCCGGACGGAACGTCCCGTACTGGCGCGAGACGTTCCGGCGCGTCGGCTTCGACGCGCGCGACGTCCGGCGGCGCGAGGACATCGCCGCGCTGCCCGTGCTGACGCGCGAGATCGTGCGCGAGCGCTACCGCGATCTCGTCGACCCCGCGCACGCCCGGGTCAATCTGAAGAAGGGGACGAGCGGATCGACCGGCACGCCGCTGACGTTCGAGTATTCGCCGGAGAGCGAATGCTGGCGGCAGGCGGTGCGCATCCGCGGCTACGCCTGGAGCGGCTACCGCCCGGGGTTGCCGACCTTCTACTACTGGGCGCTCGTGACCGAGCTGCCCGGTGGGACGCGCGGCCTGAAGATCCGCGTCGATCGCGCGCTCAAGCGCGAGACGTTCGTCGACTCGATGCGCCAGGACGAGCACGCCCGCAGCGAGGCCCTCGACCTGCTGCGGCGCCGGCGGCCGGCCGTCATCGTCTGCTACACGCAATCGTGCGCGCAGTTCGCGCGCTGGATCCTCGACCGCGGCCTGCGCGACTGGGACGACGTGCCCGTCCTGTGCGGCGCCGAGCCCGTGCTGCCGGGCGACCGCGCCGCGCTGACGCGCGCCTTCGGGCCGCACGTGTTCGAGACGTACGGCTCGCGCGAGACGATGCTCGTCGCCGCCGAGTGCGAGGCGCACGACGGGATGCATTTGATGGAGGAGAACCTGCTCGTCGAGGTCGCGCGCGGCGGCGTGCCCGTCCCGCCGGCTGAGGCAGGCGACGTGCTCGTGACCGACCTGCACAACTACGGGATGCCGTTCATCCGGTACCAGAACGGCGACGTCGCGCGCATGGCCTCGCCCGCGCCTTGCCCCTGCGGGCGTGGCTTGCGCAAGCTGGCGGGCGTCGACGGACGGCGCGCCGACACGCTGCACGACCGCGAGGGCAACCCCATCCCCGGCATCGTCTTCCACGTGCTCTTCAGCGACGCGCGCCGCGAGATCGTCCGCCAGTTCCAGGCGGTGCAGCGGGGCGATGGGCGCGTGGTGTTGCGCGTCGTGCGCGGTCGCGACTGGGCCCCGCTGGCCTTCGACGCGATCGCGCGGCGCTTCGCGACCTACCTGCGAGGCCTGCCGTTCCGGATCGAGTACGTCGAGGCCATCCCGCCGGCGGCCAACGGCAAGACGAAGACGGTGGTGGTGGAGCGCGCGTGACCGGGGAGCGCTAAGCTCGCGGCCATGCCGAGCCTCCGCGACGCCTACCTGGTCGACGCCGTCCGCACCCCGATCGCCCGCTTCCGCGGCGGCCTGGCCACGGTCCGCCCGGACGATCTGGCCGCGCGCGTGCTGTCGGCGCTCGTGCAGCGCAACCCCGCGTTGAGCGAGCGGCTCGACCACGTCGTCTTCGGCGCGACGAACCAGGCCGGCGAGGACAACCGCAACGTGGGGCGCATGGCCGCGCTCGTAGCGGGGCTGCCCTACGAGATCCCGGCCGTAACGGTGAACCGCCTCTGCGGCTCGGGCCTCGAAGCGGTGTGCGACGCCGTGCGCCGCGTGTGGACCGGCGATGCCGACGTGGTGGTCGCCGGAGGCGTCGAGAGCATGACGCGCGCGCCGTTCGCGTTCGGCAAGACCGAGGAGGCCTACGCGCGCACGCCTCCGCGCATCTACGACACGACCATCGGCTGGCGCTTCGAGAATCCGAAGATGGCGGCGCGCTTTCCCCTGCTGTCGATGGGCGAGACCGCCGAGGAGGTCGCGACCAAGTGGGGCATCGCGCGCGAGGAGCAGGACGCGTTCGCCCTCGCGTCGCAGAAGAAGGCGGGGGCGGCTCTTGCGACGGGGGCGTTCGAGCGGGAGATCGTGCCGGTGGCGGTCCCGCAGAAAAAGGGTGAGCCCCTGGTGTTCACCAAGGACGAATCGCCCCGCCCCGAGACGACGCTCGAGGCGCTGGCCAAGCTGCCCCCCGCCTTCCGCAAGGGCGGCACGGTCACGGCGGGCAACAGCTCGCCCATCAACGATGGCGCCTCGGCCGTGATGGTCGTCAGTGAGGACGTCGTGAAGGCCCACGGCGTCGAACCGCTGGCGAGGGTGGTCGCGCACGCCACCGCCGCCGTGCACCCCAACCTCATGGGCGAGGGGCCGATCCCGGCCGGCAAGAAGGCGCTGGCCCGCGCCGGGTGGAAGATCGGCGACGTAGACGTCGTCGAGCTCAACGAGGCGTTCGCGGCGCAGTCGATCGCGTGCGTGCGCGGCCTCGAGCTCGACGCGGCGCGCGTCAACGTGAACGGCGGCGCCATCGCCCTGGGCCACCCCATCGGCTCGAGCGGCGCGCGCGTGCTGGGTACGCTGCTCTGGGCCATGAACGCGCGCAGCGCCCGCCGCGGCATGGCCGCCCTGTGCATCGGAGTCGGCCAGGGCATCGCGATGCTCGTCGAGCGCTGACCTGCTACACACCTCCCCCCCCCCGATGTCCGTCGTGGAACACCCGTACGCCCCATTCGTCCATCTGGTGCAGAAGCCGGCGCGCTACCTCGGCGGCGAGTTCGGGTCGCGCGCCAAGCCGTGGGAGGGCGTCGAGGCACGCGTGTGCCTCGCCTTCCCCGACGTCTACGACATCGGGATGAGCCACCTCGGCTTCAAGATCCTCTACAAGATCCTCAACGACGACCCGCGATGCTTGGCCGAGCGCGCGTACGCTCCGTGGGTCGACATGGAGGCGCAGCTGCGGGCGCGAGGGCTACCGCTGCTCACCTGCGAGAGCGCGAGGCCGCTGCGCGAGTTCGACGTCATCGGCTTCTCGCTGCAGTTCGAGCTGACGTACACGAACGTGCTCCTGATGCTCGACCTCGGGGGCGTGCCGCTGCGCGCCGACGCGCGCGGCGAGCAGGATCCGCTGGTCATCGCTGGCGGCCCGACGGCGACGCACCCCGAGCCGCTCGCCCCCTTCCTCGACGCCGTGGTCGTCGGCGACGGCGAGGAGCGCGCGACCGACATCGCGCTCACGTGGACGCGCCTGAAGCGCGAAGGAGTACCGCGCCCCGAGCGGCTGCGCGCGCTCGCGAGGCTCGCCGGCGTGTACGTCCCGTCGCTCTACACGACGCGCGTCGAGCCCGACACGGGCTTCGCCGTAGTCGACCGCGCGCTGTGCGGCGCACCGTTGCCCGTCGTGCGTACGCTCGTCGAAGACCTGAATCGCTACCCGTTCCCCGACGACAGCCCGATCGGCGGGCCGGAGGCGATCTTCGACCGCATGTCGATCGAGATCGCGCGCGGCTGCACCGAGGGGTGCCGCTTCTGCCAGGCGGGGATGATTTACCGCCCGGTGCGCGAGCGCGACCCCGACCAGATCGTGCAGACGGTCGTCAGCGCCATCGGCAAGAGCGGCTACGACGAGGCGAGTCTGACCTCGCTGTCGACGGCCGACTACTCGTGCATCGCGCCGCTCGTGAAGAAGGTGGCCGACGCGCTCACGCCGCGGCGCGTGTCGCTGGGCGTCTCGAGCCTGCGCGCCTACGGGCTCGACGAGAACGTGCTCGACGACATGGCGCGCGTGCGCGCGACGGGCGTGACCTTCGCCCCCGAGGCGGGCAGCCAGCGCATGCGCGACGTCGTCAACAAGAACGTCACCGAGGAGCAGCTGCTGCAGACGGCCGAGCGCATCTTCTCGCGTGGATGGTCGAGCATGAAGCTCTACTTCATGATCGGTCTGCCGACGGAGGACGAGGAGGACGTTCGCGCGATCCCGCAGGTCGGCGGGCGCGCGCGGGCCACCGGAAGGCGCGTGAAGAAGGCGCTCGGCGCGCCCGGCACGCCGCGCGTGACGGTGAGCGTCTCCACGCACGTGCCGAAGCCGCACACGCCGTTCCAGTGGTGCGCGATGGACACGCCCGAGATGGTCGAGCAGAAGCAGCGCTGGCTCGGGGAGGAGGCGCGCGCCGCCGGCGTCGACCTTCGCGTGCACGACTGCCAGACCTCGTGGCTCGAAGCGGTGTTCGCGCGCGGCGACCGATCGCTCGCGCCGGTGCTCGAGCGCGCCTACCGAGCGGGCGCGCGCTTCGACTCGTGGGAGGACCAGAAGCGGATGGACCTCTGGGAAGAGGCCTTCCGCGCCGAAGGCGTGGACCCGGCGAAGTACCTGGGCACCATCCCGGTCACGGCGCGGCTGCCCTGGGATCACATCGACGTGGGCCTCGAGGAGGGGTTCCTCGCGCGCGAGTACCGCAAGGCGCTCAAGAGCCGTCTGTCGCCGCCCTGCGGAAAGATGGCGGGCGCGTTCGTCCATCCGACCAACGTGCGCGACGCGCAGGCCGAGACGAAGAAGCTCGTCTGCTACGACTGCGGCATCGCTTGCGACCTGGGGGCCATGCGCGAGCAGCGCCTCGTCTACCTGCGCAGGCTCGGCGCGGATGAACCGCGCCCGCCCGCGCCGCCGCCGACTTCGAGGCCTATCGTGAAGGGGCCGCCGGCCCGGGCGGCCCAGGGCGAGGCGCGCCGCTACCGCTTCGTCTACGAGAAGACCGGCGCGGCCGCGTTCCTGTCGCACCTCGATCTCATCCGTGCGTTGCCGCGCGCGTTCCGGCGCCTCGAGCTGCCTCTCTATTACTCGAATGGCTTCCACCCCAAGCCGGACATGACCTTCGGGCCGGCGCTCTCGCTCGGCGTGGCGAGCCTGTGCGAGGTGGTCGACCTGAAGATCGCGGCCGACGTCGACGCCGCGGAACTCGTCGATGCGCTGTCCGAAGGCGCGCAGCCCGGCCTCCGGTTCGTCGGCGGCGCGCGGCTCGGACCGCAGGACGCCGGGGTCACGCGGATCGTCGACACGGCGCGCTACGTGGTCGGCGTGCCGCGTGCAGCGCTCGAGGCATGCGGCGGCGAGTCGTGGCTGCGCGAGCGCGTCGAGCAGGCGCGCGCGGCCGAGTCGCTCGTCGTCGTGCGGCGCATCGACGGCATCGGCAAGAAGGTGGACGTGCGAGAGTTTCTGCGGAGCATCGACCTAGGTGACACCGGGGCGGCGCATGCGCTGGCGCGCGCCGGGGTCGTCGGCGACCTCCTGCCTCTGGTCGTGGAGGTGGAGATCCGCGGCTCGGGCGGCGTGAAGATCGCCGAGGTCGTCGAGGCGGTATGCCGCGACCCGGAGCTTCCCAACCGCGCCGTGCGCGTGGCGCTCGGCAAACGCCGGCCCGACGGGTCGGTCGCCTCGCCGCTCAGCGACCTTTGCTGACGGCCGTGCGCCGCGCCGTCGGCGCCGCGGCCCCCAGCAGCCGGAGCGCGCGGCATACGTCGGCGTCCTTGCACGGCCCGACGTTGCCGCCGCTGCCAGGCCAGGTGGTCGTCCACGTGCCGTCCTCGGCGTGCACGAGCACGGTCCTGTCGCGCACGTCGGGCCCGCGCCAGGTGGGCGGTGCGTGCAGCAGCGCCGCCTCGCGGTCGCTCGGGTCGGGCGTGCCGAACGGGAAGCGCACCGTCGGCAGCAGGCCGACACGCTGCACCGGCGTGCCGTCCGGGAGCGCGTAGAGCAGCGTCGTCAGCCGCAGCACGCCGGCGTGCGCGTCGTCGTCGAGGTACTCCTGCGCGCAGCCCTTGCCGAACGTCGAGGAGCCGACGGTGGGACCGCGACGGTAGGCGGCCAGCGCGCCGGCGATCATCTCGGCGGCGCTCGCCGTGTCCCCGTCGACCAGCGAGGCCACCGGCCCGCGCCAGCGGTCGACCGCCGGCGGATCCGGCGCGCGGTCGGTCTCGAGCGAGCCGTCTCGCCGCTTCATCGGGAAAAGCGACGCGCCGGGGATGAACAGGCCCAGCGCGTCGATGGCGCCGTCGGTCGACCCGCCCCCGTTGCCGCGCAGGTCGAGCACGACGCCCGCGATGGGCCGCCCGTCGCGCTCGCGCTCGCGCAGCAGCGCGCGCGTCAGCTCGTCGCCGAGATCGTCGCGCACGTCGTGGATCGTGACGATGACCGCGTCGGCGTCACCGTACTCGATCCGCTCGACGGGCAGATCGTCGTCGTCGTCGGACGCCGGCGCCGCCGACCGCGTGTCGACGGTGGCGCCGTCCAGCCACGTCGTCACGGGCATCTTCTCGCCGGCGCGCAGCACCACCGCCTGCGCCGGAGGTCGCGCCTCCGACGCGGCGAAGCCGAGCTGCTCCGTCTGCTCGAAGCTCAGCCCAGCTGTCGGAACGCCCGCCAGCGACAGGATCACATCCCCGTCCGCTAGCGGCGGCATCGAACCCGAGTCGATGCGCACGCCCACCGCCGTGCGCTCGGCCTTGTCCCAGAGGCGCAGCGGCGGGCGCGCCTCGAGGTCGACCTCGTAGACGCTGGACTCCTCGTCGAGCGGCGCCCACGCGCCGTGCGGGTCGATCGTCGGCACGTACGCGCGTACGGCGGCGGCCAGAACGACACCCGCCCAGCCGTCCGCGTCGAGCGCGGGGAAGTAGCGGGTGCGCGCCGCGTCGGCGTACGGCCTCGCCGCGGGGCCGAGCTCGCGCTCGAGCACGCCGACGCGGCGGCCGAGGGTCGCGGCGAGCGCGTGGGCCGGCCGCGTGACGGTGGCGCCCTCGAAGGCGGGTGTCGAGACGGCCGTCGCCAGGTCCTCGGCGTCGCCGGCGCGCGTGCGCGCCTCGTCGAATGCCGAGCGCAGCTTGTCCACCCACGTCACGAGCTCCGCGCCGAGCTCGCGCGCCGAGGCGCAGTCGCGGGTGCCTCGTCCCTCGACATCGGCCAGCAGCTCGCTCGCGTGCCGGTCGAACGAGTCGGCCACCGGCGTGTCGGGAGCGACGCTCCAGAGGCCGTACGGGTCCAGCCAGTCGGCCGCGGCGTCGGCGAAGGCGCGCGGGTCGATCGGGTCGGGCACGTACGCGAGCTGCTCGCGCGCCTGTGCGACGACCACGCGGGCCGCGTCGCACGTGAGCGCCGGCGCCTGCCCCGACGGGACGCGGAACGCGTGGATACGCCCATCGTCGCCCGATTGCGTGCCGTCGTCGTCGGCCTCGTCGTCGGAGCCGAGGGGCGCGGCGCTCGCGGGGTGGGCGACGACGACGCCCGCCGGCGGGGCGCTCGGCCGGTCGAACCACATCAGCCCGACGCCCGCGGCGAGCACGCCTCCCAACACCCAAACGCCACGCCGGACCATCGGGAGACAAAAGGGTAGCAGGCGTGCCCGGGCGAGCAGCAAGTTGTCGGGGACCTCGGCGCGCTAGGATGGCGGCGTGATGCCATCACGCCCCGCGATCGCCGCCGCTGCGACCGCCTGCCTCGTGCCAGCGGGCAGCCCGGCGCGTGCCGACGAGATCGATGAGGCGCGCGCTTCAAGTCCGTCGCCGTCCAGGGGAACCCGCTGGGGCTCGCCATCGGCCGCCACAGCGCCGATCTCGAGTACCTGCCCGCGCCATCACGCGCTGCACCTGACGCCAGTCGCCGAATACGCGCTGCCGAGCACCGGTGATGAGCTCACCGGCTTCGGGGCGGAGATGGGCTACCGCTGGTACTCGGGCGCGCACGACCGGCCCGGAGTACCCGAGCCACCCGTGGCAGGACCGTGCTCCACGGCCCGGGGCTGCGACCACGTGCGCTGCTGTCGGTTGGCGCGGCCTGCTGACGGCGCCTAGCCGTAGAAGCGCTCGCCGCGCTTGGCCATCTGCACGAGCAGCGGCGCGGGCCTCCAGCGCTCGCCGAAGCGATCGGCGTAGCCCTGCACGCGCCGCAGCGCCTCGGCGGCGCCGAGCGTGTCCACGTAGCGAAACGGGCCACCGCGGAACGCCGGGAACCCGAGGCCGAGCACGGCGCCGACGTCCCCGTCGCGCGCGCTTCGCAGCACCCCCTCGCCGAAGCAGCGCACGGCCTCGTTGACCAGCGCGAGCGCGCAGCGCATCTGGATCTCCTCGACCGGCAGGCGCGTTGTCGGCTGCACGCCGAGCAACTCGTACAGGCTCGCATCCACCGTCAGGCGGCCGTCGCGGCCGATCGCTCGTGCGTCGTGCCGGTAGAAGCCACGCCCGTTCTTGCGCCCCTTGCGATCGTCGGCCAGCAGCTTGCATACGGCCCCGGGAGGCGTCATGCGCTCGCCGAAGGCGCCGTGCAGCGTCTGAGCGACGTGCGCCGCCGCGTCGAGCCCCACCTCATCGAGCAGCCGGAGCGGACCGACGGGGAACCCCCAGTCGGCGAGGGCCGCGTCGATCGCACCGACGGGGACCCCCTCGCCCACGAGCTGCGCGGCTTCCTGGAGCAGCAGCGCGAGGGCGCGCGTCGTGTAGAAACCCGCGCCGTCCCTGACGACGATAGGCGTCTTGCCCTGGCGCTTGGCCAAGGCGACGGCCGTCGCGACAGCCCACGCCTCGGTCTTGTCTCCGCGCACGACTTCCACCAGCAACACTCGCGAGACCGGCGAGAAATAACGCATGCCGAGGATGCGCCCCGGGTGCTTCGCCCCTTGCGCGATCTTGCCGACCGGGATGCACGACGCGCTCGAAGCGAGGATACACGTGGGGTCGACGACCGCCTCGAGCTCGCGCACGGTGGCCTGCTTGAGCCCCAGGTCCTCGAACACGGCTTCGACGACGACGTCAGCATTGCGCAGCCCCGAGAGGTCGGTCGCCGGCGACAGGCGCGCGAAGGCGGCGTCGCACTCGAGGGCGGTCATCCGCTCGTGCTCGGCGCGGCGATCGAGCCGCGCCTTGACCGCCCGAAGCGCCCGCCCTGCGGCGACGTCGTCACGCTCCTTCAGGCGCACGGGGATTCCGGCAGCGACGGTCACGTACGCGATCCCGCTGCCCATTCGCCCACCGCCGATGACCGCCACGCGCTCGACTGGCCGCACCTCCGCCCGCTCGTCGACGCCACGGTCCTTCTTGAGCGCCGTCGTCGCGAAGAACAGCTCGACGAGCCGGTGCGCCGTCTCGCTGACGACCATGTCGCCAAACGCCTTGGCCTCCAGCTCCGCCGCAGCGTCGAAGCCCCGGCTCGCGAAGCGCTCAAGCACGTCGAGCATGCGCAGCGGCGCCGGGTAGTGGCCTCGCGTGCGCGCGCGCGCCCCTTCGCGCGCCCTCTTGAAGAGCAGCGCGCGCCCGAGCGGGTTCCTCTCCAGGGCGATGGAAACGAAATCGGGCGCGCGCGCCGGAGGGGGGTCGCCGCTCGCGCCCACGCGCCATTGTCCGCGCGGCACGTGCCCGACGAGTGCCTTGGCCCGGCGCGCGGCAACGTCGATCAGGATCGCGCGCGGGCAGACTTCGTCGACGAGGCCCATGGCCCGCGCCCGCGTCACGCTCAGGGGTTCACCGCCGAGCGCCAGGTCGATGGCCGCTCGCAGCCCGGCGCGCCGCGTGACGCGCAGCATCCCATTGGCCGCCGGCATCAGCCCGAGGCGGACCTCCGGCAGGCCGAGCACGGTCTTCGCGTCGTCGCTGGCAACGACGGCGTGGCACGCCAGCGCCAGCTCCATGCCGCCGCCGAGCGCCGGGCCGTGCACCGCCGCGACGACGGGCTTCCTGAGCTGCTCGAGGCGGATCATGGTCTGCGCAATCTCGCGCGCCATGCGCTCGGCATCGGAGGCGAACTTGATAGCCGTGAGCAGGCGGATGTTCGCGCCCACGACGAAGCCGTCCGCCTTGCCGCTGACGAGCACCGCGCCGGCGATGCTCGCGTCGCGCTCGATGCGCTCGATCGCCGAAACGAGCTCCGCGCTGAACGCGGGCGTGATCGTGTTGTGCCGCTCGCCCGGGTCGTCGATGCGCACGAGCGCGACCCCGTCGCGTCGCACGTCGATCGAGATGTGCGCCTCCCCGCGCTCGACGGCGGGGCTGGTCGCCGCGCTCACGACGCCGCCTCCAGCACGACGGCCACCCCGAGCCCCCCGGCGGCGCACGCCGTCGCCAGGCCGATCCCTCCTCCGCGCCGGCGAAGCTCGCGCAGCAGCGTGTTCACCATACGCGCGCCCGTTGCCGCGAAGGGATGGCCGAACGCAATCGACCCGCCGTGCACGTTGAAGCGGTCCATGTCGAGCTCCCCGATCGCCTCGCTCCTCCCGAGCTCGTCGTGCGCGAAGCGCCGCGAACCGAACGTCTGCACGTTGCAGAGCACCTGTGCGGCGAACGCCTCGTGCATGTCGACGAGATCGATGTCGCGCAGCTTCAGGCCTGCCGCGTCGAGGGCTCGGGGGGTGGCATAGCTCGGACCGAGTAACATCCAGCCGGCCGGGTCGAGCGCGGCGTATGCCCACGAGCGCAGGTAGCCGAGCGGCTCGTAACCGAGCGCCTTGGCCTTCGACTCGGTCATGAGCAGCAGCGCGCTCGCGCCGTCGGTGAGCGGCGACGAGTTGCCCGCGGTCACCGTCCCGTAGCGGGCGTCGAAGGCCGGCAGCAGCTTGGCGTACGACTCCGGGGTCGAGTCCTTGCGCACGACGTTGTCTTCGGTGATCGGCCGATCAAAGGCCGGCGGCGGGACGACGTGCATCACCTCACCGGCGAGCACGCCGGCCTCCCACGCCCGAGCGGCGCGCACGTGGCTACGGTGCGCAAACGCATCCTGCTCCTCGCGCGAGATGCCCGCCTCCTTGGCCATCTTCTCGGCGTGCTCGCCCATGAGCATCCCGGTCGACGGCTCGCGCGCCGCCGGCGACACCGGCAACAGATCGCGCGGCGACAGGTGGGCGAAGGCCTTGATGCGATCCCGCAGCGTGCGAGCCCGGCTCGCCTCGACCAGCGCCCGCGACAGCGCCTTGCTGACCGTCATCGGCACGTCGCTCACGCTGTCGGCGCCCCCCGCGATGGCGACCGAGCACTGGCCGGCGAGCATCGCCTCGGCGGCGCTGGTCATCGCCTGGAAGCTGGTCGCGCACGCGCGGCTGACGCTGAAGGCTTGGATGTCTTTGGGCATGCCGGTGCCGAGCACGATCTCGCGCGCGATGTTCGAAGCCTCGACGCTCGGCACCACCTGCCCGTAGACGACCAGCTCCACCTCGGAGGCGTCGAGCTCGGCGCGCGCCAGCAGCTCGCGTACGACGAGCTTCGCCAGATCGAGCGCGCTCAGGCTCGCGTAAGCCGTCGACCGCTTGGCGAACGGCGTGCGCAGGCCGGCGACGATCGCGATGCGCTCGCGCCGAACGGGCGCGGCGCCGTTGGCGCTGCCGACGACTTTCTTGGCAGGCATGACGGTGGTGTGTGGCGCGCTTGACGCATGGTGTCAACCGACCCCGACCGCCCAAGCTGTGCTAAGCCGCGGGCCTGCGGTTTTCAGCGAAAGGGACGCGCCTCCGATGCCCAATCTCACCGAAGCCCTCACCGCCCCGGACAAGAAGAGCGCCGTCGTCGACGACTGCCTCGCGCTCATCGACGCGGAGGTAGCCGACAGGGGCGGCCTCACGGGACTCGCGATCAAGGCGGGCTACAAGACGGTGCAGGGCATCAAACCCGGCTTCGTGCGACAGGTGGTGAGCGACCTTCTGCCCGACTTCGCGCAGGCGCTCGAGCCCATCTACCAGGAGTCGAAGGCCAACGGAAAACCGGTGCGCGAGCACTTCGTGGCCAACACGCCTCGGGTGGCCGACGCGCTGCTGACCATCACCGACGAGAAGGCGAAGCGCTCGAAGAGCGGCTTGGTCAAGGGCACCTACGAGAAGCTGCGCGGCAGCGCCAAGAAGAACGTCGAGGCAGCCGTGCCGCGCCTGGCGGCGATGATCGAGAAGCACGCGCCGTGACGCCGACCGTCTCGACCGAGTGGCTCGCCGAGCACTTGGACGAGCCGAAGGTGCGGATCGTCGACATCCGCGGCAAGGTGCTGCCACCGGGCAGCAAGGCTCGCTATCTGCCAAAGCGCGAGGATTACGACCGCGGCCACCTGCCCGGCGCGGTGTTCGTCGACTGGACGCGCGACATCGTCGACCCGGACGACCCGGTCCCCAGCCAGATCGCCCTGCCCGGGGCCTTCGCCGCGACGATGGGGGCCCTCGGCATCGGGGACGACACGCTGGTCGTCGCGTACGACGACTACGATCACATCTTCGCCGGGCGCCTCGCCTGGGCACTGCGCTATTACGGTCACGACGCGGTGCGCGTACTCGATGGCGGCTGGTCACGCTGGCTCGCCGAGGGGCGGCCCACTACGGCCGAGCGGCCCGCCCCTGCCCCGGCGCGCTTCACGCCCCGCGCCCGCCCGGCGCTGCGTCGGACGGCCGACGAGGTCGCGGCGGCGATCGGCCGCGACGACCTGCTGCTGATCGACGCGCGTGCTCCCGACCAGTATTCGGGTACGGTCAGCGCCGCGGCGCGCGGGGGGCACATCCCGGGCGCCCGCAACGTGCACTACGCACGCCTCGTCGACCCCTCGACCGGCAGGTTTCTGGCCCCAGTGCAGCTGGCGGGTGTGTTCGCGGAGGCGGGCGTCGATGTGAACAAGCTGCCACGGGAGGTCGTGGTGTACTGCAATGGCGGCATCTCGTGCACCGTGCCGATGCACGCGCTCCAGATGCTCGGACGCGATGAAGTGGCTGTCTACGACGGCTCGTGGAACGAGTGGGGCAACGACGCGGGGCGTCCGATCCGCACCGGGTCGGGCCCCTGAACCTCGTGGGGAAACGGTCGCGCCCTTTGGCGCGCAACCTGCCTGAGCCCCGCGGAATCTCATCTCATTGGAGTCTTTCATGAAACGACCGACCTCGATCCGCCCCGCGGCAGGCAAGTTGGGTGTCCTGCTTCCGGGCATGGGCGCCGTCGCGACCACGATGATGGCGGGCGTGCTGCTCGCGCGGCGCGGCAGGGGCGTGCCCGTCGGCTCGCTCACGCAGCTGGGGACCGTGCGCCTGGGCAAGCGCACGGCGAAGCAGTCGCCGAGAATCGCCGATTTCGTGCCGCTCGCGGGCCTCGACCAGCTGGAGTTCGGCGGCTGGGACATCTTCCCCGACGACGCGTTCGAGGCCGCCGAGCACGCGAAGGTGCTTGAGCGCCACCACCTGGACGAGGTGCGCGAGGAGCTCTCGACCATCCGCCCGATGCCGGGCGTCTTCTACCCGGGGTACGTGAAGCGCCTGCACGGCACCCACGTCAAGACCGCCCCGAGCAAGGCGGAGATGGTCGAGCGCGTGCGCGAGGACATCCGTGCCTTCAAGCGCGAACGCGGGGTCGAGCGTCTCGTCGCCGTCTGGTGTGGGTCGACCGAAGCGTACCTCGTACCGAGCGACGCTCACGCCAGCATCGATGCGTTCGAGACGGGCCTGGCCAAAAACGATCCGGGCATCTCCAACGCCCAGATCTACGCCTGGGCGTGCATCAAGGAGCAGGTGCCGTTCGCCAACGGCGCCCCCAACCTGTGCGTCGACTTCCCGGCCGCGTGGGACCTTGCGCGGGAGTGCCACGTGGCGCTCGCCGGCAAGGACTTCAAGACGGGCCAGACGCTCATGAAGACCATCCTCGCGCCGGGGTTCAAGGCGCGGATGCTGGGCCTGCACGGCTGGTACAGCACCAACATCCTCGGCAATCGCGACGGCGAAGTGCTCGACGACCCCGACAGCTTCCGTACCAAGGAGGTCTCCAAGCTCGGCGTGCTGGAGCACATCTTGCAACCGGACCTCTACGAGACGCTCTATGGGGAGCTCGTGCACAAGGTGCGAATCGATTACTACCCGCCGCGAGGTGACGCGAAGGAAGGTTGGGACAACATCGACCTGTTCGGCTGGCTCGGATACCCCATGCAGATCAAGGTCGACTTCCTCTGCCGCGACTCCATTCTCGCCGCGCCGGTCGTGCTCGATCTTGCGCTGCTCCTCGATCTCGCGCAGCGGGCCGGCTTCCAGGGCACGCAGGAGTGGCTCAGCTTCTATTTCAAGAGCCCGATGACCGCCCCCGGCCTGTACCCCGAGCACGACCTCTTCATCCAGCTGATGAAGCTGAAGAACACGCTGCGCTGGATGATGGGCGAGGAGGTCATCAGCCACCTCGGCACGGAGTACTATGACTGAACGCTCGAGCCTGCCCCACCGTCCGCTTCGTGGCGCGATCGTCGGCTACGGGTTCATCGCCGAGAGCGGACACCTCCCGGCGTACGCGTCGGCGGGCACGGGCAGGTTCGGCATCGTGGCGGTCGCCGACACGTGCGCGGCACGACGCGACAAGGCCCGCGCGGCCCTCCCGGCCGCGCGCATCTACGACGACCACCTGGCCCTGCTCGAAGGCGAGCGGGGCCGCATCGATTTCGTCGACGTATCGACCCCGCCGTGCGACCACGCGCGCGTCGCGCGCGACGCTCTCACGCGTGGGCTGCATGTGCTGTGCGAGAAGCCGCTCGCAACGACCGCCGAGGACGCTCGCGCCATCGTGGCGCTCGCGCGCGAAGCGCGCCGGGTGCTCTTCCCCTGTCACAATTACAAGCACGCGCCGGTCATCAAGGCCGTGCGCCAGGTGCTCGACGCGGGCCTCATTGGCCAGCCCCACCTCGTAACGCTGCAGACGTTCCGCAACACGCACGCCAAGGGCGTCGACGAGTGGCGCCGCGACTGGCGCCGGGAGCGTCGCTTCTCCGGCGGCGGCATCGCGATGGACCACGGCAGCCACACGTTTTACCTGGCTTTCGACTGGCTGGGTGCCTACCCGACCTCCATCACCGCGAAGACGTCGACGCTCGGCGACTTCGACACCGAGGACAACTTTGCGTGCGCGATGACCTTCTCCGGCGGCACCGCGACGGCGCACCTTTCGTGGACGGCCGGGGTGCGAAGGGTCATCTACACGATCCACGGCGATCGCGGCGCCGTGCGCGTCGAGGACGACGACGTCGAGGTCGCGATCATGAACGGCGACGGCCATGGGAACGGCAGCGGCCACCTCATGTGGGAGATGAAGAAGCAGATCATCGCCTCCCAGTGGATGGACGCGAGCCACGTCGGCTGGTTTCGGTCGCTCTTCACCCAGTTCGCGCAGGCCATCGGCAGCGGCGACTGGGTCAGCCGCGAGACGGACTCCAGCCTGCGCTGCGTGGAGCTCATCACGAGCGCGTACGCCTCGGCGCTGGACGGATCGCGCGAGCATGCGCTACCCGGGAGGCGCTAGCCGTGGTCGACCTCGCCTGCTCACTCGCCTTGGGCGCCGCCGCGCTGCTGGTCGCCGTCGCGTACGCGAGCCGGGTGGCACGGGTGGGGCCAGCGCGCCACGCGCGCATTGATCGCGCTGGCGGCTCGCCCCTGCTGGGCAAGGGGGTGATGCAGATGGGGTACTGGGCCATGCGGCCGGTGGCGCGCGCATGCATCGCAGTGGGCATCAGCGCCAATGCCGTGTCGTGGACGTCGCTCGTGCTGGCGGCGGGTGCCGGCGTGGCGCTGGCGACCGGACGCTTCGGCCAGGGCGCGGTGCTCAGCGTCGTTTCGTCCGTGTGCGACGCGCTCGACGGGATGGTCGCCCGCGAGACCGGCACCGCCAGCGACGCGGGCGAGGTGCTCGACGCAGCCATCGACCGCTACGCGGAGCTCTTCTTCCTCGGCGGCATCGCCGTGCACGAACGGCAGGACGCGAGAACGCTGGTGCTCGCGCTCGCGGCCACCGCGGGGGCCATCATGGTCAGCTATGCGAGCGCAAAGGCGGAAGCCTTCCGCGTGCAGGCCCCGCGCGGGGCGATGCGCCGGCAGGAGCGCGCCGTATACTTGGTGCTCGGGGCGGCCCTGGTGCCGCTGGCCGCCGCGGCGACTGCGCGCGGCCTGTTGCCGACGGGGGCCGACCGCGCTCCGCTGCTGCTCGCGCTGGCGCTCGTCGCGGTCGTCGGCAACGTGTCGGCCGCGCGCCGCATGCGGGCCATTGCCGCCGCCGTGCGCGGGCCCACGCCGAAGCTCGCGAGCGCCAGGGTCCCGCAGGAGGCCCGAGCCACCCGAGACGAGGCATGCCCGCCCGAAGCGCGAATCAATCCGCTGAAGCCTGTGGCTTGAGCCCCGCACCGCCGTCCGGCACGGGGGCGACACGCGCCGCGGGCACGTGGCGCACGCTCGGCCGCCATCAGATCGGCGCCGCCGTCGCGACCGCTGTCGATTTCGGGATGATGATCGCCGGCGTCGAGAAGCTCGGCCTTACGCCGGTGGCGGCCACCGCCATCGCCGCCCCGCTCGGCGCCATCACCAACTTCGTCCTCGGCCGCGCCTGGATCTTCCGGCGCCACACCGGGCATTGGGCATGGCAGGCCACGCGCTATGCGCTCGTGTCGGCCGCCAGCGCAGGCTGGAACACGCTCGGGGAACACCTGGTGCACGATCTGGCCCACGTGCAGTACGTGGCGGCCCGAACGATCGTCTCCGTGCTCGTCAGCCTGCTATGGAACTTCCCAATGCAGCGCGGATGGGTGTTTCGCGAAGGAAGAGGCGCGCGATGACCCGGCCGTCCCATCCGGTCGATCAGAAGGTCCACTTGAGAACGGCCGTGCCTGGCCCCAAGAGCCGCGTGCTGCGCGCCCGCGAGGACGCGCACATCGCGCCGGGGCTGCAGGGCTACGCCGTCATGGCGGGGATCGTCGTCGACCACGCGGTGGGCAGCGTGGTGACGGACCTGGACGGCAACGAGCTCCTCGACTTCATCGGCGGAATCGGCGTCAACGCGCTCGGCCACGCGCACCCGCGCGTCGTAGGCGCCATCCAGCAGCAGGTCGCTCGCGGGCACGTCGGCTCATTCACGAGCGAGGCGCGCGTCGAACTGGTCGAGCGCGTGGCAAGGCATGCCCCTTCTCCGGAGCTGCACCGGCTGCAGCTGTACTCGGGCGGCGCCGAGGCGGTCGAGAGCGCGCTGCGTCTCGCCAAGAGCCACACCGGGAAGAGCGAGTTCGTCTCGTTCTGGGGCGGCTTCCACGGCAAGACGATGGGGGCGCTCAGCCTGATGGGCTCCACCTACAAAGAGGGGCTCGGGCCGATGGTGCCCGGCAATCACCTCGTGCCGTACGCCGATTGCTACCGTTGCCCGATCGAGTCGACGTACCCCTCCTGCGGATTGGGCTGCGTCGAGGTCGGACGCAAGCACCTGAAGATGGCGAGCACCGGCGACGTCGCGGCGGTCATCGTCGAGCCGATGCAGGGGACGGCGGGCAATGTCATCCCGCCGGATGACTTCTTGCCCGCCGTGCGTGAGGTGGCGCGCGAGCTCGGCGCGCTGCTCGTCGCCGACGAGATGATCACCGGCTTCGGTCGCACCGGCCGCTGGTGGGGCGTGCAGCACTCGGGCGTCGTGCCGGACATCGTCACCATCGGCAAGGCGTTCGGTGGCGGCTTCCCGCTCTCGGGCCTGCTCACGCGCGACGACATCGCGAACGCCAAACCGTGGAGCGTGCCGAGCGGATCATCCTCGAGCTACGGCGGCAACCCGCTCGGTGCGGCTGCCGGGGCGGCGGCGCTGGCGGCGATCGAGGAGGAGCGGCTGGTCGATAACGCGCGCGAGGTCGGGGCGGCGATGCTCGAGGCGCTCCTGCCCTTCGTCGACGCCTACCCCTTCGTCGGCCAGGTGCGCGGGCGCGGCCTGTTCATCGGAATCGAGCTCGTGCGTGACAAGAGGACCAAGGAACCGCTCGCGCGCTCTGTCACTCGCCGCATCTTCGATGCGTGCGTCGAGCGGGGGCTGCTCACGATGGCCTACGCGCCCAGCTTCCGGATCCAGCCCGCGCTCACGATCGACGTCGCCACGGCCATGAACGGCATCGCCGTGCTGCGTGAAGTGTTCGATCGCGTGCTGCGCGATGGCTCGTGGGAGGCGCCGTGACGGCCGTGCGGCGCCTCGTGTGCCACCTGCGCTCGCTCTGGCCCGGGTGGACGCTGCTCGCGCCGCTGCCGTTTCTCGCGCACCCCGTCTGGGCCGCCGAGCGCCACGACTTTCACTGGGAGAACGCCGTGGTGCTCGCGACCGCGCTCGCGCTCTTCTGCATCGGCCCGCGCACGAAGAAGCTCTTCCTCGGCGTGTACCCGATCGGCCTGGTCGGCATTCTGTACGACTCGATGCGCGTCGTGGAGAACGTCGGCGTCACGCCCTCGTCGGTGCACCTCTGCGACCTGCGCGCGCACGAGCTCGCGCTCTTCGGTGTGACGATGAACGGCGAGCGCGTGACCCTGCACGACTGGTTTCAGGCGCACTGGTCGCCGTGGCTCGACCGACTCTGCGCGATCCCGTACGGCACCTTCATCTTCGTCTGCATCGCGGCGGCGGTCTGGATGTACGTGCGCGACTACCCGCGCATGGTGCGCTTCGCGTGGTGCTTCTTCGCGCTGAACGTCGCCGGCTTCGTCACCTACCACCTCTACCCGGCGGCGCCCCCCTGGTACTTCCACGCGCACGGGTGCGTCGTCGACGTGCACGCGCACGCGAGCGAGGGACCCAACCTCGCGCGCGTCGACGCGTGGCTCGGGGTGCCGTACTTCGCAGGGATGTACGGACGCGCAAGCGACGTGTTCGGCGCGATGCCGAGCCTGCACTGCGCGTACGCGCTCCTGGTCGCCCTCGAGGGGTGGGCCGTCTTCAGCAAGGCGTGGCGCGCGGCCAGCTGCGCGTTCTTCGCGCTCATGTGCTTCTCGGCCTTGTACCTCGACCACCACTGGGTTCTCGACGCGCTCGCCGGCATCACGTACTGCGCCATCGTCGTCGGGGTCGGGCGCGCGGTCACGCCCTGGCGCGCGTCGCGCGTGGCTCGGGTCGCGCACGCGACGGCGGATGCCCAGGACGTGCCGTTGCGGGAGGCCTCGTGAGGCGGGCCGCGCGCGGCGTCGCCTGGGCGCTCGCGACCTGGTTTGGGTGCGGGCGCGTGCCGAAGGCGCCGGGGACCGCCGGGGCGCTCGGCGCCATCCCACTGTACCTCGCCGTTGCGCGCGGGGGGCGCGCCGGCGTGGGGCTGGCCGCGGTCGCAGTCACGGCGGCGGGCGTGTGGGCGGCATCGATCGTCGCACGCGAGCTCGGCAGCGAGGACCCGCAGAACGTCGTCATCGACGAGGTGGCAGGGATGCTCGTCACGATGCTGCCGATGCGAGAGGTCTCGTGGCGCGCAGTCACCGTCGGTTTTCTGCTCTTCCGCGCCTTCGACGTGATCAAGCCGTGGCCGGTGCGGCGCTTCGAGAAGCTTCCCGGCGGCTGGGGGATCGTGCTGGACGACGTGGTCGCGGGCGCTCTGGGCGCCGGGGTGATGGCCGCCCTGCGTGCGACCCGGGTGCTGCCGTGAGCGCGGACGGCGGGGCGCCGGGGCGGCGCTCGCGCGCTTTCGTCGACTGGACGCTGCGCTGGGGGGTGTGGGTGTGGGCGGCCGTGCTGGCGCTCGCGGTGCCGGCGACGTGGCGCACCGCACAGCTGTACGCGCACCTGCACAGCCAGCTCGAACAGCTCCTGCCGCGCAGTGCCCCGAGCGTCATCGCGATCGGCGAGCTACGCGCACGCCTGCCCGGGCTGTTGCACCTGGGCGTCGTCGTCGACGCCGGCAGCGCGGACAGGCTCCCGGCCGCCGAGAAGCTGCTCGACGATCTGGCGGCGCGCGTACGCGCCTACCCGCCCGAGCTCGTGCGCGCCGTGCGTACCGGCGACGCTCGGGAGCGCGCATTCCTCGAGGACCACGCGCCGCTCTACGTGAGCGTCGAGGACCTCGAGACGATCCGCACGCGCATCGAAGCGCGCCGTGACTACGAGGCCTCCAAGGAGCAGGGGGCGCTGCTCGACGACGACGACCCGCCGCCGCCGCTCGACTTCGGTGACATCGAGAAGAAGTACTCCGCGCGCGGGCCCGGCGCCGGGCGCTTCGACGACGACCGTTTCGCCAGCAAGGAGCAGCACACTGCGCTCCTCCTCATCGAAGCGGGCGGCTTCGACACGGGGCACTCGCAGGGCGCTGCGCTCCTGCGACGCGTGCAGGCCGACATTGCGGCGCTCGGGCCGGAGCACTATGCGCCGGGGCTACGCCTCGGCTTCACCAGCGATATCGCGATCAACGTCGAGGAGACCCAGGCACTGCTCGCCGATCTGTCGCTGTCCTCCGTGCTCGTCGTCGTCTTCGTCGTCGGCGTCATCGTCACGTACTACCAGTGGTGGCGCAGCGTGCTCGTGCTCGTACCGCCGCTCCTTCTCGCGGCGGTGTTCTCCTTCGCGCTGGCGTCGCTGCCCCCGTTGCGGGTGACCGAGCTCAACTCGAATACCGCGTTCCTGGGCTCGATCATCGTCGGCAACGGCATCAATTTCGGCATTGTGCTGCTCGGCCGCTACGTCGAGGAGCGGCGGCGCGGCGAGGCGGTGCGCGAAGGTCTCGTGCTGAGCGTGTGCGGCGCGCGCACCGGCACGCTTTCGGCAGCGCTGGCGGCCGCCGTGTCGTACGCGTCGCTGGGGCTGACCGATTTCCGGGGCTTCCGTCAGTTCGGGTTCATCGGCGGAATCGGCATGGTCCTGTCGTGGCTGTTCGCGTTCGTGCTGATGCCGCCGCTGGCAGCGTGGGTCGACCGCGCGCCGCGCCTTGAGCCACGCCGGCCTCTCTTCATGCCGGCGCTCGCGGGCGCCGTGCGGCGTCACCGCGCCGCGATCGTGGTCGTCGCGGGTCTTCTCGCGCTGGCGGCGGGGTGGAAGGTGCGCACCTGGGGCCCCGATCAGATCGAGACGGACTTCTCGCGGCTGCGTCGCGCCGACACGTGGACACGCGGCGAGGGCTACTGGGGCCGCAAGATGGACCGGCTACTCGGCACGTACGTCACGCCGACAGTCATCCTAGCCGATGACCGCGAGCAGGCCGAGGCCATCGGCCGCGCCGTGCGCGAGGCCGCCAAGCGGCCGCCGCTCGACACCATGGTCGCTAGCGTGCGTACGCTCGGCGACGTCGTGCCCAGGCGTCAGAAGGAGAAGATCGCCGTCGCCACGCAGATCCGCGAGGACCTGACGCCCAAGATCCGGTCGCTGCTTACCGACTCGCAGCGAAAGGCCGTCAAGCGCCTGCTCGGCAAGGGCCCGCTCGTGCCCATCACCGCGGCCGATTTGCCCGACACGTTCACCGCGGGCCTTCGCGAGCGCGACGGGACGCTCGGACGCGAGGTGCTCGTGTACCCGCGGCCGGGCCCGCTGCTCTGGAAAGGCAAGCCGCTCGCGCAGCTCGTCGACGCGCTGCGGGCGGCGGCCCGAACACGCGCGGGCCCGGGCGAGAAGCCCGGGCGCGTGGCCGGATCGCTCGCGCTTTCGGCCGACATCCTCGCGTCGGTGCGGCGCGACGGCGCGGTCGCGAGCGCGACGGCGTTCGGCGGTGTCGTCGTCGTCGTGCTGCTGCTGCTTCGCGCACGCCGCTCGACCGCGCTCGTCGTCGGCTCGCTCCTGCTTGGGGTGTTGTGGCTCGCGGCGGCGGCGATGGCGCTCCACATCAAGATCAACTTTGCCAACTTCATCGCCTTCCCAATCACCTTCGGTATCGGCGTGGACTACGCCGTCAACGTCGCCAGCCGCTGGGAGCTCGACGGTCGCGCCGCGATGGCCGATGCGGTGTGCACGACGGGAGGCGCCGTGGCCCTCTGCTCGCTGACGACGATCATCGGCTACTCGTCGCTCCTTCTCGCCGAGAACCGCGCCCTGTTTCTCTTCGGCCTGCTCGCCGTCCTCGGCGAGGTTGCGTGCCTGTCGACGGCAGTCGTCGTCATGCCTGCCGTCGTCGACTGGGTTGCCGCCCTCCGGGCGCGCGAGCCGGCGTGAAAAGAGAGCTGGAGGAGACGCGAGAGCCCCCAGCGCGCGCCGTGGTCGTGGCACCATGTCCTTGGCCCGCCCGCGCGGGCCGTGATCGGCGCCCCGGCTCATGACGCTCGCCTCCGACATCGCGCGCACCATTCTGGAAAGCTTCGACAAGCACTACCGACTGTTCCGGGAGACGAGCGCCCAGGCCAAGTCGCGCTTCGAGCGCGGCGACTGGACGGCCGTGCGCGAGGCCTCGACAGCGCGCATCCAGATGTATGACCGACGCGTCGTCGAGGGCGTAGCGCGCCTCCGCGAGCGCTTCCCCTGGGCCGCGGGGGACGAAGCCCTCTGGCCGGAGATCAAGGTCGCCTTCATCGGTCTGCTCCATGGCCACCTTCAGCCCGACTGCGCCGAGACGTTCTTCAACTCGGTCGCCTGCCGCCTTCTCGACCGGCGCTACTACCGCAACGAGTACATCTTCCGCCGCCCCGCCGTCTCGACCGAGCACCTCGACGGCGACGAGCCGACCTATCGCTGTTACTACCCAACCAAGGACGGCGGCCTGGATGCGCTCGGCGGCGCTCTCCGCCAGGCGCTCGAGGGGTTCGGCCTCGCCTTCCCCTTCCAGAACCTCGAGCGCGACGTGGGGCACATCGTGCGCGCCGTGCGCGAGCGCTTCCCCGGCGAGTGGACGGTGCGCGACAACTTCCAGGTGCAGGTGCTCTCGTCGCTCTTCTTCCGCAACAAGGCGGCGTACGCGGTGGGGCGCACCATCAACGGGAGCATGGAGCTTCCGTTCGTCGTGCCGCTGCTTCGCGCCGACGACGGATCGGTGGTCGTCGACGCCCTGCTCCTCGAGCCGGAGAGCATCGGACGCGTCTTCAGCCTGGCGCGCGCGTATTTCATGGTCGACATGCAGGTGCCGAGCGCGTACGTCGCGTTCCTCAAGGCGCTGCTGCCGAGCAAGCCCAAGGCGGAACTCTACACGATGCTCGGTCTGCAGAAGCAGGGAAAAACGCTCTTCTTCCGCGACCTCATCGAGCACATGAAGCACTCGACCGACCGCTTCGTCGAGCCGCCGGGCGTGCGTGGCAAGGTGATGGCGTGCTTCACGCTCCCCTCGTTCCCCTACGTGTTCAAGGTGATCCGCGACTGGTTCGAGCCGCCGAAGGATGGCGACCGGCAGCGCGTCAAGGACAAGTACCTCGTGGTGAAGTACCACGACCGCGTCGGGCGCATGGCCGACACGCTCGAGTACTCGAACGTCGCGCTGCCGATCGCGCGCTTCGAGCCGTCGCTGGTCGACGAGCTGCGGAGGGTCGCGGCGTCGGCCATCGAAGTCGACGGCGACCAGATCGTCGTCCGCCACGTGTACATCGAGCGACGCATGACGCCGCTCGACCTTTACTGCCGCGAGGCGGAGGCCCAAGGCGACGAGGGGCGGCTGCGCGCGTGCGTGCGCGAGTACGGCGCGGCCATAAAGGAACTGGCGAGCGCGAACATCTTCCCCGGTGACATGCTGCCGAAGAACTTCGGCGTGACGCGCTACGGGCGCGTCGTGTTCTACGACTACGACGAGATCGCGCCGCTCACCGAGTGCCGCTTCCGGCGCCTACCGGCGGCGTCGACCAGCGACGAGGAGACCGCGGGCGAGCCGTGGTTCTCTGTCGAGCCGAACGACATCTTCCCCGAGGAGCTCCCGACGTTCTTGCTTCCGCCGGGGCGTGCGCGCGAGCTCCTGCTCGAAATGCACGCCGACCTCGCCAACACCGTCTTCTGGACGGGCGTGCAAGAACGCATCTGCGCCGGCGTCCAGGACGACGTCTTCCCGTACCCGCAGCACGTGCGCTTCTGCGTGCGCTACCCGTGACTCCTCGCGCGCTCTGTTTGATTGAATCACCCTAGTGGACATAGACGGCGACGTTGGCCGAGAGCCCGGCCCGAAGCGGGACGTCGGGGCGCTGGTCGAAGGCGATGCGCACCGGGACACGCTGGACGACCTTGACGAAGTTGCCCGTCGCATTTTCCGGCGGCAGGAGAGAGAAGCGCGCGCCGGTGCCCCACGAGAGGCTCTCGACGTGCGCGGGAAAGGAGCGGTGGCCATACGCGTCGACCGACACGGACGCCCGCTGGCCGGGCCGCATGTGCCCGATCTGCGTTTCCTTGAAGTTGGCCACGACGTACACGGCGTCGGGCACGAGCTCGGCGACCGGCTGCGCTGCGGTGACGATCTGACCCACGTGCGCCGTCATGCGCGAGACGTGGCCGTCGGCGGGCGCGACCAACCTCGTGTACGAAAGCTGGAGGTCCGCCGCGTCGAGCGTAGCCTTCGCGGCCTCGACGCGCCCTTGCGCCAGGTCGACCGCGGCGTGCGCCGCCGTCGCCGCCGTCTGCGCGCTCTCGAGCCGCTCCTCGGGCACCGCCCCTTCGGTGTGCAGCCGATGCATGCGCCGCAGCTGCACGTCGGCATTTCGAGCCTGCACCTGCGCACTCGACACCGCGGCGCGCGCCTGCGCCAGCTCGCCGCGGGTCTTCGCGACCTGCGCCGCGTAGTCCTCACTCGCGATCTCGAGGACGAGTTGCCCGGCCTGCACGGCCTGGTTCTCGTGTAACAGGACGCGCACGACGCGCCCCTCGACCTCGGGCGCGAGTGCCACGACGTCTGCCTCGAGCTGTGCGTCGTCGGTGCTCTCCTTGCCGCGCGTGACGAGCAGGTACGGGCCGATGCCCGCGAGGACCACGAGCACGACGATGCCGAGCACGATGAACGCCTTGATGCTGCGGCGGCGCGGTTGCTCGGCCTCCGCCTCCGCGGGGGGCGTCGTGTCGCTCGGGCCTGCAGCGCCGGGGGCGCCGGGATAGGGAGGGGCGGCGGTCGTCATCGGGCCATCACATCTCCATGTGCACCTCGGCCCGCGACGCGGTGTGGTCGCGGTCCGTCTTGAGGAAGATGAGAAGCGGAAGCACGAAGAGGAACACGATGCCGGCCAGCAAGAAGACGCGCTCGAACGAGATGACGGTCGCCTGCTGCTGAACCACGCCGTCGAGCGCCGCCACGGCCGCCCGACGCGCGACTGGCGGAGCCATCCCACCCGCTGCGAGCGCCTGCTGCATGCCGACGAGTCGTTGGTGCACCGCTGGGTCGGTCTCGCCGACGCTCGCGACGAGCGCCACGCGCGCCACCGCGCCGAAGCGGTCGAGCAGCGTCGCGAAGATCGCCAGCCCGATGGCGCCGCCGATCTGGCGCAAGACCGAATTCAGGCCCGTGGCGTCGGCCATTTTGTGGCGCGGGATCTTCGAGAGGGCGACCGTCGTCAGCGGCACGAACAGGCACGCGAATCCGACGCCCTGGATCATGATGGCCGCGACGACGTCGCCCGCGCCGCTGGCGAGCGTCAGCTTGCCGAGCTGCCAGGAACCGACCGCGAACGCCACGATGCCGACCGCGATGAGCAGCCGGGGCGAGACGTGGTTGTAGATGCGCCCGACGAGCGGCGTCGCCACCATCATGACGAGCACCCGCGGCATGAGCGCGAGACCCGACTGGGTCGCGGTGAAGCCGAGCAGGTCCTGCATGAACAGCGGCAGGAGGAACATGTTCGCCATCAGCATCGCGAACATGAGCGCGCCGATGAGCGTGCCGGACGAGAAGACCGCGTCGCGAAAGAGGCGCAGGTTCACGACCGGTGCGGGCGCGGTCAGCTCGCGCACGATGAACGCCGTCAGGGCGAAGAGCGAGACGAGGAAGCAGGCGGTGATGAGCGTCGAGTCGAACCAATCGTTTGTCTGCCCCTCCTCGAGGAAATACTCGAGCGTCGACAGGCTCACCGACAGGAACGCGATGCCGATCCAGTCGACGTTACGCCGCTCCTTCTCGGCGAGCGCATGGTTCTGCCGGCGGATGCGCTCGTCCTCGTGCACGAACGAGGCAACCATGAACAGGCCGACTGCGCCGATGGGCAGGTTGATGAAGAAGATCCACGACCAATGCCAGTGGTCGACGATGTAGCCGCCGAGGGTCGGGCCGAGCGCCGGGCCGAGCATGACGACCATGCCGAAGACGGCCATGGCCATCCCCTGCTCGCGCAACGGGAAGGTCTGCCGCAAGATGGCCTGCTCGGTCGGCTGCAGCGCGCCGGCGCCCAGCCCCTGCACGGCGCGGTACGCCACGAGCTGCGGCAGCGTCGTGGCCGTCCCGCACAGCGCCGAGCCGAGCAGGAACAGCGCCAGGCAGCTCATGTACACGCGCTTCTGGCCGAACTTCCGACCGAGGAAGGCGGTCAGCGGCATGAGCAGCACCAGCGCGACCGCGTAGCCGGTGCTTACCCAGGTAATCTGCTGGATGGTGGCGCCGACCGCCCCTTGCATGTGCGGCAGCGCCACGTTGACAATCGACGAGTCGACGGCGCCCATCAGCGTCCCGAAGCTGATCGAGACGGTCACGAGCCACTTGTTGGTGGGTGCCCGCTCGGCCGGGCTGTAGGGCGGCGCCACCGCATCCATGAGGGGCGCGCTCTCTGGGAGCAAGAGCCGCTCCGGCCGGGGCGTGCGGCACTTAGGCTATCGAGTGGGCCATGAAGGACTCGAACCTTCAGCCAACGGATTAAGAGTCCGCTGCTCTACCAATTGAGCTAATGGCCCCGGGACGACGGACTCGCTCACGTAGTCGTCGAGCGCGGCTGTGTCAAGAGGCCGCACCGCGGAAAGCGTGCGGAGGGGGGCCTCGCTCACGAAGCACGGGGTGCCGCCGCGTCGCGCCGCACGGGCTAATCTGCTAACAGCCCCGCCGTGCAGGCTGTGGTGCTGGCCGGGGGCCTGGCGACGCGAATGCGCCCGCTGACGCTCACCGTGCCCAAGGCGATGCTCGAGGTGGCCGGGCGCCCGTTCGTCGACTGGCAGCTCGAGCGGATGGCCGCCTGCGGCGTGCGCGACGTCGTCATGTGCGTGGCGCACCTGGGGGAGCGGCTCCGCGCGCACGTGGGGGACGGCGCGCGCTTCGGCGTACACGTGGAGTGGGCCGACGAGGGGCCCAAGCTGCTGGGCACCGCCGGGGCGGTGCGCGCCGCGCTGGAGCTCCTCGAACCGACGTTCCTCGTGACCTACGGCGACAGCTTTCTGCCGTTCGACTACGCCGAGCCGCTGCGCGCGCTCGAGTCCCACGCCGACTGCGACGGCGTCATGGCCGTCTACCCGAACGCCGGCCGGTGGGACGCGTCGAACGTCGTGACGGACGGGGTGTGGGTGCTCCGCTACGAGAAGGGTCTCGCCGACCCCACGTTCGATCACATCGACTACGGCGCCACCGCGCTGAGGCGCGAGGTCATCGCCGCCCTCCCGACCGGCATGAGCCACGGGCTCGACGCCGTGCAGCGAGACCTGGCGCGGCGGAAGCGCTTGCGGGCCTGCGTCGCCCGTGAGAGGTTTTTCGAGATTGGCTCGCCGGAGGGGCTGGCGGAGCTCGATCGCCACCTCCGAACGAGGGCTCGTTCATGATCGTCTCACGCGCTCCGGTGCGTTTCTCCCTGGGCGGCGGCGGCACCGACCTGCCGAGTTACTCGCGCGAGAACGGCGGGTTCGTCGTCGCGGCGGCGGTCGACAAGTTCGTCTTTGTCTGCGTCGCGCGCCGTTTCCAGAACAACATCCGCCTGGCGTATTCGGAGAGCGAGATCGTCGAGGACGTCGACCAGATCCGACACCGCATCTTCAAGGCGGCGCTGCAGATGACGGGAATCCCGCGCGGCGTGGAGCTTCACAGCCTGGCCGACGTGCCGGCCAACACGGGCCTGGGCTCGTCGAGCAGCTTCACGGTGGCGCTGCTCAACGGTCTGCACGCCTTCAAGCGGGAGTTCGTTCCCGCCGAGCAGCTGGCTCGCGAGGCTTGCGAGCTCGAGATCGGAATGCTCAAGGAGCCGATCGGCAAGCAGGACCAGTACATCGCAGCGTACGGCGGCATCAGCGCGATGACCTTCCACCCGGACGGGTCGGTCGACGTCGAGCGGCTGCCCCTGCGCGACGAGGTGATCGACGAGCTCGAGTCGAACCTCGTCATCTACTACTCGGGTGTCGAGCGCGCGGCCTCCACGGTGCTCAAGGAGCAACAGAAGACGATCGTGGAGAACAAGGATGCGGCCGTTCAGCGCATGCACCGCATCAAGGAGCTCGGGTACGAGACCAAGCGCATCCTGCTCGCGGGGCAGATCGACGTGTACGGCGAGATGCTGCACGAGCACTGGACCAACAAGCGCAAACTCGCCAGCAACATGGCCGATTCGACGATCGACGAGCACTACGAGACCGCGCGCGGGGCGGGCGCCATCGGGGGGAAGCTGATGGGGGCCGGTGGCGGCGGATTCTTCATGTTCTACGTGCGCGCAGCCGACCGGCGGCGCGTGAACGACGCGCTGGCGGCGCGTGGTCTGCGCCCGATGCGCTTCCGCTTCGATTTCGATGGCGCGCGCATAATGGCCAACTTCCACCGATCCTGAGGGGAATTCACAGGAAGACGCGAAGGTTTCCGTCCCCCTCTGAACCCCAAATTCTTCACGACTTCCTGTTCAACCCAATCGAGAGCGTCATGGAAAGCTTTTCGCACAAGTACTTGGAAGAGAGCGTCCAGCTGATCCGCAAGCTCGATGCGGACAGCATCGAGGCCGTCGCCGAAGGGCTGGCGGCAGTGCGCGCCGTCGGCGGGCGCCTGTTCATCCTGGGCGTGGGCGGCAGCGCCGGCCACGCCGGGCACGCGGTCAACGACTTCCGCAAGCTGTGCGGCTTCGAGGCGTACACGCCGACCGACAACGTCAGCGAGCTGACGGCGCGCGTGAACGACGAGGGCTGGGACACCTGCTTCGCCGAGTGGCTGCGGGTTTCGCGGCTGCGCGCCGCCGACGGCGTCCTGGTCTTCTCGGTGGGCGGCGGCAACCGCGAGAAGAACGTCAGCGTGAACCTGGTGCGATCGCTCGAGCTGGCACGCGAGGTGGGCACGAAGGTGTTCGGCATCGTCGGGCGCGACGGCGGCTACACTAAGCAGGTGGCCAATGCGTGCGTCGTCATCCCGACGGTCGCGAGCGAGCGCGTGACGCCGCACACGGAAGGCTTCTGCGCCGTCGTGTGGCATCTGCTGGTCAGCCATCCGAAGCTGCAGCGCGCCGCGACGAAGTGGGAGAGCGTCAAGTGAACGGCGAGGGTCACGTCGCGATCCTCGATCGCGACGGGACCATCGTCGACGTCGTCCGCGACGAGGAGACGGGGGCGATCTCGGTCGCCTTCCACCCCGACCAGCTGCGGCTCCTCGCGGGCGCAGCGGATGGAATGCGCGCGCTGCAGGACGCCGGCTTTGTCCTGGCCATTGCGACCAACCAGCCAGCCCCCGCCAAGGGGCAGTTCTCGGCCGACGCCGTCCGCCGCACGAACGACGCGCTCGTCGCCAAGCTGGCCAGCGAGGGCGTGCGCATCGCCGCGCTCGAGGTCTGCATGCACCACCCCGAAGGCGGCGCGGGGGGTGACCCGTCACTCATGCGCCGCTGCGACTGCCGCAAGCCCCGCCCGGGGATGCTGAACGCCCTGGTGGCCCGCCTGGGAGTCGAGCCCGCGGGGTCGTGGATGATCGGCGACGGGGCTGGAGACCTCGAGGCGGGGCGCGCCGCGGGCCTGAGGACGGCCCTAGTCTTCGCGACCAACCGATGCGAGCTGTGCCCCCTGAGGGCCGGCCCCGCCGGCCTGGCGGCCGACGTGCACGGGGCCACGCTGCTCGAGGTGGCGCGCGCGATCCTCCGCCAATCGTGACCGCTCGCGTGCTACACCAAGGGCGCCAGCACCGCGCCGCCCCGCCGGGCGGCCGCGTCCCTCGCGAACATCGGAGCGCATCACCATGGCCCTTTTCATCGACAGCTCGGACCCGAAGGAGATCAAGGACCTGTACGCGTGGGGTGTGCTCTCCGGGGTGACGACGAACCCGCTCATCATCGCCAAGGAGGCGCCCGACGCCGATCTCGGCGAGCGCATTCGCGAGGTGCTGGCCGTCAGCTGGGGCGACGTCTCGGTCGAGCTGACCACCGAGACCGAGAAGGAGATGATCGAGGAGTCGCTCGTCTACCACGCGTGGGATGCGGCGCGGATCTGCATCAAGGTCCCCTTCAGTGAGACGGGGCTGCGCGTGCTGCACCAGCTCGTGAAGCGCGGCATCAAGACGAACGTCACGTGCCTGATGGCGATGAACCAGGCGTACCTCTCGGCGCTCGCCGGCGCGACGTACGTCAGCATCTTCAGCGGCCGCGTGCGCGACATGGGCTACGACGTGCGCCCGGTCGTCTCGGCGACGCGTGACCTGCTCGAGCGCGAGGGGCTGGCGTCGAAGATCATCGTCGGCTCGATGCGCCACATGATGGACGTCAACGAGGCGCTCGAGGCCGGCGCGCACATCCCGACGGTCACGCCCCCCATCCTGCGCAAGATGGTGTGGAACCCGCGCACGGTCGAGACGATCGCCGAGTTCAACAACGCGTGGCGCAATCGTCCCAAGAAGAAGTGATGGACTGGCGCGGCAAGCACGCCCTCGTCACCGGGGGCGGGGGCTTCATCGGAAGCCACGTCGCCGACACGCTGGTCGCGCGCGGCGCGCGCGTGACGGTGGTCGACAATTTCTCGACCGGGTTCCGCGAGTTCGTCCCACCGCGCGATGGACTGCGCGTCGTGGATGCCGACCTGCTCGAGCAGGGGCGCCTCGACGAGGCGATGCGCGGGGTGGATCTCGTGTTCCACCTGGCGGCCAACGCCGACATCAAGGACAACCTCAAAGAGCCGCGCAAGTGCATCGACCAGAACATCGTCGCGACCCAGAACGTGCTCGAGGCGATGCGCGCGGCCGGCGTCCGGCAGATCGCCTTCTCGTCGACCGGCTCGGTCTACGGCGAGTCGAACGTCATCCCCACGCCCGAGGACGCGCCCTTCCCCGTGCAGACGTCCATTTACGCGACGTCCAAGGTCGCCTCCGAGGGGCTCCTTTCCTCGTACGCGCTGGGGTTCGACTTCCGCGCGTGGATCTTCCGCTTCGTGTCGGTGCTCGGCCCCCGCTACACCCACGGACACGTCATTGATTTCTGGCGACAGCTCAAGCGCGACCCGTCGCGCCTGCGCGTGCTCGGCAATGGCAAGCAGAAGAAGAGCTACCTATACGTCGGCGACTGCGTGGCCGCGATGCTCGCGGCGGTCGACCGCGCGCGTGAGCCGATCAACATCTTCAACCTGGGCCACACCGAGTGGGTCGAGGTCGACGAGAGCATCGCCGTCATCACGCGCACGATGGGCATCGACCCCAGGCTCGAGTACGCGGGCGGCGATCGCGGCTGGGTGGGCGACTCGCCGAAGATCCTGCTCGACACGACGCGCATCCGCGCGCTCGGCTGGGCGCCGACGAAGACGATCGAGCAAAGCATCGTCGAGACGCTCCGATTCCTCATGGAGAACCCGTATACCGAGCGGCGCGGGTGAGAGCACGCCTATCGGCCGTAGACGCGGTCCACGACGCGCAGCGCTTCGAGCGCGTCGACGAGGTCGCCGCAGAGACGCGCTCCCGTCGCGACGGCACGCGCGAAGTCGGCCCACTCGAGCGCCCAGGAGCGGTCGGCCGGCGGGTACTCGTAGATGACCGCCTCGGGCGGGCCCATCTCCGGGCGCATCTGGTAGTGGTACAGTCGCTCGGGGCCGTAGCTGCCACCGAGCCCCTCGAGGTGCAGCTTGGCGTGGCGGGCGTAGATCTCGAGCGAGAAGTGGTTCTTCCACTCGGTGCACGAGACCTGTAGGTGCGCGACCTGTCGCGCCGGCGTCGCCAGCGTGAGAAAGGCGTTGTCGTCGACGGGCATGTTCCAGAAGTACGTCTCGGCGCGCCCCTGAACATCGGTCAGCTCGGCGCCGAAGAACCAGCGCGCCAGATCGATGAGGTGCACGCCTTGATCGATGAGCTCCCCGCCGCCGCTTTTGTCCGGGTCGGCGCGCCACTCCTTGTCGTAGCCGACTCGCCCGCCGTGGCCGTAGCGCCCGCGCAGGAACATGACGTCGCCGCAGCCGCCGGCGTCGAGGATGGCGCGCGCCTTCTGCGCCGCGGGGTGGAAGCGGTGATTGAAGCCGACCTTGACGACGACGCACCTCTCTCGCGCGAGCTTCACGAGCGGCTCGAGCTCCGAGGCGCGCCGCGCTGCCGGCTTCTCGACGACCACGTGCTTTCCGGCGCGGACGGCGAGCGTGGTCAGCGGCACGAGCTGGTCGTTGGTCGTCGCGACGACGACGGCGTCGCTCTCGTCGATTAGCCGCTGGACGCTCGCGCACGCCTTCGCGCCGAGCTTCGCGGCCAGCGCCCGCGCGCGCTCGGAAACGACGTCGAACGTCGCTACCACGCGATGCTCGCCGCCCAGCGCGTCGGCGCGTTTTCCGCCGATGAGCCCACAGCCGATGATCCCGACCTTCATCCCTTGCGTACCTCGTCGAACAGGGCCCCGTCGATGCGGCGGAGGGCAAAGAGCGACGACCGGTTGGCCGCATCGGGGTCGACGCCGTCGACCTTGTCCCACTTGGCGCTCAACATCTTGCCCGTGAGCCCGCCGCTCGCCTCCGAGGCGAGCCACACGACGAGCCTCGCCGCGAGCTCGGGAGGCTCGCCGCCGCTCTCGCGCTGCGCGAGCGTGCGCTCGTAGAGCTCCTTGCCCGCCTTCTCCGGACCGGCGGCGACGACCGCCGCCATCATGTCCGTGACGACGGCTCCCGGCGCGATGGCGTTGACCTGGATGCCGTCGCCGGCGACCTCGCGCGCCAGAGATTCGGTCAGCTGCACGATGGCCGCCTTGGAGGCCGCGTACGCGCTGACGCGCGGGGCCACACCCGGCCCGCCGACTCCGCCACCGGCGAGGTTGATGATCTTGCCGCTGCGCTGCACGCGCATTCGCGGCAGGACGGCACGGCACGCGAGCATCGTCCCGAAGACGTTCACCTCGAAGGCCTGCTTCCACTCGGCCGGATCGCACTCGTCGAGCCGCCCGATGGCGCCGTTGACTCCCGCGTTGTTGACCAGCACGTCGACGCGTGTCCAGCGCGTGAGCACCGCGTCGACCAGAGCCTCGACGTCAGCCTGCTTGGAGACGTCGGTGGGCAGTGCCAGCACTTCGATCCGCTCCGCCTGAAGCTTCGCGCGCGCCACCTCGAGCTCGCTCGCCGTGCGCGCGGCGACGGCCACGCGCGCCCCTTCCGCACCGAGCGCCCGCGCGATGGCCAAGCCGATGCCGCGCGAGCCGCCGGTGACGATCGCGACCCTGCCGGTGAGCTTCATCCTTCGTCCTCGCCGAGCGGCTCGTAGCGGCTGGCGACGATCGTCTCCAGCCAGGTGAGCGGATCGCGGAAGAAGCGCACCTTCTTGCCCTCCGCGAACGATCGCGACCGGTAGTTGACCGGCACCTCCACGGGCACGTGCCCCCGGCGCACCAGCTTGCAGACCAGCTCCCAGTCGAAGTCGAAGCGGTCGCGCGTGAAGCGTATGCCCTCGTACGCGTCGCGACGGAAGACCTTGTACATCGTCGTCGGGTCGCGCATCTCGGTGCCGTATAGGCCGTTGGCGATGGCGGTGAACGATTCGTGGGCGAGGTTCATCACGTACGAGAGCATCCGCTGGTTGGCGAACTGGCGAATCTTCCACGTGCGCCCCCCCATGTGCCGCGAGCCGAGGACGAAGGTCGCCGAGAGCGTCAGCAGCGGCTCGAGCACGATGTCGTAGTCGCCGACGTCGTACTCGCTGTCGGCGTCTTGGATGAGGACGAAGTCGCCCGTCGACGCCTCGATGGCGGCACGCACCGCGTGACCCTTGCCCTGCGGGCGGTCCTCATAGAGCACGATCACGTCCGGGCGGTGCTCGATTTTCCTCACCAGCTCGCGCGACCCGTCGGTCGAGTTACTCTCGACGACGACGATCTCGCGATCGACGCCGGCGACGCGCGTGGCGTACACGCGCTCGAAGGTCTCCTCGAAGGTGCACGCCTCGTTGAAGACCGGCATGATGATGGAGAGCTTGGGGGGCTCCGCCGGCGATTCGGCGCGCGCGTGCATCGCCAGCAGCCCGCTCGGCACCTCGACGCGCGTGCCGAGACGGCCCGCCAGGCGAGCCGCGCCCGCGAGCGGGACCGCGCCACCGGCGAGGCGCTCGTCACGCGCGACGACATCGATCGAACGCGACAGGACGCCGCACGACCGCGGGCGGAACCCGGCGGCCAGGGTCAGGCGCGTTAGCGGGACGGCGGAGAACGCAAAGCGAGGCAGCCGCTGCTCGCCGAGCGCCGAGTCGGCGCCGACGACCAGAACGAGCTCGCCGCCGGGGCGGAGCGCCGCGCGCACGCGCGCCAGCATCGACAGCGGATCGACATGCTCCACCGCGCCATTGACGAACGCGGCGTCGAACTCGCCGAGCGGCAGCGCGGCGAGCGCCTGCTCGCCGGTGACGAGCGTCACCTCGAGGCTCGGGTCGTTGCGCAGCCGCGCGTGCGGTCCACCCCGACCGACGACGGCGAGGACCTTGCGGGGGGTCGCCGCAGGCGCTGCGCTGGGCCTGCCGACGCCGTTGGCCCGCTCGCCCGGCGCGCGCGCCAGGATCGCGCGGATGACGCGCTCGCTGTCGTCGTCGAGCGCGTACGACTCGGCCTCCACCGACAGGCGCCCCTCGTCGGTGCGCGTGACCAGCTGGCACTCGTCGCAGCGGGTCATGCGCGAGCGGCCGACGACGAACAGGTACGACCGCCGCGTGCTGCCGCAGAGGACGCAGCGCTCGCCGCCGACCTGACGGCCCTCGGCCGGATGAAGCGTGTCCTCCGCCTCGGGCCCGGGCCTCGCGACCGGTGCCGATGCGGACTGGGCGGAGCGCATTCGCGGCTGCATGTCGGTTGGCCACGAGCTAGCTCATTCCAGCCGGCAAATCAAAGCCGACGCCGGGGGGAGAAGGTCGGCGGACGTCGACGGGCGGCGCGCGCTCATTCGTCCTTCTTGGGCCCCTCGTTGTAGCCGCGGGGGCGGTACTTCGGGTTCACGCCGTGGTACTCCTCGCCGTTTTCCAGCGTGTCGTCGACGAGGTACTTCAGCCACGAGCCGGGGTACTGGTCGGCGAGGTCCTGCAGCTTCTGGCGAGCCGGCGAGGCGTCGCCCAGCTGGTTTTCGTCCCAGAGGCACTGCAGGCCCAGCGCGACGAGGTTCATGTCGTTGGGGCCGAGTTCGAACCCGCGCAGGTAGTACGGCAGCGCCTCGGGCGCGCGATGCATCCGGCAGAGGGTATCGCCCTCGTAGACGCTCGCCATCGGCCACCTGGGCGCCAGCTCGAGCGCCACCTGGTTGGACGCCAGGCGACCCTGCAGGTCGCCGCGCGCGCCGAGCATGACCGAGTAGTTCAGGTGCGCCTTCGCGCTGCGCGGCACCGCCTGTCGCGTCGCGTCCCAGAAGACGAGATCGTTTGTGTAGTCGAGCGCGTGCCGGCGCGCCGCGAAGCACTGGAAGCCGAAGAAGAGGACGAACAGCCCGGCGGCCGCCGGCAGGGCGTGCATGCGCCGGCCGACCGATAGGAGCTTCGCGAACGCGACGCCGAGCAGCGTCGCCGAGCCGATGGCCGGGAAATACCAGAAACGCTCGGCGCGCACCGTCGGCAGGACGACCGGGATGTTGGACACCGGGAAGTACGAGATGACGATCCAAAGCGCGCAGAAGGCGAGCACCGGCGCCAGGTCGACCGTGGCGTTCGGTGGGATGGGGCCACCGTCGGCAGCCCCCCGGTGAGGCCCGAGGCCCTCCTGCGCCGCGATGTGCGCCTGCCGGCGCGCACGCAGCCACGACGCGCACCCCACGACGGGCGCGACTAGCAGCGGCAGCACCATGGCCGTCGCACCGATGATGCTCTCGGGGAAGACGAGTCGGTCGGGAATCGGCTCCTGCGGCGCCGAGTAGTCGCCCGAGAGAGCGCGCGGGAAGAGGATCTGCCCCAGTCCGCGCGCATAGACTCGCAGGGCGCCGGCGACGCGGTAGCGCTTCGAGGCCTCGATGAGAGGGTTGTTCAGCGGGTCGTGCGGGAGCATCGGCTGCGCGTACCAGCGCAGCGCGGCGGCGTACGCGCGGTGGAGCAGCGGCTCGCCCGCGTTCGCCTCGGCCGTCAGTTCGTGCGGAGTCGAGACCGGGAACCAGCGGCGCCGCATCTCGACGTAGAAGACGAACGCGCCCCCGGCCGCGATCGCCGCCAGCGTGGCCCGCGCCCAGCGCAGCGGCCGAACGGGGTGCGTGATCTGCGCGGTGAAGAGCGCGGCCAGCGGCACGAGCGGCACGATGCAGAGCGCGCTCTCCTTCGAGTAGAGCCCGACCATCGTCGCGCCCACGACGGCGAGCGGCATCCACCGCATGCGCAGGTTGAGGGCCAACAGCGCCAGCAGTGCCCCGGTCCCGCCCAGCACGTCGGCGATGCCGACGACGCCGCTCACGGCCTCGGTGACGACGGCCGTCGCCACGAACAGGGCCCCCGCCAGCCAGGCCGTCAGCCGGTCGCGCGTCCACTTGAAGACGAGCAGCACGACGAGCGCGCCGTTGAGCCCGTGCAGGAGCACGTTGACATAGTCGTGCGGGAATGCGCTCTGGTCGCGCATCCCGATCTTCCACATGGCGCGCCAGATGATGTCGGGCAGCGGACGGTACGAGCCGATCGTCCGTTCCGGCGTGAGGCCCCAGAAGTCGCGGTGGAAGGCGTCGAGCCAGCCGATCTTCGTCGACGGGTCGCCCGCCGCGCGCACGTAGGGGTTCGCGAGCAGCGCCTCCTGCTCGTCGAAGATGAAGTTGGTCGCCGGCGACCTCGTGTACAGGAGCATCGACAGGAAGCACGTCGGCACCAGCGCCGTCAGCAGCGACGGGTCCTCGCCGAGGAAGTAGTCGCGCACGCGCGCGAGCACCGTCCGCTTGGGAAGCGGCGGCAGCGGCTCGGCCGCGTCGGCGGCGGCCGTGGGCGGCGGCGGTTCGGGCTGAATCACGGCTCAGCGGGGCAGGTTGCGCACGACTTCCGGCGGGGCGGGCTCCTCGCGGTCGGGGATGATCCACGTGTCCCCCCAGAGGTGCGCGCCGCCGTCGATGTACCACGTCTCCCCGGTCACGAAGGAGGCTGCGTCGGAAGCGAGGTAGGCGCATAGCTCGGCGACCTCTTCGGGTGTGCCGAGGCGCTTCATTGGCGTGCGCTGCCGGCTCATCTCGACGAGCTCGGGCGGGTAGCGATCCGTGCCACTCGAGCGGATGATGCCGGGGGCGACGGCGTTGACGGCAACGCCGTGCTGGGCCCACTCGACGGCGAGCGTCTTGGTCATGTTGTCGACGCCCGCGCGCGCCGCGCCGGTGTGCACCATGCCCGGGAAGCCGCGCGCGACGTTGGCGATGACGTTGACGACGCGCCCGCGCTTCGCCGGGATCATCGACGTCACGGCGACCTCGCGCGTCACGTAGAACGTGCCGTTCAGGTTGTTGCGGATGACCGCGTCCCAGCCCTTGGGCGAGAGCGTCTCGGCGGCGGTCGGGAACTGGCCGCCGGCGTTGTTGACGAGGACGGTGATGTCGCCGAGCGCCCCCCGCACCCCCTTCACGAGCGCGGTCACCTGCTCGACCTCGCGGATGTCGCACGTCGCTGCGTGCACCAGCCAGCCACGCTCGGCGAGCTGCGCGCGCGCGCGCTCGAGCTTCGCCGCGTCGCGCCCGGCGATGGCGACCTTCGCCCCGAGCTCGCAGAGCGTGCGCGCGATGGCGAGGCCGATCCCGCTGCCGCCCCCGGTGACGACGGCGACGTGTCCCTCGAACAGGCCAGGCCGGAAGATGCTGGGCATGGCGGCGAGCATAGACCAGCCGCGAGCAACCCCGGAGCGGCGAGCGCCGAAGGATGAGCCGGGGCAGCCTCAGCTCCGTTCCCGACCCGGCGAGCCTCCCTTTCGACCGACGATGACCGCCTCGGTCCCGTCACGGAACAGGTACGTCTCGGCGGCCATGCCCGCTTCCGCGAAGGCGGCCTCGATCTCGCGCGGCTGCAGGAGGTGGTTGCCCTGCACGTACTCGAACAGGTTCTGCGTCGCGAGGTTGCGCCAGCCGGGCGCGCGCAGCTGCGCGCGCTGCGCGGGCCACGCCGGCTCCCAGATGACCGCCACGCCCCCGGGCCGCAGGTGATCGCGCAGCTGCCGGAACACCTCTTCGTGGCCGCTCTCCCAGACGTGGTGCAGCGCGCGGTTCATCGCGATCATGTCGACCGGCTCGGACACGGTGAACTGCCGCAGGTCTCCCGCGCGGAAATCGAGGCGCTCCGATAGGCCCTCGCTCGCAGCCTGCCGCCGGGCCTGACCGATGTTCTCCTCGAAGCCGTCGAGCCCGATGCCGCGCAGCCCCGGAAACCGCCGCGCCAGCCGCCGCAGGTACCAGCCGTTGCCGCAGCCGAGATCGACCGCCAGGCCTTTGGTGCGGTCGAGCTCCGCGAAGACGGGAACGCGCGCGCTGATTTCCTGATCGAAGAGCGGGCCGAAGTTGCGCTCGAGCATCGGACCGAAGAGCGGGAGGATCGTCTCGCGCTCGGTCAGCACCCGCTCTCCCGGGCGCTCGCCCGATGCGCTGTAGAACGCGGCCCGCTCAAGCATGTGGGCCCCGAGCACCGTGCCGACGGCCATGGGGTAGAGGGACCCGGGCTCCGCGCGCGTGAAGGCAGCGCCCAGAGCCGTCAGCTCGAAGGCGCTCTCGGCGTCCTCGAGGTAGCCGAAGGCGTATGCGGCGTTGCACCAGGCGGCGCAATATCCGTGGTCGACACCTGCGCGCTTGGCCAGCGCGTCGACCGCGAGCGCCCCCTCGCACAGCGCGTCGAATAGACCGCTCGCGACCCCCATGTAGGCGACTTGGAGCGATGCCGCGCCCTGCGCCTGCTCCACCACCTGCTTTCGGAGCTTCTCGTCCACGGCCATGACGTCCTCCGGGCACGACATACCGGTTCGGCGGGCCGCCTTCCACTCCCCGGAGCCGAGGAGTGGAGACGTTCGCGAAATGAACGCGCCGTAAACTTCCTGAACTTCAGATTCTGAACGAGCTCGCGATTTCAGAGTAGATCTCGGTGGAGATCGCCGGGCACGGTTCGCGCATCTTCTTCCGTCGAGCATGGCCGACCGGCAAACGTGCGTCGCATGCGGAGCACAGTCTCCCCCGACCGAAACCAACTACACGCTCATCAGCTCGCAGTTCGGCTGGCGCCTCTCGCGCGAGACGAAGGCCGACGGCTCGTTTCAAATGGAGTGGCGCTGCCCGAAGTGCTGGGAGGCGCACAAGCGCGCCAAGCGTCACGACGCGGACGGCTCGCCGTCGAGCCATACCCGGGTGAAGGTGGTTGTGGGGGCGCTGACGGCCGTGCGTTCCAGGCCGTTCGCCCGCTCGGGTTGACGCGGCAGCTGGCGCGCGCGGCAGTTCAGCCCCCGGGCGCGCCTCGCGCGGTCCAAGATGGGCGCATGCGGGCCCTCTCGCCTTCCAGTGCGTTCGTCGCCTCGCTGGTGGCGGCGTCGCTGCTGCCGTCCGTGCGGCTCGCACGCGCCGCGGACGTCAACGCGGATCCGAGCAACTACAAGGCGGCGCTCGCGACGCTCAAGCCGGGCGACACGCTGCACCTCGCCGCCGGGACGTACGCGCCCATGGGCTCGACCCCGCTGCCGCTCTCGAATCTCAACGGGACCGCGTCGCAGTGGATCACCGTCACCGGCCCGTCGGCCGACCCGCCGACGGCCGTGTTCCAGGCCTCGCCCGACGGGTGCTGCGACGTCGTCGAGATCACCAACTCGAGTTATCTCGCGATCGAGAACCTCTACGTCGACGGCATGCACGTCGACGGCGCGTTCGGGATCAGCGCCAAGGGGGGCACTTCGAACGTCGTCCACGACATCCGGGTCGAGAGCTGCACGCTGGTCGACATGGACAACGACGGGATCACGGGCGATCTCGGGCAGCAGGACGACGGCATCTCGACCAAGACGCCGACCTGGGGCTGGATCATCCGCCACAACAAGATCGTCGGCGCGGGCACGGGTATGTACCTGGGCAACAGCAACGGCAGCGATCCCTTCATCGCCGGTGTGATCGACGACAACGTCGTCGACCAGCCCACCGGCTACTGCATCGAGATCAAGCAGCAGAGCCCATGGCCCGCGGTGCCCGACATTCCGACGAAGCCGACCGCCACGATCTTGTCGAACAACGTGTTCATCAAGGCCGATCACGCCGCGACGAAGTCGGGACCGAGGCCGCAGGTGCTCGTCGATGGCTTCCCCACGAGCGGCCCGGGCGCGCAGAATCACTACGAGCTGTACGGCAACCTCTTCGTCCACGACGACGAAGACTACCTATTGCAGGCCACCGGGCGCGTGCACGTCCACGACAACGTCTTCGTCGACGACGCGATGCACGGCGCGATCAACTTCACCGACCACGACGGGTACACGGTCATCGACGCCATCGTGTACGACAACACCATCTACGGCGTCGGCACCGGCATCGCGTTCTCGAACGCGCCCTCGGGCGTCGGCTTCGCGGTGGGCAATGCCATCTTCGCATCGACGGCGTTCGCGGGGATGGTGGCGACGCAAACGGACGACGTGAGCGACACGGTCGCGAATGCGGCAGAGTACGTGAACGACCCGAGCCTCACGCTGGGCACGATGGACTTCTACCCGAAGGCGGGCAGCCCCCTGCGGGGCGCGAAGATGGACCTGTCGAGCGTATCGACCGACGTGGATTACGACCTCGACTTCAACGGCGCGAAGAAGGACTTCACCTACCGCGGCGCTTACAGCGGCGAGGGGATCAACCCCGGCTGGCCGCTCGGAGACGGCACGAAGGACGGCGGGGCAGGCGCCGGGGCGAGCGATGGCGGGACGAGCAGCGGAGGCGGCGGCTCCGGAACGTCGATCGGCGGTTCCGGCGGCGGCGGTGGCGCGAGCGACGGCGGCATCGATCAGGAGGGGCCTGCGGGAGGTTCCTCGTCGGGCGGATGCGGATGCACGCAGGCGGGCGGCGCAGGCTCGGGAGGCTCGGTCGGGTGGGCGTCGCTCCTGGGCGTGGCTCTCGCGCTCGCGCGGCGCCGATCGGCCCCGGTGTCTCGTGAAACTGCGTCGCGGTTCGGGAAATCGACCTCGTAGGTCGAGCCAGAGACTCGTTCGTCGTGCAGCTCGCCGCCTTCGCCTTGCACCGTCCCTCCTTCCTTTGGCGGCGCGCCTGGTTCGTCCTGCGCCGGGCCCCGTTCGCCTCCCGGCGTTCCTCGTTCGTTCGACATCCGGCCGCGTTGGCTCGGTTACCGTCCTTGGTCGCTCCTCGGCCGACCTCGTTCGTCCGGGCGAGCGCCTCCGTCGCGGTGACGACGGCCCTTGCAGGACGACGGAGGCGATCGTTCTCCACGACGAGCGCCGCGTTCGAACGAAGCCGCTCCGCGTTCGTCTCGCAGCCGGCCGCCGGGCGTCGACGGCGTGACTCGGTGCTTCGACCGAGGACCTCGTCGGTCTGAACGAGGGCCTGGAGGGTCACGACGAGCGCCTCGTTCGTCAGGGCGAGGGCCTCCGCACGACGACGCCATCGCTCCTTCCTCACGACGAGGCCGGGTGTCGTCTCGCGAAGGCGGGCCGTCGTTCGAACGAGGCGGTCGGCGCGGCGAACGAGGTCCTTGTTCTCGAGAGCGATGCCGTCTCTCACCCACGGTTACGAACGAGTCGCGATCCACCGTCTCAAAGACGTGAGCAATCGCGCGGCGTTGCGATGAAGGCTCCTCCCGATCGTGCGACGCCGTCGTGGTCACGTCGAAGTGACCCCATCGCGCTACTGGCAGGCGCCGGCGTCTGGGATGGCGAGCGGCGTGAACGTCGTCGCCACGCAGACGTCGGTGAGGCTGCCCTTGGTCGTGTCGAACGCCGCCGTCCCGTCGACGCCGACGCAGACGTCGTTCCCCGTGACGAGCGGCGGGAGCGCGACGAGGTTGGTCGTGGAGGCGGTGCTGCCGTTGAAGATGCCGTCGACGAAGATCGACAGGACGCCGGCGACGCGCTGCACGACGACGTGGTGCGAAGCGCCGTCGTCGACGGCAGTGCACCCCTTGAGCTGGGCGTCGTTCGGCGTCCCGGCATCGCCCGTGACGTCGTCGGTTTCGATGGTGATCCTGGCCGGGCCGAGCCCGGAGCTGAACAGGACGTCCCAGAAGTTGCCCGCGCTGCACGTCGAGCGCTGGTTCGCGAGGGCGACGGTCCCGGTCTGCGTCGTGTCCAGCGTGAACGAGATCTGGAAGTCGCCCTGGTGAACGTTGGAGAGGTCCTGGACGCAAAGGAGGCCCGAGTCGAGCCCGCCCTCGGCAGCGGCAGCGGCATCGGCTCCGGCGTCGGTGGCCGCAGCGTCCGTCCCCGCGTCCGTGGCCGGAGCGTCGCTCGCGGCGTCGGTCACCTGTGGCGCGCCGGCCTCCGCGTCACTCCCTCCCGCGTCGGAGGTCGCGCCGTCGGCGCCGTCCGCGCCGCCGCCGTCGTCCGCGGCGTCCGTCCCGGCGCTCCCGTCCGCGGCATCGTCACCACTCTGCAACCCGTCGAGCGTCGCGTCGGTGCCGGCGCCGGCGTCGCCCGGAGACAGCGTCACGTCATCGCCGCCGCACCCGACCAGCAGCGAGAGGATCGACACGACGGAGAGGGCGAGCAGGCCGCGACTGCCGAGCATGCCGCGACTCTACAACACGCGAGACGTGCGCGGCGATGCCGCGTCCGTGTGCCGCCGGATCGGGGCTTCGGGAGGTCTTCAGGTGAGCGCAACGGCGGGTCGCGGCCGGCGCAGCCCCATGGCCAGCGCCAGGGCGAACACCATCCCGAGCGACGCGACGGTGTACGGCGCGCGCGGCCCGATGTTGCCGTACAGCCAACCGCCGACGGCGGGGCCGAAGGTGCGCGCCAGGCTCGCGAACGACTGGTTGGTGCCGAGCGTGCCCCCTTGCCGATCGGGGGGCGCGGCGCGCGAGATGAAGGCCGACGTAGTCGGCTGCGTCAGGCCGTTGCCGAGCGCGAGCATCGCGCCCGCGCCGTAGAGCATCGCGCGGGCGCCCATCGTCCCCGCCGCGACGAGCCCCGCGAAGGCGAGCGCCTGGATGAACGTGCCGGCGCGCATGAGCGTCGCCTCGTCGAAGCGCCGCGACAGCGTGCGTACCAGCCCCCCCTGCACGCCGGCCGCGACGAGGCCGATGAACGCCAGCACGTAGCCGGTGCCGCGCTCGTCGATGCCGAAGATGTCGCCGCAGAAGAAGGTGAAGGTCTGATCGAGGTTGGTGAAGCTGAGGATGACGAGGAAGTTGACGGCGACGGCGAGGGCCACGCCCGGCAGCGAGAACGCGGCGCGCATCGCCTCGACGTTGAGCGGCGCGAGCTTGCGCTTCGGCTTGTTCGCGCGCTTCTCGGGCGGCAGCGACTCGGCGACCCCGAAGCCGATCCAGAGCAGGTTGACGACGCTCAGGCTGGCGGCGACGAAGCACGGCACGACGCCGTGGTGGCCATTGACCGGGATCTTCGCGAGCGCACCGCCGACGCCGGGGCCCAGGATGAACCCGAGGCCGAAAGCCATGCCGATGAGGCCCATGCCCTTGGCGCGCTCCTCGGGCTTGGTGATGTCGGCGATGTAGGCGCTGGCCGTCCCTAGGTTGGCTGTCGCGATCCCTCCGAAGATGCGCGCCGCGAACAGCCACAGGACGCTGCGCCCCCACGCCAGGCCCGCGCCCAGGCCGGCCATCGTCAGCGCCGTGCCGGCGATCGACCAGAGCAGCACCGGCCGCCGGCCGACGCGGTCCGACACGCGACCCCACACCGGCACGAACAGGAACTGCATCAGCGAGTAGACCGAGCCGAGCAGGGTGGCGACGAACTCGCTCACGCCGAAGGTGTCGCGCGCCTCCTTGGCCAGGAACGGCAGCACCAACCCGAAGCCGAGCAGGTCGACGAAGACCGTCAGGAAGATGGCGCCGAGCCGCGGGGCCGGTTTCATGCGCGGGCGCCACTATAGCGGCACGGCGGCGGCGCGCCCGCAGCTCAGGTGTGGGGGCCGGGGCGCCGGCGCGCGTGGACGAACGCCTCGCGGTTGCCCTTGGGCCCGGACAAGACGCTGTCGCGCTGGCCGAGCACCTCGAAGCCCTCGTCGCGCACCGCCTCGACCGCGGCGGCGATGGCGTCGGCGCGCACCGCCTCGTCGCGCACGACCCCCTTGCCGCGCGAGGCCTGCTCGCGCCCGACCTCGAACTGAGGCTTCACCAGGGCGATCAGGTCGCCCCCGGGTCGCGTGCAACGCGCGACCGCTGGCATCAGCTTGGCCAGGCCGATGAACGAGGCGTCGACGACCGTGAGGTCGACCGGGCCGCCCACGTCGTCGGACGCGAGCGTGCGCGCGTTGGTGCGCTCGCGCACGACGACGCGCGCATCGACGCGGAGCTTGTGCGCGAGCTGGCCGTAGCCCACGTCGACGGCGACGACCTGCGCCGCGCCGCGCTGCAGGAGGCAATCGGTGAAGCCGCCCGTCGAGGCACCGAGGTCGAGGCAACGCAGCCCGCGCACGTCGAGGCCGAAGGCGTCGAGCGCGCCCGCCAGCTTCACGCCGCCGCGCGACACGTAGGGGTGATCGGCAGCGCGCACCTCGACCGGCGCGTCCTCGGCCACGAGCGCGCCCGCCTTGTCGACGCGCGCGCCCGCGACGAAGACCTCGCCCGCGAGCACGACGGCCTGCGCGCGCGCGCGCGTCGGCGCCAAGCCGCGCGCGACGAGCAGCTGGTCGATGCGCACCTTGGCCACGGGCGAGGCGTAGCATCCTCAGGGGATCGCCGCCCCCGGGTGGAGCGCGCTCGCCAGTACGGCGAGCCCCTCGGCGATGCGCGGGCCGGGGCGCAGCACGCGCTGGTCGGCGAGCGCGATGACGTGCCCCTCGCGCACGGCCCGGAGGCCGCTCCACCCGGGCGCGTCGGGGGTGATGCGCGTGACGCCTCCGGTCTCGACGGCCGAGGCGTCGATGACGACGTCCGGGTCGAGCTCGACGATCCGCTCGAAGCCGAGGACGGGCCACGCCGCGGCGTCGACGAGGACGTTCTCGGCGCCGGCGCGACGTATCATCTCGTCGGCGAAGCTCGCTGGCCCCGCGGCGACGACCGGCCCGAGGCCGACGACCATCAGCACGCGCGGCCGACGCTCGGCCGCGGTCGCGGCCGTGATGGCCTGCTCGCGCGCGTCGAGATCAGTCACGACGCGCCGCGCCTGCTCGGCGTGCCCCGTGCGCGCGCCTAGGCCCACCAGGAGCGCGTCGATCTGGGCGAGCGACTCGGTGCGCGGGAACCAGCTCGCGATGCCGCGCGCGGCGAGCTTGTCGGCGAGGTGCTGCGAGGCGACGCCGCTGAGGCCGACCACCAGGTCCGGGCGCAGCTCGAGAATGGCCTCGAGGTCGGGCGCGACGCCGCCCACGGCCGGCAGGCGCCTCGCCTCGGGGGGCCAGTCGCCGTAGGTCGATCGGCCGACGACGAGCGCCCCGGCGCCGACGGCGAAGAGCGCCTCGGTCGTCGAGGGGGCGAGCGACACGATGCGCGTGGGCGCGCCCGCGTCGGGCGCCGACGTCCGCGTTCGCGAGCAGGCCGCCACCGCGCCGAGCGCCGCCGCGCCCACGGCCGCGAGCAGCGCCCGCCGCCGCATCAACGCGCGCATCGCCGTCGCCGGGTCATGGCCTCACCGCCCGAGCAGCGCGTACTTGTGCAGCTTCTCGATGAGCGCCGGCCGCGATACGCCGAGGCGGCGCGCCGTCTCGCTCTGGTTGTGCCCGGCCGCCTCGAACGCCTCGGCGATTAGCGCGCGCTCGAACGCCTCGACGCGCGCGCGCAGGGGGTGGCCGGGACCCGGATCGCCGGCGGCCGACGGCGGCACCGACGACGTGGACGGCCCCTCGGAGAGCGACCGCCAGAGCGCCAGCGTGATGCGCTCGTCGGGCGCGAGGGCGAGCAGGCGCGCCACGGTGTTCTCGAGCTCGCGGACGTTGCCCGGCCACGCGTGCGCGCGCAGCGCCTCGACGAGCGCCGGCTCGACCTCCACCGGCCCCATGCCGTAGCGCTCGGCGTACTGGCGCACGAACGTGCGCACCAGCGGCTCGACGTCCTCGGGCCGCTCGCGCAGCGACGGCACGCGCAGCGGCACGACGTTGAGGCGATAGAACAGGTCCTCGCGGAAGCGCCCCGCCTTCACCTCGGCGACTAGATCGCGGTTGGTGGCCGCGACCAGGCGGACGTCGACCACCTCCGGGCGGCCGCCCACCTGCTGCACCTCGCCCGACTGCAGCGCGCGCAACACCTTGGCCTGGATGGCGAGCGGCAGCTCGCCGACCTCGTCGATGAAGAGGGTCCCCTTGTGCGCCTGCTGAAAGTAGCCCTGGCGCGCTTGCTGCGCGCCGGTGAACGCCCCCTTGGTGTGGCCGAAGAGCTCCGCCTCGGCGAGCTCGCTCGGGATGGCCGCGGCGTTGAAGCGCACGAGCGGCCGGTCCGATCGGCGCGAGTGCGCGTGCAGCACCGTGGCGACGACGTCCTTGCCCGCGCCGCTCTCGCCGGTGAGCAGCACCGTCACGTCCTTGGGTGCCACGCGCGCCACGACGTCCATGACGCGCTTCATCGCGGGGCTCTCGGCGATGATCGTGCGGCCGAGCGCCGCCTCCGTGCGCAGGCGCGCGTTCTGCAGGCGCAGCTCGCGCCAGTCGATGGCGCGGCGCACGGCGAGCACCAGCTCGTCGGGGTCGAACGGCTTCGGGATGTAGTCGAAGGCGCCCGCCTTCATCGCCGACACCGCGACGCGCTCGGAGCCGTGCGCCGTCAACATCAGCACGGGCACGCTCGGATCGGCCGCGCGGAGCCGCTCGAGCACCTGCATGCCATCGACGTCGGGCATCGCCAGATCGGTCAGCACGACGTCGGAGCCGCGCGCCTCGAAGGCGGCCAGCCCGCTGGCCCCCCCGTCGCACGCCTCGACGCTCAGACCCGCGTCGCTCAGCACCGCCTCGAGGGTGAAGCGCAGCGACGGATCGTCGTCGACGACGAGCACGCGGCTCATGCCGCCCTCAACGCACGCCGGCGGCGGCCGGCTCCGGCGCCCCTTCGCCCTCGCCGCCGGCGACGTCCTGTCCGAGGGCGCGTCGCAGCGGGTTGGGCAACATGGCGCAGGCCTTCGCCTTCGTCGGCAGCACGATGCTCACCGTCGTCCCCTTGCCGGCGGCGCTCTTGAACTCGATGCGCCCGCCGTGCTGCTCGACCAGACCGCGTGCGACCGCGACGCCGAGGCCCGTGCCGCCCTCCTTGGTCGTGAAGTACGGCTTGCGGATGCGCTCGAGCACCTCGGGCGTCATCCCGACGCCGTCGTCGCGCACCGTGATGCGCGCCCCCTCGCACTCGCGCGCCACCGCGATGCGCACCGCCGCGCCGCGCGGCGAGGCCTGCACCGCGTTGAGCACGAGGTTGAGCAGGGCCTGGCGCAGCTTGCGCGCGTCGGCGTCGAGGACGAGCGCCTCTTCGCCCGTGACTTCGAGCTTGACGCCCGCCTCCTCGGCGCGCGTCTCGAGCAGCACGCCGAGCTCGCGCGCCACCTCGAAGGGCCGCGTCGCCGCCAGCTTGAGGTCGTCGAGGCCACGCGAGAACGACAGGAAGCCGTCGACGATCGAGTGCAGCCGGTCGGCCTCCGCCGCCACGATGGCGAGGCGCTCGGCTGTCTTTGGGTCGGCCGCGTTGCGCGCCATGTGCGTCGAGAGCCCCTTGATGGCCGCGAGCGGGTTCTTCACCTCGTGCGCGAGGCGCGCCGCGATCCCCTCGAGCGCGCGCGTGCGGTCCTCGTTCTCGCTGCAGAGCTCCTCGCGCCGCTCGCCCAGCTCGAGCGCCGCCTGCTCGTAGCCGCGCGTCACCTTGCACCCGTGTTTGTAGATGCCCATCGTCGCGAACGCGGCCGCCAGGAGCGCGAGCGTCACGTACTCGGCGGTGACGTGACCGGCCTGATCGACGAGCGGCGCGGCGAGCTGGCCGACCGGCGAGCGCGAGAGCAGCGCCAGCACGACGAAGCCGATGCCCAGCGCGACGATCGCGGCCCCGCGCAGCCAGCGCGGCTCGAACATCATCGAGACCGAAAAGAGCATCATCGACGAGCCGATGAGCAGCGGGCTCGCGAGACCCCCGGTCGTTCCGATCAGCACGAAGAGCGCGACGATGCCGCACAGGAATCCGTAGATCTTGAGCAGCGGCCCGCTCCAGAACATGCGCGCGACGAACAGCGCGGAGATCAACGCGACGACCACGCCTTGCAGCGCCGCGCGCCCGAACGACTCGCCGCGCACGACGAGCAGCGTGACGACGAGCACGTGGAAGGGCGCAATCCACACGAGGCGCCAGCGCGCCGAGGACTGCTCCATCTCGTCGAAGACGCGTCGTCGGAGCACGTCGAAGCGCGCACGCTGGCGGTGATCGCTCGCGGCGGTCGGGCGCTGGACGGACTGCATCACCCGTTCATTTCAGCAAATCCCGTGCGCACGCGCCAGGGCTCGGCGACGAGGGATCTCGCGCAGATGGGGCTGTCCGCTTCCCGACAGGTGTCCGCCGGCCGGTGGCGAGTCTCAGGTCTTGCGCCGCCGGGCGGCGACCGCGGCCGCGGCGAGACCCAGCCCCGCCGCGAGCCAGCGCCAGGGCACCGGCTGCGGGTCGACCGTGCTGCCGGCGACGGCGCAGCCGGAGGACTTGGTCACCGGAACCTGCGCGCCATTGGGGAAGCAGTAGCCAGGCTGCGACGAGGTCGCGCCCTCGCAGTGGAACTGAGCGGGGCAGGAGTCGTTCGATCCGCACGGGTCGGCGCAGACGAAGCTCTTGCCGTCGGTCGACACGCAGTTCTGCGAGGCGCACTCGCTGTCGGCGCCGCAGGTCGTGCCGTCCGACTTGCCGGTCGAGGCGCCTCCCTCGCTGCCGCCGTCGTCGCCGGTCCCGGCGTCGGGCTCGGCCCAGGCGGGCGGCGGGTAGCCGCCCATCTGCGCGGCCTGCTGTGCGGCCTGCTGCACCAGGCTCGCCCACGCGTCGAAGCGCGTGTAGACGCCGCCCTGGCACGTCATGCCGTCGGGGCTGACGCCCCCGCGCGACAGCACGCCAAAGCTCAGCCACTTGCCCGAGTCGAAGCTCGTCTGCTCGTAGGCGCTCGAGCCCGAGTCGCCCTCGCAGGTGCCGTCGCCGGACATGAACTCGTTCGCCGTCATCTGCCCCTGGTAGGTCGGGAAGCAGTTGGTGAACGACGTGTCGTTCGGGATGCACTGCAGCGGGATGTGCTGCTTGATGCGGCGCACCCCGGCCGAGGAGCCCGTCATGTCCGTGGGCGTGTCGACGCCGTAGCCGATGGCCGTCACGTTGGTCGAGTACGTGGAGTGGTCGGTCATCGGCGGGGTCAGCACCGGCGTGACGTACTCGGGCAGCTGAACGTTCTTCTGCAGGACGAGCAGGGCGAGGTCGTCGCCGCATACCGCGGTGGGCTGCGGGGTGATGATCTTCGAGACGCCGATGAAGTTGCTCGACGCGGTGATGGTCGAATCGGTCGTGACGTGGATGCTCGACGTGGCGAAGTCGGCGCCGAAGTTCGCCGTCGCGCAGTCGATCTGCGTCGCGGAGATGTTGGCGGCGCAGTGCCGCGCGGTCGCGACGAGGTTGGGCGCGAGCAGCGCCCCCGAGCAGAAGGCGACCTCTCCCTGCGACGGGTTGATCTCGACGAGGATGCCGACGGCGAAGGTGTGCGTCGTGTCGTCGGTGCCGCCCTGGATGGGCGCGCTCGTCGACCCGGTCGTCTCGCCGGTGCCGGTCCCGGTCGGTGCCTGGCTGCCGCACCCGACCGCCCACGCCACGACAAGCGCCCCCACGACGTACGACTTCTTCATCTACTCCTCCAAGCCCCGCCGCCCCGGTCCAACGAATGTACTGGCGGGCAGCCCGCGGGCAACGCCTTTTCTGCTGGTATTTTGCTCACGTCGCCCGCCTCGTGGCTACATCGGCCGCGCATGCGCCCGCTCCCCTTCGGGGCTGGGGGCGACTGCGAAAGGAGATGGGGGACATGAGAGCGATCGCACGCGCGGCGATGCTGCTGACGCTGCCGTTTGCCACCCTGGGTGCGGTGTCTTCGGTGGCGAGAGCGCAGGAGCCCGCCGGAGGCGCGTCGCCGTCTTCACCGCCGCCGCCTCCGGTGGCCGTCCCCACGCCCCCTGCCCCTCCGCCGCCGCCGCCACCGCCACCGCCCCCACCATCGCCCAGGGCAGAGGACACCACGCCCGATCACGAGCGGCTCGTGGGCCACTTCGGCGTGACGTACTTCGACATCGCGAACCTGCCCATCGCCAACCCCGTCGCCGACCCGGGAAACGGCACCGCCGCGACGCCCGGTCCAGGCGCCATCACGAGCAGCATGGTGAGCGCACCGGTCATCGGCGCGCGCTACTGGCTGAAACGCAACATCGGCATCGACCTCGGCGTGGGTCTCGGGCTCGCGGGCGGCTCGACGGAGTCCGTCGTCGGCTCGCAGGACACGACCGTCGACAAGGTGTCGAGCTCCGGATTCGCGCTGCACGGCGGCGTGCCGTTCGCGTTCGCGCAGGGACGCCACTACGCGTTCCTCGTCATCCCGGAGCTCACGGTCGGCTTCACGTCGGCGACGTTCAAGCCGACGGCGGGGCCCGGCGGCGGCAACGTGGGCCCCAACCAGGACCTGAGCGGCTTCCTGTTCGACGGCGGCGTGCGCGTCGGCGCCGAGATCTACTTCGGCTTCATCGGCTTGCCGCAGCTCGCGCTGACGGCGACGCTCGGCCTGAGCTACCGCCGCACCGTCTACAAGTGGAGCTCGGGGGGCAACTCCGCGTCCGACGGCACGAGCACCTTCGGCACGAACGTGCAGGCGGACCCGTGGGCCGTCTTCAAGGACGCAATCTCGGCGACGTACTACTTCTAGGCCTACACTGCTGGGGAGGCGGGGCGATGTTGGTCCGATGCACTCGAGGCGCGGCCCTGACGCTGGCGGGCGCGACGCTCGCGGTGGCCGCTTGTGGCGGCGGCAGCGGGCCGCTGGTGACGACGGGGTCGAGCACGCGCGACGACCCCGGCACGACGCGCGACACGCCGCCCGCGACGGCGGACCTGCCCGGCGGCCCGTGCATCCAATGCGGCGTCAGCTACCGCTGCACCAGCACCGACGCGTCGAACGGCAACCAGAACCGAAACGTCGAGGTGCCGCCGAGCATGTGCACGCCGGCGGCCATCGACCTGGTGTGCAGCGGGGCGGTGTTCCAGGGCGGCGCGCCGTGCACCGGCGGAGGAGGAGGTCCGTTCACGTGCGGCAGCGTGACGTGTGTCCCCGAGGGCGCGCAGCCGTCGCCGCAGCCCCCGAGCGGGCAGGGCGGCGGCGGCGGCACGGTGACCGTCGACGCGGGCTGAGCGCGCGCTACGGCGCGAAGTCGACCCGCGCCGCGCGGTCCATGAGGCCGGCGGCGTGCGCGCGCGCGTACAGGACGTCGATGGCGCGGCGCACGTCTTCGGGTGCGGCGCGCGTGTCGGCGTTGGCGTACATGCCGAGGTAGCGGTCGAGCATCGCGCGATCGAGCGCGAGGTCCTCGCGGGACTCGCGCGCGAGCAGTGCCGCGATCGTCTCCTCGCGGTGATCGAGCGCCCACGCGATCGACGTGCGGCAGAGGCGCGACACCTTCGCGACCATCGACTCGCCGAGGCCGCGGCGGATCGCGTTGCCGCCGAGCGGCAGCGGCAGCCCGGCCGTGGCCGCCGCCCACGCCTGGCCGAGATCGCACACGCACGCCAGGCCCTCGCGCTCGTAGGTGAGGCGCCCCTCGTGGATGAGCAGCGCCGCGTCGATCTCGCCGGCGCGCAACGCCTCGAAGGCGCGCGCGTACGGCGTGATGGGGACGACGACCGGCTCGAACCGCGGCACGAGCAGCCGCAGCACCAGGTACGCCGTCGTGCGCAGCCCCGGCACGCCGATGCGCGCCCCCTCGAGCGAGGCGAGGTCTCCCGGGCCGGCGGGCACGCCATGCGAGGCGGGGGCGCCCGCCGCGCGCGTCCGCACCACGACGGGCCCGTAGCCGCGGCCGACCGACATCCCGTGAGGAAGGAGCTGGTAGGCGCGGGAGATGGCCGGCCATCGCGCGATCGACACGGCGACCACGTCGATGTCGCCCGCCTGCGCGCGCGCGTTGAGCGTCTCGGTGTCGGCGCGCTGCGCCTCGAAGGCGAGCCCTTCGGGGTCGACCTTGCCTGCCAGAAGCGGCCAGAACATGAAGAGGTCGTCGCTGTCGGGCGAGAAGGCCAGGCGAATCGGGGCGCGCATCGCGCCTGGGTGTACTTGGTGTAGCTTCTACGCGCCATGCGTTACGGCGTCGTTCGCACCGCGGCGGGTCCGCGCTTCGCACGTTTCGAGGGGACCGAGGCCCTACTTCTCGATGGGGCGCCCTGGGCCGGCGGGCAGCCGACCGGTCAGCGCGCGGCGCTCGACGAGGGGGCGCTGCTCTGCCCGGTCGCGCCGTCGAAGATCGTCTGCATCGGGCGAAACTACGCCGCGCACGCCAAGGAGCTCGGCCACGAGGTGCCCAAGGAGCCGCTGCTCTTCCTCAAGGCCCCCTCGGCGCTGCTCGGCCCCGGCGGCACCGTGCGCCTGCCGCCCGAGAGCGCGCGCGTCGAGCACGAGGCGGAGCTCGCGGTGGTCTTCGGCCGGCGCGCCAAGAACATCTCGCCCGAAGACGCGCACGCGCACGTCTTCGGCTACACGTGCGCGTGCGACGTCACCGCCCGCGACCTGCAGCGAAAGGACGTGCAGTTCACCCGCGCGAAGAGCTTCGACACGTTCTGCCCCATCGGGCCATGGATCGAGACCGAGCTCGATGCGCGCGACGTGCGCGTGGCGTGCCGCGTGAGCGGGCAAGCGCGCCAGGAAGGCTCGACGCGCGCGATGATCTTCGACGTGCCGACGCTTGTGGCGTACGTGAGCCGCATGATGACCCTCGAGCCAGGCGACGTGCTGCTCACGGGCACGCCCGAGGGGGTCGGGCCGCTCGTGGCGGGCGACTTGCTCGAGGTCGAGGTCGGCGGCATCGGGACGCTGGCCCTGCGCGTGGACGCGTAGGCGGCGGCGGGGGCGGCGCAGCGGCGAGCGCGACGTGGACGGCTCGGTCCAGCGGAGAGCGGCGGCGGGGGCCATCGTGGCGGTCGCGGTGGTCGCCGCGCTGGCGCTCGCGCGCTCGCGCGGGGGCGACGACCAGGGGGCGCGCTGCGGGCCGGGGTTCGAGGCGCGCGGCGCGCTGTGCGTCGTTCCGGCGGCCGACGCCGGGGGCGGCGTGAGCGCTGCCTCGTGCCCGGCGCCGCTCGTTCGCGGTCCGCACGGCTGCGACGCGCCCGACGTGCACGTGCTCGTGCCGGCCACTTCGATGGCGATCGGCCCGTCGGACTGGGAGGCCGAGGGGCGCGTGGCGCCGCGCACGCTGCACGTGCAGGCCTTCTGCATCGACGCCTTCGAGGTCACGCGCGGCCGCTGGGGGCGCACGGACGACGTCGCGCGCGCCGAGAGCGCAATGACGCGCGCGGCGGCGGCCGCGTTCTGCGCGTCGCACGGCGGGCGCCTGCCGACCGAGGACGAGTGGATCGTCGCCGCCGCGTCCGCCGCCAACCCGCCGCGCCGGTATCCATGGGGCGACACGGGCGCGGTCTGCCGGCGCGCGGCGTGGGGCCTGGCCTCGGGCCCCTGCGCGCGCGGCGCCGACGGCGCCGACACCGTCGGCGCCCACCCCGATGGCGACTCGCCGCTCGGACTGCACGACCTCGCGGGCAACGTCGCCGAGTGGGTCGCGCCCTCGCCGACCGCGGCGAACGGAGTTTTGGGTGCCGGGCCCCGAAGCAAAGACGGGATTGCCAAGGGCGGCAGCTGGGCCTCGTCGCTCGCGGCCGACCTGCGCATCTGGGCGCGGCTCGAGCTCTCGCCCGACGCCCGCGACCCGAGGGTCGGGCTACGATGCGTCTACCCACCGTAAACCCAGCCGCCGCCAACGGAGTTTTCGGGGGCGGGGCCCCGAAGGAGCAACCTGGGCAAGGCTCGCGACCCCCGGGTGGGGGTTCGTTGCGCCTATCCCCCGTGATCGCGCCTTTGCGCTACGCTGGTCGGTCCCCCCCATGACGTGCGCCGTGCTGTCGATCGGGACCGAGCTCACGCGCGGTGAGCTCGTCAACACCAACGCCGCCTGGCTCGGCGCCGAGCTGACGACCATCGGCTTCGAGGTGCTCGAGCACGCCGTCGTCGACGACGACATGACGCGAATCGCCGCGGCCCTCGAGCGGCTCGCCGCCGACGCGCGCGTCATCGTGGCGACGGGGGGCCTCGGGCCCACGACCGACGACGTGACCACGGCGGCCGTCGCGGCCGCGCTCGGGGTGAAGCTCGTGCGCGACGAGCCATCGCTCGAGCACATCCGCCGGCGCCTTGAGAAGCACGGCCGGACGCTGACCGACAGCAACGCCAAGCAGGCCGACTTCCCCGAGGGAGCCGACGTGCTGCCCAACCCGATCGGCACCGCACCAGGATTCGGCGTGCGTCTGGGCGAGTGCCTCGCGTTCTTCCTCCCGGGCGTGCCGCGCGAGATGAAGCGCATGTTCGACGAGCAGGTGGTGCCGCGCATCCGCGCGCTCGCGCCGAACAACCTGCACCAGTCGCGGCTGCGCACCTTCGGGCTGCCCGAGAGCCTGGTCGGCGAGAAACTCGCCGGCGTGGAGGCCGCCTTCCCCGGGACGACGATCGGCTACCGCGCGTGCTTTCCCGAGATCGAGGTGAAGGTGCTCGCGCGCGGCAGCTCGCACGCGACCGCGCGCGACCTCTGCGAGCGCACGACCTCCGAGGTGCGCGCTCGCCTGACGACGTACGTCTACGGCGAAGCCGACGACACGTTCGCCGGCGTCGTCGGACGCGCAATGCGTGCGCGCGGCTGGACGCTCGCCATCGCCGAGTCGTGCACCGGCGGGCTGGTCGGCAGCCTGCTCACGCGCGAACCGGGCGCGAGCGACTTCCTGCTGCTGGACGCGGTGACGTACGCGAACAGCGCCAAGTCGCACATCCTGAGCGTCGAGGAGGAGACGATCCGCTGGCACGGCGCTGTTAGCCCCGAGGTGGCGGCGGCGATGGCGCAGGGGGCCAAGCGCGTGTCGGGCGCTGACGTCGCGATCTCCCTGACGGGCGTCGCGGGACCGACCGGCGGCAGCGAGGCCAAGCCGGTCGGGACGGTGTACCTGGCGATCGCGCGCCCCGACGGCACGACGGACGTGCGCCACCGCGTGTTCGCTGGCGATCGGACGCAGGTGCAGACGCTGGCAGCATACGCGGCGCTGCAGCTGGTGCGGGAGCTGTGCGCGACGCGCGTCGCCGAGCGCCCGAGCGAGGCGGCGGGCGCGCGCGAGCAGGGGTGAGGGGCGGGCGCGGCGAGATGGGTGCGGGGCGGGCGAAGGGGCGGGCGAGCGCGGACGATGGGGAGCGCTTCCGCGCCTTCGTGGCGATCGACCTCGAGCCGATGAGCCTCCGCCGCGTGGCGCGCGTGGCCGATCGGCTGCGCATGGGCAGCGGCGCGCCGAGCGCCTCGTGGACGGCGCCCGCCAAGATGCACGTCACGATGAAGTTCCTTGGCGACGACTTCCCGCTCGACGCCGTCGCCGCGTTGGGCCAGGCGCTCGCGCCGCTCGCCGACGGGCAGGCCCCGCCGCCGGCCTGTCCCTTTCGGCTGGACGCGTTCCCGTCGAGCGAGCACGCGCGCGTGATCGTCGTCGAGCTCGACGACGCGGCCGGGGTCTGGGCGAAGCTCGCCGGGCAGGTCGACCGGCTCGCGGCCAAGCACGGCGTCGCCCGGGAGAAGCGCCCGTTCCGGCCGCACGTCACGATCGCCCGCCTCAAGCGCCCCTACGACGCGCGCCGGTGGCTGCGCCCCGAGCTCACCGAGGGCGTCGGCGACTGCAAGGCCGCGAGCCTCACGCTGTACCGCAGCCAGCTCGGCGGCGCGGAAGGTTCGGTGTACGTGCCGCTCGCGCAGTTCGCGTTCTCGGGGTGAGATCGCCGAAGAGCGAGATACGCGACCGTCGATCGGTCCGGCCGCAGGCGCCGAAGGGCGCGCCGACCGGCCGTGCGGTCAGCCGTGCCGCTCGAGCCATTGCGCGAGCCAGGCGCCGTGCGCGCGCTCGCTGTCGAGCTTGTTTTCGAGCTTGTGGCGCAGCGAGTCGCCAATGGCCTCGTCCGCCACGGCGGCGGCGTACGCGTCGATCGCCTCGCGCTCGGCTTCGGCGATGACGCTGACGACCGCCTCGTCGCCGACGAGCGACGCGGCCGCGACGCGTGCCTCCTCGTGCAGGCCACCGAGCGTCGCCAGCTCCGGCGGCGGCACCATCAGTGCCTTCATCGCGTCCCCGAGATCTCCGAGCGCGGCCTCGTGCTCGGCGCGGAAGTCCTCGATGCGCGCGCGCGCCTCGCGGTCGCGCAGCCGATGGACGGCCGCGTCGAACCCGAGCATGTGATCGCGCTCGAGCTCCACCAGGTGCCGCAGCACCTCCACCGTGTGCGCCTTGTCCATGCGCGCAGGCGCTTGCAATCGCGGCACCTGCGCATCTCGGCCGAGAGGAAGATCGCAGGAAGGCGGGAAGGCCGGAGGGGTTGGATGGAGAATCCACGAAAGCTTCCCGCCTTCCCGTGATCTCCAACCGCAAGGCGCGGTCAGAGGACGAGGACCCACACGTCGTAGAGCGCGTGGGTCCAGACGGCGGCGGCGAAGCCGCGGGTCGAGTAGACGAGCGTCAGCGCGAGGCCGAGCACCGCGCGCGCGACGAAAGAGCGCGGATCGAACGCGTCGCCCAACGGCCCGACGTAGTGCATGCCACTGAACACGGCCGCGCACACGACCGCCCACGCGGCCATGATGAGGATGGCCTTGAGCGACAGCGGCGGCGCGCGCCCGACCAGCGTCACCGTGTCCTTCGTGAACAGCCCGACGAGCAGCTTGGCCCCGAGGCCGAAGAGCACCACGCGGAACGCGAGCTCCTCGTAGAACCCCGCGCCGAGCGACATCACGAGGCCGGCGAACGGCCCCGGCACGCCGGCGACCGCGACCCCGGCGAAGAGCTTGCCCACCACCCACGACGTCGCCGTGCCCATCGCGATGGCGTACGCCGCACCCTCGACCGCGATCTGCACGAGCTTGCGCGCGCGCAGCGCCTGCCCGCGGCCGACCACCGCGAAGACGAGAAATAGTGCGGCGCCGATGCCGAGCGTCAGCACGAGGTAGGTCAGCCGGTCGCCGTGCGCCACCTCGAGCAGGCGCGCGGTGACCATGTCGGTCGCGTTGCGGACGTTCAGGAACGCGACCCCGAGCTGGTAGACGAGGAAGACCGGCAGGGTCAGCGCGAGCTCACCCAGCCCCCCCGGCTTGGAGGCGAGCCCTTCCTGGTCCCACGCGCCGCGCATCGAATCGGCTCCGACTATGGGCGAGCGTCTGGGCGGGGTCCAGTATTCCGCCGGCCGCGGCAGAGCCCATCGGCGCGCGCCGAGGAGACGCGCGCACCCCATGAGGAGGCGCCCTCCGCGCAGGAGGATGCCTCCTCCTCGTGTGAGGGCCCCTCCTCGCCGCCCGAGGACCCTTCCTCACCACGTGCGGGCCGCCACCGGAGGAGCCTTCCTCACCGCGTGAGAAGCACGCAGGAGGTCGCTTTCCCGCGACTCCGCGCAGGGGAGTCGTTCGCGGCAGCGATGCCGGGGAGGCTCGTCGCGAAGCGACAAAGGGGTGCGCAGCATGCGCAGCCCCCCAACGCGACCATCAGCTCGCGCTCGGCCGCAGCTGGTACACGATCGCCATCACGACGATGCCCCACACGATGAGGTTGAGCACGAAGGGCATGTCGCGCAGCATCTCCTGCGTCGGGCTCTCCGCCTTGAGCCCGCGGCCGGCCCGCCCGCTGACGAGCTGCAGAAAGCGCCCGATGCCGAAGACCGTGAACGGCACCGTCAGCCACAGGAAGTTCGTGTGGAAGAACGCGCGCGTCACCGGGTCGAGCGTGTAGGCGATGTACGTCATCGCCGTCGCCGTGCCGGTCGCGGCGAGCGCCACGTTGAGCGAGGTGGTCGAGTAGGCCTCGAGAGCGGCGCGCTGCTTGCCGGCGTTGTCGAGGGCGAGCTCGTGGCGCCGCTTGCCGAACCCGAGGAAGAGCGCGAGCAGCGCCGTGCACGCCAGCATGTATGCCGACACGTGCACGTGGGTGGCGATGCCGCCCGCCAGCACGCGCAGCACGAAGCCGAAGGCGATGAGCCCGACGTCGAGGAACGCGACCTTCTTCAGCTTGAAGCTGTAGGCGAGGTTCTCGGCGAAGTAGACGAACGCGACGAGCGCGAGCGCGGGCGACAGCAGGTACGCGCCGCCCAGGGACGCGACGACCAGCGCGCACGCCATCGCCTTCGCGAGCCGCTCGGGCACGGCGCCGCTGGCGATGGGGCGCTCGCGCTTGACCGGGTGGACGCGGTCGGCCTCGACGTCGAAGAGATCGTTGATCGTGTAGACCGAGCCCGCCAGAAGGCAGAAAACGGCCGTCGCGCCGAGCGCCCGCCCGGTGACCGTGAGGTTGAGCGCCGGGCCCTGCGCCGTCGACAAGAAGAGGTCCTTGTGGAAGACCATCGGCGCGAGCACGAACAGGTTCTTGGCCCACTGGTGCGGGCGCAGCGTCTTGACCAGCCCGCGCAGCGTGCCGGAGTGGGCCATGGTGGTCGCGGGGATGGCGGTGCTCACGTCGCGATGCCCGCACAAATAGCGCGAACCACATCCGACGCCACCTCTTCGTGCACACCCTGGGCCGCGGCCCTCGCTGGCGCGACCGCGCGACGCACCGCTTGACGAGCCGGCCGATGCCGCCGAAAACGAGCCGGCCGCCCATGCGCCCGCTACGTCAACTCGCGCTGCTCGCCGCGCTCGTCGCCGTCGTCGTGCTCGCCGTGCCGCTGGCGACCCCGGCGCGCGCGGACGTGAGCGAGCGGCTCTCGCGCCTCGACCGCCTGCGCTCCGACGTGACCGCTGCGCGCGGGCCCATGGCCTACGTGGCGCTGCGCAAGGTGTGGAGCGAGTGGGACCGTGGCGACCCGAGCGAGGTCGAGGAGGTGCTCGACGAGGTCGCCGCCGATGCCGGTGAGCCGACGCCGGTGCGCGCGTACGCGGGGCTGCTCGAGGCCTACGCCCGCCGGCGACGTGGCGACCTGGACGGCGCGCGCGCCCGCATCGCCCGCCTCGGTTATGTGGGCCGTTGGCTGCTGGTCGGCCCGTTCGACAACGACGGCAAGGCGGGCCTCGCTGCGCCCTACGACCCGGAGAAGGAGCTCGCGCAGCCCATCGACGTCACGCACGACTACGACGGCAAGGACCACAGACCGGTGCGCTGGCGGCTGCTGCCGCCGGTCTCGCCCTACGCGTGGACCGATCTCGGGGTGTTCCTGCGTCCGGCCGAGGACGCGTGCGGCTACTTGACGACGTTCGTGCGCGACGCGCGCCTCGAGCACGGGGCCCGGCGCGCCGTGTCGGTGTGGGCGGGGGCGGCGGGCGCGCTGCGCGTGTTCTGGAACGGCGACGAGATCCTGCGCGACGAGAAGTACCGCGACCTCGACAGCGACCGCTTCGCCGCGCGCGCGACGATGCGCGCCGGGTGGAACCGCCTGAGCGTCAAGGTGTGCGGCGACGACCGCGCGCCGATGCTGTCGCTGCGCGTCGCCGACGCGAGCGGTGCCCCCGACGCGCACCTCGAGGTCGACGCCGATCCGCGCCACGCTGCCGAGTCTGCGGCCGCGTCGAGCAAGGCGCCGGCGACGCGCCTGCCCCAGGGCGGGGTCGAGGGCCCCGCGCAGGCGTTCGAGCGCCTCGCCAAGGGCGGCGACCCGGCCATCCTCGAGGGCTTCGCGCGCTACCTCGGGATGACCGGCTCGGACGATCCGACCGAGCACCGCGCGCGCGAGCTCGCGCACGAGGCGGCCGACAAGGCGCCGACGGTCGAGCGGCTGCTGCTCGCCGGGGAGCTGGCCGAGAGCCGCAACCAGCGCGCGACCTGGATCGCGAAGGCCGAGGCGCTCGTGGCTTCGCGCCACGCCACGCGCGAAGAGACCATCGACGTGCTGCTGTCGCGCGCGTCGTGGGCGCGCAGCGGCGTCAATCCGCGCGACGCCATCCCGTACTACGAGAAGGTGCTCGCGCTCGACCCCGAGAACGTGGTCGCGACGCTCGCGAAGGTGGAACTCTACGAGGAGGCGGGGCTGCGCGATACCGGGCTGGCGGTGCTCGAGCGCGCGCTCGAGCAGAGGCCGCGCAGCGTGGCCCTGCTGCGCGCGACGGTTGCGGCGCTGCGCGACCAGGGGCGCGAGACCGAGGCCGACGAGCTGGCGCAGCGGTACGTGGCGCTCCGCTTCGACGACCCGGCCTTCGCCAAGGCGCACATCGACCTGGCGGTCGCGCGCCGCGACACGGCGACGGCGGCGCGCTGGATCGAGCGCCTCGAGCAGACCAACCCCGACAGTGCTGGGGCGCTGCAGGCGGCGGCGCAGGCGTGGATGCGCCTGGGCGACCGGGCACGCGCGATCGCTGCTTACCGCACGGCGCTCGACCTGGCGCCGGAAGACACGGACGTGATGCGCGAGCTGGCGGTCGTCTACGCGCTCGGCGGCGAGCGCGGCGAGCAGCTGCGGCTGCTGAAGCGCGTCCTCGAGCTGATGCCGCAGGCCAAGGACGTGCGCGAGGAGGTGGCGCACATCGAGCCGGCCGCCCCGCGCCCGGACGAGCAGTACGCCCGCCCCGCCAGCGAGTTCCTCGCCGAGCGCGGGCTTCCCGCCGCAGGCCAGGCGCGACGCTCGCTGGTCGACCTGCAGGTGACGACGGTCTTCCCCAATGGCCTCGCCAGCCGCTTCCATCAGGTCGTCTACCAGCCGCTCACCGACGCCGCGGCGGCCGACTCGCGCGAGTACGCGTTCGACTACGAGATCGACAGCCAGGCCGTCGAGCTGCGCGCGGCGCGCGTCTACAAGAAGGACGGCAGCATCCAGGAGGCGGTCGAGAGCGGCGCCGGCGCCATGGAGGGCGACCCGGCCATCGCGATGTACACGAGCGCGCGCAGCTATTACGTGCACTTCCCCCGCATCGAGTCGGGCGACGTCGTCGAGGTGCAGTACCGCGTCGACGACGTGGCGCCGCACAACGCCCTGGCCGATTACTTCGGGGAGCTGGTGTACATGCAGGGGCCGGAGCCGATCGCGCGCAGCGAGTACGTGCTCATCACGCCCAAAGCGCGCACGTTCTACTTCAACCAGCCTCGCGTGCCCGGGCTGAAGAAGACTGTGCAGGAGCGCGACTCGCAGCGCATCTTCCACTTCCTGGCCCAAGCCGTCCCGGGCGTGGAGCAGGAGCCGCTGCAGCCGCCGTGGGCCGAGGTGCTCGGGTACGTGCACGTGTCGACTTACAAGTCGTGGGCCGACATGGACCGCTGGTACTGGGGGCTCATCAAGGACCAGCTGGTGCCCGACGACGAGGTGCGCCGGCGCGCCGAGGCGCTCACCAAGGGCCTGAAGGACGACGCCTCAAAGGTGCGCGCCATCTACGATTACGTCGTCGAGAAGACGCGCTACGTCGCCCTGGAGTTCGGCATCCACGGCTACAAGCCGTACCGGTGCGCACAGATCTTCGCGCGCGGCTTCGGCGACTGCAAAGACAAGGCGACGCTCATCGTGACGATGCTGCGCGCCATCGGCATCGACGCGACGCCCGTCGTCGTGCGCACGGCCAACAAGGGGGACATCGAGCCGGAGCCGGCGAGCCTGGCGCCGTTCGATCACATGATCGCGTACGTGCCCAAGCTCGACCTCTACCTGGACGGCACCGCCGAGTACACGGGCTCCCTCGAGCTGCCGGCGATGGACCGCGGCGCGCTGGCGCTCCAGGTCGACGAAGGGCACGCCAAGCTGGTGCACCTGCCCGACCCGCCGGCCGGGGACAGCATCTCGGTGCACAAGCTCGACGCGACGCTCGGGCCCGACGGCGCCGCGCAGATCGACTGGCACACCGACGTGAGCGGCGTCGAGGCATCGGAGTGGCGCGTGCGCTTCCACGCCGATGCGACGCGCAAGGAACGCGTCGAGCAGATGATCGCGTCGCTGTTGCCGGGCAGCGAGGTGACCGCGATCGACGCCGGCGACCTCGACGACGTCGAGCAGAAGGTGACGATGCGCGTGCGCGGCAAGGTCCCGCAGTTCGCGCGCGCCGAGGACGGGGCGCTGCTCGTGCCGCTCGGGCGGCGCGAGCACATGGTGCGCGACTTCGCGCCGCTCGCGTCGCGCAGGCTGGCCGTGCGCCTCTACGCGAAGTGGACGCAAGAGGACGACTGGACGGTGCACCTGCCGTTGGGGGCGAAGGTGAAGAACGCCCCGGTGCCCTCGAAGGGCTCGAGCCCGTTCGGATCGTACGAGGTCGACGTGGAGACCAGCGGCAACACGTTGCAGGTGAAGACGACGGTGACGATGACCAAGACGCGCATCCCGGCGAGCGAGTACCCCGCCTTCCGCGCCTGGTGCGAGGCCGTGGACCGCGCGCTCGGGCAGCGCGCCACGGTGGCGGTCAAATGAGGCGCGCGCTCTTGGCGGCGGCCGTCCTCGCGACAGCGCTGGGGTGCGGGCACGCCGCGCCCCCCGCGCAAGCGCCGCTGGCGAACCTGAGGGCGAGCGCGCGCGCGTCGAACGACGGCGAGGTGGTGGGGCGCTGGGCGCTGACCGAGATGCTGGCGCCGGGCGGCGACGCCGGCCAGGCGATGGCGGCGCTCAAGCGACTGGACGCGCTCGCCAAGACGGCCCGCAGCGCGCACGGCATGTGGGCGAGCCTCGCGCGCGCGGTCCTCGACGACGCGCACGGCGATCCGCGCTCGGCCGTCGACGGATACGTTGCAGCGCTGGACGCGGCGCGTGCGAGCCCCGAGGCGCAGGCGCCGCTCGTGGCGTGGTTCGCGGTGCGCCATCTGCTCGCGCTGCGCGGCTCGGTGGCAGACCTGTACGAACGGCACCGCGCCGCGTTTGAGGCGGTACTCGCCCGCCCGGGCCACACCGGCTGGCGGGCCGTCGCCGAGCTCGAGGACTGGCGCGCGATCGAGGAGTACGGCCACGCCACGCAAACGGGCGAGGCGTACGACGAGCAGGTCGTCGACCGTGAGGGGTGCGCGCGCGGCATCCGAATGGCGGGCCCCTTCGGGCACGGGGGCGGGCCGGATCGGCTGCGCTCGTACCCGACCGAGCAGCCGGGGCCCTGGCCGCTGGCGTGGCCCGCCGACCCGCGCCGAGGCAGCGTGCCACACGTGCTCCCCGTCACCCAGAGCCGCTGCCTCGCCGTCGCCGACGAGCAGGTGCAGGACGGCGTCTTCTACGCCGAGACGTTCTTCACGACGCAGGGTGACCAGGAGCTGCTCATCGCCGTGCAGGGCGCCGTGCAGGTGTGGGTCGACGACAGGCTCGTGCTGTCGCGGCCCGTCGAGGACTGGGGATCGTGGCAGCGCTTCGGCGCGCACGTGATGGTCGGCGGCGGCCGCCACCGCGTGCTCGCCAAGACGCTTTCGCCGGCGGCGAGCGTGCGCCTGCTGAACCCGGACGGCACCGCGGCGCACGTCGCGACGGACGGAGACGACCGCCCGCCATACGCGATCACGCCACCGCGCGTGCTCGATGACCCGAACCCCATCGACGCGGTCGTGCGCGCCGCGGCGCGCGGCGACACGTCGTTCGCCGCCGCGCCAATCGACGCCGCGCTCGAGGCGTCCGCCGCGCACAGCGAGCAGCTCGACGACGTGGCTTCGACCCTCATCGGGCCACTGGTCGAGCCGGCGGCGGCGGGCGCGCTGGCGCTGCAGATGGCCTCCACGTTCGTCGACAACGACCCGGCCCTGCCCGACGACGCGCGCGCGCCTCGAGCGCAGGCCCTCCGCGATCGGGCGCTGGCCCGCGACGGGCGCCTCTGGCGCGCGCGCCTGCTGTCGATTCTCGACGACGCCGAGCAGCACGGCCTGCCGAGCGCGGTCGAGCCACTGCGCAAGCTCGCCGACGAGGTGCGCGGCGAACCGGAGGTGCTCGAGCAGCTTGCGACGCTCTACGGGCGCCTCGGCTGGCGCGGTGAGCAGGTGGGCGCGCTCGCCGACCTGGCCGCGCGCTTCCCCGACGACGTTCAGGCGCTGCGCGCGTACCTCGACGCGCTCGACGATGAGGGCCCGGCGGCGAAGGCGGACCAGGTGGCCGCGCGCATCCAGAAGCTCGACCCCGATGCGGACGTCGAGCTCGACCGAGCGCTCGCCCGGCACGACTACTCGGCGGCGATCGCCGACCTCGAGCGGCTGAAGAATCGTCGCCCCGACCGCAAGGAGATCGCCTCGCGCATCGCCGACGTCCTGGCCCGCTCGGGCGATCCCAGCGCCGCGGCGAAGCAGCTGTCCAAGGCGCTCGCGAAGCAGCCGCTCGACGCGCAGGCGCGCTTCCGGCTGGCCGACCGCGCGTACGCCAAGGGCGACGACGGCGCGCTGCGGAAGGCGCTCGCGGCGGCCCTGCAGAAGGGGGCGAGCACCTCGGAGCTGCGCGCCGCGATCGACCTGCTCGAGGGCGCGACCGATCTCGAGCCGTATAGGGTCGACGGGCTCGCGGTCATTCGCGACTTCCGGGCGTGGGAGAAGGCCGGCCACCACATGGATGGCACCGCGGCGCGCGTGCTCGACTACGCGGCGACCTGGGTACACGACGACGGCTCGAGCGAGATGCTCGAGCACGAGATCCAGAAGATCCAGTCGCAGGAGGCGGTGAGCTCGGAATCCGAGACGGAGATGCCGAGCGGTCTGGTGCTGCACCTGCGCGTCATCAAGCCGGACGGGCGCGTGCTGGAGCCCGAGCCGGTCACGGGCAAGCCGACGCTCACGATGCCGCACCTCGAGGTGGGCGACTACCTCGAGATGGAGCACATCACGTCGGAGGCGGGCGACGGCGCCAAGGGCCGGCAGTACCACAGCCCGACGTGGTTCTTCCGCGAGGCCGACAAGGGCTACTGGCGCAGCGAGTTCGTGGTCGTCACACCCGCCGATCGCCGGCTCGAGATCGAGACGCGCGGGCACGTGCCGGCGCCGAAGGTGACGCCGGTCGGGCCCCTCGGAGGCAACGGCAAGAGCCCGTTCGTCGAGCGACGCTGGCGCGTGGACCTCAGCCCCCCGGCGCAGCTGGAGCCCGAGAGCCCGCCCATCACGGAGTTCCTCCCGAGCGTGCGCCTCGGCTGGGGGATCTCGCTCCAGGCGACGCTCGCGCACCTGGTCGATCTCGCGAGCGACGACACGCCGCTCGACCCGCGCCTTCGCGCGAAGGCCTCCGAGATCGTGCGCGGCATACCCGAGCGCGCCACCGACGAGCGCGCGGGTCGCGTGTACCGCTGGGTGCTCGAGCACGTACAGGACGGCAAGGAGACCGACGGCCGGCGCGTCATGACCGGCGGCAGCGGCTCGCGCCAGTCGGCCTTCCGCTACATCCTGCGCTTGCTGGGCATCCATTCGCAGCTCGCGCTCGTGAAGAACCGACTGGCGACGCCGCCGATCGGACCGATGAGCGAGGTCGAGGAGTACGACGCCCTCGTGCTGCGCCTTGCGACGGACAAGGGGGTGCGGTGGATGACGGTGCGCGACAAGTTCGCGCCGTACGGCTACGTCCCCGCCGAGCTGCGCAACCAGCCGGCCATCGTGTTGACGCCGTCGTTGCAGCGTGACGTGGTGCACGCGACCGGGCCGGCCGACGGCGTCAGCTACGAGGGACGCGCCGACGTGCATCCAGACGGCGGCGCCACTCTCGACCTGGTGCTCACCTTCAGCGGCAACCGCGCCATCGCATGGCGCAACGCGCTCGACGAGATCCCGCAGGCCAAGCTCTACGACTTCGTCGAGCGCGAGCTCGTGGCGCCGTCGTTCGCGGGCGGCCACGTGCGCGATCTGAAGGTCGAGGGCGCGGACGCGCTCGATCAGCCACTCGTCATGCGCGTGCGCATCGACGTGCCGGAGATGGCGAAGCCCGTCGCCGGAGGCCTCTTGATCCACGCGCCGTTCACGCCGAGCCTCGCGCAGCTCGCGGCCTTGCCCGAGCGGCGCACACCGCTCCTGCGGCGCACCTCGTGGCACGCGCAGATGCGCCTGGAGGTGGTGTTCCCGGACGCGATGCGGATGCCGGCCGGGCTGCCAGGCGGTCAAGCGCGCGACGGCGACGCCCTCGTCGTCGTCAAGGACGCGGTGAACGGTCACGCCATCGTGTTCGACCGCCTCATCGACCTGCCCGCAGGGCGCGTGCAGCCCGGGGCGGAGTACGCGGCGTGGCAGAAGTTCGCGCGCGACGCCGACGCGCTCGTCGGCCGCGACGTGTTGATCGGCAAGTGACCGGCCGCTGGGCCGGCGCGGCCGCGTTACTTCACCTCGGCGGCGGGTTGCTTCGACAGATCGGTGAACGTCTTGCCGTCCTTCGTCTCGGCGATGCGCTGCCGTACGACGGCGTAGGACGTGTTCAGCTTCTGCATCGTGTCGATGACCTGCTGGCGCGACTGAGCGCTCGCCGGAAAGACGCCAGCGTTCGGGTACTTGGCGGCCCAGTCGAGGTATACCTGCCAGGCGGCCTTGGCGTCGTCCCACTTCTTCTGCCGCTCCTTGAGATCCGCCAATACGAAGAGAATGCGCGCGCGCACCGTCGCAGCGGCCGGGCTCACGTTGGCGCCGTCCGTGTCGCCCGACTCGAGCGAAGCGCGATTCCACGCCGCGTCGGCCTCGGTCAGGTTGCCGGCGGCGAGCTGCGCCTCGCCGAGCAGGTAGTGCCCCAGCGGGTTCTTGGGATCGAGCTCGATGGCCTGGCGGTACGCCTCGATGGCTCCGGCGAAATCGCGCGCGGCGTACTTCGTGTTCCCCTGCGTGCACGCATCGCGGTACTTGGGCGACATCTTGGGAGCGGCGGCCGCCGCCGCGCGATCCACCTTCGGATTCGCGCCCTTGCCACCGTCGGCGCGCGCGAGCGACGCCGCGAGCAGCAGCGGCAACGACAGCGTGAGCGCGAGCAGGGTTTCGGAGCGTCTCATCGAAACCAAGCCTACCAGAGCCGCCGCCCCTTGCGGCAAGCGCCGGGGCGGTGCCAAAACGCCATGGACGCCATGACGCTACCGCGGACGCTCGAGCCGGAGGTGATGGACACGGAGGAGGAGGCGCGCGACTACGACGCGATGCACCACGCGGAGGTCAACGCGCGCTTCTGCGAAGGCCTGCTCGCGCACCGCCCGCGCATCTCGCGGCTGCGCCGCGTGCTCGACGTTGGCACCGGCACAGCCCTCATCCCAATCGAGCTCTGTCGGCGCGTGTCGGACGTCGACGTGGACGCGGTCGACCTGGCCGCGCACATGCTCGCCCTGGCGCGTCGAAACGTGGAGCGTGCGGGGCTGGCCGGGCGCATCCGGCTGACGCAAGTCGACGCCAAGGCCGCCGGGTGGCACGACGGGAGCTTCGACGCAGTGATGTCGAACAGCATCGTCCATCACATCCCTCGGCCCGAGAGCGTGCTCGGCGAGATGTGGCGCCTCGTGCGCCCCGGGGGCCTGCTGTTCGTGCGCGATCTCGCGCGCCCCGACAGCGCCGCGCGCGCGCGCGAGTTGGCGGACGCGTACGCGCCCGTCCCGTCGGAGTCCGACCCCGGCGTGCGCGCGATGCACGAGCGGCAGCGGGCGCTGCTCGAGGCGTCGCTTCACGCGGCGCTCACGGTCGACGAGGTGCGCGCGATGGTCGCCGCGCTCGGCGTGCCCGTCGAGGCGGTGCAGATGACGAGCGACCGGCACTGGACGCTCGCGCACGTGAAGCCGTGACCGCGCCCGGCCGCCTGCGCGCGTTTCCATGGCGCGCGCTCGACTCGACGACGCGAGACGAGGTCGCCGCGCTGCGGGACGCGCGCCGCTGGGCGCAGCGGTCGACGGAGCTGGCGGCTTTGCCGTCGGCGCTGGCCGAGCTGCTCGGCGCCGAGGTGGCTCTGCTGGTGCGTCGCGCGCAGCCCCTGGGCGACACCCGCCCGCTCGAGGGCGGCATCGGCGTCGTCCTCGCCCGAGTGGACACGCCCGGCATCGTGCGCGGCGCGCTCGTCGAGGGCGAGCGCGCGCTCGCCTCGGCGATGGTTGCGCGCGTGATGAAGCGCCCCCCGTCGCGCGTCGTCGACACCTCGTCGGATCCGGCTGCGGGGCTCGCGGGGGCGTTCGCAGCGATCGCCGCCGCGGTGGTGCGACGCGCACACGCGGGCGCGGCACTCCGCGTGCTCGCGGCGGGACCAGCCACGGCCTTGGAGGCCGACGTCGCGCGGCTCGATCCGGGTCTGCTCGCGATCGCGCTGACCGTGCTCGTAGCTCACGACGCGTTCAGCGCGCGCGTCGTAGTGCCCCGCGACATCGTGGCGGCGGCCCCCACGCGCGCATGGAACGCTGGCTCGCTCGCGGCGCTTGGCGCGACGCCGCTGGCCGTTCCGATCGTCGCCTGCGCGGTGCGCGCGACCGCGGCCGACGTCGGCGCGCTTTGCTGCGGTGACGTCTTCCTCCCTGGCGACTGGCCGCTCGTGCACGCGCGCGCGGGCGCGACAGCCGGCGCAGCGGGGCCGGGATGGGCCGGACCGGTTCTGCTCGCGGCGGCATCCTCGGACACGGGCGCGCGCGCGCAGCTCGGCGATGATGGCCGCCTCGTGCTAGGGGGCGAGCTTGAGCCGCTCTGCGCGGCGGAGGCGGAGATGAGCGACGGCGAAACAGGCGGGCTCGTGGAGGCGATCGGGGATGTTCCCGTGGTCGTTCGCGTCGAGATCGGCGAGGCACGGATGGCTGCCCGCGAATGGGCCGACCTCGCCCGAGGCGACGTGATCGCGCTCGGGCGCCGGATCGGCGAGCCCGTGGTGCTGCGCGTCGGGGGCGTCCCGATCGCGCGCGGGGAGCTCGTGGAGGTCGACGGCGAGGTCGGGGTGCGCATCGTCGAGCGACTCGCGGCGGAGGGTACGGCGTCGTGAGGTTGACACTCGCGTTCATCCTATCGCTGCGCTCGCACGTGCGAATCGTCGCGGCGCGAGCGGTCGGGTCGGCCGTCGTGTTCGCGGCCTGCGCGTGCGGAAAGTCGCAGGCCACCGGCGCCGGGCACCCGACGGCGTCCTCCGGACCGAGCTCGAACGCGACGCAGGGCCCGAGCGCCGCTGCCGTGTCGGCATCCGCTCGCGCGGAACGCCCCGCGACGCCCGCAGCGTGGAAGGGCACGTACAAAAGCGCGGCCGGGACCCTGTACATCCCGCCGGACTGGAAGCACGTGCACTGGGCGGGCGCCGAGACGAGCGCCGGCATCGGCGACGGCGCAATCGTGCTGACGGTCGATCCGTCGAGCGGCCGACTGACGGGGACGATCGAGGGGCCGCTCGGACCAGCGGTGCTCGACGGGACGCTGGCCGACGGCAAGCTGACGGCGAGCATCCACCCGGAGCACCCGAGCGAGCACGGCTTCGCGGGAACGCTCGAGGGATCGGTGAGGGGCGACGGCGCCGAGGGTACCATCCACGCCTCATTGCCGGAGGGCAGCGCGCTGCGCGCGGCCACCTTCACACTCGCACCGGCGAACGGCGCCTCCGCGGCGCCGGCGTCCCCCGCAGCGGCGCACTGATGTTCGCTCCGACGCGATACCTCGAGTGGGCGCGGCGCTACTACGGGAAGGTGCGCTTCGACCTGGCGACCAGCGGCATACCTACGTCGCCGATCGAAGCGATCGGGGTCCCCGAGCCGGCGCGCATGGACGACCCGGGCGGCTGGGATCGACTGCGCGACGCCATCGCCCGTTACAACGACGTTGGGCGCGACGAGGCCGTCGCGGCGCTGGGGACCACGCACGCGCTCTGGCTCGCATACGCGTCGCTCACGTCGCCCGGAGACGACGTGCTCGTCGAGGAGCCGGCCTACGAGCCTCTCGTGCGCATCGCGGAAGGTGTCGGCGCGCGCGTCGTCCGCTTCGCGCGCCCGGCGGAGGATCGTTTCGCGCTGGACCCCGATCGCCTCGCTCGCGCGATGACGCCGCGCACGCGCCTCGTGGTGGTGACGAACCTGCACAATCCGAGCGGCGTGCGGATGCCGGATGCGGTTCTGCGCGCCGCGGCGCGGGTCGCGCAGCAACGCGGGGCGTACTTGCTGGTGGACGAGGTGTACGCGCCCTTCGACAGCCTGGTGGACGAGCACGGCGTCTTCGGCGGCACCGCGCGGAAGCTCGCGCCGAACGTCGTGGCCGTCGGGAGCCTCACCAAATGCTTCGGCGTGGGTCCGCTGCGCGTCGGTTGGCTGCTCGGTCAGCCCGACGTCGTCGCGCGCGCGCAGGATGCGATCACGGCGAGCTGCGGCATGCTGCCGCTGACGCACGCTCACCTGGCGGCGCACGCGCTCGCACGGGTCGCGGAGCTCGCGGCGCGCACGCGCGCCATGCTGGCGGGCAAGCGCCAGCGCGTCGCGGCGTGGGCCGCGGACGAGGGGCTCGCGTGGAGCGCGCCCGACGAGGGGCTCTTCGGGTTCGCCGCCATCCCGATGGCGGGGGATTTGACGCCGGTCGTCGAAGCCGCGGCGCGCGAGCGGGAGGTGCTCGTCGCTGCCGGCTCCTTCTTCGAGATGCCGAACGGGTTCCGGCTCGCGTGGTCGGCGGAGAGCGGCGCGCTCGACGAGGGTCTGGCCCGGCTCGCTCTGGCGCTACGCGCGGCCAAGTTCTGACCGGCTACTTCTTCTTCGCGTCCTTCGCGGGTGCCCGAGAGTGTCCCACCGGCGTCGCCGGCCTCGCCGCCGCGGGGGGGCTGGGCGCGAGCCGACTTGCTGGCAATTTCCGGTGCTGCGCCTGCAGCTGCCGGCGACACCTCCAACGTCGTACCCCCTTCCTTCTCGACGTGGAACTCGACGCGTCGGTTGTTCTTGCCCTCTTCGGACGCGTTGGTGTCGATCGGTTCGCTCGGCGCCGAAGCCCTGGCTGTAGAGCCGCGCTTTGGCGATCCCGTGTTTCACGAGCCACGCCACGACGGCCGCCACACGGCGGTCGCTGAGCGACTTGTGTAGGCCTTCGTGCCGATGCTGTCCGTGTGCCCCTCGATCCGGATGCGCTGGAGTTCGGGATGGTCGGTGAGGATCTTGGCCACGGCCGACATATTCGGCGCCCACGCGTTCGCGAGGTACGCGACGATCGTGGGACGGCGACCATGACCCCGACGAGCGTCCAGCCGCGGGCGCTCCAATGCGCTGCGCCGTCGAGGCGTGGACGGAGGCCGATCGGAGCGAGAATCAAGGCACCCCACGCGAACAGCCACGTGACCCGCGTCAGCGCTCCGACGCGCTCGATGACCCGCTTCGAGAGCACGATGTACAGCGAGTACGATAGGCAATTGAGCGCGATGACCTGGGCGCCGACGTCGGAGCTCCCGATCGCGGTCAGGCAGAGGACGCCCGTGAACGAGAGCGCGAGGCCGACGGCCGTGCGCGCCTTGGGCCGCTCGATGCGAAGCGCGATCGCGAGCGCGGCAGTGAACACCGGGCATCGTGGCGCCGAGCAGCGCCGCCGCGTACGCGGTGGTGATGTGCAGGCCCAGCAGATAGAGCGTCTGGTTGAGCACGATGCCGACGACCGAGAGCCCTGGGATGCGCAGGTGCTCGCGCAGGGGCAGCCGGCGCAGCAAGCCTGCGCCGCGCCCGAACGCCACGAAGGCGACCGCCGCGCCGGCCATCGCGAGCGCGAGCGGATCGACCCCCCCTCCCCCGTCGGCAGGGGACATCACCGCGCGCTTGCCCTCGACGGCACCGACCGCGAACGCGGCCTGGACGGTCCGCAGGGCCGCGTGAGTGGCGAAAACCGGGGCGCCCGACGATCGCCTTGCATTGTCCGCTCGTTCGGGCAAGGACATGCGCGCTAGGCGGTCAAGCTACTTCAACCGCGCTAGACTTCGCACACCCACAGGGTGCGCACGTTAGCGCCCCATCGGCGGACCCCATGTCGAGCCTCCTGCACGTCTTCGGAAGTACGTTTCCGGCATTCGGCGCCAGTTTGCTGCTCGCCGTGATGGTCGTGGCCAGCTACACGTTCGCGGTCGCGCTCTCGGCCGGGGCGAGCGGTCGCACACGCGAGCTGCAAGCGGCGCGCTTCGGAGCGTACGGCACGGTCGCGCTCATCGGCGCCGCGGTGCTCTGTCTGGCATACGCGTTCGTCACGCACGACTTCCGCATCCGGTACGTATCCCACTACTCGGATCGCTCGATGCCCCTGCACTACCTGTTCACCGCCCTCTGGGGCGGGCAGGACGGGTCGCTGCTCTGGTGGCTGTTCTTGCTCAGCGCGTACATAGGCGTGTGCGTGAAGTGGCTCGGGAAGCGATACCTGGAGCTGCAGCCGTACATCATCGCGACGCTGATGGCGATCGTGCTGTTCTTCTGCGTTCTGATGGCGTTCTCCGCCAATCCGTTCGCGATGAACGTGTCCGGCGCCCGAGCCGATGGCGACGGTCTGAACCCGCTGCTCCAGAACTACTGGATGGTGATCCACCCGCCGTGCCTCTACACGGGGTTCGTCGGCTGCTCGGTGCCGTTCGCGTTCGCGGTGGCCGCGCTGGTGACGGGCCGCCTCGATCACGAATGGATCGTGGCCAGCCGCAAGTGGACGCTGTTCGCGTGGATGTTCCTCGCCATCGGCAACACGCTGGGCATGCTGTGGGCGTACGAGGAGCTGGGGTGGGGCGGCTACTGGGGCTGGGACCCGGTCGAGAATGCCGCGTTCATGCCGTTCTTGACGGCGAGCGCCTACGTGCACTCGGTGATGATCCAGGAGCGGCGCGGTCTGCTGAAGCTCTGGAACGTCTTTCTCATCTCGCTGACGTTCTTTCTGACGATCTTCGGGACGTTCCTGACCCGCTCGGGGATGATCGCCAGCGTCCACTCGTTCGCACAATCCTCGATTGGCTCGTATTTCGCCGTCTTCCTGGTGATGCTGATCGTCTTCGCGACGACGCTCGTATTGTGGCGCTGGCCGGAGCTGCGAGACATCAAGCCGGAGCGGCGCCTGCGGTGGGCCGCGGTCCTCGGGGGCTGGATTGTCATCGGCGTGTGCTTGCCGGGGCTCGTCGCGGTCTGGCGCGCGCCGCTCGCCGTGGGGTGGCGCGTGATGGCGATCGCACTGGTGGCCGGGTCGGCCGTGTTCATCGCCCTCGAGCTCGTGTTCCGCCGGATGACACGCGGGCTCGACCTGCGGACGCGCCGGCCGCAGATAGAGTCGATCCTCTCGCGCGAGTTCACGTTCCTGCTGAACAACTGGATCCTCTGCAGCCTTCTCTTCTTCATCCTCGTGGCGACGACGTTCCCCCTCATCAGCGAGGCGCTCACCGGCGAGAAGGTCACCGTGGGCCCGCCGTTCTACAAGGCGTGGGTCCAGCCACTCGGCCTCGTGCTGCTGCTTCTGATGGGCATCGGGACGCTCTTCGGGTGGAAGAAGACCAGCCGCGAGGCTCTGCGCCGCGCCTTCCGCGTGCCCGTCGCAGCGTTCGCGGTCGCCGCCGCGCTGCACTTCGCACTCGGGCGCGCCCTCGGCTTCCCGGCCGTCGTCTACAGCGACCCGATCTACCCGGGCGCGCTCGGCGCCGTGCTGCGGGCGTTCAACGCGTTCACGCCCGTGCTCGGCTTCTCTCTCTGCGTGTTCAACGCCGCCGTCATCGTCCAGGAGTTTGCGCTGCTGTTTCGCGCGCGGACGCGCACGGGCGCGAGTAGTTCGACGCCGAAGGTGCTCTGGTGGCTCGGCGGGCTGCCCGGGTTCGTGCACACGCTGCTCACCCTGTCGCCGCAGTCGCGTCGGCGATACGGCGGCTACATCGTGCATCTGGGCATCGTGCTGATGTTCATCGGGTTCACCGGTCAGTCGTGGAACGCCGACCGCGAGGCCTCGCTCAGCCCGGGACAGAGCTACGTCGTCAAGGAGTACAAGCTGACGTACGTACGCGAGCGCATGGCCGTCGATAACAACAAGCGGATGGTCTTTGCGGATGTCGACGTCTACAAGAACGGCCGCTACGACGGGCGGCTAGAGCCCGCGAAGTTCATCTACAAAAAGCAGCCAGACTCGCCGACCACCGAGGTCGCCATCGGGCATCGGCTGCGCGACGACGTATACGTCATCGTCGGCTCCATCAACCCGGAGACGAAGGTGGCCGCCTTCCAGATCCACGTGAACCCGCTCGTCACTTGGATCTGGATTGGGTGCCTGGTGCTCATCGCGGGCAGCGTGGTGTGCATGTGGCCGCAAGTGGAGCTCGGCGAATCGCGTGTCTGGGCCGGTGCGCGAGGCGTCGCGGCTACGGCGGCGAGCGTGCTGCTCGGGATCATGCTCGGTGCTTCACCCGCGGCACGCGCGCAGACGATTTCGCCGGGAATGGGGGGCGGGACCATGGACGGGCTCGTCCACATCCAGAACGATGCCGAGCGAATCATTTTCGAGAAGCTGCGCTGCACGTGCAACTGCGGCAGACCCCTGACCTCGTGCAGCTGCGGCGAAGCCGAGGCCGCGCGTGAGCGCATCCGCGAACAGATGGAGGCGCACGAGACGTCCGACCAGATCGTGGCGGAGTATGCCGCCGAGCACGGAACCGACCTGCTCGTGGTGCCGCCGAACAGGGGTGCGCTGAAGGCCATCTATGCGGTTCCGATTGTCGGCATCGCGCTCGGGGCCTTCGGGCTGGCGCGCATGCTGCGCCGGTGGCGAAGGGGCGACGGGCCGGCAGATTCGCGGCGCGAGCCGGACGGAGGGGCCGTTGGACCGCGAGACGCCTACGACGCCCGGATCGACGACGAATTGAAGGACCTCGATGGCTGAGCCCAAGCGAAGGAAGCGCCGAGCAGCGCTCACTCCCGCGAGCGCGGTGGTCGCCCGGTCGCGCGAGGCGGAGGATGCCGAGAGATCGCTAGGTCGTCTCGTGGTGATCGCGCTGCCAACGACGTGCCTCGTCGCCGCCGTTATCGTCGGCGTGGTGACGAGCATCGGGTCCGCGCTGCTCGTCGTCGCCGCCGGCGCGCTGCTCGGGACGATCGCGCTGCTCTGGGCGAGCGTCCGCACGCTGAGCGGCGACGCGCCCCTGCCGGCCGATTTCGAGTCGCTCGTCGTGCAGCGGCACGGCATCGACGTGCTCGCGGAGGAGAAGCGGCGTGTGCTGCGCGCGCTCAAGGACCTGGAATCGGAGCACGCGCTCGGCAAGATCGACGACGCTGACTACCAGGCCGTGCAGGCGCGCTACCGCGATCAGGCCAAGTCGGTGATGCGCCAAATGGACCTGCAGGTCGCGCCGCTCCGGGAGGATGCCGAGCGCATCGCTCGCGAGTACCTCGCGGAGCACGCGCTCGCTCCGGACGGCGACGCGGCCGAGACTGCGCCGTCCGAGGGCGCGGCGAGCCAGGCGACGCGGCTGGCGTGCGTTGGGTGCGGAACGTCCAATGAGCCGGATGCAGCCTTCTGCAAAAAGTGCGGCGCGCCCGTGAAGGCGAAGGCGCCCACGGCGGAGGTCGACGATGAAGCGTGAGCGCCTCGCGGCGGTGGTCGCGGTAGTGGCGGTCGCGTGCTCGATAGCGTCGAGCGTTTTCGCCCAGGACGCTGGTCGCTCCGCGCGCGACGCGAGGTCGCGCGATGCGGCGACGACGCGGGATACCGCCGCATCGACCACTGCGACCAACCCGTCGGACGGCGAGGGCGCCCTGCCGCCCGGCCACCCAGCGGTCGACGATGGATTGAGCGGCGATCCGCACGCCGATCCGCACGCGCATGCTGGCGGCGGCGCCATGCCCGGTATGTTTCAACCCCCGGAGGATCTGGAGCAGCAAGACGCGTCGCTGCCGGGCGGCACGATCGTGGTCGATCTGCACGACGCCGACGACAAGCCGGTGGCGCACGAGACGGTCACCCTCGGAATCCTCATCAACTCCGTCGCCAAGGGCAACAGCCGCAAACACCTTCAGCTCGAGACGGACGACCACGGCCGGGCCGTGTTCTCCAACCTCGAGCTGGCGAGCAACACTGCGTACCGCGTCAGCGCGGGCTACCAGGGCGGGCTGTTCTGGGCGGCTCCGTTCCAGCTTCAGCAGGCCAAGGCGATGCACGTCGTGCTGCACGTGTATCCCGTGACCCACGACGTTCAGCAGGCGCTCATCGTCGCGGAGGCGACGGTGGCCGCCGAGGTCCGCGAGGACCGCATTCAGGTCGAAGAGGCGCTCACGATCTACAACCTCGGGCGAACGGCCTGGCAGCCGGAGAACGTGCGAATGAGCCTGCCCGACGGTTTCAGCGCTTTCAGCGCGCAGATGTCGATGAGCGATCAGGGCGCCGATTCGGTCGCCGGCGGTGCGCAACTGCGCGGAACGTTTCCGCCAGGGCGAAACTCGATCGACTTCCGCTGGCAGCTGCCGTGGTCCGGCGACAAAGACGTCGATTTCGATGTCGGCATGCCCCCGCACGTCGCCATCGCACGTGTCATGATGCCCGCCAGCACGGAGATCAAACTCGTCGCCAACGGGTTTCCGCCGGCAGAGGTGCGGCACGACGCCGAGGGGCAGACCTTTCTGGTCACCGAGAAGCGCCTCCGCCCCGACGAACCGAAGCTGACGAGCATCAGCATCGGTATCCATGACCTGCCGACGCCCGGTCCGGGACGCTTGCTGGCGACGTTTCTGGCGGCTGCCGGGGTCGCGGGAGGTCTCGCGTTCGCGTTCGGCGGCCGGCGGCGACGGCAGGGAAGCTCGGACGCAAAGTCGGCGCGCTCCGTGTTGCTGGAGGAATTGGCCGAGCTCGAGCGCGCTCACCGCGTCGGCGAGGTCGGACCGAAGACGTACGAGCGTGCCCGGCGAGAGCTCATCGATGCGCTAGCCCGGACGCTCGTGAAAACGTGAAACGTCGCAGTCTGTGGGGAACATGCCGACAACGCTGGGCATGTGGCGGTGGATTGAGCTGCGGAGAACGCGTCCGAGTCGGTCTGTCCCCCGTCGTACGCCGCGCGTCCCCGGCGGGATCCACACCCGCGCTACGTGATAACTGTGCGTGACGACTATGTTTTTCGTGTTCTCCCCGCAGTCCACAGGCTCTATCGACACTGCTACGGTTCTCATCTAAGGATGCTACCGGGATTCGGCCGATGGAACTCACGGTACCCAAGAAGGACCTGCTCAAGCTGGTGGCGCGCATGCAAGGCGTCGCCGAGCGCAAGAGCACGATGCCCGTCCTGTCCAACGTGCTGCTCGCCGTGGACGGTCCGAGTGTGTTGCGGGTCGCCGCGACAGACCTGTATCTCGCGCTCGTCGGGCGGGTGACCGTCGACGTCAGCCGCGGCGGCAGCGTCGCGGTCTCGGCCAAGGACCTGCTCGAACGCGTCCGCATGATGCCAGAAGGGCCGATTCACCTCGCCTCGCAGGACAGCGCGACGACGGTCATCAAGGCCGCGGGGAGCGCGCGTCGCTACACGCTGCGTGGCATGCCGGGCGACGACTTCCCGCCCCTGCCGATGCCGTCGGAAGGCTCGCCGTCGCTCGCGCTGGACGTCGACGTGCTGCAGGAGCTCGTTGCCAAGACGCACTTTTCGATCTCCACGGACGAGACGCGTGCGCACCTGAATTCGGCGCTCTTCGAGTGGGACGGCGACGTCGTGCGCATGGTCACGACGGACGGCCATCGCCTGTCGAAAATGGAAGTGAAGGTGAGCGGCCGCCAGGCGTCGGCGACCATGCTCATCCCGCTGAAGGCGATCCAAGAGCTTCGTCGCCTCTGCGACGACATGGTCGTCGAGAGCAAGGAGGCGAAAGAGGAATCGGCAAAGCCGCAGCTGAAGATCACCCAGAGCGGCTCGAGCGCTTTCTTTCAAGGCGCCGGAATGTCGTTCGCAGTGAGGCTCGTGGACGCGCAGTTCCCGCCGTACGCCCAGGTCATTCCGCAACAGAGTGAGAAGCTGGTGCGGGTGCCCCGCGCAGCGTTCGCGGATGCGCTGCGAGCCGTGTCGGTCGCGGCCAGCGAGCGGACGGGCGGCGTTAAGCTCGCTGTCACCAAGGGCACCATGCGCATCACGAGCGAGTCGCCGGAGAGCGGCGAGGGCTTCGACGAGGTTCCGATCGAGTATGCGGGACCGAACATGACGATCGGCTTCAACGCGAAGTACTTCCTCGACGTGCTCGGGGCGCTGGAGGAGGACGAGGTCCAGCTCGGGCTCGGCGGCGAGCTCGACCCAGCGGTGATTCGGCCCGTCGGTCAGCGACAGTTTCTCGCAGTCGTGATGCCGATGCGCATCTGACCGACGATGCGCTCGCTCGCGATCGAGTCGCTGAGCGTTCGAGCATTTCGCAACCTGGAGAGCGTGGATGTCGAGCTGAGTCCGCGCTTCAACGTGCTGTCCGGTGACAACGGCCAGGGCAAGACGAACCTGCTCGAGGCGGTGTACTTGCTGGCGACGTCCAGGAGCTTCCGCACATCGCGACAATCCGAGGTCGTCCGGAGCGGGTCGGATGTGGCCAGCGTGCGCGCCGTGATTCGCGAGCAGGACGATGCGCGCGAGCAGAGCGTCGGGCTTGGCCAGGGTGTGCGACGGGTTCGGATCGACGGCAAGCGGCCTCCGACACTGGCCGCGTACGCGCTGCGCACCCCGGTGGTCGTCTTTCATCCGGGTGCCGTGGCGCTGTCCGCAGGTTCCGGGAGCGAGCGACGCAGACTCCTCGATCGCGTGGCGCTCTATCAGTCTCCGGCGGCATTGGGCGATGCGGAGAGCTACGCGAAGGCGCTGCGTGCCCGACAGCGGGTCCTGCAGGTGCGCGGAGAGAGCGCCGTGGAGCTCGAGCACTGGGAGGAGCTCGTCGTGCGCCACGGACGCGCATTGTCCGAGGCGCGGCAACGTGCGGCGGAGTCGCTTGCGCCCGCGGCCGAGCGGGCATTCGCGCGCATCGGCGCCGAGATCGCTTTTCGGGCGCGGTACGCGCCGAACGCGCCGGCGGATCCCGCAGAGTATCGGTCGATGCTGGCGCGATCGCGGCCGCGCGATCGGGCGCGAGGCTCGGCGACGATCGGTCCGCATCGCGACGATCTCCTGCTGGAGCTGGGCGGTGGACCTGCACGAGGACGAGCGTCGCAGGGCCAACACCGCGCCATCGTCCTCGCGCTCGAGCTCGGGGAGATCGAGGTCATCTCCAAGGCGAGGTTCGTCCGGCCGATCCTGCTGCTCGACGACGTTTCGAGCGAGCTGGACCGAGCGCGAACCTCCGCATTGTTCGGCGCGCTACGTCAGGGTGATGGCCAGGTGCTGCTGACGACGACGCGGCCCGAGCTCATCGAGACAGGGGAGCTCGCAGGTGTCGACGAACGGAGGGATTTCGCGGTTGTCGGCGGCCGGGTGCAGGCTGCTCAGGCGGCGTGTGGGTGAATGGCGGCTCGGGCTCCAAAACGCACTCTCGAGGACGGATTTTGCGGGTGCCGAGGCGGAAAGCGAGGGTGTCCCAGGACCCTCCGTAAGTGAGCGAAAACACATGTGAAGTTGCACCTGTTTTGGTTGCGCGATCGCGGCTCCGGAAGTATAATTTCTTCGCACAGCCGCGCCGCAGTGTTCAGTGGTGCAAGCCACCAGGAAATCAAACGGAGTTCTCGGGCGCGCTTCCAATGCGAAAAGTCGGGCACCGCGCACGCGGCCGCCCCCAAGGATACGACCCGCCGATGTCGAACGTGACCACGACCCAGTCCAACCCGCCGTCGAGCTACGACAGCACGAGCATCACCGTCCTCGAGGGACTCGAAGCTGTCCGCAAGCGGCCAGGGATGTACATCGGCGACATCCACGATGGCTCGGGACTTCACCACCTCGTTTGGGAGGTCGTCGACAACGCGGTCGACGAGCACCTCGGCGGCTTCTGCTCGCGGATGGACCTGACCATCCACTTCGACGGCTCAATCACCGTGGATGACAACGGCCGCGGCATTCCCGTCGGAATGCACGAGCGCGGAGTCAGCGCCGCCGAAGTCGTCATGACGGTCCTGCACGCCGGCGGCAAGTTCGACCACTCGAGCTACAAGGTCAGCGCGGGCCTGCACGGCGTTGGCGTAAGCGCTGTGAACGCCGTGAGCGAGTGGCTCAAGATGGAGATCCGTCGCGAGGGGCACGTGCACTTCCAGGAGTACCGGCGCGGCGTTCCGATGGCGCCGCTGGCGGTCATCGGGAACACGGACCGGACCGGCACGAAGATCTCGTTCAAACCGGATCCGACGATCTTCACGACCACCGAGTTCCAGTACGACATTCTCGCCAGCCGCCTGCGCGAGCTGTCGTTCCTCAACGCCGGTTTCCTCATCGTGCTCACGGACGAGCGAGATGGGGGCCGGCAGGAGACCTTCCAGTACAAGGGCGGCATCCGCGAGTTCGTCGAGCACCTGAACAAGGCCAAGGAGCCCGTGCACGACAAGGTGATCTCGATCGTCGCAGAGCAGGCCGTGGACGGCGGCGCGGCGCCCATCGGCATCGAGCTCGCGATGCAGTGGAACTCGAGCTACCAGGAGCAGATCTTCTGTTACACGAACAACGTCCACAACAAGGACGGCGGAACGCACCTCACGGGGCTGCGCGCGGCGTTGACGAAGGTCTTCAACAACTACGGGACGGCGCAGAACCTATTCAAGGACGTGAAGAACGGCCTGCAGGGCGAGGACATCCGCGAGGGCCTTACGGCCGTCATCAGCATCAAGCACCCGGACCCGAGCTTCGACTCGCAGACCAAGAGCAAGCTCGTCTCGAGCGAAGTGAAGACGATCGTCGAGACGACGGTCTACGACAAGCTGGGGCAGTTCTTCGAGGAGAACCCGCAGACCGCGCGCAAGATCGTGGAGAAGGCGATCCTCGCAGCGAAGGCGCGCGAGGCGGCGCGCAAGGCGCGCGAGGTCGTGCGCAAGGGGCAGCTCGATTACTCGACGCTGTCGGGCAAGCTCGCGGACTGCCAGACGCGCGATCCGGGCGAGGGCGAGCTATACATCGTCGAGGGCGACAGCGCCGGCGGCTCGGCGAAGCAGGGTCGCGACCGGCGGTTCCAGGCGATCCTTCCGCTTCGCGGAAAGATCCTGAACGTCGAGCGAGCGCGGCTCGACAAGATGCTGTCGAGCGCCGAGATCGGGACGCTCATCGCCGCGCTGGGATGCGGAATCGGCGAGGGAAGCTTCGACGTCGAGAAGGTGCGGTACCACCACATCGTGCTGATGACCGATGCCGACGTGGACGGGAGCCACATCCGCACGCTGCTCCTCACGTTCTTCTACCGGCAGATGCCCGAGCTCATCGAGCGGGGATACCTGTACATCGCGCAGCCGCCGCTCTATCGCGCGCGGCGCGGCAAGAAGGACGTGTACCTGAAGGACCAGGCCGGGCTGGATCGATTCTTCCTGGAACACGGTGTGGAGGGCCTCGAGGTTCGCGCGAGCCGCGGGCCCACGCTGCGAGGCGAGCCGCTGTTCCGGCTGGCCGAGCGGCTGCGGATGTTCCGCCGCGCACTTGCGAAGATCGACCGACGCGCGGACGCAGGCATCATCGGGCAGGCGTTGCACGCGGCGCCGCTCGGCAAGAACGAAGTGCGCGAACGCAAGAAAGTGGAGGCGGCCGTGCCGCTCATTCGAGCGAGGCTCGAGAAGAAGAAGCCGGACATCCTACCGCTCGCCATCGACGTGGGGTGGGAGGTCGAGCACGGGGCGGCGCGGATCACCATCACGCCGCGTCCCGGCGCGGCGGCGCGGCCGGTCGTCATCGATTGGAATCTCGTCGATTCGGCGGAGTACGAGGAGCTGTATGCCATCGAGCAGGATGTCCGCTCGATCGGTCCTGCCCCCTACTTCGTCCGTGAGACCGAGAAGGGCAAGGGCGAGGAGCGAGAGCTGGAGGACGCCGACGCGCTGTGGGAATACATCGACGAGCGTGGGCGCAAGGGCACGCAGATCCAGCGCTACAAGGGTCTCGGCGAGATGAACCCGGAGCAACTCTGGGAGACGACGCTGGATCCGAACACGCGCGTCATGTTGCAGGTGCGGCTCGACGACGTCGTGCAGACCGATCAGATCTTCACCATCCTCATGGGTGACCAGGTGGAGCCCCGCCGTCAGTTCATCGAGGACAACGCGCTGAACGTGAAGAACCTCGACATCTGACGGGCGTGGGGTCCGTTCCCGGGGGGGCACGCGGCTTGCGCGTCGGGAACCGCGACTTAGCTTCGTGGGGCAATGAGCACGAGCGAGCGAACGCGAGAGGCGTTCTCGCCGCTTGTGCCGTGTGCGGCGCCTCGTGCGCAGCGCAGCCAGGAGAAGCCATGCGTCCCGACCGGATGACCACCAAGAGCCGTGAGGCGTTCCAGGACGCCATCGACCGCGCCTCGAGACTCGGCAACCCCGAGCTTCAGCCGGAGCATCTGCTGGCGTCGATGCTCGACCAGGACGGAGGGGTCGCATCGCCGCTTCTGCAGAAGGCTGGCGCCGACGTGTCGGCTCTGCGGGACGGCGTGGCGCGGAGGCTCGAGGGCTTCCCGCACGTGACCGGCGGCGCCGAGCCGGGCCTGTCGCGTCGAGCGCTGGAGGTGATTCGGCGCGCCGACGACGAAGCGAAGCAGCTGAAGGACGAGTATGTATCGGTCGAGCATTACGTGCTCGCCATGGTGCGGCACGACCGCGACGTCGCGGCCCTAGTGGCGCAGCACGGGGGCGCCGACTACGAGAAGGTGCTCGCGGCTCTGTCGAGCATTCGAGGCGCCCAGCGCATCACCGATCCGGACCCGGAAGGGAAGTTCCAGGCCCTCGAGAAATACTGTCGCGATCTGACGGACGCGGCTCGCAAGGGGAAGACGGATCCGGTGGTCGGGCGTGACGAGGAGATTCGGCGTGTCATGCAGGTGCTGTCGCGCCGGACCAAGAACAATCCGGTCCTCATCGGCGAGCCGGGCGTCGGCAAGACGGCGATCGTGGAGGGCATCGCGCAGCGCATCGTGCGCGGCGACGTGCCGGAGTCGATCCGCGACAAGAGGCTCTACGCCCTGGACATGGGCGCGCTGGTCGCCGGGTCGAAGTACCGGGGCGAGTTCGAGGACCGGCTCAAGGCCGTCCTCAAGGAGGTGGAGGCGTCGCAGGGGCGGATCATCCTGTTCATCGACGAGCTCCACACGATCGTCGGTGCGGGGGCAGCGGAAGGAGCGATGGATGCAGCCAACCTGCTGAAGCCTGCGCTGGCCCGCGGCGAGCTGCGCTGCGTTGGAGCGACCACGCTCGACGAGTACCGCAAGCGCATCGAGAAGGACGCGGCGCTCGAGCGGCGGTTCCAGCCGGTGTTCGTCTCGCAGCCGACCGTCGCGGACACAATCGCGATTCTGCGCGGGCTCAAGGAGCGCTACGAGGTGCACCACGGCATCCGTATCCAGGACGCAGCGCTCGTCGCGGCCGCGACGCTGAGCGATCGCTACGTGACCGATCGCTTCCTCCCCGACAAGGCGATTGACCTGGTCGACGAGGCCGCGGCCAAGATCAAGATGGAAGTCGACAGCATGCCCGCCGAGATCGACGTGGTCCAACGCAGGCTGACGCAGCTGCAGATCGAGCAGCAGGCGCTGAAGCGTGAGCGGGATCCGGCGAGCAAGGCGCGGCTGGACGACGTCAAACGCCAGATCGCGGAGCTGGAGGAGAGCTCGAGCGCGATGCGGGCCCAGTGGCAGCGCGAGAAGGAGATCATCGAGCAGATTCGCAAGGCGCAACCGGAGATCGAACGACTTCGCCACGACGCGGAGCAGGCGCAGCGGCGCGGCGATCTCGGCAGGGCCGCCGAGATCGCGTACGGCAAGATCCCGGAGCTCGAGAAGCGCATCGAGGATCTGTGCAAGACCCTCGCCAAGGTGCAGGAGAAAACCAGCTACCTGCGCGAAGAGGTCACCGACCAGGACATCGCCGCCATCGTCTCGAAGTGGACCGGCATCCCTGTCGCCAAGATGATGCAGGGCGAGATGCAGAAGCTCCTCCGTATGGAGGAGGAGCTCAAGACGCGCGTCGTCGGCCAGGACGCGGCCGTCGAGGCAGTCTCCAACGCCGTGCGCCGGTCGCGCGCGGGGCTGGGCGATCCGAACCGGCCCATCGGCAGCTTCCTGTTCCTCGGGCCGACCGGCGTCGGCAAGACGGAGCTGGCGCGGGCATTGGCCGAATTCCTGTTCGACGACGAGCGCGCCATGATCCGTCTCGACATGAGCGAGTACATGGAGAAGCACGCCGTGGCTCGCCTCATCGGCGCTCCGCCCGGCTATGTCGGCTACGAGGAGGGCGGGCAGCTCACCGAGCCGGTCCGGCGGCGGCCCTATTCGGTCATCCTGTTCGACGAGGTCGAGAAGGCGCACGCCGACGTGTGGAACGTTCTGCTGCAGGTCCTCGACGACGGTCGGCTGACCGACGGCCAGGGTCGGACGGTCGACTTCAAGAACACCGTCATCATCCTGACCAGCAACATCGGGTCGGCTCACATGCAGGCGATCGAGGAGCGCTCCGGGCTCGAACCCGACGCGCGCCGCGAGCTGACGCGCCGAGCCGTGCTCGACGAAGTGCGCAAGGTGTTCCGCCCGGAGTTCCTCAACCGGCTGGACGAGATCGTCGTGTTCAACCGCCTCGACGCGGCACAGATCCGGCGCATCGTGGACATCCAGCTGGATCGGTTCGCCCGCCGGCTGGAGCGGCGCGACCTGTCGCTGGATGTCAGCGATCGCGCCAAGGAGTTCCTGGCGGAGGCTGGTTGGGACCCGCAATACGGAGCGCGTCCGCTCAAGCGCGCCATCCAGAAGAACCTGGAGGACCCCCTCGCCCGCCGAGTGCTGGCCGGGGAGTTCCCGCCGGGGACGCGGGTCATCATCGACCGGCGACCGGATGGCGAGCTGACGTTCGCGACGCGGATGCAGAACTGATCGCGTCGCCCTGGATCGGCGGCGACCACCGATTCGCGCCGGCCTGGGTCAGGTGCGCACGCGTGTGATCGTTTTGTCGCCGTGGGGTGCGTCCGGGCGACGACAGGTTGGCGCATGGCGGACACGCGCTTCGTCACCCCGAAGAACCTGCGGGGGTTCACGGACTTGGACGCGACGCATGCGGTCTGCAGCCGGGTTTTCGCTCGGGGCCCTGGGGGGTCGCGGGCCAAATCCATCGGGTGAACAGGGAGGTACACGACGTGGAAAGGCTGTGGACAATCGTGGCACGATTGTCGCTTGAACCACGATCGTGATGGCCACGTCGAGGCGCTCGGTGCTCCGAAGGACTCGGTCGGCAGCGGCCGGTTCGTGGCTGGCGTTGCTTGCGACGACCACGCTGGGGGACGCCGCCGGTGCGTTGCACGCCGAGATTCGCGCCGATCACCTCGCCGAGGGCGAGTACCGGCTGGTCGTGCAGTCGTACGACACGACCGACGGCCGGCTCCCCGGTCGGGGTGCGCGCCCGGTCGGGAGCGTGCAGCGCGCCGTCACGGCCCACGAGCTGCGGACGGGCGTCCGGGTCGACTTGCTGGAGCTACGCGAGCAGGCGGCCGCGCCTTCGGTCGAGCGTCCGGTCGTCGTGGCGTGGCTCGAGGCGGGCGATGCGGATCTGGAGTTCGACGGCCGCGCGGCGCGCCCCGGACCCGGTAGCCTGTACGGGGTCGTTAAACGGCCGGCCAAGCGGGATCTCGTTCAGATCAGCATCAACCGCAAGATCGCGGCCTAGCCGGGCGCCTGCGGCGAGCTGGCCGCGGGGCGGTCGGATCGGAACGCGCGGATGTCGCGCACGCGCCGCTCGAAATCGCGCTTCGTCGCGTCCGTGAGCTCGGTGCCCCCGAAACGAGCCAGCAGGTAGAGGTGGGTGAGCGCCAGCACCTCGGAGCCGAGCGGGTGGTGCCTTGCGTGCAGGTCCTCGGCGTGTCGAAGCGGAGGTGTCGACGGCGCACGCGTGATCCCGTGCACCTGGAGCGCGCCTTCCAGCGTGCGATAGAGCGCTGCGGCCATCGCCAGACGAGCATCCTGCGCGTGCTCCGCGGGTCGGGCGCTCCGCTCCTCCTTCGCGTTGCGCCGCCGCTTCCAGGCCAGGTAGGCGGCGACGAGCATCGCCAGAAACGCGGCGGCCACCACGGGCCCGCGCGTCAGGTGCGCGAGCGGCCCGCGGTCGAAGCCCGCCCTCGACCGGAGCCGCTCGTAGCGCCGGCTCATGTCCTCGAGCATGTGGACCTGCCGTCGCAGGTCGTAGCCGACGACGTACGTGTTCCATCGCTGCGACAGCGCTTCGACGAGGTCGCGCAGGTAGTAGTACGCGCCCGTCGGAGGCTCGAGCGGCTGGGCGCCGCTGGCGGGCGTCGGGTCGAATGTCACCCAACCAGAATGCTGCGGCTGGTCGATGTACGCCTCGACCCACGAGTGCGCATCGCCTTCGCGGACGGCGTAGTAGCGGCCGAAGCGGTTCCAGGTGCCGCCGACGAAGCCGGTCACGTTGCGCGAAGGCACGCCGACCGCTCGCAGCATCAGCGCCATCGCCGTCGAGAAGAACTCGCAGTGGCCTCGCCGAGAGACGAACAGGAAGTCGTCCACCGGCTGCGGCGTCCCCTGGGACGGGGATTTCAGGTCGTACGTGAAGTCGTGGCGCAGGTGGGTCTCGATGGCGCGCGCCTTCGCCTCCGGCGTCGGCAATCCATCCGTCCAGGTGTGCGCTAGCTCGCTGACGCGCTCCGGGAGGGAGGGCGGCAGCGCGAGGTAGCGTCGACGTTCTGGCGGCGAGAGCGTTTCGAGGAGCGTCTCACCGTCCCTGGCGACGTACGCGTCGTAGCGCAGCCCGCGCGTGTCGGAGCCAGTATAGCGGAGCTCGTCCTCGCCGCCGCGCTGCACGACGAGCGGCTCTCCGAGCAGGACCTGGTTCTGCGGCTTGACCCGCAGCGCGACGGCTCGCGGCGGCAAGAAGATGACGGGCGGATCGATCGGCTCGAGATCGAACGACACGACGCGGTCGTGCTTCGGATCCGGCAGGCGGAAGAGCGGGTAGACGTCGCCATCGTACGGGGAGTGGTCGGCCGGGCGCACATCGTGGAGCGTGCGAGCCCACGCCCGCCCGTCGTACGTGTCGAACGCCGTTCCGCGCAGCCGCATGATGAGGCGTATGGGCGGAGGGTCCGGCAGGCCGCTGACGTCGAAACGCAGCGCGATCGTCGGATCGTCGCGCAGCACGCCGACGTCGCCGAGATCGACGTGCTCCGAGAAGCCGATCATGCGCCCCGCGCGTGGGTGGTTCAGCAGCAGCAGCGACAGCCCCACGCGCGGGAAGAGGATGAAGAGCGTCGTCGTGAACAGCAGGATGGGCACGGACAGCAAGCAAGTCGCGAGGAGGAAGCCGCGTCCGACGACCCGACGGCTGCGCAGGATGCGCGGCACGTCCACGGGAAGACCGGTGCGATCGCGCGCACCCTGCCGGTAGTTGCCTTCCACCTCGCGGCGGAGGTGGCTGAGCACGAGCGCGCCGGGCGCCACGACGAGGAAGCCGAAGAAACAGAGGCCGTAGGTCAACCCGCCGCCGAGCACCGTGCCGGCCACGAAGTGCAGCAGCGCGAGGACGATGATCTGCTGGTCGTGCGCGGCCCCGCGGCGGGTCGCGAGCCGGACGATCTGCAGGAGCGCGGCGAATTCGACGGCGACGTCGAGCGGCGAGCGCCCGGCGACCAGGCGTCCGCCCTGGACGAGCAGGAGCACGAGCGGCGCGACGGTCGCGAAGTGGCGCAGCGCGGGGCGTCCCTGCCAGCTCTCCGGAACGGCGATCGCGGCGGCGAGCCCGATGACCAGCACGAGGTTGGTCAAGGGGCTGAGCATCGCGGTGCTCACGACGGCCAGGACGCCGAGCGCCGCCAGGGCGTCGGTCATCACGCGGTGAACGAGGCCGAACCTCATTCGGCTGCCTCGTTGTGTTCGGCGGCGCTCTCGGCGCCGGGCTCGAGTAGCGCGAGGTAGCGGAGGAGCGGGTCGGCGCCGACCGAGCGATCCGCCCGGGCGGTCCCGCCGGCGGTCGTGACGACGGCGACGCGGTCACCGCGCTTGAGGTGAGCGACCGCGCGCGAGGCCACGTCGCGGATGCGTCGCTCGAAGGCGGCGTTCCACTCGTCGCCCGCCGCGGCCGGCTTGATCGTGTCGAGGCTCAGGGTGATGTCGGGGCGCGTCTCTCTCGCGCGCTCGCGCATCACCAGCTGGCCTACGGCGGCCGTCTTGCGCCAGTGCACGTCGCGCGGGTCCTCGCCGTCGCGCATCAAGCGAAGGCCGAGGAAGTCCTCGCCGTGCCCGCGGCCGACGACGGTCTCGGCGCCGGGCATTCGCCCCGCCGGCGCCGGAGGCAACTGGACCGGATCGACGGCCGGATAGATGACGAGCTCGCCGTCGGCGGGGACCTCGCGGGACTTTTCGAACAGCCCGAAGGGGAAGCGGGTGGCGATGCGGAAGCCGACGTGCGCGTCGCGTCCCCGGCGTGTGGGCGTGCGGCGGTAGGCCGCCACCTGGGCGGACTTGGGGCTGATCTTCAGGAAGAAGCAGCGCTTGTCGGCGGGCTGTCCGGCGCGCAGGTCCTCGACCTCGATGGCGTACGAGGGGACGCGCGTCTTGTGGTTGAACACCTCGATCTCGACGAGGTGCGGCCGGCCGACCTGCGCGCGCAGCGGCAGCCGCCGCACGACGGTCAGGTCGCGCAGCGAGAGCTCGCTCATCACGCCGCTGACGACGATGAGAGCCAGCAGCATGCCGAGCAGTAGGTAGAGGAGGTTGTTGGCGGTGTTGATCGCCGCGAAGCCGACGCCGAGGGTGATCCCCACGAAGAACTTCCCCTCGCGGGTGAACTTCAGCCGGCGGGGCGGGCGGATGCGCGCGCGCCACCGCGCCAGGAGGCGCGCGGTCGGGCCGGCGGGGCGCGGCGGAGCCTGCATGGCGCGGCGCCCCGGTCAGAGGGGGATGGGGATGCGCGCGACGATCTCGCGGACGGCCGACTCGGCCTCGTCCCGCGTCGGCACGAAGCCGTCGGCGTGGGTCGCCAGGCGCACGCGGTGCGACAGCACGGGGACGGCGAGGTCGTGGATGTCGTCGGGGATGCAGTAGCGGCGGCCGCGGAGCAGCGCGCGACCGCGCGCTGCGTGCCCGAGCGCCATGGCGGCGCGCGTCGACGCGCCCAGCGACAGCAGCGGCGAGCTGCGCGTCGCCACGATGAGCGCGTGTAGGTAATTGGCGAGCGCCCCGTCGATCGTCACGCGTTCCACCTCGCGCTGCAGGGCCACCAGGCGAGAGGGCTCGAGCACGCACGGCACCTCGCGCGCCGTGTCGGTGTGCCCGTCGAGCACGAGGCGCATCTCCACCTGGGCCGGCGGGTACCCGATGCGCACGCGCAGCAGGAAGCGATCGAGCTGGGATTCGGGGAGGGGGAAGGTTCCAGCGAAGTCCTGCGGGTTCTGCGTGGCGATGACGAAGAAGGGGTCGGGCAGCGGGATCGTCTGCCCGTCGAGCGAGACCTGGCCCTCGTTCATTCCCTCGAGCAGCGCCGACTGAGTACGCGGGCTGGCGCGGTTGATTTCGTCGGCGAGCAGGATGTTCGCGAAGATCGGGCCCTGCCGCAGGACGAACTCGCCGTGGCGCTGGTCGAAGACGCTGACGCCGAGCACGTCGCTCGGCAGCAGGTCGCTTGTAAACTGCACGCGTCGCAGCTCGCCGCCGACGGCCTTCGCGAGGGCCCGGGCGAGCGTCGTCTTGCCAACACCGGGGACGTCTTCGATGAGGAGGTGTCCGCGCGCGAGCAGTGCGACGAGCGCGAGCTCGACCGCCTCGGCCTTCCCCTCGAGTGCGCTCTCGACGGCTTGGCGTAGCGCCTGGAGCGCCGGAAGCTCCTCGGCGGTGCGCGTCGCAGCGGCCGTCATGTTGCCCAGAGTAGCACGATGGGCGGAAATCACGGCTCCCGCCGTCGGCAGCCCAGAAGCTTGAGGCATGAAGGAGGTGGCGGCCGCGTGCGCTCTCGCTGCGGGGGGCGAGCGCAGATAGAATGCGCGGCGTGGTGGTCGTCGAGCTGCGCAACGTGACCAAGACGTATGGCCCCGTGCGGGCGCTCGTCGGCGTGTCGTGTCGCTTCGAGGCGGGCCAGGTGACGGTCGTGCGGGGCCCGAACGGCTCGGGCAAGTCGACGCTCCTGGCGATGGTCGGGACGCTCGCGCGGCCGACGTCGGGCGTGGTCGACCACGGGGCGCTCGGTGCCGGGCGGGCTGCAGTCCGCCGGACGCTCGGCTGGGTCGGGCACGAGTCGCTCTGCTACCCGGATCTGACCGGGCGCGAGAACATCGAGCTCGCAGCGCGGCTCCACGGGCGCGACGGCGCGGAGGCGTACGCTCGGGCTGCGGAGCGGTTCGAGCTCGGCGCGTTCGGAGAGCGCCCGGTCCGAACGTACTCGCGCGGGCAGCGCCAGCGCGTGGCGCTCGCGCGGGCTTTGGTGCACGAGCCGCGCCTGCTGCTCCTCGACGAGCCGACGACGGGGCTGGACGCCCAAGGTGCGGCGCGGCTGCGCTCGGTCGTGGCGGACGAGGCGCGGGACGGCGCGGTCGTCGTGGTGGTGACGCACGACGACGCGTTCGCGGGGGCGATGGGGGGACCGGTCGTGGCGCTCGATCGCGGGCGGGTAGTCAGCGGGGGAGCTCGGATGCCAGACGCACGACCGCCGGTGTGAGGGCGAGCTCGGCAGGCGGAGCGCGTCCGACGGTGGCCAGGACCGGCGCGGGTACGAAGCGGGCGAGCTCGGTGGCGTTGCTCCCGCTCGAGGCGTCGGGGCGGTCGGGGGCGACGAGGATGAGGCCATCGATGCGCAGAGCCATGGCCGCGGCGGCGCGGGTTGCGGCGATCGTGTCGTGGAGAACGCCGAGTCGGTCGGGGGCGACGAGCAGGACGGCGTCGGGCACGAGGCGGGCGGCGAGATCGGCGTTCAGGAGGGTGTCGGAGAGCGGACTGAAGAGGCCCCCGGGCAGCTCGACGAGGACGAGGTCCGCCGAGGGGAGCAGCGCATGGACGGCCTCGACGAGGGGCTCCGGGCGGATGGTGATCCCCTCTCGTCGGGCGGCGAGGTGCGGCGAGATGGGATCGCGCAGGGCGACGCAGAAGCGTGGCACGTGAAGCGCGGACGCGCGGGCGAGGCGCGCGGCGTCGGTGCGCGCGGCCGCGTGGGAGTCGGCGTCGCCGGGGACGCCACTCTCGACGGGCTTCACCCCCACCGCTCGCAGACCGCGCGCGCGCCAGGCCAGTAGCAGGGCCTCGGACGCGTGCGTCTTGCCGATCTCGGTCCCCGTTCCGCTGATGACGACGAGGCGCCCGGCCATGTCAGGCGGCCCCCCGGGCGGCCGCGACCGCCGCCAGGCATCGCTCGATGTCCGCAGCCGTATGGGCGGCGGTCACGGTGAACCGCAGGCGCGCGGTGCCCGGAGGAACCGACGGCGGCCGGATGGCGCGGACGTCGATGCCGTGGGTCTGGAGCCATTCCGCCAGGCGCAGGGCGCGTCCGGGTTCGCCGACGATGCAGGGGATGATGGGCCCGCGGCCGAGGGGGCGAAGCCCGAGCCGGTCGAGGCCGGCCCGCAGCTGCGCCGCGGCGGCCAGGACGCGGGCGCGTCGCTCGGGCTCGTGCTCGGCCGCGCGGAGGCCCTGCAGGGCGGCGGCCGCGACGGCGGGGCTCAGCCCCGTCGAGAAGACGAACGAGCGCGCCCGGTTCCAGAGCCACGCGACCAGGGCCGGGGACCCGGCGACGAAGGCGCCGGCGGCGCCGAACGCCTTGCCGAAGGTCCCGACGAGGGCGTCCGGAAGGACGTTCGCCTCGGCGCAAAGGCCGCGGCCGTCGGGCCCGAGGACGCCGAGGGCGTGGGCCTCGTCGACGAGCAGCGCCGCGCCATGGGCGTTGCACACGGCCCGGAGGGTCCCCAGGTCGGGCGAGTCGGCATCCATGCTGAAGTACGACTCGGTCACCACGAAGGCGCGACCGGTCCGAGGGCGGTGGAGCAGGCGGTCGACGGCGGCGGCGTCCAGGTGCGGGACGACCTCGACGCGCGCGCGGGAGAGGCGGGCGCCGTCGATGATCGAGGCGTGGTTCAGGGCGTCGCTGACGAGGAGGTCGTCCGGCCCGACGAGAGCGGAGAGGAGCCCGACGTTGGCGGCGTAGCCGCTCGAAAACACGAGCGCTGCGGGTTGGCCGACGAACGCCGACGCCGCCTCCTCGAGCGCGGCGTGGACCGGCCGGTCGCCCGACACGAGGCGTGAGGCGCCCGCGCCGGCGTCGGCCGCCGGCGGCGGAAGGCGGGACAGGGCGAGGTAGTCGTTGGAGCAGAACGACAGGCCGCCCTCGGCGGGCGGGGGACGGCGGCGCAGCAGGTCGCGGCGCTCGGCTTCAGCGAGCGCGTCGTCGAGGAAGGCGAGCGCCGGCGGGGTGGGGTGTTTCACGTGAAACCTCTACTCGCTGGGGGCGGCCTCGGCCGAATCGAACGGCTCGAGCGCGTCGTCGATGCGGACGAGCACACGACGTAGCAGGTCGCGCGTCCGTCGCTCCAGCGACTCGCGCCGGTCCCGCTCGGCCTCGAGCTCGTGCGCCAGCGCGAGCGCCGCCAGCAGGATGGCCTGCGGCTGAGGTGCGCGGCCGCGAGGCGTGAGCTCCGTCAGCTTGGCGCCGACGACGTCGGCGAGCCGCCGCAGCTCGTCCTCCGGAGCGGAGCTGACGAGGCGATAGGCCTGCCCTGCGATCCGCAGCTCGACTGTGCGTCGGTCCATGGCGCCGCGCCCGAGCCTATCACGGCCGGGGAAAGTGGCCCGACCGTTGGCGCCCGGGCTTCGATGGGGTCAGACGGAGACTCGTCCCGTGCGTCGCGAGCCCCATCCCGTGCGGCCCAAGCCCATCAACCAGGAGCGTGACGCACATCCACCACGGGACGAAGCTCATGACGTGACGGATGAGGCCCGTCCAGCACGAGAGGAAGCTCGTGACGGCGTGCAGAAGGCTCGTCCAGCACGGGACGAAGCTCAGCGGGTAGTGGATGAGGCTCATCCAGCGCGGGACGAAGCTCAGGGCGTAGTGGATGAGGCTCATCCAGCGCGGGACGAAGCTCAGGGCGTAGTGGATGAGGCTCATCCAGCACGGGATGAACCTCATGACGTCGTGGATGAAGCTCATCCAGTACGAGACGAAGCTCAGGACGGCGTGGACGAGGCTCATCCAGCACGGCATGAGGCTCGTGATGGCGTGGATGAGGCTCGCCCAGCACGGGGTGAAGCTCACGGACGCGTGGGCGAGGCTCTTCCCGCGCGGGCCGGAGCTCGTTTACGGGCCGATGAGGCCCATGCCGCACGCGACGACGCTCGTGACGGCCTCGCCGAGCCTCGTCCCCGCGCGACGAAGCCGAGCGGGGCGCGCGCCGTCCGTCGACTCAATGCGCGACGGCCTCGTACGCGAACAGGAATGGCAGCGCGAGCAGCTCCGCATCGATCTGCACGCCGAAGACGACGTCGAGCACCGCCGGGGAGGTCGGGAACCAGCGCGCCTGCGCGAACGCACCGGCCGCGAGCCCGTACCACGACTCGAAGTTGTAGCTGCGCGACCCGAAGAACACCGTCGCTTCCCCGCCCGGCGTCCACGAGCGCCCCTCGCCGTTGCGCGCCAGCGCGCCTGCGCCGAGCACCAGCGGCAGGTCGTCGGTGATCGGCAGCAGCCACTCGGCGCCGCCGCCCACGTCCACGTCGTGAAATCCGTCGGTCGCCACGTCGGCGTACGGGCCGAGCGCCATCTGCCCCGGGCGCGAGCGCAGGAACAGCACGTCGGCGCGCGCTCCCATGTGAAACGACCCCGTCGCCGGCTCGGGGCCCACCGCCTGCTCGACCGCGCCGCCGAGCGTCAGCCCCAGGCTCGCCTGCGGGTCGGCCCGCGCCGGTCGCGTTCCCGCGGCGACGCTCGCCGCCGCAGCGGACCCGACGAGCAGCGCGCCGACGCTCCGAAGGCGGGTCAACCGCCGCCGCCGGCGTCGACCGGGCTGCCGCCGTCGCCGGCGCACATCAGCGGGCAGCGCTGGCAGTTGACCGCGCCCGGGTCCGGGTTGCAGTCGGCGCTCAGGCCCTGGCATTCGGCGCAATCGAGCGGCACGTCCTCACCCAGAAGACAGGGCGTCCCCAGCGTAGTGACCGCGCTGCCTCCGCCCATCGACGAGCCCAGGCAATTGACGTTCTCGAAGCACGTGTTGATGTCCGTCTGCGAGAACGTGATGAGGCAGTCCTTGCAGATGTCGACCGGGAACTCGAAGTCGTTCGACTCGACGGACTGCCCGCCCAGCGTCTTGCCGAAGAACCGCGAGTACGTCACGAGGCGCACCGTCGCCCCCGCCGGCAGCGAGGAGGTCTGGCTCGCCACCGTGTCGTGGTCGAGGATGGTGAGCGACACGGGCGTGTAACCCGGGACGCCGCCGGTCGAGGGGTACACGGTGCCCGACGTCAGCCGCTGGTACTCCTTGAGCGTGTTGCCGCTCGCGTCGGTGATGCGGACCACGGCGCCCTGGATGTTGATCGTCGAGGTCTCCGTGCGAAGCTGATCCGGGTTGCCCTGGGCGACCATCTGGTTGCCGACGAGGAACATCGCGTCGTACTGCCCGCGCAGCGCCACGTCGAGCACGCCCGAGGAGACGATGGGCTGCGTCGGGCTGTTCGTGTACACGCACCCGATCTGGCCGGGCGTCACCAGCTGCTGGGCCAGGACGTTCTGCACGAAGAAGGAGCTGTCGTCGTGCGTGCACGCGGTGAAGATGGCGACCCCCGCCGCCGTCAGCGACAGCCCGGCCAACACGTGTCCCCAGACGCGCTTCATACGAGTCCTCCCGCGACGCAGACCGACACCACAGAAAAAAGGTACCGCCACGCGCCCAAAAGCGCCAAAAAGTGGCGGCTTGTGCGTCAGCGCCGCGGCAGGGCGCCCTGCAGCGCCGATAGGCCCACACGCTCCACGTGCGCGCGGCCCGGGCCGGTGACGATGGGCAGGCGCACCGCGTCGCGCGCGCGCTTCTTGTCGGAGGCGACGTAGGGCCAGGACGCCGCGAGCTCGCCACCCGCAACGCGCGTGGGCAGCCCGAGGGCCGCGAGCAGCGCGCGCGCTCGTTCGACCAGCGCCGGCGGGGTGAGGCCGAGCGCCGCGGTCGCCTCCATCTCCGCGACGATGCCGAGCGCCACCGCCTCGCCGTGCAGCCAGTGCGCGTAGCCGCCGTGCGCCTCGAGCGCGTGCCCGACCGTGTGCCCGACGTTGAGCAGCGCCCGCGCGCCCGACTCCCGCTCGTCGTCGCGCACGACGCGGATCTTCGCCTCGATGGCGGCGCGCACCACGGGGCGCAGCGCGTCGTGGTCGCCGCGCGCGAGGGCGGCGGCGTCGCGCTCGAGCCGATCGAGCAGCGCGGCGTCGTACGCGAGGGCGATCTTGGCGACCTCCGCCAGGCCGGCCGTGCGCTCGCGCGGCGGCAGCGTGGAGAGGTGCGCGAGGTCGGCGACGACCGCGCGGGGCTGGTGGAAGGCGCCGACGAGGTTCTTGCCCGCGGGGTGGTCGAAGCCCGTTTTGCCGCCGACCGACGCGTCGACCATCGCCAGCAGCGTGGTCGGCACCTGCACGAAGCGCACGCCGCGCAGCAGACACGCCGCCGCGAAGCCCGCCAGGTCGCCGACGACGCCGCCGCCGGCCGCGACCACCAGGGCGTCGCGATCGACCCCTGCGCCGAGCGCCGCGTCCCAGATGGCTCCCACGCTGGCGAGCGTCTTGTGCGACTCGCCGGGCGGCAGCGTCACGCGCGTCCGCTCGATGGCGAGCGGCTCGAGCGCCGCCTCGATCGCCTCGCCGCGCGCCCGCCGCACGTTGGAGTCGGTCACGAGCACGATCGACGACGGCGCGCAGCGCGCGATGGCGTCCGTCAGCCGCGATGGCTCGCCTTCGCACACGTCGATGCCGTAGCTGCGCGCGCCGAGCGGTACGAGCAGCGGGTCGCGCTCGACCAGCGCGACGATCGCGTCGACCACCGCATCCGGCTCGAGCGTCTCGGTCGACAGCGACAGGTGGCACTCGGCGTACGCCCCCGCGCGAGCCGTCAGGAGCTCGCGCGCCCGCGTGACCGCATCGCCGCCCACCGCGAGGTTCGGGCGCCCGGCGAGGTCCGGCACGCGCGCGGCGATCGTCTCGGCCGACGCGGTGAGCGTCACCACGAGAGCGTGGTCGACGGCGAAGCGTCGCGTGCGCGCGACGGTGACCGTGCCGCCGCCGAAGGCGACCACCTTGGGCTCGCCCGTGCCGAGGAGCCGCTCCACCAGCGCCCCCTCGCGCGCGCGGAACGCCGCCTCGCCTTCGTCGCGCCAGATCGCAGGCACGCTCCTGCCCGCGACCCGCTCGATCTCGGCGTCCGTGTCGACGAAGGGCACCCCGAGGCGCGCCGCCAGCGCCGGCCCGACGGTCGTCTTGCCGGTGGCCATGAAGCCGCTGAGGACGACCGATCGCATCGCTCAATACTCCGCCAGCTGCGCGCGGTACCCCTCGAGGTTGCGCGACAGCTCGCGCAGCGAGTCCCCGCCGAATTTCTCCAGGAGCGCATCGGCTAGCACGACGCACACCATCGCCTCGCCGACGACGCTGGCCGCGGCGACCGCGCACACGTCGCTGCGCTCGAAGGCGGCCTGGTACGCCTCCTTCGTCGTCACGTCGACGCTCGGCAGCGCCTTCTTGAGCGTCGCGATCGGCTTCATCGCCGCGCGGCAGACGACCGGCATGCCGTTGGTGATGCCGCCCTCGAGGCCGCCGGCGCGGTTGGTCGGGCGCGTGAAGCGCCTCGCCGGCGCGTCGTAGTGGATGGGGTCGTGCACGCCGGAGCCGGGCGTGCGCGCGACGGCCATGCCCGCGCCGATCTCGACCCCCTTGATGGCCTGGATGCTCATCAGCGCCTGCGCCAGCCGCCCGTCGAGCTTGCGGTCCCAGTGCACGTGGCTGCCCAGGCCCGGGGGCACGCCCGTCGCGACGACCTCGAAGACGCCGCCCAGCGTGTCGCCCGCGTGCGCCGCGTCGCGGATGGCGGTCTTCATGCGCTCCTCGCTCCCGGCGTGGCCGCACGCGAGGTCGCTCGCGCGGCTCCGGGCGCGCAGCTCCTCGGGCGGCAGATCGAGCGGCGGAACCTCGACCGGCCCGATGGCGACGACGTGCGCGAACACCTCGACGCCGGCGGCGCCCAGCAGCTTGCGGCACACCGCGCCCACGGCCGTGCGCGCCGCGGTCTCGCGCGCGCTCGCCCGCTCGAGCACATCGCGCAAGTCGTGGCGGTCGTGCTTGAGCCCTCCGGCCAGATCGGCGTGGCCGGGGCGCGGGCGCGTGAGCGCCTCGGGCGGCGAAGGCAGCGGGCCGGGCGACATCCGGTCGAGCCAGTTGGCGTGGTCGCGGTTCGCGATGGACAGCGCGATCGGCGACCCGAGCGTCTGCCCGCCGCGCACGCCGCCCACGATCTCGACGCGATCGGCCTCGATCTTCATCCGCCCACCGCGGCCGTAGCCGCGCTGGCGTCGCGCGAGGTCGGCGTCGATGTCTTCGGCGAGCAGCGGCAGCCCCGAGGGGATCCCCTCGAGCACGGCCGTCAGCCGCGGCCCGTGCGACTCGCCAGCCGTCATCCACCGCAGGCGCGACATGGGGCCACCACCGTAGCCGAAGGTGACGAACGAACAAGGCAGCGGGCATGCGGAGCGCGCAAACCCGGCGTCACCCTGGGGTTTCCCGGGAGAGCCCGCTGCGCGGCCGCGTGCTAAGGGTGTCGTTCGAGCGGGGGTGACGCTTGAAGTTCGTCAAGTACGAAGGACTCGGGAACGACTTCATCCTCGTCGAGGCGCAGGACGAGTCGTTCGTCTCCCCCGATCGCGCGACCCAGCTGTGCGACCGCCGCTTCGGCGTCGGCGGCGACGGCGTGCTGCTCGTGCTTCCGCCGCGCGCGGCCGAGAACGCCGCCCGCATGCGCGTGCTCAACGCCGACGGATCGGTCCCCGAGATGTGCGGCAACGGCGTGCGCTGCGTGGCGATCCACCTGGCGCGCGCGCGCGGGCTGGGCTCGGGCACGGTGCGCATCGAGACCGACGCGGGCGAGCGCGCATGCCAGGTGGAGGACGCCTCCGGCGAGGGGATGGTCACCGTCGACATGGGCCCGGTGCGCGTGCTCGGCGACCGGGCGCTCGACGTCGGGGGGCGGCGCGTGACCGTCTGCGCGGCAGACGCGGGCAACCCGCACGCGGTGCTCTTCGGCGCGTTCGCGCGCGGCGACGTCGAGCACCTCGGGCCCGGGCTCGCGACGCACGCAGCCTTCGCCCGCGGCACGAACGTCGAGTTCGCGTGCGCGGTGGGCGACGGGATCGACCTGGTCGTCTGGGAGCGCGGCGTCGGGGTCACGCTCGCGTGCGGGACGGGCGCGTGCGCGACCGTCGCCGTCGCCTGCGACAAGGGGCTGGTGCCGCGCGGCCGCCCGATCGCCGTGCGCCTGCCGGGCGGCCGCCTCGACGTGACGATCGACGCCGCCGGGCGCGCCACGATGCGCGGTCCCGCCCGGCGCGTGTTCGCGGGGGAGACCGCTTCGTCCAGGTGAGGTCTCGCACCCCGAGATCGGGCTGCGGGCCGCGTTGGCCGTTACACTCGTCGGCGTGGGACGCTGGAGGACGCTTTCGCTGGTTCTCGTCGGCGTCGCGGTCCTTGCCGGCGGCGCTCACCCACGGAGGTCCCGTGTCCGGCCGGCTACACCGCGCACCACGTAGGCAACGTGAGCGTGTCGGGCAAGACGTGCAGCGGCTGCAGCGTCGGCGGAGCATGCGGCGGGACCGTGTCGATCTACTCCGACGAGGCCTGCACGACGCGGATCGGCACCGTGGGCGTCGACGGCGGCTGCGCGGCGACGGGCGGTCCCGGAACGGTCGGCTCGCTCCGGTACACGCCGGCGACCGTGAACGAGACGTGCACGCCCGGCACGACCAGCGGCACGGTATCGCTCCAGAACGAGCTCACCGTCTGCTGCCCGTGACGGGCCACCTCCTTCACTGGCACGTGTTGTTGTTGTTGTTGCAGGCGAGGCCGCTCGAGCAGGTGTTGCCCGCGCAGCACGCCTCGCCCGCGCCGCCGCACTGCACGCAGGTCTTCGTCGTGTCGTTGCACACGAAGGGTTGGTCGCAGGCGGCGCCGCCCTGCTGCTGCGGGCAGCAGCGCTGATTGAGGCCGCCGCACGCGACGCACACGTTGTTGTCATTGCAGCGCGTGCCCGGGCCGGTGCATCCCAGACCGCCGCCGCAGCACGCCTGGCCGAGCAGACCGCAACCGCCGGCCATGCAGCCGCCGTTGCTGCAGGTGCCCCAGGTGCCGTTGACCGTGCAGGTGGAGCCGCTCGCGATGCACACGTCGTTGTTCTGGTCGCAGCAGCCGCCCGAGCCGCACGCGCTGCCGGGGCAGCAGATCTGGCCCGGACCGCCGCACGCCGCGCACGTGCCGTTGTTCGGATCGCACGCGACGCCCGACGCGGTGCAGAAGTCGGCCGCGCCGTTGCTGCCGTGGCAGCACTTCTCGCCCGCGCCGCCGCAGCTGCCCTGGGTGCTCGTGCAACCGCCCGCGGTGCACGCGCCGCCGATGGACCCTGCGCAGGACGTCGCCGCCGCCAGGCAGGCGCCGCCCACGCAGCACGCGCCCGCGCCCGTGCACGTGTCGCTCGCGCAGCACGGCTGGCCGGTGCCGCCGCACGCCACCGAGCTGCCGTTGTCGCAGACGGTCGGGCCGGCGTCGCTCGTCGACGTCGCTGCCCCCGAGGCGACGCAGCTGTTGCCGATGCAGCAGCCGCCGCCGCCGCACACGCTTCCGGCGCAGCACGGCTGGCCGGGCATGCCGCACGCCGGGCAGCTGCCCGCGTTGCAGGTGCCGCCGTTCGTGCACGTCGCGCCGCTCGCGAAGCAGACGTCGAGGTTCGCGTCGCAGCAGCCGCCACTGCCGCACGTGCTCCCCGGGCAGCAGACCTGGCCCGGCCCGCCGCAGGCGTCGCAGGTGTCGTTCTGGCCGCACGCCAGGCCCGCCCCGGTGCACGTCCGGCCGGCGCAGCACGGCTGGCCGGGCCCGCCGCACACGGCGCACACGCCGTTCTGGCAGGCCGCGCCGCCGCTGCAGGTGTCGCCCGCGCAGCACGCCTGGCCGGCCGCGCCGCACGCGATGCACGTGTTGTTCGGCCCGCACACCTGGCCGGAGGCGGTGCACGCGCCGTTCGCGCAGCAGGGCTGGTTGGCGCCGCCGCAGGTGCCGCAGCTCCCGGCCGTGCAGGCGCCCCCGCCCACGATCGGACAGGTGGTACCCATGCCCGTGCACACGCCGCTCACGCAGCAGCCGCCGCTGCCGCAGCTGTTGCCTGCGCAGCACGCGTCGCCGGGTCCGCCGCACACCGTGCACGTGCCCTGGTTGCACACCTGGCCGGCCGCACACGCGCGACCGGGGCAGCACGCCTGCCCGCCGGCGCCGCAGGACTGGCACGCGCCCCCGACGCACGCTCCCTGCGCGCACGTGTCGCCGGCGCAGCACACGGTGCCGAGCTGACCGCACGTCGGCGCCGCGTCGGCGGCGGCGTCGCCGGTGCCCATGCTGCCGTCGGTCGTCGTGCCGGTGTCGGACGCCGAGTCGGATCCCGAGCCGCTGTCGCCGGTCGCCCCGGTGTCGGCGGTCGCGTCGGCGGCGCCGCCGTCGTCGGCCGAGGTGCTCGAGACGCCGTTGCTTCCGCCGCAGCCTGCGACGATGACGGCCACCAGCGCCGCCAGACATGACCAGTAGGCAAGCTTGTGCATGGATATCCCTCTCCCTGGACCCGGTTACTGCACCAGTACCGTCATGCGTCCGGCATCAGGCAGCCGATCCGAGACGTCGTCGCGCCGGGGTGACGCGACGAAGGCGGGCGGCCGCGTCGTGAGAAGATGACGGACGGGCGGGGGACCGCATCGGCAACGGAGAGGCCGCGAGGTAGGCTGCGCATCGATGTCGACGCTCGTCGTTCTCGTGTTCGTCGTCGCGCCGAAGAGCGACCCGACGACGAGCGCGATGGCGCGCTCGATGGAGGATGCGCTCGGCGGGAGGGCGCATGTCGTGCTGCGCACCGTCGAAAGCCTGCCGGCCGACACGGCCGCGCTTCAGCTGTCCCGCGACGCGGACGCGGATGCCGTCGCCGAGGTGCGATGGCTCGACGCGCACAGACAGGAGGCGTCGGTGCACATGCACGTCGCGGACGAGCCTTCGTGGATCGATCGTCGCGTGGGCTTCACCGCCGCCGACGCCCCGGCCGAACGGGGGCGGACCATCGGGTTCACGATTGCTTCGATGATGCCGGAGCCGTCGGCCGCGACCGAACCGGCGCCACCGGCGACTCCGCTCCCTCCCGCGGCGCCGCCCCCGTCGACGCCGCCCGCGGCGGCAAGCGCAGCCTCCGGTGCGCCGCCGACGCCGACGCCGGCCCCCACCCCCCGTCCGCCCCCCGAGCGAGAGCCCGTGGGCGCCGTCGAGCTCTCGCTCGTCGACGCGTGGAACCCCGACGGAACCGCCAGTAGCCTCGGCGCTTCCCTCGCGGGCGAGGGCAGGCTGTCGCCCTCCTGGTCGGCTCGCCTTTCGCTCGGCTGGCGCACGGGAGACCTCGCCCCGGCGCAGGCCCGGGCGCTCGTGCTCTCGATGGCCCCCGAGATCGCGTGGCGGCCGATCGATCCCTCGCGCGAGCGCCCGTTCGGCTTCGGCCTGCGCGCCGGCTACGCGGTGCTCCGGCAACAGCTGACCCGCGCCGTCGATGGCGCCATGCCTCCGGCGCAATGGCAGTCCGCGGCACGTGCGACGATCGAGGGGAGCTGGCTGTTCGCTCCCGGGGCGCTCGCGGTCGTCGCGCTCGGTGGCGAGGCGACGTTCGGCACGCTGTCGGTCGTGGTGGGCGGCAAGACGGTCTCTTCCATCGCCCCGCTTCGCACGTTGGGGGAGCTTGGCATACGTGCCCGGTTCTGACTGCCATCGCCCTCCGCGCCTGCCGTGCGGCTGCTCGCGGTACTCTGCTGGGGAGATGGCCTCGCCTCGCGCACCCGCGCGCGCTCACCTGCGCCTCGTGGAGCACCGCGCGCCCGCCGCTGCGGCCGCTGCGGCCCAGGGTCGCCGGGGCGTCGCCGCGAGCCTGTCGCGCGTGTCCGTCCTGCTCGTCGTGGCCTGCGCCGCGTGCAACGGGCAGTTCCAGTTCGAGCCGCTCGACGCCGGGGGCGACACGGGCGCACCCCGCTGCGGCTCCGACTCCGACTGCGGGCTCTCCTCGCTGCACTGCGACCGGACCTCGGGCACCTGCGTCCAGTGCACGACCGACGCGCAGTGCACGACGCCGGGCGCGCCGCGATGCGATGCGGCGCTCCACCTCTGCGTACAGTGCGGAGTCGACGCCGACTGCGGCGATGGCGCACGCTGCGAGCCGACCTCGCGTCGCTGCCTGCCCACGTGCTCCGACGGCGGCGCCTGCTCCGAGGACGGCCAGCGATGCGACCCGTCGCGACAGGTCTGCGTCGCGTGCCTCGCGAACGGCGACTGCGGGAGCGGGGACGACGGCGGCGACGACAATCGGCTCGTCTGCGACGTGACCGCCGGCCGATGCGTGCAGTGCACGAGCGACTCGCAGTGCCCGGAGGGGCGCCCGCGGTGCGATCCCGTGAGCGGCGCGTGCGTCGCGTGCCTCACCTCGGCCGATTGCCCCACGGAGCGCCCGGCCTGCGATCCCACGTCATGGCAGTGCGTCGCGCCATGAGGGCGCGCTGCCTCCGGCGCGGGGCGTTGGTCGGCACCCTGGCCACCGCGCTGACGGCCTGCGCCAGCCTGAAGGAGGCGGTCGATCCGCCGACGATCGCGCAGGTCGCCCCGGAGGGCCCCGTTCCTCTCGTCGTCCCGGACCAGACGATGCGGGCCGGGAAGGGCGATGCCGACGCGCCCTATCCACGCGACTTCGCCGTCACCGTGAGGAGCGACGGGACCATCCTCTTCCCGCAGCACACGATTGGGCACGTCAGGGGGTCGAGCCTGCTCGTCGGAGGCGACACGGTCCTCACGGTGAAGAGTGATGGTGAGGTCGAGGGCACCGCGCTCAAGCGACGCTACCGCTTCGACGACTCGGGTGCGCTCCTCGACGATCGTGGGCACGGCGTGCGGCTGGCGCCCGATGGCGGCGTGCGTGGCGTGGGAGGCGAGTGGAGTTACCGCGACGTGCTTTCGTGGACGCCCGACGGGAGCGGCGCGTGGGACCACCACGGCTGGCGCACGCTCGCCGTGGTCACGCTCGTGCTCGTCGAGAACATGCTCCCCCGAGCCATCGGAGCCGGGGCCAATGCCCACGAAGCCCCCGACGCAGGGAAGGACAAGGGGCTCAGGATATCGATTCCGCCGCCGAGTCAGTGGTTCAAGTGAAGCCGACCCGATGCTCAGGCGGCGCGGCGCGTCGCCGGCGGCCACGCCAGGAGCGCGCGCGTCGGCGTTGAAGTCCTCGAGCAGGCACCCATCCTTCAGGCTCTCGACGGCCAGGTGCACGAGCGCGTCACCGTGCACGTCGACCGCCGTGACGCCGCGAGGAGAGACCACGCGGATTGGGACCGCGGGCTCCGCCAACGGCCGTCATCCGTCGTACGTGAAGACTTCCTGCGCGTCGGGCAGGCCGCGGATCTGGTGGACTCCGAGCGAGCGGGCGCCGTCGGGGGCCAGGGCCGCGAACGCCGACGAGACGAGGAGCGCGCGCTCGAAGCGTGCGCACATGCCGGCCAGGCGGCTCGCGAGGTTCACGGTCGGTCCGATGACGGTGAAGTCGAGGCGGCGGCGCGATCCGACGTTGCCGAAGGCGACCGGCCCGAGGTGCAGCGCGAGGCCCATCCGCAGCGCGCGGTCGCCGGCGAACGGCCGCTCCTCGACGTCGTGCACGGCGGCGCGCGCCGCACCGAGCGCGGTCGCGCATGCCGCCGGCGCGTCTTCGCCGCGGATGGGGAGGATCGACAGGATGCCGTCCCCCATGAACTTGAGCACTTCGCCGCCGGCGTCGACGATGGGCGTGCACACGCGATCGAAGTAGTCGTTGAGGAGCGCGACGATCTCGGCCGGCTTCATCGCGAGGCTGAGCGACGTGAATCGGCGCAGATCGCACGAGAGGACGATGGCGTCGATCATCTCGACGTCGCCGCGCCGGATGTTTCCGTCGAGGACCTCGTCGCCGGCGCGCGAGCCGAGGTACGTCGCGAGCAGCGTGCGCGCCACGCGCCGCGTCTCGCGCGCCTCGAGGGCGGCGGCGAGCGCCGGGGCGAGCTCGCGCAACACGAGCGCGTGCTCGTCGGAGAACCCGCCGGGCCGATCGCTCGCGACGGCGAGGGCGTGCACCTGGCCGCTCGCGAACGCGAGCGGGAGCGCCATGTAGTCGGTGAATCCGCGCGCGCGGAGCTCGTGAAGAACCGGGAAGGGGAGCGGTCCGTCGCCTTCGAGCCGAACGCGAAGCGGCGCGCCCCCGTCGAAGAGGTGGCGGAAGGGGCTTTCGCGGAAGCGTGGCAGCGCGAGCTCGCCGTGCGGGTGCTCGTTGCGCTCGAGCTTCTGCCCCGCCTCCCACACGTACCCGAGCCCGACGATCTCCGGATGGAGGGTCCGCAGCGCGACCGTGGCGCGCCGAACCGGAACGCCGGCGGCCGCGAGCGTCACCCACAGGTGCTCGAGCAGCTCGCCGGCGTCGGCGTGGGGTGCGGCGAAGAGCGCGGTCCAGAGCAAATCGCGCACTGCGCCGAGAGTATCACGGCGACGACGCGCACGGCCGCGGCGGACCCGTACGAACGAGTACCGTCCCGCCGAAGGCGCGCGACGGGCCTCGATGAGTGAAACGCGGTCTGCCCGCCGTGCTCGGCGGAACGAGGCGCTGCTCCCCACGCTGCAGGCGAAGACGTCGATGACCGGGCTCGCGGCCGGCGCGACGTACTCGTTCCGCTACCGCTCGGTCACCAAGGCGGGCGCCGACGACTGGAGCGCGCCCGTCTCTCTCGTCGTGAAGTGAGAAGAGCCCGAGGGTCGCGAGGCCGGGGCGTTGCGCACCCGGCCTTGCGACCGGGCCGGCAGGTCGCGAGACCTAGGGCGGCGAGGCGCACCCCTGGAACGCCGGAAGGTGGCGCTCCAGCGACGCCGCGCGCAGGCGCTCGAAGACGCAGCGAACATCGCCCGGCAGCGTGCCCTCGAGCAGGCGATCGTAGAGCGCGATGTTCGCCTGCTCCGAGCCGACGCCGAACGTGCACGCCGCGGGCAGCGTCGAGGCGCTCGGCGCTGGCACCGACGACGGTGCGGGGATCGCCGCGCCGTGGGCGGAGAGCAGGCGTTCGAGCTCGAACGAGTGCCGGACCTCGGAGCGCACGATGTGCCGGAAGGGGTTGGGCGTGCTCTCCAGGTGCTGCGCCAGCGCCGCGTACTGGCTCTCGGCGCGACGCTCGTCGGCGAGCGCGCGGTCCACGGAAGCGACCACGTCGTCCGAGAGCGCGCCGGAGCCGAGCGCACACGCGCCGGCGCCGTAGCCCATCCCGGCGGGCGACCCGCCTGGCCCGGGCATGCCCTGAGGCTCCGTCGTGCCCCCTCGCGCTGCAGGTGAGCCGCGCCCTTCCGGACGCGACGCTTGCGCGCCGGCGCAACCGCAGGCGCACCCCGAGGAGGGCGGCGGATCCGAGCCGGGGCGGGCGCACGCGCCCAGCGCCAGGATGGCCGCCGCCGGTGCCAGCCGAACGATCAGGTTGGTGCGTCCGTTGCGCATGCGCCCGGGCCCATGCATCGGATGCGCCCGCGCTGACCTCGCGCGAGAATGCCGTCGCTTCAGCCCTCGACGATCGTCCCGATCGTCTCGCCGAGCACCACGCGCTTGATGTTGCCGCGCTCGGACATCTTGAACACGCGGATGGGCATGTCGTTGTCGCGGCAGAGCGTCACGGCGGTCGAGTCCATGACGCCGATGCGCTCGGCCAGGAAGCGGTCGAACGTCATGCGCGGGTACATCGCCGACTCCGGGAACTTCACCGGGTCGCGCTCGAAGATCCCCTCCACCTTGGTCGCCTTGCACAGGCAGTCGGCATGGATCTCCATGGCGCGCAACGCCGCGGCCGTGTCGGTCGAGAAGTAGGGATTGCCGGTGCCCGCGGCGAAGATGACGACGCGCCCCTTCTCGAGGTGGCGGATGGCGCGCCGGCGGATGTACGGCTCGGCGACCTGGCGGATCTCGATCGCGGTCATCACGCGCGTCGGCACGCTCGCCTTCTCGAGCGCGTCTTGCATCGCCAGCGAGTTGATGACCGTGGCGAGCATGCCCATGTAGTCGCCCTGCGCGCGGTCCATCCCCACGCTGGCTCCCTTGAGGCCGCGGAAGATGTTGCCGCCGCCGACCACGATGCCGATCTGCACCCCGAGCGCGTGCACCTCGGCCAGCTCGGCGGCCGTGGCGCGGATCACCGTCCCGTCGATGCCGAAGCCTCCGGTCTGTCCGCAGAGCGCCTCGCCGCTCAGCTTCAGCACGATGCGGTGGTACTTCAGCCCCGGATGCGGCGGGGGAGGAGCGACAGTGTCGTCGTCGCGATCGGCGGCGGGGCGCATGGCGAGCGACACTTACTGTGGTGGCCGCTCGCGCGCAACGGCTGCCACGCGCCCTTCGAGCTCTTCGACGAGTTTGTCGGCCCCCTGTGCGCGCGCCAGGAGCGCCGCGACGCGCAGCTCGCCCTCGCCGAGCGGCGTCCACTCGCCGCCGCCGGCCGGCTCGCCCCCCTCGGCGTCGAGGCCGAACCAGGCGCGCAGCCAGGCGAGGTAGACGCGCTCTTCCTCGTCGGCGGAGCGGTCGAGCTCGGACGCGAGCTCGAGCGCGGCCTCGGCGTCGCCGAGCTGGAGCAGTGCCTTGACCCGCACGTGCAGGCGGTAGAGGTCCGCCTCGCGGTGGCCGAGCGGCGCCGCGGCGCGCAGTCGCTGCAGGCAGCGCTCGAGCGCCCCCCGCGTTCCGGTCGCCCGGTCGGCGTCGGCGTCGACCACGCCGCGGAGCGCCTCGAGCCGGCCCCCGGCCATCAACGGCGAGCCGGCCGCCAGGGCATCGATCGCCCCCGAGCGATCTCCCTCGGCCAGGAGCACCGCGGCCGCGCCTACGCGCGTCGAGAAGATGCGGCCGAGCAGCGGGGCCTGCTGCCGCCGGCGAAGGAGCATCGTGCGCAGCACGGGCGTACCGGTGCGCGCGGTGCGGAGCTCGCGCGACAGGCGCGATTCCTCGGCGCGCAGGAGCGCGACCAGCAGCAACCCACCGACGAGCGCCGTCGCCCCCACCAGCCCCGCGAACGAACCCAGCGTCCGCGCCGAGTGCGTGTAGACGCGGAACGCCTGCACGGCGCCGAGCATCGCGAGCGTCAGCGCCGCCGTGCCGGCCGCCCAGCGGGGCCAGGTCGCCACGAGCGGCGAGCCGCGCGGCGCCGGGCCCAACCCCTCCGCCTCGAGCCGGTCCGCGCCCATCGCGCGGCTCTTATCACGCGCCGGCGCGATGGCGCAGCCCGCCGTCTCGTAGTAATCGGGGGGCCGACGATGCGTGCGCCCGCGCTGCGATCCGCCGCCTGCGTCCTGGCCATGGCCCTCGCCGCCTCCTCGGCGGCCTGTTCGTCGTGCAAGGCGCCCTCCGCGCAGACCGACGCCGGCGCCGCCGCCGTCGCGGGGCTGACCGCGGAGCAGGCCGCGCAGGTGCTTGCCCGCGTCGGCGACCGGACCATCACCCTCGGCGACTTCGCGGCCGCGCTCGAGCACATGGATCAGTTCGACCGCATGCGCTACCAGGCGCCCGAGCGGCGCAAGGAGCTGCTGCACGAGATGATCGACGTCATGCTCCTGGCCGACGAGGCACGCGCCAAGGGCTACGACAAGGACCCGGAAACGCAGCAGGAGGTCCGCGAGATCCTGCGCGACGCCTACCTGCAGAAGGCGCGCGACGGCGTGCCGGCCCCCAACGACATCCCCGACGACGAGGTGCGCGCCTACTACGCGGCGCACAAGGCCGACTTCCACGATCCGGAGCGGCGGCGCGTGTCGGCCATCGTGCTGCCGAACGCCGCGACCGCGGAGGCCGTGCTCTCGCTCGCCAAGAAGGCCAACGCCGCGCAGTGGGGGCAGCTCGTGCGCACCCGGTCGACCGACCCGCAGGCCAAGGCCAACGTGCCGGTCGATCTGGCCGGCGACCTCGGCTTCGTCGACCCGCCGGGCGAGGGGCGCGGGGTCAACGTGCGCGTGCCCCCCGAGGTGCGCGCCGCCGTGTTCGAGATCTCCGACGTCGGTGGCGTGCTGCCGCGTGTCGTCGCGGCGGGGGGCAAGTTCTACGTCGTGCGCCTCTCCAGCCGCACCGACGCGCACGACCGCACGCTCCGGGAGTCCGAGCGGATGATCCGCGTCAAGCTCGCGCAGGAGAAGATCCACGCCAAGCAGGAGTCGCTGCTCGACGAGCTGCGCAAGCAGTACCCGGTGAAGATCGACGAGGCGGCGCTCGAGCAGGTGCAGGTCACGCTGCCGGGCGACGCGGGCGTCGACGCCGCGCCCCGCCACTAAGCGGGCGAGGCACGCGCGGCCGGAGGTCGAGGCGCGAGCGTGAGCCGAGGTGCGCCGCGTGCTACACGCACGGCCATGGCGGAGCTCTTCGAGGCCTCGTCGCTCGTGCGCCGCGCGCCGGCCGGTCGCGCGGCCCGCTCGGCGGAGTGGCGCGACTGGCGCTGGCAGCTGCGCCACGCCGTCGGCTCGGTGGACGAGCTGGCGCGCGCGCTGCCGCTCGAGGCGCGCGAGCTCGAGGGGGCGCGCCGCGCCGAGAGCCAGGGGCTGCCGCTCCGCATCACGCCCTACTACCTGTCGCTGCTCGACCCGCGCGACCCCGCGTGCCCCATCCGGCGTCAGTGCGTGCCCGACGCGCGCGAGGGCGACGAGGTCCCCGGCGACCTGGCCGATCCGCTCGGCGAGGTGGCCCACGAGGTCGCGCCGCACCTGGTGCAGCGCTACCCGGACCGCGTCCTGCTGCTTGCGACCGACCGCTGCGCCGTCTACTGCCGCTTCTGCACGCGCTCGCGCATGGTTGGAGGCGGCGACGGCGCGGTGTCGCTCGACGCGCTCGCGCCGGCGCTCGGCTGGCTGCGCGCCCACCCCGAGGTGACGGACGTCATCGTCAGCGGCGGCGACCCGCTCGCGATGGCCACCGACCGCGTCGTGCGCCTCGTGGCTGCGGTGCGCGCGGTGCCGAGCGTCGAGACGATCCGCCTGGCCACGCGCGTGCCCGTCACGCTGCCGATGCGCGTCACGCGCGAGCTCCTTCGCGCGCTCCGCCCGCACCACCCGCTCTGGGTGATGACGCACTTCAACCACCCGAAGGAGCTGACGCGCGAGTCGCTCGCGGCCTGCGCGCGCCTGGCCGACGCCGGGTTCCCCGTGATGAACCAGACGGTGCTGCTCGCCGGGATCAACGACGACGCGGCGGTGCTGGCCGCCCTCTTCCGGGGCCTGGTGCGCGCCCGCGTGCGCCCGTACTACCTCCTGCAGGCCGACCCGGTGCGCGGCACGGGGCACCTCCGCACGCCGCTCGCGCGCGGCATCGAGCTGATGGCGGCGCTGCAGGGGCGCCTCTCCGGCATCGCCCTGCCGAAGCTGATCTGCGACATGCCGGGGGGCCGCGGCAAGGTGCCGCTCGGCCCCGACTACGTCGTCGCGTGCGCGCCGGGGCGCACGACGCTGCGCACCTTCCGCGGCGAGCACGTCGACTACGTCGATCCGCCGGCGCCCGCCGCGCGCTGAGGGCGGCCGGGGCCTCGTCGCCCGTGCGCGGCTGCGTTATAGGACGGCGCATGCCTTCCGCCTCCAAGCCGCCCTCCGCACCCCTCCAGCGCCTCGACGAGCTGAACGCGCGCGCCCTGCAAGGCGGCGGCGCGGAGCGCGTCAAGAAGCAGCACGAGGGCGGGAAGCTCACGGCGCGCGAGCGCATCGACCTGCTGCTCGACCCGGGCAGCTTCGTCGAGTTCGACCGCTTCGTCGTGCACCGCTGCGCGGACTTCGGCATGGACCAGCACAAGGTCCTAGGCGACGGCGTGGTGACGGGCCACGGCCTCATCGACGGCCGCAAGGTGTTCGTCTTCGCGCAGGACTTCACCGTCTTCGGCGGGAGCCTGAGCGGCGCCTACGCGCAGAAGATCTGCAAGGTGATGGACCTGGCGATGAAGGTCGGCGCGCCCGTCGTGGGCCTCAACGACTCGGGCGGCGCGCGCATCCAGGAGGGCGTCGAGTCGCTGGCCGGCTACGCGGACATCTTCCTGCGCAACACGCTCGCGAGCGGCGTCGTCCCGCAGATCAGCTGCGTGCTCGGGCCCTGCGCGGGCGGCGCGGTGTACTCGCCCGCCATCACGGACTTCATCCTGATGGTCGAGGGCACGAGCTACATGTTCATCACCGGCCCCGACGTCATCAAGGCGGTCACGCACGAGGAGGTCACCAAGGAAGGCCTCGGCGGCGCGACCACGCACGCCACCAAGAGCGGCGTCAGCCACCTGACGGCGCCCGACGACAAGACGTGCATCGCGCAGACGCGGGAGCTCCTGTCGTTCCTGCCGTCGAACAACCACGAGGACCCTCCGTTCAAGCCGACGCAGGACCCGCCGATGCGCGAGGTGCCCGAGCTCGACACGATGATCCCGCTCGAGCCGACCCGACCCTACGACGTGAAGGACGTCGTGCGCGCCGTCGTCGACGACGGGTACCTGTTCGAGGTCGCGGAGGGCTACGCGCAGAACATCGTCGTCGGCTTCGCGCGGGTGGGCGGGCGCGCGGTGGGTGTCGTGGCCAACCAGCCGGCGGTGCTCGCCGGCGTCCTCGACATCCACTCGTCGATGAAGGCCGCTCGCTTCGTGCGCTTCTGCGACTGCTTCAACATCCCGCTCGTCACGTTCGTCGACGTGCCCGGCTTCATGCCCGGCACCGACCAGGAGTACGGCGGCATCATCAAGCACGGGGCGAAGCTGCTCTTCGCGTTCGCCGAGGCGACCGTGCCCAAGGTGACGGTCATCCTGCGCAAGGCGTACGGCGGCGCGTACGACGTCATGGCGAGCAAGCACATTCGCGCGGACGTCAACCTCGCCTTCCCGACCGCCGAGATCGCGGTCATGGGCCCCGAGGGCGCGGTCAACATCGTGCGCCGGGGCGAGATCGCGCAGGCGGCCGAGCCCGAAAAGGCGCGCGCCGCGTTCGTCGCCGACTACCGCGAAACGTTCGCGAACCCCTACAAGGCCGCCGAGCTCGGGTTCATCGACGAGGTCATCTACCCGCGCACGCTGCGCGCGCGCCTGCATCGCAGCCTCGAGCTCCTCAAGGACAAGCGCGACAGCCTGCCCCCGAAGAAGCACTCGAACATCCCCCTTTGATGCAGGGAGAAAGGGAGCCGCCAAGACCCCGAGGGGTGGGGTGGGTATCGGCACCTGGCGACGCCCTCTCTCCGCACGGAGCCCCGCACACGACGGCGTGCCCACGGGACGCCGCGACGCGGTACTCTGAAGCTGGAGGAGGTGTCCCCCCCAATGAACAAATCCATCCTTGCCTTGTCCGTTCTGACGCTCGTGGGAGGCGCCGCCACCGGTACCGCCGCATGCTCGACCTCGAGCAGCGGCAACAACGGCGCCGACGCCGGGGGCGGCGACGGCGCTGCGGCCGCCGGCATCACCCCGGCGCTCCCATGCACCGACTCGATCGACTCCGTCTACGCCGACCCGGGCGACGTCTCGGCGCAGCCCAAGGGCGCCATCCTCAAGTGCGCCTTCGACAAGGACATCTCCGCGGCCGATCTGCAGGGGGCCATCAACGCCGACGACGGAGGCGACCCGCCCTACAAGGGCAAGGCCTTCACGAGCGGCGCGCACGTCTACCGCGTCCTCTACCGCACGGAGCGCGGCGACCCGAAGAACAGCCCGGGCTACTCGAGCGCCCTCGTGCTCCTGCCGGACCACCCGCGCGCCGCGCAGCTCCCCGTCGTCGTCGCCTCGCACGGCAGCCGCGGGCAGAACGGCAACTGCGCCCCGTCGAAGGACACGCCGCAGGGCGCGTACGTGCAGGACGACTTCCGCCTGCAGGTCTATCCGCTCGTCGGCCTCGGCTACGCCGTCATCGCGCCCGACCTCGCCGGCTACGCCAACTACGGCGCCCCCGGCAACCCGCCGAGCGCGTACGCCGACGTGCAGGACGTCGGCAAGAGCACGCTGGACGGCGCGCGGGCGCTCGCGACGCTCATTCCGGATGCCGTGAGCGGCAAGGTGGCGCTCGTCGGCCACTCGCAGGGCGGGCACACGACCTTCTCGGCGCTCTACCTCGCGGACACCTACGGCAAGGGCCTCGACATCGCCGCGGCCGCCGTCTACGCGCCGCTCTGGTTCACGCAGCGCTCGTGGGGCGTCGTGTTCCTCGATCCGACCGACTACTCGTTCGCCAAGAGCTCGGGCGGCAAGGTGAGCATCCTCTACCACTACACGCACGGCGAGCTGCTCGACGGCCCGGGGCACGGCGTGGATCTCATCCAGCCTGACAAGCAGGCGGTGGTGAAGTCCTTCGTCGACAACGACTGCTGGGCGAAGGACTACCCGGATCTGGACGATGCCGGCTCGAGCGCGAACGATTTCTTCCTCTCGAGCTACGCGAACGCCATCTCGACCGCCGCGCTCAGCGACGACTGCAAGGGCGACGCGACGTGCCAGACGTGGCTCGATCGCATGACCGCCGACTGGCCGCACCTCACCGGCACCGCGGCCAAGGTGCCGACGCTGGTGCTCTACGCGACCGGCGACACGACGATCAGCCCCGATCTCATGGCCTGCGTGTACGACCGCCTGAGCGCGGACAAGATCAACTACCAGACCTGCTACGTGACCGACTCCTCGGGCCACTCCGGGTCGATCGCGTCCAAGGCCGACTACGTCGCCGACTGGCTCGCGCAACAGACGATGGGCGCGCCGGCGCCCACCGAGACGTGCACGCCGCTGCCCACCGACGACGCCGGCACGCCGCAGCTCGGCGACGGCGACGGCGGCACCGTCGCGTGCAACGCGCTCCTTCCCAGCAAGTGAATCGAACAGGGGGGGAAAAGAGAGTAGGCAGGAAAAGGGCAGTCCACCCAACGCTCCGTGCTCTCCTTACTCTGCCTGTGAATCCCAACCGCACCGCGACCCAGCGGGCGTGTTTCACTCCACGAGAAAGCGCTTTCGGTCGATCTTCTCCGCGACCGGCGCGAGGCGCGGCTGCTCGTCGATGAAGGCGAGCAGCCCGCGCGCGAGCTCGCGGTAACGCGCGCGGTCGTAGCAGCCGCGGAGCAGCTCGACGCGCAGGAAGATGGCCGCCGTCTGCGCGACGTCGCAGAGGCAGTAGTCGTTGACCTCGTCGAGCTTGCCCGCGTGCACGAGCGGCAGGACCTGCGAGCCGTCGACGCCCACCTTGCCCGGGAAGCCCACGAGCTTCGCGTACACGTCGAGGCGCGCGTTCTTGGTCGCCCCGAAGTCGGCGAGGAAGTCCATCAGGTCGAAGTGCCCGTCGGTCGAGTAGCGGTAGCGCGTGTTGCGGTCGGAGAACCACCACGGCATCGGTACGCCGTGCCGCAAGGCGCGGCTGGTGATGACCGGCATGTCGAAGCCGCGGCCGTTCCACGTGACGACCGTCGGCTTGCGGCCGTCGAGCCACGCGGCGAAGTCGGCCAGCATCTCCCCCTCGCCCTTGCCCTCGCCGACCACACCGATGCGCTTGGGCGCGTAATCCTCGAGCAACAGGCACCCGAGGGTGACGATCTGGTTGAACGGTGGCGGCGGCACGCGGTCGCTCTCGTCCTGCCGCGGCAGCTCGGGGTCGGGGATCGTCTCGATGTCGAGCACCAGGTGAGCGGGCATGAAAACTTGGCCCTCCTACCCCGGATTCTCTATCGCGAAGGCACGACGGAGGAAGAGATGAGCACCGAGGATCGCCGCGCTCCGGGCGCGACGCGGGTTCCGTTCGAGGGATTGGTCGAGGTGGGCGGCGCGCTGGGCCCCTCGTTCGAGGCGCAGGCGGTCAACGTCTCCGAGGAGGGGATGCAGCTGCGCACCGCGTACCTGCCCGAGGCGGGGCAGCCGCTGACGTGCCGCTTCGATGCGGGCCCCGGGCAGGGTGTGCTCGCCTCCGGCGAGGTGGTCTGGACGCGCTCGGCCGACCAGGGCGGCGAGTTCGGCATCCGCTTCACCGAGATGGACGCGGAGAGCGTCGACGCGCTCAAGCGCGCGTGCGGCCTGGAAGAGGGCGGCGGACCGGCGCCGGTGTACCCGGGCTCGAAGGTGCGGCTGCACATCGAGGGGCTCGCCTCGCCGATGCGCGCCAAGATCAAGGACGCGCGCTCGACCGCCATCACCGTCGGCAGCGATCTCGGCTTCCTGCAGGTGGGCAAGCAGCTCGAGCTCGAGGACGCGCAGAGCGGCAGCAAGCGCCCGGCGTGCATCGACCGCGTCGAGGTGGCGGTCGACCCGGCGTCGCACGTGCCGCAGCTGGTCGTCACGCTGCGCTACGCCGACGTGCAGGCGCAGGTGGACGCCGCGGCGGGTGACGTGACGACCCCCGACACGCGCGGCGGCGACGACCTGGCGGCGGTCGAGGAGGCGTCGGCCAAGATGAAGGGGGCCATCGCCCGCAAGCTGGCGACCGTGGGGCCCGCGGTCGAGCAGATGGCGCGGCGGGCGAAGACCGCCGTGGAGCTTCTGGCCAAGCGGCGGCGCGAGCGCGCCGAGGAGGCGGCCGCCCCGCGCCGCACGACCGCTCCCGCGCCCGGCGGAGGGCTGCACACGGCCGGGCGGCGCGTCGTACGCGGGGAGACGTCGAGCGCGGGCGCGTCCCCCGAGGAGGGCAGCGCGCCGCGCAAGCTCGGGATGACGAAGCGCAAGGCGGCCGTCGCGAGCGCAGTCATGATCGCGGCCGTGCTCGGCGCCTTCGCGCTGAAGAAATCGCATCACGACGCGGCCGCCGACGGCAACGCCGCGAGCGCCGCCTCCGCGCCCGCCCAATCCGCGAGCGCCGCCGCCCTCGCCAATGCCGCTCCGCCGGGCGCGCCCGGCGCCCCGTCGACGCCCTCCGCAGCAGGGCCGACGGGTCCAGGCTCCGCGCCGATCGACACCGGCACCGGCGTCGGCACGACGACGCCAGCCGACGAGCCGCTCGCCTACAACGACGACACCGACGACGCTCCCGTGCGCGCGCACCGGCGGCACCTCCACGTCCCGCCGTTCGGCAACGGCCCCGTGCACCACGGCAACGTGCTGCGCCTCAAGATGGACGGCCCCATCGAGTCGATCGAGGGCGCGCAGCAGCCCACCGGCTTCGCCGTGAAGATCCCCGGTCGCAAGTCGCTCGAGCCCGCGGCGCCGCTCGCCGCGCGTGACGGGCGCATCGCCGGCATCAAGGTCTCCAACGACACGACCGGCGCCGAGCTGACGGTCGCGTTCAAGGACGGCGTGCCCAACTACCAGGTCAGGGCGCGCGGCGACACGCTCGTCATCGCTCTCGCCCCCGCGGCCGCGCTCGAGAAGACCGTGGCCGACAAGGACGACAAGGGCGCCACGAGCGCCAAGCACCACCACCACAAGCGCCACTGATACGACCGCACGGACGCGCTCGCACGCGCGCGGAGCGACCGGCGCCGGACGGTTCGCTATAGTCGGCGCCGCGCATGGCCCAGGCGATCGGCGGACTCGCGCTCGCGAAGCGCGTCGTGAAGGGGCTCGCGGTCGCCGTCGGCGGGCTGTGCACCTTCGTGTTCTTCGCGAGCCTGGTCGGCGTGGCGACGGGCAACGGCTGGGCGCGCGCGCTCGTGGCGTTGCTCCTCACGCTGGGGCTGCCGGCCATCGCCATCGACCGCGCGCTGCCGAAGGACGCCGCCAAGGCCCGGCCGGGGCTCGTGACCGACACCATCGCGCTCGTGCTGCTCGGCATCGCGCTGCTGTTCGTCGGCGTCGGGCAGCCGGTCACGCGGCCGCTGCTCGTGCGCGAGGGCGATCGCCTCGCCGAGGACGGCGATCAGGTCGCCGCGCACGTGGTCTACCTGCTCGCGGGCGTGAGGCCCGTCGACGCCGCGGCCGCGCCGGTCCCGCCTGCGCCGGGCGCCTCCGCGCACGGAGGCACGAGGTGAAGTCGCAGGCGGTCTTCGTGCTGCTGTGCGGGATGCTGCTCGCGCTCGTGTACCTGGTGGGTACGCGCACGCGTGACCCGCACGTCGTGCCGGCGCGCGTGGCCGAGCCGGCGGCGCCGCCCCAGCCCAATCGCGCCGACGCGGGCGCGCCCGGGGGCTCGGCGCCGGCCGCCTCGCCGCCGGTCTCCGCCTCCGCTTCGGGCGAGCCGCCGCCAGGGCTGGCCCCTTCAGGCGACGCGCGCGCGCCGATGCTCGATCGCCCCCTGCGAATCGTCTCGGCGTCGTGGGAGATCGTCGCGCCGGCGCTCGTCGCCAACGGCGGGCGCGCGACGGCCGACGGAAGCGCGCTGCGTTCGGCCGGCATCGACGCGCAGATCGAGGTGGTCGGCGACGGGCGCGACGTGGACAATCGCCTCGCGCGCGGCGGGGCCGATCCGGACGGCGCGGACGTGGCGATCGAGCCGTTGCCGGTGCTGGTCGCGTCGTACGAGAAGCTGCGCGCGCTCGAGCCCCGGATCGTGCTCGTCGTCGGATGGTCGCTGGGGCGCGAGGTGCTGCTCGCCGCGCACGACGGCGCGCTTTCGCGCCCGGCTGCCGCGGGGACGGAGGCGACGCTCGCGTCGGACGACGTCGCGGCGACCGCGCTCGCGCTCTTCGCGCTCGACCAGGCGGGCATCCGGGCCGCGCGCGTGCATGTCGTCGGCGATCCGAAGGGCGCCGCGTTCCAGGCGGTCGCGCGGCCGCTGCCGGCGGACCGTCCCGACGACGTCGCGGGCAAGGTGCTGCTGTCGACGGCCGACGCGTCGCGCCTGGTGCCGCTCGTGGCCGTCGCACCGCGCGCCTTCGTCGACTCCCACGTCGACGCGCTCGCGGCGCTCGGGCGCGCGTGGTTGAAGGGCGCGGCGCAGCTCCGGGCCGACGTGCCCGCGGCGGCGCGCCGCATCGCGGCGGAGCCGAACGCGCCGGAGCCGGCGACGATGCTCGAGCGGCTCGGGTGGATGCAGGACGCCGGCGCGGCCGACGAGGCGCGCGCGCTCGGTATCGCCGGGCACGACGTGGTGACGGTCGCTTCGCTGTTCGCGCGCGACTGGAGCCTGCTGCGCGACGCGGGCACGCTCACGACGCCGCCGCCGGACCCGCCCCCCGTGGCGACGGCGCCGATGAGCAAGGTGCTGCCTGCCGACGCGCCAGGCCCGGCGACCGCGCCCGCATCGCCGCCCGCGCCGGCCGAGCGTGTGCTGCTCGCGCACCGCGTGAACAGGGGCGACGCGGCCGCCATCGCGACCGACGCCGCCTGGCTGGCGGGTGTCTTCGACCGCTCGACCGTGCGCCTGTCGGCCCGTACGCCGGCGCTCGCGAAGGACGCGGCGGCGGCGGCGCACGACACGTACGGTGTCGCCGCCGCCCGGCTCGTCGTCGCAGCCTCGCCGACGACCGACGGCAGCGCCGCCCGCATCGAGGTGCTCGCCGCGCCTTGAGCTCTCGCCCAAGGCGTCGACCGAGGGGCCGCTCAGCGGCGGCCGCGGCCCTTGCGCGTCACGCGCTCGAGCGCCGTGCGGCTGGTGGCGACCAGGTCCCAGCCGTCTCGCTCGCCGCGCGCGAGGCGCATCGCCCCCGCGTACGCGATCATCGCCGCGTTGTCGGTGCAGCTCGCGATTGGCGGCACGAGCACGCGCAGTCCGCGCGCGGCGCCGAGCTCCGTCAGGCGCCGTCGCAGCTCGCGGTTGGCCGCCACGCCCCCGCCGACCACCACGTCCGCCACCCCCTCGCGTGCGGCCGCCTCGATCGCCTTGCGCGCGAGCACCGCCGTGACCGCAGCCTGGAACGCCGCGCACACGTCGGCCACCCACGCCTCGTCCTTGCCGGTGCCCTCACGCGCGACCAGCTGCGCGACCTGCGTCTTGATCCCCGAGAAGCTCATCTCGAGCGACCCGCGCGCGGCCATCGGCGCCGAGAGCCTCACGCGCGACGCATCCCCGGTCGCCGCGCGCCGGTCGATGACGGGGCCGCCCGGGTAGCCGAGCCCCAGGAGCTTGGCGACCTTGTCGAACGCCTCGCCCGCGGCGTCGTCGCGCGTCGCGCCGAGCTCCGCGACCGCCTCGGTGCGCGGCGCGTCGACGCGGTAGATGGCCGTGTGCCCGCCGGAGACGAGCAGACACACGAACGGGAACCGCGGCTCCGGCGCGTCCCCCTCGCCGCGTCGCACGAACACCGAGAGGAGGTGCCCCATCAGGTGGTCGACGCCGACGAGCGGCTTGCCGGCCGCCCAGGCGAGGCTCTTGGCGGCCTGCACGCCCACGAGCAGCGCGCCGACCAGCCCCGGGCGATTGGTCACAGCCACCCCGTCCACGTCGCCGAGCGCGACGCCCGCGCGCGCCAGCGCCTGGCGCACGACCGGCGCCACGTTGCGCAGGTGATCGCGCGACGCCAGCTCCGGCACGACTCCGCCGTAGGCCGCGTGCAGCTCGACCTGCGACTGCACGACGTCGGCGCGCACGCGGCCCGCCTCGTCGACGACCGCCGCACCGGTCTCGTCGCACGACGACTCGATGCCTAGTACGAGCATGGCCCCGGCTGGCGAGTCAGATCGAAGACCGCGAACAGATTGCCGCCCGATGCGGGCGCGCCGCCGTCGACCGCGAGCCCCGGGGCGCCGCGCAGCAGCCGCACCTCGACGTCGCCCGACTGCATGAGCGAAACGACGGCCAGCACGTCGTTGCCGTTGCCGTCCGAAAAGGAGGTGCTCGCCGTCGCGACGTAGACGAGGTTCTTCAGCCGCCCTTCGCCGAACGACAGCGTCGAAAGTGGGTCGTGCCAGATCTGCGGGATCGGGCGCAAGGCGACGGCGTGGAATCGCCCATCGCTCGTCGACAGCGCGCCGGGGCCGTCCTGCAGGTGGTCGGTGTCGAGCGTGAGGCACAGCGTGGTCCCCGCGTCGACGCCGGCGCGAACGAAGTCCCCCTGCACGACGGCGCCCTCGAACCGATCGGGCCCCGTCGAGAAGCTCGACAGATCGCGGCACCCGGCGCACGAGAGGAGGAGAAGGAGCGCGAGGAAGGCGCGCATCGGGCGCGATTGTAGCGCTACTCGCCGGAGGGCGTTTCGCCTGCGGCGATCGCGCGCGCGGCGTCGCGCACGCGTGGCTCGGGATCGACCCTCGCGACGCGCGAGGCGAGCGCTCGCGCGGCGTCGCGGTCGAAGGCTGCGAGCGACTCGAGCGCGGCCTGGCGCACCAGCGCGTAGGCATCCTTGGACGCGGCTTCGCCGAGGCTGCGGCTCGCCTCGGCGCCCGCCCCGGCCGCTCCGAGGCGGCCCATGGCCCGTGCCGCGAGCACGCGCATCGGCCACGCCTCGTCGGAGGCCAGGACCTTCGCGACCGCCGCCACGGCCCGTGCGCTGGCCGGCACGCGCGCGCCCCCGGGGCCCGGCGCCGCCACGGCCGACAGCGCCACGCGTCGCACCGCGGGGTCGGGGTCCTCGAGCCCGGCCACCAAGGCCTCGACCGCGGCGTCGCTCGTCGACCGCGCGACGAGCACGAGCGCGCGCGCGCGCAGCCTCGGATCGGGATGGCGCGCCAGGGGCACGATGCTCGGCTCGAGCGCGGCGACGACGGCGCGGGCCCGATCGGCGGCGGGGCCGTGCGCGTCCGGGCCGACGAACGGCAGCAGCTCCCCGTCGCCGCTCCCGAGCGCGTCGAGCACCGCGCACGCCCGATCGCCCGATGTGCGCAGGGCGGCCAGGGCCGCGCGCTGGATCGGGTCGGCGAAGCGCACCAGCGCCGCCTCGCGGTCGGCCCGTGGAACGTCGGACGGCGCGAGATCGTCGAGCAGCGCGTCGACGTCGAGCATCCGCTCGGGCACCGGCACCTCGGTCGCCCCGGTGAGCGCCGCCTTCTCCGCGGCGCCGCCGGCGAGAGCCGCCAGTCCGGCGACCGCCGTGCGCGCGACCGCCTGCGCAGCCGCCTGCCCGCGCGGCTCCTCTTCGCCGCCGGCGAAGACGCCGTCGGCCATCGCCTGCACCGCCTCGCTCTCCCAGCTCGGCGCGTTCGGGCTCGACACCGCCATGCGCGCCAGCGCCACGAGCGCCATGCGCCGCGGCAGCGCCTCGCCCTCCTCGGCGATCTCGAGCAGCTGCGGCACCTGCGCCTGCGCGTCGAGGTCACCGAGCGCGTACGCGGCCGCCGCGCGCGCCACGTTGCCCGAGTCGACCGACGACGCGATTCCGGCGACTTCCTGCGCCGAGGCTCTGTCTCGCGCCAGGCCCAGCCCGAGCACCGCCAACGCGCGCATCGCCGGCGTGCCGCTCCGGGCGATGCGCCGCAGGACCGGGAGCGCCTTGCCGGTGTGCATGCGCGCCAGGCCCCAGACCGCGGCGACCGCCACCGCGTCGGCGAGCCCCGCCTGCTCGCCGCTCGCATCGTGTGGGAAGAGAAGGGCCTCGTACTTCGGGACGAGCGCGTCGTCGGCGAGCGCGCCGCAGGCGATCATCGCGCGGGTGCGCAGCGACGCCTCCGCCGGGCCGGTCGCGTACGCGAACAGCGGTAGCGCCGCATTGCGGTTCTGCACGTACCCGAGCACGTCGATGGCGATGCGCTGCTGGCTGACTTCCCGGTCGGCGAGGGCGTCGAGCAGCGGCTTGACGGCGCGTGCGCCGATGCGCGCCAGGGCGGCGCGCGCGTCGGCCGACTCCTGCGGCGTGCCGTGGCGCACGCGCTGCACGAGGCCGAAGGTCAGGTTGCCGTAGATCTCGACGAGCAGGCGCCGGTAGATGGGCCGCTGCGGATTGCCGATGGCCAGCGGCAACAGGTCCTGCTCCAGCGACTCGAGCGTCCCCTTGCCGAGGTTGATCTGCATCGAGAGACGCGCCGCCCGTGCGACGAGCTCCTCGTCCGGTGCGCCGCGCACGACGCGCCGGAACAGCCGGTCCGCCTCGTCGGCCCGGCCCTTGGAGAGCAGCAGGTCGGCCAGCTCGAAGTACACCACGTACAGCCGATCGTTCTTCGCGATGGCCGCGCGGAACTCCGCGATGGCGTGGTCGACGTCCTGCCTGGAGCGGTACATCTCGCCGAGGCGCCGGTGCCCCTCGGCGTCGTCGGGGTTGAGCTCGACCGCGCGCGCCGCGTACTTGATGGCGTCGTCGTCGCGGTAGATCTGCAGCGCGTAGCGCGCCATTCGCTCGTACAGCTCGCGCGCGCGCTTGGGCTCCACCTGCGCGAGCTTCTCGAGCACCGCGATGGCGTCGCCGATCTTGTTCTCCTGGACGAGCACGCGCTCGAGGGCGAGGTAGCTGTCGCCGTCGCCGGGGGCGAGCGAGATGACGCGCCGCAACGTCGCCTCCGCGTCCGCCAGCCGGCGCAGGTGCGCTTGCCCCTCGGCCAGCATGCGGCCTGCTTCGACGTCCGGAGGCGTCGCGCCGAACCGCCGCTGCAGATCCGGCAGCTTCTGCTCGAGCACGCGCTCGAGCCCCCAGAGCGAGACGATGCGCGTGCGGCACTCGCGCGCCATCGCCTTGTCCCCGCGCTCGAGCGCCTTGGAGACGATTTCCTCGTACAGCCGAGTCGCGTCCCGGTACGCGCGCGTGCGCTCGTACGCCGAGGCCAGCGCCTTCTTCACGGCGAGGTTGGCCGGGTCGAGCAGGACCGCCTCCTTGTAGGCGGCGAGGGCGTCGCTCGTCATGTCGTGCTCGAGGTACACGTCGCCCAGTGCGGCGAGCGCCCGTGCGCGCGGCTGCACGACGGCCAGGATGCGCTTCCACGTCGCCACGGCGAGCGCGGTGTTGCCGTCCTGGAAGTAGCGATCGCCGAGGTCCACGAGGTGCCCGGGGTCGCCGCTCGACGACTGCGCCAGGCGCTGCAGCACCTTGAGCGAGCGCTCGTTCTCGCCGATGCGCGCGTAGAAGTCGGCGACGCGCGAGAGCACCTCCTCGTCGCCGGCCGCGCGGGCCTCGAGGTCGGTCACGAGCTTCAGCGCCCGCGCGCGATCGCCGCGCTGCAGGAGGGCATCGCACTCCTCGAAGACGAACTGCGGGTTGTTCGGGGCGGCGCGGATGAGCCCCTCGTATTCGGCGATGGCTTGATCGAGATCGCCGTTGGCCTGGAGCAGGCGGATCATCCGCAGGCGCAGGTCGATCTGCCGCGGATCGATGGCGAGCGCGCGCTTGTAGGTGGCGATCGCCCTGGCCGAGTCGCCCGTCTCCTCGTACAGGCTGCCGAGCAGCGCGAGGCGTGCGAAGTCGTTCGGGTGCTCGCCCTCGAGCTGCTTGACGAGCACCGGCAGCCGCTGGTCGGCGCGGTAGATCTCGGTGATGATCTCGTAGATCTCGGCGCGCAGCGCGCTCTGCGCCCCGCAGGCGGCCAGCGCCCGATCGAGCGTCGCCAGCGCCTTTTGGTCCTCGTGCGCCTTGGCCTGCGCGCGCCCCAGGTCCTTGAGCGCCGGCGCGAGCGCGCGGTTGTCGCCGGCCGCGGCGTCGACCACCTGCTGCAGCTCGCCCTCGGCCCGCTCGTACTCGCCGCGGTCGTACAGCTCGCGACCGAGCTCGCCCTTGACGAAGAGGCTCGTCGGCTCGAGCGCCACGAGCTGCTGGTGGAACCTCTTCGCGCCGTCCCAGTCCTTCGCGTCGAGCGCGAGCCCCATCAGGGTGCGGAGCGTCTGCTCCTTGTCGGGCTTCGCCGTCTGCAGCGCGAGCGCACGCTCGTAGAGCGCGCGCGCCGGCGCGAGATCGCCCCGGTCCTGGTCGAGGCGCGCCAGGGCGAGGATGCCCGTCGCGTCGTCGCCCTTCAGGGCGATGGCCTTCTCGTAGGTGCCGATCGCGTCCTGCACCCGGCCGTCGATCTTGTAGAGGCCTGCGAGCGCGACGGTGGCTGCGTACTGATCGGCGCCCGGGCGGGCGGCGCGCGCCTCGAAATCGGCGGTGAGCTTGGCGATGTTGCCGTCGCGGTCGCGGTAGAGCTGCGCCAGGCGCTGCAGCGGGAACGCGGCCCCCGGCTGCGCGAGGACGACGCGCGTGTAGCGGTCGACGAGCGCCGTCTGCGAGGGGCCGCCCGCGGCCGGGCCGCCGGGAGAGGTCGCGTGCGCGCGACCGCCGCCGTGCGGCGGCGGGTGCGGCGCGGGGTGCGGGTGATGGCGACCTCGGGGATCGAAGTCCTGCGCGCGCGCGGGCGAGGACGACGCCAGCGCGAGCGGGAGCGCCACGACGAGCACGCGGATGGGCCGCACCAGGGAAGCGTAGCTCGCGCCCGGGCCCATGGCGCCCGCTTTGCGTGGCTCGCCGTCGTGACCTCGCACGCGCAATCTCGCCCCGGCGCCATGCTCAACCGGTTCGTCGCAGCGCACCGCGACCGCATCGTCCGCGCCGCGGAAAAGCTCGTGCGCCGCCGCGGCGCCCCCGCGGCCACCGCCGCCGAGCTCGAGGGCCTGCCCATCTTCGTCGACCAGCTCGCGGCGCAGCTCGCCGCGCGCGAGGGCCGCAGCCCCGAGGCCGGCCCCGACATCGGCCCGACCGCCGCGCGCCACGGGGAGCGGCTCTACCGGCTCGGCGTCGGCACGACGCAGCTCGTGCACGACTACGCCGCGGTGTCCCGGGCCATCATGGCCGTCGCCATCGACGAAGGGGCCAGCATCCCGTCCGACGAATTCCGGCTGCTCGACGTGTGCCTGGACGAGGCCATCGCCCAGGCACTCTCGGCCCATGGCGCCGCGGGTGTGGCGGCGGGCGAGCAGGCGCGCGAGCGCGAGGAGGCCGAGCACCTGGGCGTGCTGGTGCACGAGCTTCGCAACGCGCTGTCGGCCGTCGTGATGGGCTTCGGCGCGTTGAAGCGCGCGGGCGCGGTGCCCGAGGGCAGCCGCGTCGGCGCCATCATCGAGCGCAACCTCGGGCGGCTCTCGTCGCTCATCGACCAGTCGCTCGCCGACGCGCGCCTGCGTACCGCGCCCGAGCTGCGGCTCGAGACCTTCACCCTCGGGGCGCTGGTCGACGAGGTCGAGGGCCCGGCCGCCGCGCAGGCCGAGGCGCTCGGGCTGAATCTGGCGGTCGAGGTCGAGCCGCCCCTGGCCGAAATCCGCGCCGACCGGCAGCTCGTCGTCTCGGCGCTGTCCAACCTGGTGCGGAACGCGATCGAGCGCACGCGCTCCGGCGGCACGGTCACCGTACGCGCGCGCGCCGAGGGCGACCGGGCGCGGCTCGAGGTCGAGGACGAGTGCGGTGGCCTGCCGGCGGGGACGGCCGAGCGGCTCTTTCCGCCGTTCGTGCAGGGCGCGGCCAATCGCCGCGGGGTGAGCCTGGGCCTCGCCATCGTGCAGCGCGCCGTCGAGGCGCACGGCGGCCGCGTCGGGGTGCGCGACAAGGCCGGCGCCGGCTGCGTGTTCTTCATCGAGCTGCCGCGCGCTCCATCGGGGCGATAGCCGCCGGCCGAGCGGCTCGGCCGCGAGCGGCGTCCCCCCGCGCGAGCGGCGTCCCCCCGCGGAGGACGCCTCGCCCCCCGTCGCGCGCGGCAGCCGCACGCCCGCCCGCGCCCGCGCGGCGGTGGCCGGCGGCGTCGGGGCCGCGGCGATCGGCCGCCCGGCCGCCGCTCGCGGTCCGAGGGCCGAGCCCGACGGCCCGAGGACGGCGGCGCACGGCCGGCGACCGCCTTTTCTCGACGGATCAGGAGATGGGCGCCCTGGGCGCCCCGTTGGCCGACGGGTTCTTGGCGGCCTTCTTGGCGGCCTTGCTGGCCCTGGTCGCGGCGACCTTCTTGCGGCGGCTCACCGTGCGCGCCGGATGGCCGTAGAAGTCCATCGAGGTGGCCATCGCCTTGGCGAGCGCCGCGTCGACGGGCGCGCTGGCCGCGCCGATGCGGTAGGCCGGCACGCTCACCTGCTTGGCCTGCTCTGCGTAGGCGATGACCGCGTCCGATAGCGTCTGCTCGAGCGCTTGCACGGACTTGAGCACGGGCGCGAGCGCCAGCGACTGCGCGAGCGCTGCGCGCGCCGGCGCGGTCTCCACCGCGTTCGGATCGACGCCGCCGTCGCGCGGGGCGAGGGCGACGAACACCTGCGGGAACGCGTCCATCGCGTCGAAGATCGTCTCGATGGCGTCCGCCTCGCCGACGCGCAGCTTGCCCATCGAGGTCTGCCGCTGCTCGGACGTCAGCCCGGCAAGGCCCATCGCCCCGACCTGCGCCGCCAGCGCCTTGACGGCCGCCGAGAGCTTCTGCACCTGCGCGCCGAAGCCCGCCCCGTTGCCCGAGGAACCGTTCGTGACGGCTCCGCCCCTCGCCTTCGCCATGATGTGCCCCTCCGTCGGAAAGCTCGCGCGCGCGCCCGCTGGCGCGCCGCCGAGGCGGGCACGATAGGCAGAGCCACCCGGGTTTGCAAGGCACCGGCGGCGCCGAGACCATCGCGCGTCTCGACGCCGACGGGCGGCGCGAGCAGGAGCGATGAGCCGGCGCTAAGCTCGCCCTCGCATGGCCTTCTACCAGGACCCTCCGAGGCTCGGGAACCAGTACACGACCGACCGGGCGCTGCGCTCGCTGCTCGAGCGCGCGCTGCCCGACGACGTGCGCCGCGCGATCGAGCCGGAGCTCGCCGAGATGGGCGAGCTGTCGGGCGGCTACTTCTACGAGCTCGATCGCAAGTGGCGCTCGGCCGAGCCCCGCCTGGTGCAGTGGGACCCGTGGGGCCAGCGCGTCGACGCCATCGAGCTGACGCCGCTCTGGGAGGAGGCCGCGCGCGTCGCGGCCGAGAAGGGCGTCGTCGCGACGGCGTACGAGCGCAAGCACGGCGCCTTCTCGCGCGTCCACCAGTTCGCGCTGGCGTATCTCTTCGACGGGTCGACCGAGGTCTACACCTGCCCGCTGGCGATGACCGACGGGGCGGCCAAGGCGCTGCTCGTGCACGGCAACCGCGCCCTCGTCGAGCGCGCGCTGCCGCGCCTGACGAGCCGCGATCCGAGGCGCGCCTGGACGAGCGGCCAGTGGATGACCGAGCGCACGGGCGGATCGGACGTCGCCATCAGCGAGACGGTCGCTCGCAAGGACGGCGAGGCGTGGCGCCTGTACGGCACCAAGTGGTTCACGAGCGCGACGACGTCGCAGATGGCGCTCACGCTCGCCCGACCCGAGGGCAACCCGCCGGGCGGCGGCGGCCTGGCCCTCTTCTACGTCGAGACGCGCGACGAGCACGGGCGGCTTCGCGACATCCAGATCAACCGGCTCAAGGAGAAGCTCGGCACGCGCATGGTGCCGACCGCGGAGCTGACGCTCGACGGCGTCGAGGCCGTGCCGGTCGTCGGGCTGACCGACGGCATCAAGCACATCGCGCCGATGCTCAACATCACCCGCACGTGGAACGCCGTCGGCGCGTGCGTCGGGATGCGCCGCGGCCTCGCGCTCGCGCGCGACTACGCCAGGCGACGCGTCGCCTTCGGGGCGCCGCTCGCGAACAAGCCGCTGCACGTCGACACGCTCGCCGGGCTCGAGGCCGAGTTCGAGGGCGCGCTGCTCCTCGCCTTCCGCGCGGTGGAGCTCCTCGGCCGCGAGGAGACCAGAGAGCTCACCGACGAGGAGGCGCTGCTCCTTCGCGTGCTCACGCCGATCGTCAAGGCGACGACCGCCAAGCAGGCGGTGGCCGTCGCGAGCGAGGTGCTCGAGTCGTTCGGCGGCGCCGGGTACATCGAGGACACGGGCCTGCCGCGAATCCTGCGTGACGCGCAGGTGCTGCCCATCTGGGAGGGGACGACCAACGTCCTGTCGCTCGATGCCCTGCGCGCGCTCGGCAAGGCCGGCAGCCTGGCTCCGGTCGAGCGCGAGGTGACGAGACGCGCCGAGCGCGCCGCCGACGCCGACTGCGCGCGCGCCGGCCAGGCGGCGATCGACGCCGTGGCGCACGCACGCGCGTGGCTCGAGGGGGCCATGCAGAAGGGGCCCGCGGCCATCGAGGCCGGCGCGCGGCGGTTCGCGCTGACGCTGGGGCGCGCGCTCGAGCTGGCGCTGCTCGTCGATCACGCCGCGTGGGCCGCGGGGCACGGCGACCGGCGCCCGGCCGCGGCGGCGCGCAGGTTTGCGCAGAACGGCGTCGACCTGGTGCGCGACGGCGACATGAGCGACGACGCGAAGGCGCTGCTCGAAGAGTAGTTCTCTCCCGTGTGAAGCCGCGTCCACTCCCCGTGACGCAAGTGCTGGATTTCGTTCGAGTCCGCTTTGCGCATGCGAGTTGCTCAGGCGGCAGGGATGCGCCCGGCACTCGTCGCCCTCCTGGCCCTGGCGGCGGGCGCGGTGGGCGGCGTCGTGTCCACGCACCTCGTGACCGAAGCGCACGCCGACCCGGGTGCGATCGTCGTGCCCGTGCCCGACCAGGGGGTCGCCTTTCGCGGCCCGCAGGGCAGGGTCGTCGCGCGCGTGCGCGCCGAGCCGGCCGGCGGCGTGATCGAGGTGCTCGACGCGCGCGAGCAGGTCGCGGTGCGCCTGCGGGCGACCGGCGGCGGCGGCGTGATCGACCTGGGGACGGCGCGGCCCCTCGCGCAGCCCGCGTCGACCGTCGTCCCGGTGTGGCCGACGGCGCGCGCCCCGAACGATCCCGGCTACTGACGGCGCGGTGCGCGCGCGGCCCCCTCAGGCGACGCGCAGCAGGAACGCCGCGAGCAGCGCGAAGCCGAGCAGGGCGACCAGCAGCGCGATCGCGACCGTCCACGCTCGCCCCGCCAGCCGGGGAGGCGCCGCGTTCGCCTCGACCACCGCCTCGTGCGCCTCCGCGAGCGTTCGCAGGCGGGCGCGCGCCAGCGCCGCCGCGCGCAGCAGCAGCACCGCCTCGAGGAGAACGGCGACGAGGATCGCGCCGAGCGCAATCTCCAGCCCGCGCGCGCGCCGCTCCGCCTCGCGCGCGCGCTGCATCGCGAAGCCGTCGAGCGCCGTCCAGCGCGGCGTCGGCGTCGGGGCCGTGAGCGCCAGGCACACGGCCATCGCGCGCGCCGTCTCGCGCTCGTCGGCCGACGGAACGCACTCGCTCGGGTCGGCGCCGAACGCGAGGGCCGCCTCGTCGCTCGGCGCGACGAAGAAGGGGCGCGCCGCGGTGCCTGGCCCGAGCCGCGCGGCCCCGGCGGGGTCGCCCGCCGCAATCGCCCAGTACAGCCCGGGGCGCAGCTTCGCCGCGCGTACGGTGGCCGACGGCATCGCGCCCGGCGCGGCGGCGACCGGGACCGTCGCGGCCCAAGCCCGCCCGCGGGCGTCGTCGACCTCGACGTACGCGGTCGTGCGCGCCGACGGTAGCGTCAGCGAGATCGCGGGCTCCTCGCCGGGCGCCACGCGCTCGGGCACAACGAGGCGAGCGGCCCCCGGCGACACGAACAGCGCGCCCGACCATTCGCCCGAACGACCCGCGCCGGCGTGCGCGCGCAGCACCATCGGCACCGCGAAACCGACCGGCGTCACGACGAGCTTTGCCCACCCGCGCGCGTCCGTGCGCGCGCTCGGGGTCGAGACCAAGAGGCTCGAGCCCGGCTCGGGCTCGACGTCGACGCCCGCCAGCGGCGCGTGCGTGGCCGAGTCGCGCGCTCGCACCCATGCGACGGCCGGGAAGCCCGCCGCAGCCCGCTGCCCCGGCACGACGACTTCGAGCGCGATGGTGCCTTCGCGACGAGCGAAGCGCGCCCACGGGCTCGGCGGCTCCGGCCGGGCCGCCCACGCGCGGTCGGCGGCATCACCGGAAGCGAGCAGCCGGCCGTGCGCGCGCACCTCCATGTGCAGCGATCCGGCGGCGGCCGGCAGCGCGAGCTGCACCTCGCCGACGCCGTCCTCGTTGGTCGCTCCGCGCCAGCGGGCCTCCGCGGCGCCGGCGCGTACGACCACCTCCACGTCCGGCAGCGCCACGGGCTCGCGCGCGCCGTGGTCCTCATCGAAGGTCACCACCTGCCAGGCGAGGCCGGTGCCCGCTTCCGCCGCCGGCGCCCCGTAGACGACCGCCGCTCGTACGGCGCCTCCGGCACCGACCCGCAGGCCGAGGGCGACCGCCGCGATGGCCGCGACCGGCGCCGCCACGAGAAGTAGCCGCTCGGTGCGCCCGCTCACGGCGACGGCCCCGACGCCCAGCGAGCGCGCACGCCGCTCCCGTCATCGACGACGACCGGCGGAGGTGGCTCCGCGGCGGCCCCCAGCGCTCCGGGCTCGAGCACGATCTCGCGCACCCCTTCGGCGTGCAGCACGTGAACCGCGTCGGCGCGCCGCTCGACGTCGACGAACGCGTCGCCGCTCGCCGACGCGCGCACGATGCGCACGCCGTACGCCTCCACCTCGGAGGAGCGCACGCTCCGGTAGGTCACGCGCGAGGGATGCTCGGGAACGCGCGCCGTCGCGGCCGTGTCCACCACCCCGGCGGCGAGGCGCGCGACGAGCGCGCCGTCATGGCCGATGCCGGGCACGCGGTCGAAGCGCACGCGGAATCCGCGGTCGGCGAGCGCTTGCGCGAGCATCGCGCTCTGGCGGATGGGCGACGTCGTGTCCTCCTCGCCGTGGATGAGCCAGACCGGCAGGTGGCGCGCGTTGTCGACGACGTCGAGCGCGTTCACCAGGTGAGCCGCGTGCTCGTCGGGCAGGAGCGCATGTACGTACGTCCCGAGGTCGTACCTCGAGTCGCCGAAGAAGCTCGTGACGCTCGCGAACCGGTCCGGGTGGTGAAAGCCGATCGTCGTCGCCCCCGCGCCGCCCATCGACGCGCCCCAGATCGACACCGCGCCCGGGTCGACGGCGAGGACCTTCCCCAGCGCGTCGACGGCGCGCATCACCTCCTGTTCGGCATCGGCCGTGTACAGCGAGTTGCCCAGCCCGCTCGGCATCAGCAGCACGACGTCGCGCGCGCGGGCCTCGCGCAGGAGCTCCACGTATGCGGCGTAGGTCCACATCGAGCCGTTCCACGGATGCGTGCCGACCAGCACCGGCGCTGGACGCGTCGCGTCGTGACCGGGCGGAACGTAGACGACGGCGCGCCCGCCTCCGCGCGCGCCGAAGGGGCTGGCGAACGTCAGCAGCCCGAGCCCCTCGATCGTGCGCACCCCCGCCCCGACGCGCGGGGCCTCGCCGCACGCGATGCGTCGTTCGTACTTGCTCACCCGCAGCGTGACGCGAAGCTCGTGCGCGCCCGGAGCGAGCGAGACGACGACGGGACCGGGGGGCGCGGCGACGCGGTGCCCATCGACGGCGACCGACTCGCGGCCGGCGCACGGCGGTACCTGAGCCGAAGCGCCGTTCGGCCCGCCGTCGAGCTGAGCCCGAATTTCGTAGTTGCCGGGCGCGAGTCGTTCCTGATCCAGGTCGTCCCAGCGCACGGTGCGCCAGGCGCCACCCGCGGGCCGCACGTCCGCGGTCGTCACGTCCGCTCCGCGCACCTCGAGGTGCGGCTCGAGCGTGGCCGCCCGCGCGGCGACGGCCCCCAGCGCGATGGCCACGACGGCTGGTGCTGCCGCGATCCATCGGCCCATCATCCGCCGCTTGTACCGCGTGCGGCGCTCGCACGCGACGTGCATCGCTCACCGCACGGTCCCGGCATCCGGCCGGTGCGCCGCGCCCTTCCCGAGGCTGACATGCTCGATCCGAGGCTCCTGCTGATGCTCGCCGTCGGCACCCTGCTGCTGGTCAACGGCATCTTCGACATCGGCCGGCGGCGCCGGAGCGGCACGGACGAGGTGCTCTAGGGGCGCCCTTGTAAAGCGGACGCGGCGCGCCTAAGCGTGGGCTCGCGAGCCTGCGCGCCATGACGACCGCCCCGTCCCGACCGATCTCCGCCGCCGAATCGCGCTCCAGCTTCCTCCGCGCCCGCCTCGCCTCGGTGCTGGCCATCGTCCCGCTCGGCGTCTGGACCTTCGTGCACCTCTGGAACAACCTCGCGGCCTTCCAGGGGGCCGAGGCCTGGCAGCACGCGGTCACCGAGTACTCGAGCCCGTTCGCCGAGGCGATCACCGGCGTCATCGTCCTCCTGCCCCTGGCGATTCACACGGTGTGGGGCCTCGGCCGGCTGGCGACGAGCCGCCCCAACAACCTGCGCTACCGCTTCTACCCGAATTTCAAGTACCTGCTGCAGCGCATCGCGGCCGTCGGCGTGCTGCTCTTTCTCGGCGCTCACCTGTGGCTGGCGCTCATCCACCCGCGGGCGGTCGAGGGCCATGCCGAGCCCTTCGCCGACATCGCCCAGGAGATGCACTTCCACCGGCCGACGCTCGTCGTCTACCTCCTGGGCACGCTCGGCGTTTCCTATCACCTCGCCAACGGAGCGCAGACCTTCTGCATGTCCTGGGGAATCGTCTCCAGCCAGCGCGGGCTGCGCCGCCTGGAGTGGGTGGCCGTGCTCGTGTTCGTGCTGCTCCTGGCCATGTCCTGGGGGGCGATCTACGCGCTCTGGGCCGCCGGTGCAGCGGCGCCCGGCTGAGCGCGTGGTAGATCAGCGCGCGTGGCGCTTTCCACGGCCGCGCGGCTGCTCCCGCTCGCCTTCGCCCTCGCCCTGCCGATGGGCGCGTGCCGCGACCCGGCCGCCGGGCCGAGCGTACCGACGCGGTCTTGCGATCTGACCGTCTGGTACCGGCCGGCGACGGCGCAGGCCTCGGTGCAGCTCGTCGGCAGCTGGGACGGCTGGTCGCGGCCGGGCAAGACGCTCGACCAGGCCCAGGACGGCTGGCGCGCCACGCGGATCGACGACCTGCCCCCGGGGCCGGTCGAGTACGCCATCGTCGACGACGGCGACTGGGTCCTCGACCCCGAGGTGGGCACGACCGCGTTCCACGACGGCCAGGAGGTCACCTGGCTGACGATCCCCGACTGCACGACCCCCGCGATGCGCGTCGACGCCGTCGATGCCACGCCCGACGGAGCGGCCGGGATCGACGCGACCTTCCTCTCGGCGCGATCGGGCGAGCGAGTCGACCCGTCCAGCATCACCGTGGTCGCCCGGCACGGTGCCGCGCCCACGAGCGTCGCATCGCAGGTCGATGCGTCGACCGGCAAGGTGCACGTCGACGTCGCCGGGCTGCCGACCGGCAAGAGCACGCTCGAGCTCCACGCGAAGGACACGGCGGGCCGCGACGCCGAGACGGCGCTGGCCACCGTGTGGACCGAGGCGCGGACGTTCGACTGGCGCGACGCCGTGATCTACGAGGTGATGGTCGACCGCTACCGCGCCAGGGACGGCTCGCCGCTCGCGCCGCCGGCGTCGATGGCGGGACGCGCAGGCGGGCACGTGGGGGGCGTGCAGAAGGCGATCGAATCGGGCGAGCTGGCGGCGCTCGGGGTGAACACGCTCTGGCTCACGCCCCTGTACGCCAACCCCGACGGCGAGTTCCCCGGCGCCGACGGCCACTCGTACAGCTCCTATCATGGCTACTGGCCGTCGGCCTCCCGCTCGCTCGAGACATCGATGGCCACGGAGGCCGACCTCGACGCGCTGGTCGCCTCGGCCCACGCGCACGGCATCCGCGTCCTCTTCGACGTCGTGCCCCACCACGTGCACGTGGAGCACCCGTACTGGGCGCAGCACCGCGCCGACGGCTGGTTCGAGCGGCCCGACGGCTCGTGCATCTGCGGCGCGCCCGGCTGCGACTGGAACGACTACATCCAGGTCTGCTGGTTCGCGCCGTACCTGCCGAGCTTCGACTGGACGAACGACGACGTGGCCGACACCGTCACGAGCGACGTGCTCTGGTGGCTCGAGCGCTTCGACGGCGACGGGCTGCGCATCGACGCGGTGCCGATGATGCCGCGCGCGGCCGCGCGCCGCATCGCCGCCGCCGTCCGAGCCGAGTTCGACGACCCGTCGCACCGCACGTACGTGCTGGGCGAGAACTTCACGAGCGAGGGGGGATACGACGGCCTGCGCTACGACCTCGGGCCGCAGGGGCTCGACGGGGAGTTCCACTTCCCGCTCATGTGGGCGCTGCGCGGCGCGCTCGCGCAGGGCACGCAGTCGCTCGTCGACGTCGACGCCGCCATCCGCACCGGGGAGCAGACGTGGGCGGGCTCGGGGGCGGTGATGGGGCTCATCATCGACAACCACGACGTGTCGCGCTTCGTGACGGTGGCGGCCGGCGACGACGACGGCGACACGTGGACGCCGGCGCCGCAGCCGACCGACCCGCAGGCGTACGCCAGGCAGCAGGTGGCGCTCGGAATCATCATGACGCTCCCGGGCGCGCCGGTGCTCTACTACGGCGACGAGGTCGCGCTGGCCGGCAAGTCCGATCCGGACTCGCGCCGCGTGATGCCGGCCGACGCCGACCTCTCGCCGCCGCAGCAGCAGACGCGCGACCTCGTGCGCGCGCTCGGCAAGGCCCGCGCGTGCTCGGAGGCGCTGCGGCGCGGCTCGTACCGCACGCTCTTCGTGGACGCCGAGCGCCTCGCCTACGCGCGCGAGGCGCAGGACGGCGACGCCGCCGTCGTCGTCGTGCAGCGCTCGCCGAGCGCGCCGCTGGCCGCGCCGTTTCCGGGCGTGACGGCGGGGACCTGGGTCGACGTCCTGTCGGGGCGGAAAGTGTCACTCAGCCCTGAGTTGACAACTCTCCCGCCTGCGCCATTCTCCACGGCGCTCTACGTCCCCGCGTCGAGCCCCTGCGCCCCCGGAACGAACCAATGACGCCCAAGAACCTGCGCGTGATCGGCGCGTCCGTCGCGCTCGCGTCCATCCTCCTGGCCGTCCCGGCGCTCGTCGCGTGCGGCAGCGACACGGTGACCCCAGTCGACTACGGGCAGCCGCCCGACGCTTCGATGTTCGACACCGGCAACGGCGGCAGCAGCGGCGGCTACTACGGCGACGGCGGCGGCGGCAGCGGCCCGATCGAAGCGGGGCCGCCGCAGTGCTCGGACTCGCTCAAGCGGTGCGCCGAGACCTTCACCTACCCGTACAACGGCGAGACCGGCGTCGAGCTCCGCGGCGACTACCGCCCCGGCGCCTGGACGCAAGGCGACGCGATGACCCACTCGGGCAGCGCGTGGACCGTCACCGTGCAGGTGCCGTGGAACCAGCCGGTGCAGTACAAGTTCTACGTCGACGGCAGCGCCGACGGTGGTGGCGGGACGTGGGTCACCGATCCGGCCAACCCGCCGCCGGCCAACGACCCCAACGACCCGAACGGCAACAGCATCAAGCAGGCGATCACCTGCCCCGACGACTACACCTGCGCGACGCCGCCCGTGCCGCCGCCGGGCGTGTTCGACTGGCGCGATGCGGTCATCTACTTCGCGTTCGTCGACCGCTTCCTCGACGGCGACCCGTCGAACAACTGCAATGTTTCCGGCGCGGAGGCGACGAGCACCTCGTCGACGAACTACCTCGGCGGCGACTGGGCGGGCATCACGCAGAAGATCCAGAGCGGGTACTTCACCGACCTGGGCGTGAACGTCCTCTGGGTCACCGTCCCGTTCAAGGATGCCGACAACGTCGCCGGCGCGGGCGTCCTCTGCACCAACGGGAGCTGCACCACCGACGGGCACATGTACTCCGCGTACCACGGCTACTGGCCGAGTGACCCGACCCAGACGGAGTCCTGCTTCGGCACGGCCAGCGATCTGACGGCGCTCGTCCAGGCCGCGCACGCGAAGAACATCAAGGTGCTCTTCGACTACGCGATGGTGCACGTGCACACCTCGAGCCCCCTCTACCAGATGCACGTCAACGACAGCCCGAGCTGGTTCACAAAGGAGTGCCTCTGCGGAGACACCAACGACGGCTGCGGCAACTACGACAACTACACCTGCTGGTTCGCGCCCTACCTCGCGCACTTCGATTTCACGCACTCGTCGGCGGCCCGCGACTACTCGGTCAACGCCGCGGTCAGCCTGGTGCAGACGTACGGCAACGACGCCTTCCGCCTCGACGCCATCAAGCAGGTGGACCCGAGCTGGCTCGCCGAGCTCAGGCCCAAGATCGCGTCGCAGATCCTCGCCAACGAGATGCCGCAGCAGCGCTTCTACATGGTCGGCGAGACGTACGACTTCCAGAACCGCACGCTCATCGCGAGCTTCATCGACTCGCAGTCGAAGCTCGACGGGCAGTTCGATTTCCCGCTGCGCATCCGCCTGGTCGAGGACGTCCTGATGCGCAGCACGCAGAACAACCTGACGCCCGACGACCTGAGCTGGAGCCGCAACGCGCCCCCGGGGATGACGGGGCTGGCGCAGTTCATGGACTCGAACGACTCGTTCTATCCGAGCGACGCGGTCATGAGCACGTTCGTCGGCAACCAGGACCTGCCGCGCTCGATCCACTACGCCGAGGACACGCCGCTCTTCTCCAACTCGGCCGACGACGGCAAGTCGCTCGCCTGGTCCGGCCAGCCCGCCCTGTCGACCAACCCGCGCGCCTACGAGCGGCTCGCCAACGCGTTCGCCGTCATCCTCACCAACAAGGGCGCCCCGCTCATCTACTACGGCGACGAGATCGGCCTGCCCGGCGCCGGCGATCCGGACAACCGCCGGATGATGCAGTGGACGGGCTACACGCAGGACCAGCAGAACCTCTACGCGCGCATCAAGGCGCTGACGGCCATCCGCGCCGCGCACCCGGCGATGCGCCGCGGAACGCGCAAGACGCTCGACGTGAGCGAGGACCTGTGGGTCTACGAGCTGACGACCCAGCCCGGCGATCCGCAGCCCGACACCGTGTACGTCGCCATCAACCGCAGCGACAACGACCTGCAGACGAGCGCGCTCCCGAGCGGTCTCACCGAGCTTCTCACGAACACGCCGGAGGGCCCGTCGCCGGTGACCATCCCGGCCCGCCAGACGCGCATCTTCGAGTGATTCGGCGCCCCGCCGCCCGAGCGGAGTCGCGCGACGTGCACGCGATCGCGCGCGCCCGAGGCCGCGACCCCGACGCGACGCATGGCCGGATGTGTAGCCTTCGGGGGCGGCGTACCCCGGGGCTGACGCCGGCGCGTCTGTCGTCACGCAAGGGTGAGTGACTTTTTCGTGGCGTTTGCGAACGTCCGTGCTAGCGATGGACCGGTCGCGTTCGAGCGCGCGTGCAGCCGCCGCGCGGTCTTCGGCGTGACCGGAGCAGGAGCATGCGCGCGCGCGCGGCAGCACAGAGCGGTGTGGGGACGCGCCTCGTCGCGTGCGGTGCTGTCGCGGCCGCGGCGCTCCTCGCCGCCGCGCCGGCGCGCGGCGACGTCGTGCCGCACCGCAGCGAGCAGTTCGTCCCCTCGTCCAACGGCATCGCCGCGATCGCGTGGGACCGCACCCAGTACAAGCTCGTTCAGTTCCTCGAGCACCCGTACGCGGCCGCCTCGGCGGGCGCGCAGACGCGCAACTTCGTCTACGACAGCTACCCGGGCGTGCGCATCGGCGGCTCCGGCTCGGCCGGCACGTGGCTGGACACCGTCGCCCCGGTCGACGTCGAGTACGTGCCCGGGACCGGGATCGTGCACGCGGTGCGCACGGTCGGGGCGCTGCGCGTCGACGAGTACGAGTTCGCGCCGATGGGCCTCGCCGAGCACGCGGCCGTCATGCTCGTCGAGGTGACGGGGGGCGGCGCGCCGGCCGCGGTCGATGCGTACGCCCTGTTCAACTACCACCTCGGATCGGGCGGTCCCCAGCCGGGCACCGACTCGGAGAGCATCACCTACGACGCGCAGCGCGACGCGTACTACGAGACCGGCCCCTCCGGCGTCGCCATGGCGTACGCGAGCGTCGCGCCGTCCTCGTACCACGGCTGCACGCCGAACAACCCGTACGGCCTCTTGCAGTCGGGCGCCAACCTGGCCGACGACCCGGGGACCGGCGGGCCCACCACCGACGCGGTGGCCGGCTTCCAGCAGTCGCTCGGGACGGTCGCGACGGGCGCGAGCGCGTGGGCGGGCTGGATCGCGGTGCTCGCCCCCGACGCCAGCGGCGCGGCCGCCGTCGATCGCGTGCGCAGCTGGGTGGCGGGGCGCACGCCGGACAAGCTGCTCGCCGACGAGGTGGCCGGGTGGAACGCGTGGGCGACGCCCGCGCCGAGCGGCTCGAGCGCGCTCGAGGCGGCGCTCGACGCGCAGTCGCAGGTGGTGCTGCGCATGGCGCAGGTCGCCGAGAGCGGCGGCGGCCAGGGGCAGATCCTCGCCAGCGTCGCCCCCGGCCAGTGGAACATCGCCTGGGTGCGCGACATGGCGTACGCCACGGTGGCCCTCGCGCGGGCCGGTCACTTCGCGGAGGCGAAGGCCGCGCTCGCGTTCCAGATGAACGCGCAAGTCGGCGGCTACCAGCAGTACGTCGGCTCGCCGTACCAGATCAGCGTCGTGCGCTACTACGGCGACGGATCGGAGTGGAGCGACTCGAACCAGAACGGGCCCAACATCGAGTTCGACGGCTTCGGCCTGTTCCTGTGGGAGCTCGACGAGTACGTGCGCGCGAGCGGCGACACGGCGTCGCTGGCCTCGTGGTGGCCCACGGTGAAGGGGAAAATCGCCGACGTCCTCGTGAAGCTGCAGGAGCCGTCGGGCCTGATCGCACCGGACTCGTCGATCTGGGAGGTGCACTGGAACGGGCAGCAGCGGCACTTCGCCTACACGACCATCACCGCCGCCAACGGCCTCTGCGCGGCCTCGCGTCTGGCGACGGCGGCCGGTGACGCGTCGAGCGGCGCGACGTACCTCGCGGCCGGGCAGAAGTCGCGCGACGCGCTGCTCACCAGCCTGCGCGCCCCCGACGGCACGCTGGCGCAGAGCCCCGAGGGCCTCGCGCAGGGGACCGGCTGGCTCGACGCGGCGACCCTCGAGGCGATCGACTTCGGCCTCGTCGATCCGACGCGGCGGACGGCGCGGGCGACGCTGTCGGCGATCGAGAACGGCCTCGTGCCGCAGAGCGGGCGCGGGTTCATGAGGAGCGACGCGGGCGACTGGTACTCGTCCAACGAGTGGGTCTTCATCGACCTGCGCGCTCAGCGCGCGCTCGAGCTGCACGGCGACGCGAGCGCGAGCGCGAACCTCCTCGCGTGGAACGTCGCGCAGGCGAGCGACAACTTCGCCGAGCTCTCGGAGCTGCACGACCCGGTGACCGCCGACTACGCCGGACAGGCGCCGATGGTCGGCTTCGGCGCGGGGGCGTACCTGCTGGCGCTGTCCGATCGCGGCAAGCCGGCGGCCCCGACCTGCGGCGCCTTCGCGAACGAGCCGGCCGACCCGGTCGACGCGGGCGGCGACGACGGCGGCGACGACGGCGGCGCAGCGGGCGACGGCGGCGGCCCGGTCGAAGGGGGAGCGCTCGTCGACGGCGCGAGCGGCGACGGGGGAAGCGACAACGGCGCTTCGCCTCGAGGTACGAGCGGCGGCTGCGGCTGCGCGCTCGCCGGCGGCGGCGGCGAGGCGACCGGGCTCGCGCTCCTGCCGCTCGCGCTCCTTCTTCTCCGGCGGAGGCGCGCATGACCAGGCGATGGGGCTTCCTCGCGGCCGTCCTGGTCGCGTGCGCGTTCGGGGCATGCGACGCATCGGGCCCCGCGTCCTACTCGCCGCCGCCGCTGACGTCGGTCGGCGACGACGCATCGACGGATGCACCCGCGAAGGGCTCCGACGCCGGGCCCGCGGACGCGGCCGACGACGTGTCGGTCTCCAACGCGCCGTGCCTCACCACCTTCCGCTACGCGCCGCCCGCCGGCACGCTCGTGCACACGGTGCAGGTCTCCGGCGAGTGGAACTCGTTCGCCGATCCCGGGGTGCCGATGACCGGCCCCGACGCGAGCGGCGCCTACACGGCCAGCGTGCCGCTGTTGCCGGGCCTCGTCGCCTACAAGCTCATCGTCGACGGGTCGTGGCAGCTCGATCCGAACGAGAAGCTCCAGAAGTACGTGGGCGGCGTCGCCAACTCGGCGGTGAGGGTCACGAGCTGCCACGTGCCGACGCTGTCGCTCTCGGCCCACCAGCTGACGCGCCCGGCCGCCGGCCAGGGCCACTTCACCGCCACGGTGCGCTTCGAGCCCGGCGAGGGCGCGCCGTCGATGGACCCGGCGAGCGCGCAGGCGACGCTGCGCAAGGACGGTCAGACGCAGCCGGTGTCGGGCGTCACCGTCGACGCCAAGCACTCGACCATCGCCGTCGACGTCCCCGGTCTGGCCGACGGCAAGTACACCGTCTTCGTCTCGGCCAAGGACCGCGCCGGCCAGCCGACCAACGCGCTGCGCCTCGTCTTCTGGGTCGAGGCGAACGACTTCGACTGGCGCGACTCGCTCATCTACATGGCGATGACCGATCGCTTCAAGGACGGCGATCCCACGAACGACCCGCCGCCCACGCCGAACGTCGACCCGCGCGAGGACTACCACGGCGGCGACTTCCAGGGCATCACGCAGAAGATCCAGGACGGCACCTTCGACCAGCTCGGGGTGCGCGTACTGTGGCTCTCGCCGTTCAACACCAACCCGAGCGACGCGTGGCCCGCCTCCGACGGCGTGCACATGGTCACCGGCTTCCACGGCTACTGGCCCATCAAGGCGCGCGAGGTCGACCCGCGCTTCGGCGGCGCGGCCGCCCTTCACGCGCTCGTGACGGCGGCGCACGTGCACGGCATCCGCGTCATCCAGGACCTCGTGATCCAGCACGTGCACCAGGAGCACGAATACCTTCAGACGCACAAGGACTGGTTCAACACGACCGGGTGCATCTGCGGGACGGCCAACTGCGACTGGACGGTGCACCGCCTCGACTGCTTGTTCACCGCCTACCTGCCCAACGTCGACTGGACCAACCCGGCCGCCAACGACCAGTTCGTCCAGGACGCCATCTGGTGGCTGGACACCTTCGACCTCGACGGCTTCCGGATGGACGCGGTCAAGCAGGTGCCCGACATCGCGGTCATCAACCTCGTCTCGAGCGTGCGCGACGAGTTCGAGGCGACCGGCACGCGCGTCTTCATGACCGGCGAGACGGCGATGGGCTGGTCGGGCGACAGCCTGCAGGCCAACGCCGGGCAGTATGGCCTCATCAGCCAGTACATCGACCCCGACGGCCTCGATGGGCAGTTCGACTTCGTCCTCTACTACGCGGTTCCGATGAACGTCTTCGCGAACCAGAGCAAGGGGATGATCCACGCCGACTACTGGACGCAGGCGAGCGGCTGGGAGTACCCGCGCGGCGCGATCATGAGCCCGTACATCGGGAGCCAGGACACGGCGCGCTTCATCACCATCGCGAGCTACCGCGGGCAGGACGCGGCGCACGACCCGAGCATCCCGTACAACCAGTGGACCAACATCGCCGGGCCGCCGCCGGACTCGGACACGTACGGGCGGCACCGCCTCGCGCTGGCGTGGCTGCTGGGCATCCCGGGCGCGCCGATGATCTACTACGGCGACGAGTACGGCGAGTGGGGCGGGGTCGACCCGAACAACCGCGTCGACTGGCGCGGTGACTCCGCTTCGCTCTCGGCCGACGAGCAGGCGACGCTCGCCTTCACGCGCCAGCTCGGCCAGGCGCGCCAGGCGATCCTCGCGATGCGGCGCGGCGCCTACGTCCCGGTGTACAACACCAGCCAGGACGTCCTCGTCTTCGCGCGGCAAACGCCGCAGGGGGACGTCGCCCTCGAAGCCCTGAACCGCCTCTCCACGCCCGTGAGCCTCACCACAGCGCTTCCCCCGAGCCTCGGGCTGCAAGACGGCACGACGCTGCACGACCACATGGGCGGTCCCGACGCGACGGTGAGCGGCGGCACCCTCACGCTGACGCTCGCCGCCCAGGGCGTCGCCATCCTCGCCCCCTGACGAGAACCGATGCGCATTATCGTTTCCTGCGGCGCCGCCGCGCTGGTCCTGGCCTTCGTTTCGCCTGCGCACGCGCAGCGGAGGCCGGCGGCCGTGTCTGCGCCCGCGCCCGCACCCGCACCCGCACCCGCACCCGCACCCGCACCCGCACCCGCGCCCGCATCCCCGTCTTCGACGCCCGCGGACGAACCGCCCGCGGCCCTGGCGCCGGACCACTCCGCCACGAGCGCCGCCGACGAGCCGCCGCCGTCCGCCGCGGACGAAGGCCGGCCCGCGCCGTCCACCCCCATCACCCTTCCCTCGATCCCGGGCGACACCGGCCACTTCGAGTTCGGCTCCTACGGCCGCGTGCACATCGCGAGCGACATGCGCGGCGGCACCGGGCGCGACGCGAACATCGTCTCGTACGGCGACCGCATCGACGAGGACGACTACGCCGAGCTCGAGCTGCGGCGCGAGGACCGCTTCGCGCCCAACATCACCTCCAAGGTCGTCGCGACGCTCGCGTTCTTCCCGCCGTTCTTCCACTTCTCGGGCGACGCCACGCAGGCCATCGCCATGCGCAACCTGTACGCGCAGGCCACGTACGACGACCTCACGATGTGGATCGGATCGCGCATGTACCGCGGCGACGACATCTACCTGCTCGACTGGTGGCCGCTCGACAACCAGAACACCGTCGGCGGGGGCGCCGGCTACAAGATCCGCCAGGGGACCGACGAGACGACGATCGCGGCCCACGTCGGCATGCAGCGGCTCGACAACACCTACCAGTACGAGACCGAGCCGGCGCCCGTCCCCAACGTGCTCGCCTCGCAGCTCGGGCCGACGTCCGAGAACGTGACGGTGCTCGACCGCCCGCGCACGATCGAGACGCTCAAGATCACGCACCTGTTCCGGCCCGCCGATCCGCGGCGCAAGGACGGCTTCAAGCTGATCCTCTACGGCGAGGCGCACGAGATCTCGGCGGGCGTGTACACCGACAACTCGCAGACCCCGCCGACGCAGACCGCGCTGCCCGCCGACTGGGGCTGGCTGGCCGGCGCCGAGGTCGCGTACTGGACCGGCCGGCGCGACACGTTCGTGCAGCTCTTCGTCCGCCACGCCGAGGGGATCGCCGCCTACGACCCGCTGGCGGTGCCGCTCACCTTCGCCAACGACCGCACGACGCGCGGCTCGAGCGAGAGCCTCGTCGCCCTGGGCGGCAACTACGAGGTCGGCGACTTCGGCCTCCTCTACGGCGGATACCTGCGCGCGTTCCGCGATGGCGATCCGTCGCCGACCACCTCGGAGAAGTACGACGAGGGGATCCTGGCGGTGCGCCCGCAGCTCTTCATCGGCGAGCACTGGGGGCTAGCGCTCGAGGGCGCGTTCGAGGCGAAGCGCTTCGCCGTGCTCGACCCCGCGACCGACCAGCCGCTCGTCGCGAGCGAGTGGCGCGGCGGCATCATGCCGTTCTTCTCGCCGAGCGGCCGCGGCTCGTACAAGCGCCCGCAGCTCAGGCTCATCTACGCCGTCACCGCCCGCAACACGGGCGCGCGCGAGCTCTACGCCGCAGAGGACGTCTTCAGCCAGCGCGCCGTCGAGCACTACCTCGGCATGGGTTGCGAGTGGTGGTTCAACTCGTCGTCGTATCCGTGAGGCAGGCCATGACCGTGCGCCGCGTATCGCTCTCCCTCGCCATCGCCCTCGCCGCCGGCGTCGTCATCGCGCCGCAGGCCGGCTGCGTCTCGGTGCCCACCGCCGGGCAGCAGCCGACCCTCGCCACCCACGTGCAGGACTGGCGCGACGAGGTCATCTACCAGCTCATCGTCGACCGCTTCGCCGACGGCGACATCAACAACGACTTCAACGTCAAGCCCGGCGCGCTCGGCAAGTACCAGGGCGGCGACTGGAAGGGCGTCGAGGACCACCTCGACTACCTGCAGAAGCTCGGCGTGACGACGCTGTGGATCTCCCCCGTCGTGAAGAACGTCGACACCGACGCCGACGTCGACGCGTACCACGGCTACTGGGCGCAGGACCTCACGCAGATCAACCCGCACTTCGGGGACCTGGCCGCGCTGCGCTCGATGGTCGCGCACGCCCACGACCTCGGGATGAAGGTCGTGCTCGACATCGTGTGCAACCACATGGGGCAGGTCTTCTTCTACGACATCAATCGCAACGGCCGGCCCGACGACTACGTCAACGGCAGCAACCAGCCGGGCGATCCGATCATGCAGATCAGCGAGTACGACCCGCCCTGGGACCCGCAGGGGGTGCAGGCCTTCAGCCAGGAGGGGACGAGCGGGCGCGCGCCGATCATCTTCTTCAACGATCCCAGCATCAACCGCCTGCCGCCCGGCCCCCCGACGCTCGCCAAGGCCGGCTCGTACCACGGCTTCGGGCACATCGAGAACTTCGACGACGTGGCGCAGCGCACGCTCGGCGACTTCACCGGCGGGCTGAAGGACCTCGCGACCGAGCTGCCGGAGGTGCGCGCGACGCTCGTGGACGCGTACGCGACGTGGGTGGAGAAGGTCGACTTCGACGGCTACCGCATCGACACGGTCAAGCACGTCGAGGCGGACTTCTGGCCGGTGTTCGCGACCAACACGCGCCAGCGCCTCGCGGCCGAGGGCAAGAACGACTTCCTGATGTTCGGCGAGTCGTTCGACGGCAACGATCAGCTCATCGGCAGCTACACGGGCCCCGGCTCGATCGACAGCGTCTTCTACTTCTCGCAGCACTTCCAGGTGTTCCAGAACGTCTTCGAGAACGCGCACGACCCCAAGGCCGCGCAGGGTACGCAGCAGATCCAGCAGCTCTGGGACCAGAAGAAGCTGCACTACGGCACGCAGCCGCAGCCCGGGGGAATCGGCATCGCGCCGTACAAGGCGCTCGTCAATTTCATCGACAACCACGACGTGCCACGGTTCCTCTTCGCCTCGAACGGCGACGAGGCGGCGCTGCGCAACGCGCTCACGCTCCTCTTCACCGAGGACGGGATCCCCTGCGTGTACTACGGCACCGAGCAGGACTTCTCGGGCGGCAACGACCCGGCCAACCGCGAGGTGCTCTGGAACACGGGCTTCGCCACCGACGGCGACACGTTCCAGCACATCGCGAAGATGACGCGCATCCGCGCGGCGTACGTGGCGCTGCGGCGCGGCGACACGAAGGTCGTCTGGTCGACGACGCACGTGGCCGGCGAGGAGGACGCGGGAATCTTCGCGTTCGAGCGCGCGGGCGGCGACGCGGGGGCGGGGCCGTACGCCCTCGTGGTGCTCGACACGAACGACTTCAAGTCGAGCTCGACGTCCAACGGGAGCAGCGTGATGCAGACGAGCCAGCCGGCCGGGACGACGCTCGTCGACGTGCTCGATCCGATGCAGGCGACGTACGTCGTCGGCGCGGGCGGCGCGCTGCGCGTCACCGTCCCGGCGCAGAAGGCGATGATCCTCGTCCCGCAGAGCCAGGTCGTCCCCACGCCCTGAGTGAGAGAGAGCCGCCCAGACGCCGAGAGAGGGAGAGGACAGGAAGGCGGGAAGGCGGGAAGGATTTGGGGACACGCGAGACCTCCAACCCTTCCCGCCTTCCCGTGATCTCCTTCTCCGCTCACAGGGCGGGTAGCCTTCGCGGGCATGGGACTGCTGGTCCGACTGCTGTGGCTCCTGGCGTGGATCGTCGCGCTGCCGTGGCTGCTCGTGCGGCGCATCGGCGCGCGCGTGCCGCGCGGGACGTACCTGCTCATCGACGTCGACGGCCCGATCGACGAGGTTCCGCCGCCGCACCGGATCTGGCCGACGTCGGCGCCGCGGCCCTTCTCGCTCCACGAGCTCACGGCGCTGGTCGACCGGGTCGCGCGCGACCGGCGCGTGCGCGGGCTGGTGCTCGTCGTCAAGTCGATGCGCGGCGGCTTCGCCACGGCGACCTCGATGCGCGCGGCCATCGCGCGGGCGCGCGAGCGCGGCAAGCGCGTCGTCGTGCACCTGCCGGAAGGGGGCGGGACCAAGGATGCGTACGTCGCCGCGGCGGCCGACCGGGTGATGCTCGGGCCCCAGGCGGTGCTCGCGCCGGTGGGGGTGCTCGCGAGCGCGCGCTACCTGCGCGGGGCGCTCGACCGCGCGGGGATCGTGCCGGACGTGCACGCGCGCGGGCGCTACAAGACGGCGGCCGAGCGCATCGAGCGCACGACGATGAGCGACGCGCAGCGCGAGCAGGTCGACGCGCTGCTCGACCGCATGCACGGCGAGCTCGTGACGGCGCTGTCGCAGGGGCGGCGCGTCGACGCCGACCGGGCGCGCGCCCTCGTCGACGGCGCGCCGTACGTGGGCGCCGAGGCGGTCGAGGCGGGGCTCGTCGACGCGGCGGCGTACGAGGACGAGATCCCGGCGCACCTGGGCGAGGACGGGAAGAAGGCCCCCGTCCGCTACGCCGGGCCGTACCTGCGTGCGCGCCGCGCGCTGCGGCCGCGGGCGCTGCGGGGGGCGAGCGTCATCGGCGTCGTGCGCGTGCACGGGGCGATCGCGTCCGCGCCGGGCGTGCCGCTCGGGCGGATGGCGACCGACGAGCGCGTCATCGCGGCGGTGCGCGTGGCGCGCGCCAGCCCGCTCGTGCGGGGCGTCGTGCTGCACGTCGACTCGCCCGGCGGAAGCGCGCTGGCGAGCGACCGGATGCACCACGAGCTGGCGCAGCTCGCCGCCGAGAAGCCGCTCGTGGCGTGCATGGGCGACGTCGCGGCGAGCGGCGGGTACTACGTGGCGGTCGCGGCGCACGCGATCGTCGCGCAGCCGACGACCGTCACGGGATCGATCGGCGTCATCGGCGCGCGGCTGGTCGTCGAGCCGCTGCTCGAGCGCCTCGGCATCGCGACGGAGGTGCTGCAGCGCGGGGCGCACGCGCGGCTGCTCGATCCGCTGCTGCCGCTCGGCGACGACGACGCGCGCGCCGTCGACCGCGAGATCGACGCCATGTACCGCGCCTTCGTGCGGATCGTCGCCGAGGGGCGGCGGCGGCCGGTGGACGACATCGAGCCGCTCGCGCAGGGGCGCGTGTGGAGCGGCGCCGACGCGCACGCGCGCGGGCTGGTCGACCGCCTCGGTGGCTTCGAGGACGCGCTCGACGAGGTGCGCCGGCGCACCGGGCGGGGCGCGGACCGCCTGCGCGTCGCCGTGATCCGCGCGCCGCGGCGCGGGATGCCGCTGCTCGAGCCGCCCGAGAAGAAGGCGGCGCGCGCGGCGGCCGAGGCGCTGACCGAGATGGCGCAGGCGCTGGGAGTCGATCTGTCGCCGATTGTGTTCGCGCGCGAGCGCGTCCTCGCGTGGGAGCCGCTCGCGGCGAGCGCGCTCACCGCGCCTTGAGCGCTGCCCTCACGTGCACTCGCCCGTCTGGCAGGTGAGCCCCGACTGGCAGGTGTTCCTCGTGCACGTCTGGCTGGTGAAGTGCGCCCGCTCGCGGTAGGCGCCGCTCGTCGTCGAGCGAATCCACACTCGATTGCGAAAGAACCGCCCGTGATCGAAGCAATGGTGCCTCGGTCGTGAGGAAAGCGGCGTCCTTTCGAAGGAATGAGGCTCCGATCGCGAAGGAAGCGGCGTCTGCTCGAAGGAATGACGCTTCGGTCGCGAGAGAAGCGACGTCCCTTCGAAGGAATGACGCTTCGGTCGCGAGAGAAGCGACGTCCCTTCGAAGGAATGACGCTTCGACCGCGAGGGAAGCGGCGTCCCTTCGAAGGAATGAGCCTCCGATCGCGAAGGAAGCGGCGTCCCTTCGAAGGAATGAGCCTCCGATCGCGAAGGAAGCGACGTCTGCTCGAAGGAACGACGCTTCCCTC